>Ga0182737_1000454_pt1 | contig 57951 bp, 53 predicted proteins | sample eDN5th30CBELigOP_FD_128878 | JGI IMG/M metagenome (GOLD analysis project Ga0182737, IMG submission 128878) | Enriched Organic Plus compost microbial communities from Emeryville, California, USA - eDNA 5th pass 30_C BE-Lig OP (version 2) (version 2) ...
AGAAGGAGAAAGCCCCACCCTTGACCAAATCCTGAGACCCAAACCATACAGGAAGGCGGGTCACTTCTCGGCGAAAATCCCGGGTCAGCTCTCAGCGGAAATCAACACGGTGGACATCAAGGACGAGCACACGGTCGTGATCCGGCTGTCCAAGGCCTTCGGCCCCCTGCTGGAGACGATCGCCACCCAGTTCATCATCCCGAGGCGCGGATGCACGGTCGAGGCCGCCGCCATCAACGCAGCCATGGCCGGCTGCCGACCCGAATACTTCCCCGTCGTGCTTGCCGCCCTGGAGGCGGTCGTCGACGAGGGCTGGCCGGGAAACGGCGGGTGGCAGAGCACCACGGGCGGCGGGCCGTTGCTGATCGTCAACGGTCCGGTGCGGCAGGAACTGGGCTTCAACAGCCGGGGCAACATTCTGGGGCCGGGCTTCCGCCCGAACGCCACCGTCGGCCGGGCCATCCGGCTGATCATCATGAACGCCTACGGGATCCGTCCGCACGATCTGGACCAGGCGGCGCACGGCATGCCGGGCAAATACAGCCTGTGCATCGCGGAGAATGAGGAAGAGTCTCCCTGGGAACCGCTCCACGTCGAGCTCGGGCACGATGCGGCGGTGAGCGTCGTCTCGGCCGTGCACACGCGCAGCACCGAGCATATCCACAACAGCATCGCCGAGGACATCCGCGCGGTGCTGAACGACATCGCCGCCACGGCCTCGCGCACCGGGGCGATGACCACGAACCGGAGCCTCGCGCGGCGGGTTGTCGTCGTCATCGGCCTCGAGCACGCGCGCAAGCTTGCCGCCGCAGGCTTCGGCAAGCGCGACGTCAAGGAATATCTGGCCGAGCACAGCGAGCATCTCGCAGGCGAACTGCGCCGCAACGGCCGCGGCGGCGCCCTCGATCCCGCCATGGCAGACGAGGCGACTGTCAGGCTGATCGCCTCGCCCGACGACGTCGTCGTGGTGGTGGCGGGAGCGGGCAATGCGGGGCTGACGACCGTCCTTCAGACGCTCGGCTTCCCGCCGAAGACGCCGGGCACAGCCGTCGTCGCACGCTGATCACATCCGCAACCCGCCATAGGCGCGGCCTATTTCACCCTATGGCCATCAGCGAGGCGTTGCCGCCGGCCGCGGCGGTGTTGGTGGAGACGACCTGCTCTTCGATCAGCCATTCGAGCGGATAGGGCTCATCCGCGGCTGCATCGGGAGCGGCGGCGTGGGCGATGACCAGAGGGCCGGGCAGGGCGGCGATCGCCTCGCTCGCCGCCAGAACCTGCGCCGCGTCGCCTTCCACCAGCGCCGCCCCATAGGGGCCGTCGGCTGTCCAGTCACGCGACCAAGCGATGCGCGCGGCGATGGCGGGCGGAAGCGTGGCGAAGCTGTCCCGATGATCCCATGCCGCATCCGCGACGACATGATTGCCGGTGGCGATGGCTGCGCAAAGCTGGGCGAGGAAACCGGCCCGGCTCTGCGCCAGCAGGAGAAGCCTGCCGCGCGGATGGATCCGGTAGAGGTTTCGTTCGCCGACAGGGCCGGGCAGCTCCGTTTCGAAGCCGATCCCGGAGCGGGCGGCCAGCACGCCGGCTTTCCACGCGGCTTCGGATTCTCCGGTCTCCTCCAGCCAGCGGATGAGCGCGGCGAGCGCGGGATCAGCCTCGCCCTTGCCCTGCCAGGGTGTCGGCGGGGGCTCGGCGACCAGCCGCCCGAGATAGAGCGGGCCGCCGGCCTTCGGGCCGGTGCCGGAAAGGCCGCGCCCGCCGAAGGGCTGCGAGCCGACCACCGCGCCGATTGTGTTGCGGTTGACATAGAGGTTGCCGGCCTTCACCCGCCCGGTCACGCGTGAAATGGTGCTGTCGAGGCGCGTGTGAAGCCCGAAGGTCAGGCCGTAGCCGGTCGCGTTGATAGCGTCGATCGTCCGGTCGATCTCCGTGCGGCGATAGCGTAGCACGTGGAGCACCGGCCCGAATATCTCCTCCCGCAGCTCCGACAGGCTGTCGAGCTCGATGAGCGTCGGGGCGACGAAGGTGCCTCTCGCCGTCTCGCCCGGCCGTTCGAGCTGGAACACCTCGCGCCCGCGGCCGCGCATCTCGCTGATATGGCGGTCGATGCGCGCCTTGGCCTCGGCGGTGATGACCGGGCCGATATCGTTGCAAAGCCGGTCGGTCCGGCCGACGGCGAGCTCGCGCATGGCGCCCTTGAGCATGGCGAGCATGCGCTCCGCGATATCCTCCTGAAGGTAGAGAACGCGGAGCGCCGAGCAGCGCTGGCCGGCGCTGTCGAAGGCGGACGTCAGCACGTCGGCCACGACCTGCTCGGCCAGCGCCGAGGAATCCACGATCATGGCGTTCTGCCCGCCTGTCTCGGCGATGAGCCTGACCGGCCTGCCGTCGGGCGAGAGCCGCTTCGCGAGCTGCCCCTGGATCGTGCGCGCGACGCCGGTGGAGCCGGTGAACATGACGCCCGCCACGCCATCCGCCGCCACCGCGCTGCCGGCGACGTCCGCCGGCGCAGGCAGGAACTGCAGCGCCGCGACGGGCACCCCGGCCTGATGGAACAGGCGCACGGCCTCCGCCGCGATCAGCGGCGTGGTGTTGGCCGGCTTGGCGATGACCGGATTGCCGGCGGCCAGCGCGGCTGCAACCTGCCCGGTGAAGATCGCCAGCGGAAAATTCCACGGGCTGATGCAGATGACCGGCCCGATGGGCTGCTGTGCGGGCCCGAGCGTGCGCCGCGCCTGCCCTGCATAATAGCGCAGGAAGTCGATCGCCTCGCGGACCTCGGCCACGGCGTTTGCGGCCGACTTGCCGGCCTCGCGGATCACCAGACCCATCAGCAGCATCATGCGCGCCTGCATGAGGTCGGCGGTGCGCTTCAGCATGGCCGCGCGTTCGCCCGCAGCGATATAGGCCCATTGTCCCGCGGCAGCAGCGGCATCGTCCACTGCGCGCAGGGCTTCTTCCGCGCTCGCCTCCACGACCTCTCCCACCACGTCCACGCGATCGGCGGGGTTGCGCACCGGCTGCGGCTGCCCTTGCGCCGGCCCGCCGACGAGAACCGGCGCTGCGCGCCATGCGACGCCGGCGCTGCGCCGCAGCTCGGCGGAGAGCGTCTCCAGCACGCCGTCGTCGGCAAGGTCGAACCCGGCCGAGTTGGCACGCTCCTTGCCGAAAAGATCGCGGGGCAGGGCGATGGCCTCGTGCGGCGCGCCGGGAACGGCCATCGCGCGCACGGTCTCCACCGGATCGGCGACCAGATCGTCCATCTTGACCTTCGGATCGGCGAGCCGGTTGACGAAGGAGGAGTTCGCGCCGTTTTCCAGCAGCCGCCGCACCAGATAGGCGAGAAGCGTCTCATGCGTGCCCACCGGCGCATAGATGCGGCAGGGGCGGGCGAGCTTGTCCGGCCCGACGACCTCCTCGTAGAGCGGTTCGCCCATGCCGTGCAGGCACTGGAACTCATAGTCTCCGGCGCGGAAGTCCGATCCGGCCATGTGGTAAATGGTCGCCAGCGTGTGGGCGTTGTGCGTGGCGAATTGCGGATAGACCGCGTCGGTCGCCGCCAGCAGCTTGCGGGCGCAGGCGATATAGGACACGTCTGTGTGGACCTTGCGCGTGAAGACGGGGAAATCCGCCAGCCCATCGACCTGCGCGCGCTTGATCTCGGTGTCCCAATAGGCACCCTTCACCAGCCGCACCATGATGCGCCGCTGCGCGCGGCGCGCCAGATCGGCGATGAAGTCGATTGCCGCCGGGCAGCGCTTGCCATAGGCCTGCACGGCGAAGCCGAGGCCGTCCCAGCCGGCAAGCGCGGGATCGAGGCACAGCGCCTCCAGCAGGTCGAGCGAGATTTCGAGCCGGTTCGCTTCCTCCGCATCGATGTTGAGGCCGATGTCGTAGCTTTTTGCCTGAAGCGCCAGCTCCGTCACGCGCGGCAGGAGCTCATCCATCACGCGCGCGATCTTGCCGCGCTCGTAGCGCGGATGGAGCGCGGAGAGCTTGATGGAGATGCCGGGTCCGGCATGGATGCCGCGCCCGCCCGCCGCCGCGCCGATGGCGTGGATCGCCTCGGCATAGTTGCGATGGTAGCGCCCGGCGTCTTCGGCGGTCGCCGCGGCCTCGCCGAGCATGTCGTAGGAATAGCGAAAGCCCTTTTCTTCGAGCCGGCGGGCGCGCTTCAGGGCCTCCCGGATGGTCTGGCCGGTGACGAACTGCTCGCCCATCATGCGCACCGCCATGTCGACGGCGCCCCGGATGACCGGCTCGCCGCAGCGCGCCACAAGGCACGTCAGCGCGGAGGAAAGCTGGTCGTCGTCAACCGAGGCCGTCAGCCTGCCGGTGATCACCAGACCCCATGTGGCGGCGTTGACGAAGAGCGAGCGCCCGCCGCCCAGATGCGATTTCCAGTCGCCGGCGGCGATCTTGTCGCGGATGAGATCGTCGCGCGTCGCCGCGTCGGGAACGCGCAGAAGCGCCTCCGCCAGGCACATCAGGGCCACACCTTCCTGGCTCGACAGCGAAAACTCCTGCACCAGCTCCTCGACGCCCGAACCCTTCCGCTTGGTCCGGAGCGCCTCGACCAGCGCGCGCGCCGTGCGTGCCGCAGCCGCGCGCGTCTGTGCCGGCAATGAGGCGGCTTCCGCCAGTTCCGGCACGATCTCCCTCTCGGGCCGCCGGCAGGCGTGGGTGATCGCGCGGCGCAGCGCGGTGGGCGCGGCAGGCGAGGGCGCGAAATCAGCGAAGGGGGTGGATGGAGCAGTCATGAAGACCCCACTGCGCCTCCGCGAGGCGCTGAAGAATTCCGGCAACGGTCTCGTTCCAGCCTGACCTCATTTGATGCCGAACGCAGGATACTACCAGAAACCGCTATCCTTCACCGTCTGCATCGTGACGAAGGTTGCCGGAGCCCACAATTATTGCTGGGATTGCGTTGCCGCCTGCCACCATCGGTCGAGCGACTGCCTGTCGGGTTCGAGCGAGACGGCGTCGAGCGCGAATGCATGCCAGGCCGCAGCATGCTTGGGCGAGACGGTGGTCAAAAGCGGCTTGCCGGCGGCAATCGCGCCCGAGAAAGCGGTCCATAGGCCGCTCCCGGCTGCTTCCGTCTTGCCGAATTTGCTGAGCACGATCAGGTCCGCCGACGCGATACGGGGAAGCAGGTCGGCGCAGGCTTCGCCCAGTCCGGCGGCATCGAGATGACAGGCGGTACCGGCCGGCGCGGCGTCGAGCTGGATGGAGAAGCTGCGCCCGGTGGCGATGTCGCGCAGGAAGGCCGCGCTGCAGGTTCCCTCGCTGTCGCTATCCTCCGCCAGCAGGCCGACGACCCTTGCGCCGGCCTCGCGCCATCGGGCGACGGCTTCCGACAGCAGGGCCTGCGAATCGAGGCCCGTGCTGTTGGCGATGACGGCGATGGACGAGGTCATGGCGCAATCTACCATCGACGGCGTGCCGATCGAAGGGGTTTTGCGCGGCGGGCAGGTCAGCTTTCGCTGCTGCGCGTGATGGTCAGCAGGAAATCGACGAAGACCCGCACCTTCGCCGGCACGCGGCGGTTTGCCGGGAAGACGATGGAGATCGGGTCCGCCTCGACCTCGTATTCCTCCAATATCGGGACCAGCCGCCCGCGCTGCATGTCCTCGCGAAAGAGCCACCAGGTGGCCTGGGCGATGCCGAGACCGTGTATGGCTGCCTCGCGCAGAATGTCGCCGCTGTCGGTGACGAGCTTGCCGGAAGCGCGCACCACCTCGTCGCGCCCGCTTTCGTCGCGGAAATGCCAGCCCGGCCCGAAGGCGCCGACAATGCAATTGTGCCGGGCGAGATCGGCGGGAACCGCCGGCCGGCCGCAGCGGGCCAGATAGTCGGGCGAGGCGACGGTCTTCTGCGGGCCGCGCACGAGGATGCGGTTGACCAGCAGCGAATCCGCCAGCCGTCCCGAATGAACCACAAGGTCGAAGCCGCCCTCGATCGGATTGGCTGTCTGGCTCTTGAGGCAGAGCTCGAGGCTGACATTCGGATGGCGTTCGTAGAATTCCGGCAGAGCGGGGATCACCGTCATGCGCCCGAAAGACGGCGGTAGCGCCATGCGCACGAGGCCGCTGGCCGAGACATGGGCGTCGCGGACCGCGCTTTCGGCATCGTCTAGATCAGCGAGGATCTGCTTGCAGCGCTCGTAATATTCGGCGCCGTATTCGGTCAGGTGCATGCGGCGCGTGGTGCGGTGGAGTAGCTGCACGCCCAGCTCGTTCTCCAGCCGCGTGACGCTCTTGGTCACCGTCGAGGTCGACGACGACAGCACTTTCGCCGCTGCAGTGAAGCCGCCGAGCTCGGCCACTCTCGCAAAGGCAAGCATATCCTGAAACTTGTTCACGCCGACCGTCTTTGCTGAATTGCGCGCCACGATGGCGCTCCATGAGGCATTCCGACCTTCTCCATTTTGGAAGGGCTGCCATGCGGTGGTGCAAAGCAAGTCGCATGCCGCCTTTTTGGACTGCCCTGAGGAGCTGAACCCGAAAAGGATTATTTCCAGAAGAGCATATTAACGCAGTGGGCCCGTTGCTGGAAGTTAGCCGCATCAATGGCTGGATAGGGACAAAAGCGGCCCGTGCGCGGATTCTGGTTCGAGAATGCCCTCTGTCTTGTCGAGGAGGACGGCGCGTTTTCCGCGTCGCGCCGCTGCATCGAGACGGACGGGCCGCGCATCAGGGCGCTGCACGCGCCGGGAAGTCCGCCGGCGGCCGACTGCGCCTTTGTCGACGCTTCCGGCCTGATGGCCGCGCCCGGCCTCGTCAATTGCCACACCCATTCGCCCGACAATCTGGCGCGCGGCACCGCGCCCGACTTGCCGCTGGAACTGTGGTCGCTCACCTCTTCGGCCGCCCGCGAGGGGCGCGACGGGCAGGATATCCGCCTGTCGACCCTGCTCGGCGCCATCGAGATGATGCGCTGCGGGACCACGACCGTGCTCGACCATGTCCGCATCTCACCCGACATCGCGTTCGACGCTCTCGACGCCGTTGCATCGGCCTGGCTGGCGAGCGGCATGCGGGTCGTCATAGCGCCGATCGTCGCGGACCGGAGCGTGATCGAGACGCTGCCTTTCGATGCCGGAGACCTGCATGGCCTCGACCTGTCGGCCTATGGCAGCCGCCGGCCGCTGCCGGCTGTCGCCCAGATGGCGATTGTCGAAGCCTTCCACGAAAAGTGGCATGGCGCGGGCGAGGGTCGTATCAGCGTCGCCGTCGGCCCCTCCGGCCCGCAGCGCTGCTCGGATGAGCTGATGGTCCGGGCGAATGATTTCAGCCGGCGCCACGCCACGCTCCTGCATACGCATGTGCTGGAAACGCGGCTGCAGCGCGAGATGGGCAAGCGCCTCCATCCGAAGGGGATGATCGCGCATCTCGGCGCGCTCGGCCTGCTCCACGGCCGCACCAATCTCGTCCATGCGATCTGGCTTGAGGAGGGCGATGCGGAGAGGATCGCCAGGGCGGGAGCGACGGTTGTTCACAATCCGGTCTCGAACGCCCGTCTCGGCAGCGGTTTCTGCCCGTTGCCGCGTCTGCTCGCCGCCGGCGTGCGCGTCGGCCTCGGCACGGACAGCGCCAGTTGCAACGATAGCAGCAACCTGCTGGAGACGACGAAGTGGGCGGCCCTGCTGCACAATCTCGCCGATGATGACGAGACGGGCTGGATCGGTCCGCAGCGCGCGCTGAGGCTCGCCACCTCGGGCGGGGCGGACGTGCTGGGACTGGCGGATGCCGGCCGGCTGCGCGCCGGCGCCTTTGCCGATATCACCTTCATCCGCCTGAACGCGCCCGCCTTCGTGCCGCTCAACGATCCGGTGCGCCAGCTCGTGCTGGCCGAAAGCGGCAGCGCCATCGAACGCGTCCTCGTCGCGGGGCGGGAAGTGGTGCGCGACGGCCGCTGCACGCTCCTCGATGAAGAGGAGATATGGGGCGAGGCGCAGGCATCCGCTGAGCGCGCGGGCAGGGCCGGGACGGCGGCGCTGGCCGCGACCCATGCGCTCGAAGCGCCGATCAGGCGATTGCGGGCGCGCTACGGCGTTCGCGACCGGGGAGTCTGCTCATGCCATTGAGCTGGACCCGCCAACCCCTGCGCTTCCTGCAGCACCTGCTGCGCGAGACCGATGCGCGCGATCTCGACGTGGCTATGCTCGTCGCGGAGATGAAGCGCGTCCGCGCCAATGCCTGCATCGCGATGGGCGGCGGCTTCTCGGCCTGGTATCCGACCGAACTCGCCTGCCAGACGGTGAACCCGCATCTGAACGGCGATTTCCTCGGCGATTTCCTCGCTGCCGCCAAGGCCGAGGATTTCCGCGTGCTGGTGCGGATGGACATTTCCAAGGGCCGCGCCGGTGTCGAGCGGGACAGGCCCGAATGGTTCGTCCACAAGCCGGACGGCGAGGTCTCCGCCGTGTGGGGCATGCCGCAAATGTGCGCCACCGGCGACTTCTGGCAGGTCGAGGTTTTTTCCATTCTTGGCGAGATCATGGAGAATTACCCGTCCGGCGACGGGTTCTTCTTCAACTACCTGCATGTGCCGCGCTGCCATTGCAGCCGCTGCGAGAAGATCGTCCTCGCGGCGACGGGCAAGCCGGTGCCCGCGCCGGGAACGCGCGATCCCGCCTATGAAGAATGGCGTCAGAATTACCTCGCCGACTATATGGAGCGGGTCCGGGCGTTCATGCGCGCGCGCAATCCGGCCGCCGCGCTCGTTCCCTACCACCACGTCCGCGACGGCTGGAACATCCGCCGCATGGCTGAGGTCGCCGACATCATCGGGTCGCAGGTCTCCAACCCGATCATGCCCAACCCCGTCGATCCGCAGCCGGTCTGGAACCTCTGGGCGGCGGAGGAAGCGCAACTTGCCCGCGCGCTCAAGCCGGATGCTTCGCCGCTGCTGATCCAGACGACGTCCGCCGTCTTCGCCAGCCGCCAGACGGCGATGCCGCAGGCGCGTCTGGTCAACAACCTGATGCAGGCGGCGGCGCATGGCGGAAGCACAGCGCCCGCCGTCAACGGGCTTCTCGCGCAGGACGATGCGCGTTTCGTTCCGGCGCTCGATCTGGTCGGCGATCACTTGGCGCGACATGTGGAGTGGTACGCGAACCTGAGCAGCACGGCGCGTATCGCCGTTCTCCACTGCGAGGCGAGCCGCATGTGGGGCGAGGATGCCGGCCGCAGCGCCGGCGCGCCGGACGGCCATGTCGCCGAATTTCGCGGCGTGTGCGAGATGCTGACGGACCTGCGCTATCCGTTCGATCTTGTTGCTGCGCCGGAACTGACGCTTCAGGATCTCGCCCGCTACGATCTGGTCGTGCTGCCGGCGGTCTGTTGTTTCGGCGATGCCGACGCCGCCGTCATCGATGCCTATGTCGAGGCCGGTGGCGCCGTCATCGCCACGGCCGACTTCGCGGTAGCGGATGATTGGGGCAGGGCGCGCGTGCGCGCTGCCACCCGTTGCCTTCCCGCGCTGCCCGGCGAAAGCCGGTCGGCGGTCGGCGCCTATTTCGCGTTTCGCGGCGAGGCCCTGCGCGCGGCGGTCGGGGGCATCCCGCATGTCGCCGCTGCCGGCCCGTTCTGGGCCCCCTTCGCGCAAGGGGAGGCGGGCGACGACCTGCGCGTCATCGGCCCCTTCGTCAACAACGCGCCGGAATTCACTACGGTAGAAGGCGATGGCGTCGAACCGGGCCTCGTCACGCGCAGCTTCGGTGCGGGGACGGCGTCATGGCTGCCCTGGCGGGTCGGCGCGCTCTATCATCGCCATTCCATGCCGGACTATCGCGACCTGTTCGGCGCGCTTGTCGCGGGCACGGCGGGCGATCCGCCAGTCAGGACGAATGCGCCGGCGGCGGTCGAGGTGATCAGCCGCGACCATCCCGAGGGGCTGGTCCTGCATTTCCTCAACCGGGCCGCATCCCAGACCAAGGGTCTGGCGGAACTGGCAGCGCTGGCCGGCTTCGACGTCTCGGTGGAGGCCGATGCCGGGACCGCGATCTCTCTTGCCAATAACGAGAAGCTGCCCCTGACGAGGGCCGGCCGAACAGTGACCTTTCGCGTCGAGCGATTGGATCATTTCGCCGCGATCGTGCTTCCGCGAAGCGCGACCGCAAGGAAGAAAACCGGGAAATGACAGAACCATCAACCGCAAGGGCCGGGAACGGCCACTACAAAAGAGGGTAACGAGATGACCTTTTCCTTCAAGCGCAGCCTGATGGCGGCCGCAGTGGGCGTCAGCGCCATGACGCTGCTCGCCGGCAGCGGCCTGGCCCAGGACAATTCCTCCATCGTGATCGCGCAGGCCGTCGACGCCTATTCGATGGACCCCGCCAAGCACTCCAACTTTCCGACCGCCAACATCCTGTTCCAGATCTATGACGGCCTCGTCGCCGAGGGCGCGAATGGCGAGATCGTGCCGGCGCTGGCGGAATCCTGGAGCAATCCGGACGAGCTGACCTGGCGCTTCAAGCTGCGGGAAGGCGTGACGTTCCACAATGGCGAGCCGTTCAATGCCGAGGCGGTGAAGCTCAGCTTCGAGCGTGCGCTCGATCCCGAATTCAAGGCGCCGTATTTCTCGCGCATCTCGCACATCAAGGCGGTGGAGGTCGTGGACGACTACACGGTCGACTTCAAGACGGAGAAGCCGTTCCCGACCATGCTGCTGTCGCTCTACGAGGCGTCGTTCCCGGCGCTCATCGTGCCGCCGGCCTATGCCAAGGAGAATGACGGCGCGTCGATCGCCGCGCGTCCGGTCGGCACCGGCCCCTATAAGTTCGTCGAATGGCTGAAGGACGAGCGCGTCGTGCTCGAGGCCAACCCTGACTATTGGGGCGGCAAGCCGGCGATCGAGAAGGTCGTCTTCCGTCCGATCGCCGAGACCCGCACCCGCATCGCCGAGCTCAGGAGCGGCGGCGCCGACATCATCGTGGACGTGCCGCCGGAGGACATCGCCGCGCTCGACGGTGGAGACACCAAGGTCAGCACTGTCTCCAGCGACTCGCTCTATTTCCTCGCCTTCGACACCACGCGCGATACCCCGCTCAAGGACAAGCGCGTGCGGCAGGCGATCAACTATGCCGTCGATGTGGACGCCATACAGCAGGCGCTGCTGAACGGCATGGGCACGCGCATCGCGCTGACCCTGCCTGCGAACGGCTTCGCCTACGATCCGGCCTGGAAGCCCTATCCCTACGATCCGGAAAAGGCCAAACAACTGCTGGCGGAAGCCGGCTATCCGGACGGCTTCGAGGTTCCTTTCATGTCCCGCAAGGGCCGCTACATGAAGGACAGCGAGATCATCGAGGCGACGGCCGGCTTCCTCGCCCGCGTCGGCATCAAGGCCAATATCCAGTATCTGGAGCCGGGCGTGTGGGGGCAGGTCTCGGAGCGCAAGGGCCGCGAAGGCATCACCTTCCCCGGCTGGAGCGGCCGCGACCCGCAACTCGTCTGGGCGCCGTTGCTGATCACCGGCCAGTACCAGAGCTATTACAGCAATCCCGAACTGGACAAGCTGCTCCAGGCGGGCGCGTCGATCATCAATCCGGACGAGCGCAAGGCGATCTACGCGAAAGCGGCCGAAATCATCAAGGAAGAGGCGCCGCACCTGCCGATGATCCAGCCGCCGCTCATCTACGCCATCGATGCGAAGCTGGACTGGACCCCGCGCAGCGACGGCATCATCGACCTGCGCAAGGCGCACTTCTAGGCTTCGGCCTCTATTGTCGGCCGGCATCGCGCCGGCCGACAACCATTCGCGCCGCCACGGAGCAGAGCAGGACCTTGGCCGATTTTCTGATTTCCCGATTACTGTATGCCGCGGCGGTGCTGCTCGGCGTCTCCGTCGCCGTGTTCTTCCTCATCAGGATCGGCGGCGATCCCTCGGCGCTGTTCCTGCCGCCCGAGGCGTCGATCGAGGAGATCGCGCGCTTCCGGCATCTGATGGGCTTCGACCGGCCGCTGGCGGTGCAGTATTTCGAGTTTCTCGGCCGGGCGCTGCAAGGCGACTTCGGCATGTCGCTTCGCTATGACCAGCCGGCGATGAAGCTTGTGCTGGAGCGCATGCCGGCCACGCTCGAACTCGGCGCGATGGCGCTGCTGATATCGCTGGTCGTCTCGATCCCGTTGGCCATCCTCGCCGCCGCCAAGCGCGGCTCGGCCGTGGACAGGGCGAGCCTGCTCGTCTCGCTTATCGGCCAGAGCTTTCCGGCCTTCTGGCTGGCGATCATGCTGATCCTGCTGTTTTCCGAAACTTTTCGCCTTCTGCCGCCCTCGGGGCGCGGATCGTGGCAGCAACTGATCATGCCGGCCATCGTGCTCGCCACCTATTCGACCGCCATCATCACCCGCCTGCTGCGCTCGTCGATGATCGAGGTGCTCCAGTCGGACTATGTGCGCACCGCGCGCGGCAAGGGCGTGAAGGAAAGCCGCATCATCCTCTCGCACGCGCTGCGCAACGCGGCCATTCCCACGCTGACAGTGATCGGCCTCCAAGTGGGCGCGCTTCTGGGCGGCGCGGTCATCACCGAGGAGGTCTTTGCCTATCCCGGCGTCGGCCGCCTCGCGATCCAGGCCATCGCCAACCGCGACTTCACCGTGGTGCAGGCCTTCGTGCTGCTGATGGCGGCGCTGATCGTCTCCATCAACCTTCTGGTGGACCTTTCCTACGGTCTGCTCGACCCGCGACTGAGGAAGGGCAAATGAGGCAGTTTCTCAGGCGCTATTCGACGAGCAGCCTCGCCGTGGTCGGTCTGGCGATCGTGCTGGTCGCGGTCTTCGCGGCCGTGTTCGGCCCGTGGCTGGTGCCCTTCGATCCCAACGCGCAGGATATCCTGCAACGCCTCAAGCCGCCGATGTGGCAGGGCGCCGAGGGCCTGCATCTGCTCGGCACCGACGCGCTCGGACGCGACGTTTTCAGCCGCATCATCGTCGGCGCGCGCGTGTCGATACTCGTGGGCGTCTGCGCCGTCGTCATTTCGAGCCTCGTCGGCGTCACCTTCGGCCTGATCGCCGGCTATGAGGACAAATATGCCGGCCGGGTGCTGATGATGCTCACCGACATCCAACTCGCCATCCCCTTCATGGTGCTCGCGCTCGCCGTGGCGGCGGTGGTGGGGCCGAGCCTGTGGAACATCATCGCGATCCTCGGCCTGACGAACTGGGTGCAATATGCGCGCGTCGTGCGCGCCGAATGCCTCGTGCTGCGCGAGCGCGAATTCGTGCAGGCCGCGCATATGATGGGTATCTCGACCACGCACATCCTGACCCGCCACCTCCTGCCCAATGTGATGTCGTCGGTGATCGTCATATCGAGCCTGCTGGTGGCTAAGATGATCATCTTCGAATCCTCGCTGAGCTTCCTCGGCCTCGGCGTGCCGCCTGCGACGCCCACATGGGGCACGATGATCGCCGAGGGACGCAACTACATCGGCAATGCATGGTGGGTGGCGACCATTCCCGGCATCGCCATCTTCGTCACCGTCATGGGCACCAATCTCGTCGGCGACCGGCTGCGCGACCTGCTCGACCCGCGGCTGCGCCAGGTGGAGACCTGACATGGGCGGGGCGAGCTACGAAATCCTCATGCCGGGCTTTCCGGGCCGCAGCTCCCGCGGCTTCCTCGGCTGGAGCACGATCCTTCTGCTGAAAACGGCGCGGGGGCTGGCGCTGTTCGACACCGGCGGCAGCGGCGACCGGCCGGGCCTGATGGCGGCGCTGCGCGGGCGGGGCATCGAGCCTGACCGGATCGAGACGGTGATCCTCTCGCACCTGCATTTCGACCATATGGCCAATGCCGAATGTTTTCCGAAGGCGGAGATCATCCTGCACGAGGACGAATATGCCTATATGCGCGAACATGGCGCGGCGGACCCGGCCATATCGGTCTTCCAGGTCGACGGGCTGCTGCGAAGCGCGCAACTGAGCCTCGTGTCCGGTGAGATCGAGGTGCTGCCGGGCATCCGCATGATCAGGACGCCCGGCCACAGCGGTGGGCATGTCTCGCTGGCGCTGATCGTCGAGGACCGCCGCGTGGTGCTGGCGCAGGATGCCGTGAAGCATCGCGGCGAGTTGGCCGCGGGCCATTCGCCCGGCGCCTTCGACGAGGCGGCCGCAAGCGCAAGCATCCGGCGCATCGCTAGCATGGCCGACGTGATCGTGCCGGGCCATGACGGCCCCATCACGGTTGAAAACGGCGAATACGTGCCTTCCGGCGTCTCCGCCGAAATCTCGCTCACCTTGCGCGAACGGCGCTACCTGCTGGAGGCCTGAGATGGCGACGCTGCTCCACAACGCCTTCATCTGCACTGGCCGCCCCGGCGGATTCTTCGCCAATGGCGCGATGCTGATCCGCGATGGCAGGATCGAATGGATCGGCGACCTTGGCGACCTGCCGGAAGAGTACGGGTCGGTGCGGCGCGAAGACCTCGGTGGCCGCGTGGTTATCCCCGGCCTGATCAACACCCACGCTCATGGCGGGCTTTCCACCCATCGTTGCAGTTGCGACGACGGCGACCTGTTTCAGTGGGCGGCCGCCCTTGCGCCCCATACCTCGCACCTGACCGTCGAGGACAACCGGCGCGGTTGCTACCTCGCCGTCATGGACATGGTGCGCAACGGCATCACCACCGCCTGCGACTGCACGCGCTACGGCGCCGGCGTGTTCGCCGATGTCGCCAGCGAAATCGGCATGCGCTCGCTGAGCGGCGCGCTGGCGAATTCGCCGGAACTGCGCAAGACCGGACGGCCGAACTGGCCGCTGGCACTGGAGGAGACCGAGGCCGCCATGGCCAAGCATGCCGGCAACGGGCTGGCGCGCTTCTATCTCGGCGGCCATTCGCCCTATAGCTGCACGCCGGAGCTGCTGCGCGCGGTCAAGCGCGAGGCCGACCGGCTCGACCTGCCCTTCGTCATCCACCTCGCCGAGAACAGGCGCGAGAACGCGATGGTCGAGGAGCGCTACGGCCTGACGCCGACCGGCTGGCTGCACGATCTCGGCCTGCTCGACAGCCGCGCCATCCTCGCCCATTGCGTCTGGCTGGACGCGGCCGACATGGACATCCTCGCGCGCACCGGCGCGGGCGTGGCGCACAACCCGGCCAGCAATGCCAAGCTCGCCAGCGGCATCGCGCCCGTGCCGGCGCTGCGCCGGCTGGGCGTGCCCGTCGGCCTCGGCACCGACAGCACGCTGAGCAACAATTGCCTCGATCTCTTTCAGGAAATGAAGCTGTCGGTGCTGCTGCAGCGGGCAGCCTCGCTCGACGGCTTCATCATGAACGCCGAGGACGCCTTCACCATGGCGACGGTCGAAGGCGCGCGCGTGCTGAACTGGGACGACGAGATCGGCAGCCTCGAAGCCGGCAAGCAGGCCGACCTCGTCATTCTCGACATCGACCATCCGCTCGGCCTCACCGCCCAGCGCGTGCTTTCGGACGTGGTCTACCACGCCGGCCCGCAGCACGTTTCCGGCGTGATGGTCGCCGGCCGCATGATCTTCCGGGACGGAAGGCTGCTGCTCGTCGACGAGCCGGCCATCCGCGCTGAAATCCACCAACACTACGCACAACACTGACCCAGGGACTGGAAACAGAATGACACAAGCGCCTGTCGGCCTCATCACGAGCGCAGCATCCGAAAACCTCCTCACGGATCGCCGCACGGAGATCGTTTCCACGCCATGGGGCGACGCCACCATCCTTCTTGGGCGGATCGGCGGGCGCGAAGCCGCGGTCAACCTGCGCTACGGAGAGAAGCTGACCACGCCCAGCCACAAGATCAACTATCACGCCAACCTGTTCGCGCTGCACGAGCTCGGCGTGGAGTCCATCATCTCGCAGAACGCCATCGGCTCGGTGAACCCGGCCATCCGCCCCGGCGACATCGTCATCTCCGACGATTTCCTCGACAAGACCAAATCGCGCGCCCAGTCGCTCTATGACGAGAGCGAGTGCTGGGTGCGGGTGGACTTCACCGATCCCTTCTGCCCGCGCCTGCGCACCACCCTGATCGAGGCGGCAAACAGGCATTCCAACCGCGTCATCCAGCGCGGCACATTCGTCTGCACTGAAGGGCCGCGTTTCGAGACGCCTGCGGAGATCCGCGCCTATGCGATGGAGGGGGGCGACATCGTCGGCACGCCGCTGGTGCCGGAAGTCGTCTTTGCCCGCGAGCTGGAAATGTGCTTCGCCTCGATCGCGCCGGTCATCAATTTCGGCGCCGGCATGGCTCCCGCGGTCGTGCATTTCGGACCCGGCAGCATGAACGAGATCTATTACAAGGAAGGTCTGCACGACCTGATCGAGAAGACGCTGATCGACGCGATCGCCGGCGTGTCGGACGAGCGCAGCTGCACATGCGGCCGCGCGCTGGAAGGCGGCTTCCACGGCCAGCCGCCGGCATGGCTGAAGCGCAAGATCGCCTGACCCTTCCACGGATACGAGCCGCCATGAGCAAACAGGCCCCGCAGATGACGCCAGCCGAAGACGAAAAGCCCGTCCTGTCGGTGCGCGGGCTGACGACATCCTTTCTCGTCGACGGCGCGTGGCGGCCGGTCGTGCGCGACCTGTCCTTCGACGTGATGCCGGGCGAGACGCTGGCGATCGTGGGCGAGAGCGGCTCGGGCAAGAGCGTCACCTCGCTGTCCATCATGCGGCTGCTGCAGGAGGGGGCGAGCCGGATCGAAGGCGAGATCAGGCTGGACGGGCGCGACCTGCTCGCCTTGCCGGAGCGCCAGATGCGCCATGTGCGCGGGCGCGGCATGGCGATGATCTTCCAGGAGCCGATGACCTCGCTGAACCCGATCTTCACCATCGGCGAGCAGCTTGTCGAGGCGCTGACCTGCCACGGCGAAATGGGCCCGCAAGACGCGCGGGAAGAGGCGCTGCGCCTCATGCAGAAGGTGCGCATACCCAACGCGCAGGCGCGGCTGGCGGAATATCCGCACCAGTTCTCCGGCGGCATGCGGCAGCGTGTGATGATCGCCATGGCGCTCGCCGCCAGGCCGAAGCTGCTGATCGCCGACGAGCCGACGACCGCGCTCGACGTGACCATACAGGGCCAGATTCTCGACCTCATCAAGACCTTGCAGGCCGAGGAAGGCATGTCGGTGCTGTTCATCACGCATGACATGGGCGTGGTGGCCGAGATAGCCGACCGGGTGGTCGTCATGTATCGCGGCGAGGCGGTCGAAACCGGCCCGACGCAGGATATCTTCCACGCCGGCAAGCATCCCTATACCCGCGCGCTTCTCTCCGCCGTTCCGCGCCTCGGCTCGATGAAGGAACAGGCATTGCCGAAGCGCTTCCCGGTGGTCGATATCGCGACCGGGAAAAGCGCCGAGCCGGCCTCGGTCGCCGGCACGGTGGACCGCTCGGCCCGGCCGGTGCTGGAGGTCAAGAACCTCGTCACGCGCTTCAGCACCGGCGGCGGCCTGTTCCGGCGCAGCGAAGGCGCGGTTCATGCGGTCGAGAACGTCTCCTTCGATCTGTTCCAGGGCGAGACGCTGGCGCTGGTCGGCGAATCCGGCTGCGGCAAATCCACCACCGGACGTTCGATCACCCGGCTGGTCGAGCCGGATCGCGGCGACGTCACGGTCGACGGCGTCGACATGCGCAGCCTCGGCAAGCGCGCGCTGCGCCGGACGCGCCGCAACATCCAGATGATCTTTCAGGATCCGTTCGCCAGCCTGAACCCGCGCATGACGGTCGGCGCGGCAATCGCGGAACCCTTCCTCGAACACGGGCTCGGAACGCGGGCGCAAGCGCGCGAGAAGGTGGCGGATCTGCTGAACCGCGTCGGTCTCTCGCCCGATGTGATGGGCCGCTACCCGCACGAATTCTCTGGCGGCCAGCGCCAGCGCATCTGCATCGCGCGGGCGCTGGCGCTCGACCCGAAGATCATCGTGGCCGACGAAAGCGTCTCGGCGCTGGATGTCTCGATCAAGGCGCAGGTCTGCAACCTGCTGATGGACCTCCAGCAGAGCCTGCGGCTTTCCTATCTCTTCATCTCGCACGACATGGCGGTAGTGGAGCGCATCAGCCACCGCGTGGCCGTGATGCATCTAGGCGAGATCGTCGAGATCGGCCCGCGCGCCGCCGTCTTCGACAACCCGCGGCATCCCTATACGCGCAAGCTGATGGAGGCGGTGCCGGTTCCCGACCCGTCGCGCCGCTTCATCCGCCGCAGCACCGAGGCCGACGAGCTCAAGAGCCCTGTGCGCCCGGCCGGCTACGAGCCGCCGGAGCGGGTTTACGAAGAGGTCGGCGCCGGCCATTTCGTGCAGGTGGCGTGATGTAGCGGCATCCGGTTCGCGGCGTCAGTGCGATCGTTTCAGCGGGAATGTCGCATCGCCGCTGTCATCGTCTGAGAGCACGCGCGGATTGGCGCTCGTCGTGCCGTCATTGCTGCCGCCGGCATGGTGCGTCTCGCTCTGGCCGGCCGCGTCGTTCTCCGGGTTGCCGCGCACGGAATCCCGCAGGTCGGATTTGTCGGCCTCGCTGCGCTCATCGATCTTCTCCGCCAGCCCCATGCCGAGGGGCGGTTTCTCGTTTTCCGCGGCCTTCTGCGAGAATTCATCGCGCGGGTCCGGTCCTTTCAGCGTCTGCAGCTTCTGCACGCCGGTTTCATAGGCTGGCTTGACTTTCATGGCTGCTTCTCCGGTTTCGGAAAGCAACAGGCCGCGCGACCGATGGTTCCTCGTCAGGTCGGAACGCGGATCGTGGCGGTGCGTTTTTGGCTCGCCAGCAGGGAGCCGCGCCGTGGAACAGCAGATTATTGAGGTATTCGATTGGAAACGCATGCTGATCGGCGACGAGCCGCCGCTGTTCCTGCTCGAGATCGCATTCAGAACCACCATCATCTATCTCTATGCCATGCTGCTGCTGCGCTGGCTCGGCAGCCGGACGATCGGTCAATTGTCCACCATCGAGTTCCTGCTGGTCATCGCCCTCGGATCGGCCGTAGGCGATGCGATGTTCTATCCCGACGTGCCGCTGCTGCATGCACTCCTGGTGATAACGGTGGTGGTCGTGGCGAATAAGTGCCTCGACATTCTCATCGCCAGAAATGCGACCGCCGAGCGGGCGCTGGACGGGATACCGGAGGAAGCCGTTCGCGACGGCGTCATATGCCGTGACTTTCTCGACAGCACCACGCTCAGCGAAAACGAGCTTTTCCAGCAATTGAGGGAGCACGGCATCGAGCAGCTTGGCGAAGTCGCACATGCCTATGTCGAGACGGACGGCGTGCTGACCGTGTTCAGGTCGAAGCCACCGCGTCCCGGCCTTCCAATCATGCCGCCCTGGGAAATCGAGCCTCCCGCCGAAGTGAAGCCGGAGGGCAATGGTGCCGACGACCATCCGTTGGCGTGCAGGCGGTGCGGGGCGGTTGCGGATCCGGGCGCGGTCACCTGCCCATGTTGCGGCAGCGATGTGTGGATCAGGGCGCATGTTCCCGATGGGCGGGAAAAGCCTTCATCGCGCGCTTTGCGCTAGCGCAACGTTCCGGCCGGGCGGCCGGATTTAGATACGCCTCTTTGGAGGCGTATCCTTGCGCGAACCCGAGACGATCGACCCGGACATGACGGTCGACGAAATCATGCGGCGATGGCCGGCGACGATCCGCGTCATGATCCGCAACGGGATGCTCTGCATCGGCTGCCCGATCGCGATATTCCATACTGTGGCCGACGCGTGCGACGCCCATGACGTCGATCCGGAAGCCTTTTCCGCCGAGCTTCTGGCGGCGATGAGAAGCGATCATGCGGCCAACGTTCCCTCGGCCTTCTGCGATCCGCACTGAGGAAAGACGTCCTGCCGGCGGTTCACGGGGCAGGCTTCTTGCGCCTGTTGTCGGCCACGAGCACCAGCGTATGCGGATCGGTCACGATGACCTTCTGGCGTCCGCTGCGCACGATGCCCTCATCCTCCCATGCACTGAGCAACCGGCTGACCGTGTGGAGCGTCGTGCCGGTCATCTCGGCAATGTCCTGTCGCGTGATGGGAAAGTCGATCTCGATGCCTTCGGTCGTCTTGCGGCCCGACTGGTTGACGATCCGCAGCAGCGCATTGGCGACCCGCTGCTCCACCTGCTGCGTGGACATTTCCATGACCTGCGCCTGCGTCTCCTGCAGCCGCTGGCCGACCGCACGGTAGGTACTCGCGCCGAAGGCCGGAAAACGCGATTGCAGCTCCGGCCAGACGCTGTTCGGCCATGCGAGCACCACGCAATCCACCGCGGCGACCGCCGTGGCCGGATAGGTCGTCCGGCCGAGCGCCATGGCGATCCCGAACAACTCGCCTTCATTGATGTATCGCGCGATCACCTGATGTCCTTCCGGCGAGGTGCGCACGACGCGGATATGGCCGGAGAGCAGCAGGAAGAAGGACTGGGCGTCCTCGCCCTGCCTGAAAACCTCGGACTCCTTCGGAAAGCGCGAGGAACGCGCCCGCAACAGGATGACATCCAGATCCGCGCCGTCGAGCCCGGCGAAGGCCGGCAATGACGATATGAGCGATCTGTCGAGGGGCATGTTGCTGGTTCCTGTCTCCGCGATGCGGATTTCTATCCGCTGTTTGCCGCGACGCAAACAGTCTTGTGGGGGCGCTGGCGCTCTCGCGTAACGGCTGCGTCTGTCATCGCCGGCCTGCTTCACACCGGCCGTAAGCTCGTCTTCCCGCTCGGCGCGAAGCTGGCCGGTCCGATCACCGGTGTTTGCGCTGCAGCAAAGACCTGCACCCGGCAGCATGCGAGATGAAGACCGCGAGGCCGGCAGAGTCCGGATCGCGCGCCCCGCCTTCGGCGGGGAGCAATTGCCGAATGTGAAGGAACCATCATGAAGAACCGAATTCTGACGTCGCTTGGGCTCGTCCTGCTGCTTACGTCGGTCGCGGCGGCGGCCGACCATCAGGTGCTCATGCTCAACAAGGGAGCCAAGGGCGCGATGGTCTTCGAGCCGGACTTCATCCAGGCCGAGATCGGCGACACGGTGACCTTCGTTCCCACCGACAAGGGCCATGACGCCGAAAGCGTCAAGGGCATGCTGCCTGCCGATGTGCAGCCCTTCAAGGGCAAGATGAACGAGCAGGTCACCGTCACGATCGACAAGGAAGGAGTGTATGGCGTGAAGTGCACGCCCCATTACGGCATGGGCATGGTGGCATTGATCGTCGCCGGCCAGCCGACCAATCTCGATGAGGCCAAGGCGGTCAAGCATCCCGGCAAGGCCAGGAAGCTCTTCGAGGAACTTCTCACCCAGGCCGGCAATCCGTAATTTCGGTGTCTGACATCAGGCCTGCCCCTGAAGGGCGGGCCTCGCTGGCGATCGGTCAGTCGCCGACGGCTTCGGCGACTGCCGATCTCCGGTGGCGCTCGATGATCTTCAGCGCGCGTTCCATTCGTTCGTTTTCGGTTTCTCCGGACACGGCGAGCCGGTCCATTTCTTGCTGCATCTGCCGGACCTGCTCGGGTGTGAAGACACCCGGATTGGCTTCCAAATACTCACGCATCCCACAATCTCCTCTACGAAGGGGGGCGGAAAAGTACGATTTCCGACGAGGGCCAGTCCGCATCGATCTGGCTGGCAAGCAGACACTATTGCACGGAAAATTGTGGCAGGCCAGTCCGCGTGCTCACGCCCTCGTTGCCGCCGGTGATGACTGTAGAGGAAGACAAGCTGCCCGCGTGTGTGGAGGCAGCTTGTCCGTTCAGGTGGCCGCATCGGCCTGACTATGCCGGCTTTTTCTTGGGTATCTGCCGGGCGTCATCCTCCTCGGTGGCGTCGGGCGTGTTTTCCGGATCGTCCTTGGCCGGGAGATAGCCCGCAGGCCTGTTTTCTTCCGGTCCTTCCCAGCGTGGAAACTGGTCGGTCGTCCCGGGTTTCCCGTCACGGGGCGTGGTTGGTGACATGGCGGCTTCCTTCCATGGAGTTTTGGCGGGCAGGCGTGCGCCTGCCCGCCACGGCCGGCTAGGCGGCCTTCAGGTTCACCTGGCGTTCGGCCATGTCGGTGAGCTTCTTGTCGGTGGCCTTTTCCTCGTCCAGATTCTTCTGGAGGACGGCGGCGCAGTCGTCACGGCCGAGCTGGCGCGCCCATGCGATGAGCGTTCCGTATCGCGTCATCTCATAGTGCTCGACGGCCTGCGCCGACGCGATCAGGCCGGCGTCGAGCACCTGCTTGTCGGCGATGTCGCCGGCCACCTCGTCGGCTTCCTCGAGAATGCCGTCGATGGCGGGACAGTTGACCGCCTTGACCTTCTCGCCATGCATTTCGAACACCTGCTCGACGCGCTCAATATGGCCCTTCGTCTCCATGAGATGCTTCTCGAAACCCGCCTTCAGAGACGGATCGGTGGCCTTGTCGATCATCTTGGGAAGCGCCTTGGCGATCTGCTTTTCAGCGTAGTAGATGTCCTGCAGGGTGTGAACGAAGAGATCGTTCAGCGTCTTGATATCCTTCGAAAAGAAACCCATCGTCTTTGCCTTTCGTGATGCTGTTGGATCAGCCCGCGCTCCCCGTCGAACGCATTGCCAACGTCACTGCCTGCTGGGAGTTCCCGAAAGCGTGAAATGTGATCGTCCGCCGATGCGGCTGGATTTGGGGCACGGAACCCGTTGTCTCTCTCCGCATTGAGCCGGCATAGTCAGAGCTTCTATTTTCATTACGAAGGACGCCCGGACTGATCATGGCTGCTCGAGGTTTGATAAACGGCCCGCTCGGCGAAAGCTCCCTTCACCTGTGCGTCGACATGCAGCGCCTCTTCGCGCCCGGCGGTCCATGGCCCGTGCCGTGGACGCAGAAGGTCCTTCCCGCGATCGAGGAACTGGCCTCCAGGCATACGCGGCAAACCCTCTTCACGCGCTTCATCCCGGCTGCCCGGCCGGGCGAGGGGCCCGGCATGTGGGCGCGATATTACCGCCGCTGGGCCAATGTCACGCTCGCCGAGATGGATGCAGGCCTCATCGAGCTAATGCCCGCGCTCGCGCGGTTCGTGCCGCCGGCCGGCGTGCTCGACAAGCACGTCTACTCGCCATGGACGGAAGGACGGCTCGATGCGCTGCTCGCCGGCTCGAAGGTGGACACGCTGGTCATCACCGGCGGGGAGACCGACGTCTGCGTGCTCGCCACGGTGCTGGGTGCCATCGACCGGGGCTTCCGGGTCGTGCTGGTGACGGATGCCATATGCAGTTCGGTCGACCAGACCCACGATGCGCTGATGGAGCTCTATCGCTCGCGCTTCAGCGAGCAGGTCGAGGCGGTTTCGATGAGCGACCTTCTGGAAAACTGGCGATAGCGGAGAGGACGGAGATGAGAACCTTCTTTCGCGACAACGGGCTGACGATGGCCCTGACCGCGCTGTTCCTGTTCAGCGTTGTCGGCATGATCTGGTCCGGTCATGCGGCGCACAATGAGGAACTGCGGCAGCATGGCGCGGCGGCGGTCGGCTTGCTGGACTACGTGACGGGCGGCGATTTCCTCTCGGCGCTTTTCGAGAACTGGGAGAGCGAATTCCTGCAGATGGCCGCCTATGTCATCCTCACGGCGATGCTGTTCCAGCGCGGCTCGGCCGAATCGCGCGATCCGGACGATCCGGATCGGGAGAATGACGAGTTGCCGCGCTCCATGCGCGAGCGCCACCCCTTCCTCGCATGGCTCTATTCCTATTCCCTCGGCATCGCGCTGGCGATCCTCTTCGTGCTCTCCTTCGTCCTGCACTGGTCGGCGAGCCTCGCCGCCGCGAATGCCGACGCCCTTCGGCACGGCGGCGAGATCCAGACGCTGGGAAGCTATCTGCTGGACGCGCAGCTCTGGTTCGAATCCTTCCAGAACTGGCAGTCCGAATTCATGTCGACGGCTGTGCTGGTCGTGCTGTCGATCTTCCTGCGGCACAAGGGCTCGCCCGAATCCAAGCCCGCCGGCGCGCCCAATGCCGAGACCGGCAGCTAGCCTTCGCGGGCCGGCGCGGCGAGGCTCCTCAGAAGCCGCAGAAGCGTCTCCGCCGCCGCCTTGCCGCCGAGACGGGTCCTCAATTCCTCCTCATGCTGCGCCTGTATGCGGGCAGCCTCGTGCAGAAGTTCCACGCCTTTCGGGGTGAGGTGAAGCGGGCGGCCGCGGCGGTCCCGGATCGAGACGCGGCGCTCCGCCAGCCCGCGTCGTTCGAGGCCGTCCATGAGCGTGACGAAGTTCGTTCTTTTGATCGCGAGGATCCGTGCCGCGACGGTCTGGTTGATGCCCGGATTGCTTTCCAGAACGGAGAGCAGCGCGAATTGCGCCGGCCGGAGATCGACCATCCCCAGACGCTCGATAAGCTCCTGAAACGCCTGAAGCTGGGCGCGCCGCAACTGGAAGCCGATGACCGTCTCGAAGGGATCGCGCATGGCCGCACGCGCCGCGCCGGCGCGCGGGCGGACGCCGCGTGCCGGATCGGCGGCCTTGGCGGGAGCCTTCCTTGCTTCCATTTCAGCCTCGCGCCGCGCACCTTTCGTTTCGGTCATCTCCTCCCTCACTTCACGAACGACAGGCTGAGTTCGGGAACCATGATGGTGATGAGCAGGACGAGCAGCATCAGGCCGATGAACGGCATGACGGCGCGGCTGACGGTCATGAAGCTCTGCTTGAACACGCTGGTGGCCACGATGACGCTCAGCGCCACCGGCGGCATCACATAGCCGATCTGGAGATTGACGATCACCATGACGGCGAAGTGGATAGGGTCGTAGCCATAGGCAGCACCGAGCGGCGCGAGCAGCGGCGCCAGGATGATGATGGCAGAGGACTCGTCCATCAGCGCGCCCGCGCCGAGCAGCAGCAGGTTGACCATGACGAGCATCTGCCAGTCCTGCGTGAAGGTGGACTGCGTCCAGGCGACGAGCGCCTGCGGCACGCCCTCATATTGCAGGATGACGTTGAGGCTGCCGGCAAAGGCCACCAGCGGCATCAGGCTGCCGAGCAGCTTGACCGTATCGAGGCCGAGGTCGAAGACTTGGCGCGGGCCGAGATTGCGGAACAGCAGGACCTCGACGACCAGCGCATAGAGCAGCGAGACGGCCGCCGCCTCCGTCACGGTGAAGATGCCGGAATAGATGCCGCCCATCAGGATCACCGGCATCAGCAGCGCGGTGATGCCGCTCTTCAGCGCTTCCCACACTTCCTTCGGGTCGATCGGCGTGGTCTCGACATGCCGGTTGCGGATGAAGGCGTAGAGGCACAGTATGCCCACCATGAGCAGGCCCGGCCCCCAGCCGGCCATGAACATCCTGGTGACCGACACGTCCGTGGACAGGCCGTACAGGATCATCAGGATGCTCGGCGGGATGATGACGCCCAGCGTGCCGCCGGAACAGAGCAGGCCGAGCGAGAATTTCACCCCGTAGCCGCTCTTCACCAGCGCCGGATACATCAGCGTGCCGACGGCCATCATGGTGACGATGGCCGAGCCGGAGATCGAGGAGAAGATCGCCATTGCCAGAATGGTGGCGATGGCGAGCCCGCCCGGTATCGGCGAGGTGATGGCGCGCATCAGGCGCACGAGCCGCGCCGAGATCGATCCGCTCGACATGATGACGCCGGCGAAGATGAACATCGGGATCGACAGGAAGAGCTCGCGGTCGAGCGTGAACCACAGGTCCTGGATGAGATATTCGACCGAGCTGTTGCCGGCGATGAAGATGTGGATCAGCCCGATCAGCACCGCGAGCGTCAGGATGACGTTCTGGCGGAAGAACGTCATCACCAGGAAGACGGGCAGGAGCATCAGGCCGCTCATTGCGGAATCTCCTGCTCGGGCGCGGCAAGGTCGGGGAAGATGAAATAGGCGAGGTAACGGACGGCGGCGGAGATGAACATCCACGCCATCACCGCCTGGAACGGCCAGACATGGATGCCGAGCGACGGGTCGGTCTCGCCGAGCCCGGCCGTTTGGCGAACGTAGAACACGGCCCAATAGGCGAAATAGACGCAGATGGCGAAGGACATCAGGTGGCCGATGCGGATGACCAGCGGGCGGTACCGCTCGGGCGCGGCCTTGTCGAGGAAGCTGATGCGCAGATGCGAGCCGCTCGAAACGCAGACGCAGAAGCCGACCAGCGCGCTGATCGCGGTGGCGTAGACGGCGACGCGAAACGAGCCGAAGAGGCCGACCTGGAAGAACTCGCGGGCGAAAATGTCGGAAAGCAGCGCCCCGGCCGAGACGAACAGCGCGGTGACGGCCACGACGCATTCGAAGCGGTTGAGAAGCTGGAGGAACTTACCGGCACCGTTCATTGTCTCGGTCTCTTGTCCGGTACGGGGAAAGGTGTGGCCGGGCCGCAGCGATCGCGCCGGCAGGCGGGAGCGCGATCGCCCGGCCGGGCGGGCCGGGCGATCGAAAACCTAGCGGGCGGCGAATTCCTTCTTGCCCGCCTCGATGGCGTCGTAGAACTTGCGCGCGCCGGGCGACATTTCGTCGATCAGCTTGGGGATGTTCGGCTTCACCAGCGCCGCCCACTTCTCGCGCTGCGCGGCATCGAGCTCGTAGATCGTGCCGCCCATGTCGGTATAGCTCTTGGCGCGATTGGCCTGATCGTCGAAGAAGCGCTTCGAGGTGGAGAGCGTCGCGGGCATCGCCTCCAGAACGGCCTTCTGGGCGGCCTCGTCGAGCTGGTCCCAGCTGCGCTTGTTGACGAAGTAGATCCACGGGCTATGGGTGTGCTCCGTATAGACGAAGTGCTTCGCGGTCGCGGCGGCCGGCGTCGTCGCGAAATAGCCGATCGGCAGTTCGCCCGCCACGACGAGACCCTGTTCGAGCGCCGACCACGTGTCGGGCAGCGGGAGCTGGATGGCGATCGAGCCGAGCGAATCCCAGAACATGCGGCTGCTGGCGCTGACGGAGACGCGGATGCGCTTGCCGGTGAGGCTGGCCTGATCCGAACAGTCGAAGGTGCAGAAGACGCCGTTGAAGCCCGCCTCCTGCACGCTCAGCACGACGAGGCCGCTGGCGGCGAACATCTCGTTGAGAACGGGCACGACATGCTTGTCGTAGACATATTCGCGCTGCTCCTGCGAATCCCACAGATAGGGGACGTTGAGCACCGAAATGTCGGGAAAGGCGCCGGCCAGCGCCAGCGGCGTGGTGCCGCCCATGTTCAGGCGGCCGCGGATGACCTGCTGGAGCATTTCCTGCTCGTTGCCGATGAACTGGATCTCGACGTCCTTGACCTTGTCGGTCGCGCCGAGCAGCGCGGCGACCGTCTCCTGGTCGAAGGTCGCGCCGATGTCGGGCGCGCGCTTGGCCGAGCCCATCGACCAGGTTTCCTGCGCCGCGGCAGGCAGAATGGACGCCGAGGCCAAAGCAAGGCCGAGCGCCAGCGACTGGAGCTTGCGAAGATACATGATTTTCCTCCCTACGCCGTAAAAGCGTATGTCTCATAAAGTTCCGGTTTCGACATATCTTGTCAAGGCGCATGAGAGGACGCCAGCCGCTCCCTTCATGCTTGAAACCGGCCGATACACGGGAGTGATGACATCATCCAAATACGGGCGAGGACTCGCATATTTGAGAGCGCTTGCTTGAATATTTCATCTCGGTGATTGTATGCATGGCGCCGGGAGTAGTTGGGAGGAAACAATGACTCTGGATAATGGCGTCCTGCATCTCGATCGTCGGGAAGTTCTGAGGGGGAGCGGCGCGCTGGGCGCCGCTATGCTTCTTCCGGCGACGGTTCATGCCCAGAAATCGGAACCTTCGCGCGGCGGAACGCTGCGCGTCACCATACCTTACAACCCCGCTGCGCTCGATCCGATCACCGGACGAAATGCGCCGGATTTCAACGCGCTGTATGCAATCTTCGATGCACTGATCGATTTCGAGCCGGACACGCTCGAGCTCAGGCCGGGCCTTGCCCGCGAATGGAAATTCACCGATCCGCTGACGCTGGTTCTCGATCTCCAGGACGGCGTCAAGTTCCACGACGGCACGCCCTTCGATGCGGAGGCGGTGAAGTTCAACCTCGACCGCACGCGCGCGGAGCCGCGCTCCAATGTGAAGGGCGATCTCGGCGCCGTCGACACGATCGAGGTGACGGGGCCGCTGCAGGTCACGCTGCGGCTCAAACAGCCCAATGCCGGCCTGCCCGCGATCCTGACCAACCGCAGCGGCTGCATCGTCTCGCCGGCCTCCATCAAGGCCGCCGCGGACGGCAATGTCGACCGCAATCCGGTCGGAACCGGACCGTTCAAATTCGCCGAATGGCGCGACAACGATCTCATCCGCGTCGAGAAGAACCCGGATTACTGGCAGAAGGACCAGCCCTATCTGGACGGGATCAACTTCCGCATTGCCAACGAGCTCAACACGGCGGCCCGCACCGTTGCCGCCGGCGAGGCCGACATGGCGATCAATCTCGGCGGCCAGCAGATCGTGACCGCCAAGCGGGACCCGGAGCTGATCGCGGAAGCGACGCCGACGCTGACCTTCTGGACCATGGCGTTCAACTACGGCGTTCCGCCGCTGAACGATGTGCGCGTGCGGCAGGCTTTGTCCTATGCCATCAACAGGGACGACCTCAACAAGGTGCTGATGCTGGGCCTCGGCGAGCCGAGCTCCACCATATTCCCCAGCGGCTTCTGGGCGACGGACCCTGAGACTGCGCATTATTACACGCATGACGTCGCCAAGGCGCGCAGCCTGCTGGCGGAAGCCGGCTTCCCGGACGGCATCGATATCGAGGGCTGGGGCTGGCCGGATCAGGCATCGGTGCAGCGCACCGAGATGATCGTGAGCCAGATGGCCGAGGCCGGCATCCGCCTCAAGATCACGCCGGCGCCGGCGGCGCAGACGATGCAGAACTTCTACATCCAGAAGAAGGGCTCGGTGTCGCTCAATGCCGGCGGCGGCATTCCCGATCCGAGCCTCGCCTATGAGCGGCTCTTCGCGGCGTCAGGGTTCTTCAATGCCGGCGGGATCGAGCTCGACGGGTTCCGCGAGCTGCTCGACGCCACGGTGGCGACCGCTGATCACGCGCAACGGCAGGCGGCGCTGCACAAGCTCCAGCGCTTCGTAGTCGAGAACGCGCTGCACATGCCGCTCTTCATCTCGTCGGGCATGTCCGTCCGCACCAGGCGGGTGCAGGACTTCAAGCTGGGCCTGACGATCGGGCCGAAGTTCCACAAGGTCTGGCTGAGCGAAGCCTGACCGCTGCATCGCTCAGCGGCGGCTCGCCGTCGCCGCGGGGCTTTTCCCCCGCCACATGCCTCATTATCAGGTCGTTGCCATGAATGTCGCCATGCTTCCCAAATTCGGCGTCGGTGCCTCCGTCCTTCGCAAGGAGGACGACACCTTCATCAAGGGAGCGGGCTGCTACACCGACGACATCAAGGTGCCCGGCATGCTGCACGGCTATGTGCTGCGCTCGCCGATCGCCAACGGCACCTTCCGCATCCGCTCGCTCGCGGCCGCGCAAGCGGCGCCCGGCGTGCATCTGGTGCTGACGGCGGCTGACCTCGGGCATCTGGGCGACATGAAGCCCGGCATGCTGCGGCCCATGCCGCCCGGCACGCTGGAGCCGACGCGCAATATTCCGATCCTTTGCAGGGAGAGGGTGGCGATGGTCGGCGACGCGGTGGCCTTCATCGTGGCCGAAAGCCGCGCCGCGGCGCAAGACGCCTCGGAGCTGATCGAGATCGACTACGCGCCCGAGGCGGCAATCGTCTCCACCGGCAATGCGCTCGATCCCGACGCGCCGCTGGTCTGGCCCGACCGGGAGAACAACCTCGTCCTTCACTACGAATTCGGTGACCGCGCCAGGGCGGACGAGGCTTTCGCCAAAGCGGACCACGTCACGCGCGTCGAATACGTCAACAACAAGCTGGTCGCCAACTACATGGAGCCCCGCGCGGCCATCGGCGAGTGGAACGCCGATGAGGAGCGCTACGTGCTCACATGCGCCTCGCAGGGCGTGCATGTGATGCGCGACATCCTGTGCGACTATGTCTTCGACATACCGCGCGACCGGATGCGGACGATCACGCCCGATGTCGGCGGCGGCTTCGGGCCCAAGCACGGCGCCTACCGCGAATATGTGCTGGTGCTGGAGGCCGCCAAACGCATCGGCCGTCCGGTCAAATGGACCGGCGACCGCACCGAGCACTTCATGGTCGACGCGCAGGGGCGCGACAATGTGGTGAAGGCCGAGATGGCGATGGACAGGGAAGGGCGCTTCCTCGGCCTGCGCGCCCAAATCATCGGCAATATGGGCGCCTATGTTCACCAGTTCGGCCCGTACATCCTGTTCGTCGGGCCGACCATGGTGCCCGGCACCTACGACATACAGGCCGTCCATATGAGCATGGACGGCGTCTATACCAACACCACGCCCACCGACGCCTATCGCGGCGCAGGCCGCCCCGAAGCCTGCTTCCTGATGGAGAAGCTGGTCGATGCCTGCGCCCGCGACATGAAGATGACGCAGGACGAGATCCGGCGGCGCAACTTCATCCGCCCCGACCAGCTTCCCTATACGACGCCGACCGGCCGCGTTTACGACTCCGGCGACTTCCAGGGCAGTATGGAGCAGTGCATGGCGCTGGCGCGCTGGAACGACTTCCCGCAGCGGGAGGCGCAGTCGCGCGCGCGTGGCCGCCTGCGCGGCATCGGCATGGCGTCCTACATCGAGGTCGCCGCCTTCCCCGGCAAGGAGAACGTCCGCCTGCAACTGGAGCAGGACGGCACCGCCACGCTTTTCATCGGCACCCAGTCCAACGGGCAGGGCCATGCCACGGTCTATCCTCAGCTCGTCGCCGACAAGCTCGGCCTCGACATAAGCAGGATCAATGTAAGGCAGGGCGATACCGATGAGCTGGCGCAGGGCGGCGGCACGGCCGGCTCGCGCTCCATCCCGGTCGGCAGCGCCGCGGCCATCCGCGCCGGCGACGACCTTGCCGAAAAGATCCGCCAGCTTGCCGCGGACAGGCTGGAGGCGTCGGCGGGCGACATCGAACTGGTGAACGGACAGGCGCGCATCGTCGGCACCGACCGTGCGATGCCCTTTGCGGAAATCGCCGCCGCCGCTTCGAGCGCGGAAGAGGTGCAGGGTCTGGGCGAATACCAGCAGACCGCGCCGACCTATCCGAACGGCACCCAGATCTGCGAGGTCGAGATCGACCCCGAGACCGGCCGCGTCGAGATCGTCGATTTCACCATGGTGGACGATGTCGGCGTGACGATGAACCCGATCCTGTGCGCCGGCCAGATGCATGGCGGCGTGGCGCAGGGTCTCGGGCAGGCGCTGACCGAGGAGGTGGTTTACAGCCCGGAGGGCCAGCTTCTGACGGCGAGCTTCATGGACTATGCCATGCCGCGCGCCGACGTGCTGCCGACCTTCAGGCACGAGATGCGCAATGTGCCCTGCACCACCAACCCGCTCGGCCTCAAGGGCGCGGGCGAGTCCGGCACCACGGGCTCGACGCCGGCTGCGGTGATCGCGATCACCGATGCGCTGTGGCGCGAATACGGCATCGACCACATCGAGATGCCGGCCACCTCCCAGCGCATCTGGAAGGCGATACAGGAGGCGAAGGCGCGCGGGAAGTGATGGCTGCCGGAAGGCTGCCTATCTCCCCGCCGGGCCGGCCTCCCGCCACTCCACATGCATCTCCTCGCGGAAGGCGAAGCGGACGAGGTGGCTCGCCACCACATTGGCGAGCCTTTCGATGTCGTCGGGGTTCGGCGCCTCGATTTCGAGGCGGAGGTCGGCGCTTCCGGCCGTCAGGCGGCACGTGCCCATTGCGAAATTGATCACGCCCTGTTCGGGATCGAACGTCACCGGCAGCTTGTGGGCGAAATGCTTGCAGAGCTGCTGGAGATAACGGCTGGCATGACCGGTATGCACCACCGCGACGCGGCGGGCGGCGGGGCCATGCGGCTTGGGCTCGGTCGTCTGCTCGCTCATTCAGCTATTCTCCACGCTTTTCGTTGCCGCTTTCAGCGCGGCGGTCATCGTCGCCGCGGCCGCCGGATCGATCGGCCCCCGCTGAAGGCGCATGCGCATCGCATGGCGCAGCTCCTTCATCGCGTGCATGACGGATTCCGGGAAGGGATATCCGGCCGTCCGCTCCGCGCTGATGCGCGACAGGAGATCGTCGGCGGCGGCGCGGTTGGCGGTCAGGAAAGCCTCGCCCTCGGGCGTGATGCGGTAGAGCTTGCGGCCGGAAGGCTCCGGGTCGATCGCCGCATAGCCCATGTCGTCGAGCCATGCGAGGGTGGGATAGACGACGCCGGGGCTCGGCACATAGGCGCCGCCGAAGCGATCGCCGATCTCCTTGATCAGCTCATAGCCGTGGCGCGGCCGCTCCGCGATCATCGCCAGAAGCAGGAGCCGCAGCTCGCCATAGTCGAAGAGCCGGCCGCGATGGCGGCCATGCCGGGGTCCGTGGTGACGGCCATGATGGCCGCGGTGATTGTCCGGATGGTTCGGGCGATCCGGTCCGCCCCTGTGATGGTGTCTCATGCCGCCGATATAGATCACGATATATCGTAATTCAAGATATATCGGAATAATTCTGCAACGGCATGCCCGAACGAAAAACCCCGGCGCGTGGCCGGGGTTTTGGAAGGGGCGGGACGGGCGGGATCAGCGGGCCGCGACGATGCTGGCGATGACGCCGCCGGCGAGGCCGATCAGCAGATAGTCGTTGTCCACCTTGATCCACTGCTGGCCCTTGCCCGGCTTGCGCAGGCCATGGCGCTTGTAGTCGCGGACGACCGGCTTGCGCTGCCATTCGGGCACGCGCGCGCCCTTGCTCCAGTGGTGGCGCTTCTGGACATGCCTGGGAGCCTGCGCCTTCTTCGGCGCGTGGTAGCGGTTCTTCTCCGGCTGCTCGTAGCGATGGCCGTGGCGCGGTGCATCGTAGCGGCTCTGCGCCTGGGCCATGGGGACCGCCATGACCGACAGGGCGACGGCGGCGAGAATGGAGCGGGTGAACAGTTTCATCTGGTTGTTTCCTCGTTGTCGATGCGAGGAGGCTACCGGCCACCGGCTGAACCGAAGATGAATGGCAACATTACATTTCGGCAACCGAATCAGAAATTTACGAAGATTAGTGAGAGAAGCGGTCGAAGCACATCAGGTGTCAGGCAGGATGCGCCTCGTAGCGGCTGTGCTCGAACACGGCGGCGAGGATGAAGCTCGTCGTCTGGTCGGTGATCGGCCCGAATCCCTTTTCCGGGTCGGGGCGCGCCCAGCGGGCGAAATTGTTGATGACGCCGAGCGCGTTCAGCGCCAGCACGCTCGGCTTCTGGACACCCTCCGCGCCGGGCGCGAAGCAGGCGGCGATGCAGTTGCGGTAGAATTCGAACATCATGCGCTGCTTGGCGCGCACCGCCTCGAGCGCGTCCGGCCCGAGGAAATGCGACTGTTCGAGAATCAGCCGCGTCTCCTCCGGCCGGCTGACGCAGTGGCGCAGATGGGCGGTGACGATCCGTCTCAGCCGCTCGCGCGGATCGACATTGTCCGCCATGATCTCGCTCAGCTCGCGGAAAAGGTCGTCCACCGTGTCGATGATGATTGACGCCAGCAGCTCTTCCTTCGACCTGAAATGGTAGTAGATCGAGGCGGCGCGGATGCCGGCGCGGTCGGCGAGCTGCCGCAGCGAGGCGGCATGATAGCTGGAATCGGCGAAGAAGGCGGTGGCAAGGCTGATGATCTCGGCCCGCGTGGACGCCGCGACCCGGCGCGTGCGCGTGGCCTGCGGCTTGTCGTCGGCCTTCCTTCTGGCGGTTCCCTTCGGTGCGGCCATCGATTGTCCGGTTGCTGAGGTATTGCGGAGATGTTCCCGTCTTGGACCAGATTTATCCCGGCGGCAACCACGATCAGGGCGCGAGCTCGGCCCTGAGCCTTTCGCGCAGATCGCCCTTGTTCTCGGCCGCGAAGGAAATTTGTCCGAGCTTCAGCACCGCCAGATGGTCGGCCAGCCTGAGCGCGAGGTCGATGTTCTGCTCGACCATCAGCAGGGTGACGTCACGCTCCCTGCGTTCGGCGCTGAGCGCCTCCGATACGCGGTCGACCACGGAAGGCTGGAGCCCGGCGCTGATCTCGTCCAGCACCAGCAGCGCCGGCTCCGCCATCAGGCATCGCGACAGCAGCAGCATCTTCTGCTCGCCGCCCGAAAGCGTGCCGGCCTGCTGGCGCAGCCGCTGGCCGAGCACCGGGAAATAGCCGTAGATCCGCTCGCGCCGCTCGGCGGCATCCGTGCGGTCCAGAAGGCCGGCGGTCAGGTTCTCGTCCACCGTCAGCTCGCCGAACAGCGATTCCTCCTGCGGCGCATAGGCGACGCCGGAGCGGATGATGCGGTGCGTCGGCCAGCCGGCGATTGCGGTGCCGCGCAGGCGGACATCGCCGCGCGTGCGCGGCAGGTAGCCGAGTATGGCCTTGAGCAAGGTGGACTTGCCCATGCCGTTGCGGCCGAGGACGACCAGCGATTGCCCGGCCGCGACCGACAGCGACAGGTCGGGGATGATGATGGCGGAGCCGTAGCCCGCCGCGAGCTTTTCGATCTCAAGCATGACCCGCGGGCTCCTTGTCGATTGCCGCGCCGGCCTGGCCGATATAGGCGGACTTCACGGCCTCCGAGGCGCGGATCTGGGCCGGCGAGCCGGTTTCGAGCACGCGGCCGCCATGCAGCACGGCGACGCGGTCTGCCACGCGCTCGACGAAATCGAGGTCGTGCTCGATGAGGACGACGGTGATGCCGAGACCGGCGATCTCGCGAAGCACCTCGCCCACCACGCCGCGCTCGTTGGTGGTCAGGCCGGCGGTCGGCTCGTCCAGCAAAAGCACCTTCGGCCGGCCGTTCACGGCCATGGCGATGTCGAGGCCCTGCTTCAGGCCGTGGGCAAGAAAGGGCGCCCGCACGTTCTCCTTGCCGGCCAGCCCGGTGGCGGCGAACAGGTCGGCGGCCGGCTTGTTGATCTTCACCGCATGGGTGCGCCGCCAGACCGAGGGCCAGCGCCCGTTCAGCCCCGCCAGCAGCAGGTGCTCGGCGACGGTGAGCGAGGAGAAGATCTGCGGGATCTGGAATTTCCGGATGATGCCCGCGCGGGTGGCGGCATCGGGCTCCAGCCGTCCGTGGCTCGCGCCGTCGCGGCCCGTCGCGAAGGTGACCTCGCCCTTGAGGCCGTAGCTCGCATCGGTGACCACCTCGATCAAGGTGGATTTTCCTGCGCCATTGGGACCGACGATGCACAGGAGCTCGCCGCCCAATATGTCGAGGTCCACGCCGCGCAGCACCTTCAGCGCGCCATAGGAGAACTCGACGTTGCGCGCGCTGATGACTGGCTGCCCTTGCGCGGGAAGCGCCCAGCCGGCTTCGTCCACCTGAAGCGTGCGCGATCCGGCCGAAAGGCCGGCGCCGCGACCGAGCAGCAGCCGGCGCACCGGCGCGGTCAGCGGCGGCAGCAGCCCATCGGGAATGAAGACCACGACCACGACGAAGAGCACGCCGACCAGGAATGCCCACTGGGTGGGGAAGGAAGCGTTGAGCTCCGAGCCGACGAGGCTGAGGCCGATCGCGCCGATGAAAGGGCCGATGATGGTGCTGCGCCCGCCGAGCGCCACCCAGACCAGCATTTCGGTGGCGAAGAGGAAGCCGAACAGCGGCGCCGACACGACGCCGAACATCGACCCGAACAGCGCGCCGGCAAGGCCGGAGATCGCCGCGCCGAAGGCATAGACCGCGATCTTCACATGCTCGACATTGAAGCCGATGTAGCGCGCCCGCTTCTCGTTGTCGCGCACCGCCCGCATCAGCGTGCCGAAGTCGGAGCGCACCAGCAGGATCGAGACGGCCAGCACGACGGCGGTGACGCCGAGGATGATGTAGTACCAGGCGCGCGTGCTGATCGCGTCGTATTTGAAGCCGAACAGGCCCTGCTCACCGCCGGTGACGGCGGGGAACTGCGTGTAGAGCGGCTGGGCGATGAAGGCGAGCGCGAGGCCGACGATGGCGATGTAGAAGCTCGACGCCTTGCGCGTGCAGGCATACCAGCCGACGACCGCGGCCAGCAGCGCCGCCGCGATGGTGCCGACCACCGCCGCGCCGATATAGGCGAAGGGCGAGGTCGAGGTCTGCATGATCATGCCGCTCGCATCCACCTCGCCGGTGATGAGGGCCACGGCCAGCGCGCCGGTGCCGAACCAGACGGCGTGGCCGAGGTCGGGAATGCCGGTATAGCCCCAGACGACGTCGAGACTGATGGCGGCGATGGCGTAGATCAGCGCCTGCGCCAGCAGCAGCGTGCGGTATTCGCCCGCCATGTCGGGCGCGAAGACCAGCGCAAGGACAAGTGCCGCGCCGGCGGCCGCGAGCAGGATGCGGCGGACGGGCGACTTCAGCTCTTCTGCCATACGAGGCCCTCCGGCTTGATGCGCAGGATCACCACTGCGACGACCACCACCATGACGCTGGCGATGACGGGGTTGAGGAAGACGGTGACCGCCGCCTGCGTCACGCCGAGGATCGCGCAGGCGATGAGCACGCCCGGCAGGGTCTTGCCGGACATGAGGACCGCGAGGAAGGCCGGCGCGAGCAGCCCCGAGCCGTAATTCGGCGTGATGCCCTGCGTGGGGCCGAGCAGCGCGCCGGCAAGCGCGGAGAGCGCCGCGCCGACGATGAAGGTGACCTGGCGGACGCGATTTGTGTTGATGCCGATGCCGCGCGCCAGCGGCTCGTTCGACATGACCATGCGCACCTTCAGCCCGAGTTGGGTGAAGCGCATTGTCGCGCCCATGGCGAGCACCAGCGCCACGGTGAAGACGACGAGCAGCAGGCGGTAGGCGGAATAGGGCACGCCGAGAACCTCGACGCCGCCGGGAACCGGCACGTCGATGGCGAGCGTGGAGCGACCGAAGATCAGCGACACGCTCTGCACGAGGATCAGCGACAGGCCCCATGTGGCGAGGATCGTGTCGTCGAGCGTGCGGCCGTAGAGCCGGCGGATCACCAGCCATTCCATGACCGCGCCGAGCACCGCGCTGAAGGCGGTGGAGAGGGCAACGGCGGACCAGAATCCGAACCCCTCGCGCTGCAGCGCGATGACGCCATAGACGCCGACGGCCATCAGGCCAGCATGGGCGAGGTTGATGACATTCATCAGGCCGAGAATGATCGCCAGCCCGAGCGCGACCAGCGTCATCACCGAGATGGTGACGACCAGATCAAGGAAAAGATACATGGTCCTATGCCCTAGAAAGGGGGTCCGGCCCTGCGGCCGGACCGGAGCTTCACTGGCACTTGGCGACGATCGGATCGATGGTCGACTGTTCGAGGATCGTGGCGCTGCCGTCGGCCGTGGTCTCGGCGATGTAGGTCGGCGAGGCGGCGTAATAGTCCTTGATCTGGACATGGCCGTTGGGGCCGTCGAAGCTCGCCGTGGTCAGCGCCTTGATGACCGCTTCCGGCGAGCCGTCGGTCGCCTTCACCGACTGCGCCAGCAGGTGCATGGCGTTGTAGCCAAGCACCGCCCAGATGTCGGGATTGGCCTTGCCGGGGAATTTCTTCTCCAGCGCCTCCTTGAACGCCGCATTGTCGGGCAGGTCGAGGCTGGCGAAGTAGCCGGTGGCGAGATAGATGCCGACGCCGTTGGCGCCCAGCATCTTGGCCGTGCTGGTGGTGAGGAAGTTGTCGGCGCGCTTGATGCCGGCAAGGCGCGGATCCTCGCCGAACTGGCGGTGGAAGGTCACATTGTCGGCGCCCTGCACGGAGCTGAGCACGACATCCGGCTTGGCCTGCGCGATCTTGCCGAGGTCGGCGGAGAAATCTGCCTGGCCGAGCGGCGCGAAGATGCCGCCGAGGTCCTCGCCGCCGAGCTTGACGGTCTCGGCCTTGGCGATCTCGTAGCCGGCACGCGGCGCGGCATAGTCGGAACCGTAGAACAGCACGCGCTTCATGCCGTTCTTCACCAGATAGTCGATCAGCGGAACGACGAGCTGGTTGTTGACCTGCCCGACCGTGAACATGTTCGGGAAGCAGATATTGCCGGGGCTGGTCGCAGCCGCGAGATGCGGGATGCCGGCCTTCGCGGCGACCTGGTTGCAGGCCACGCGGCCCGGCGTCGGATTGGCGCTGATGATCGCATTGACCTTGTCCTGAAGGACGAGGCGGTTGCAGACCTCGCCGGCAGTGCGCGGGTCGGATGCGTCGTCGGCGACGATGATCTCGACATTGCGTCCGGCGAGATTGCCGGCATTGATCACGTCGAGCGCGGCGGTGATGCCCTGGTTCGCGCCGTCGGCATTGGCGCTGCCGACGCCGCTCAGCGGCAGGACGACGCCCACCTTGTATGCGTCCTGCGCCGATGCCTGCGCGCCCCAGAACGCGGCGGCGCAAAGTGCAGCGACGCCGACCGCTGATTTCAGTATGTCGAACCGGATAGCCATGAATTCCTCCCTTGATGAGTTGTTACCGTGCCAGGATGTGAATGCAGCATGCGCCTGCCTCGAGTCCGGACACCGCTCCTCCGAGCATCTGCGCCAGACCAAGTTTCGCGCCTTCCACCTGCCTCGGCCCCGCATCGCCGCGGAGCTGCTGGACGATCTCGCAGACATTGCGCACGCCCGATGCCGACAGGGGATGGCCGAGCGACAGGAGCCCGCCGCTCGGATTGACCGGAACGCGTCCGCCCAGCGCGGTCGCGCCCGATCGCAGAAATTCGATGCACTCGCCGGGCGCGCAGAGGCCCAGATCCTCGTAATGAACGATCTCTTCCGGTGCGAAGGCGTCGTGAACCTCGACCACGCCGATGTCGGCCGGATCGACGCCCGCGCCCTCATAGGCGCGCCGCGCCGCCTCGCGGCCGCATTGGTAGGAGATGAGGTCGGGCTGGTTGACCGAGAAGCCGCCCGAGACGAGCGACGACGACAGGACGCGGATGGGATTGGCGGTGAAGCGGCGCGCCACGTCCATGGAGCACATGACCAACGCGGCCGCGCCGTCCGTGTTCGGGCAGCATTGCAAAAGCGTGATCGGGTCGGCGATCATGCGCGAGGCCAGAACCTCCTCGATCGTCACTTCCTTGCGGTACTGCGCCTTGGGGTTGAGCGCGCCGGCCTGATGCGCTTTCACGGAAACCTGTGCGAAGTCTTCCGCCGTCGCGCCGCGCATTTCCATCAGCCGCCGCGCGATCAGCGCGAAAGTGACCGGCACTGCGTTGCCGAGCTGGCCTTCGATGTCGTCCGACGCCGGCGGGATCATCTTGCCGGCGATCGGGCTGGTGGTCATGGATTCCACGCCGACCGCGACGCCGATGTCGTATTCGCCATGCGCGATGTCTTTCCAGACCGTGCGGACGGCGGTGCTGCCGCCGGCGCAGGCGTTCTCGACATTCGTCACCTCGATGCCGGCGATGCCGGTGCCGCTGAACAGTGCCTGTCCGGTGGCGATGTCGATATAGAGGCGCGAGCAGGCGCCGCCCTGCACCTTGCGCGGATCGATGCCCGCATCCGCCAGCGCGAGGCGGATCGCCTCCTGGCCGAGCTCGCGAAAACCCCGCTCGGGCATCTTGCCGAAGCGCGTCTGTCCGATGCCGATGATGGCGACCTCACGCATCAGACGGTCCTCCGCGGATAAAATGCGTAGCCGAGCTTGCTGCCGTCGCCGAGCGCGAGCGCCTTGAGTTCGAGCTTCATGCCCACGGCGGGCTCGTTCACGTCGATGACCGGTGCGAAGACCCGCAGACCCTCCACGAGGCCGAGGCCGGCGAGGTAGGGCGGTTTGAAATTGAGCGTGGGCATGTGCACCCGCGAATAGGAGAAGAGCTCCGCATCCGGCCCGATTTCGGTGTCCGCCAGTTCGGTGCCGCCGCAGGCGACGCAGATCGTCGTGCGGGGAAAGTAGACCTGTCCGCAATCCGCGCAGCGGCTGGCGAGAAGGCGCACCGTTCCGTCAGAGGAGACGCGGAAAAGGTCCTCGCGGAAATGCTCGGTGTTGAGGTGCATGCGTTCGCTCATCAAAAACCCTCGTTTCCACCGCTGACATGCAGCACCTGCCGCGTCACGAAGCCGGATGCGTCGGAGGCGAAGAAGAGGACGGCATTGGCGATATCGTCCGGATGGCCGGTGCGGCCGACCGGGATCGACGCGACGAGGCGGTCCACCACGTCCTGCGGGAAGGTGGCGAGGTTGGGCGTCGCGATCAGGCCGGGCGCGATGCAGTTGACGGTTATGCCGCGCCCGGCGAGCTCAAGCCCCAGCGCCGTGGTGAGGCCGACGACGCCGGCCTTCGCCGCCGCATAATTGGCCTGCCCGACATTGCCGCGATAGGCCATGGAGGAGATGTTGACGATGCGGCCGTGGCGCTTCTCGACCATGGCGGGAACCACGGCGCGCGCACACAGGAACTGGGCCTTCAGGCACAGGTCCACGACGCTGTCCCATTCCTCGTCCGACATTTTCTGGACGCGGCGGTCGCGCACGAAGCCGGCGTTGTTGACGAGGATGTCGACGCTGCCCCAATCGGCCGCAATACCAGCCACCATGGCATTGACCGCATCCGTGTCGGTGATGTCGGCGATTCCCGCGCGGGCGATGCCGCCGGCCTGCGTGATCTCCGCCACCACGCGGTCCACCGCCCCGGCATTGGTATCGTTCACCGCGACCTTGGCGCCCGCTTCGGCCAGCCGCCGGCACACGCCGCTGCCGATGCCGCCGCCGCCGCCGGTGACGAGCGCGACGCGCCCGGTCAGATCATGTCGGGGAAAGCTCAAATCGTTCGTCCCTTGTCGCGCCAGTGGGCTTCGCGCAGCGGCTGCTTGGTGATCTTGCCCATCGCGTTGCGGGGCAGGTGGTCGTGGAACTCGATGCGGCGGGGGCGCTTGTAGCGAGCGAGCTTTTCGAGGCAGAGCGCCTCGATCTCCGCCGCCTCCAGCGCAGCGCCCGGCTTGAGCGCGACCGCCGCGCAGACCGCCTCGCCATATTTCGCGTCGGGAATGCCGAACACCGCCACTTCCATCACCGCCGGATGCTCGGCGATGACGAGCTCGATCTCCTTCGGATAGATGTTTTCCGCGCCGCTGATGATCAGGTCGCGGGCGCGCCCGACGACGGTGAAGAAGCCGTCATCCTCGCGCCGCGCCAGATCGCCGGAGCGGATCCAGCCGTTGCGGGTCGTGCGGCCGGTCTCGTCGGGATTGTTCCAGTAGCCGATCATGCCGGCGCTGTTCTGCTTCACCGCGATCTCGCCGACTTCGCCGACCGCGACCTGGCGGTCGTTCTCGTCCAGTATCGCGGCCTCGCAATTGAACGCCTCGCGGCCGGTGCAGGCATCGAAGGGGGCTTCGACGGACGGATGCAGCGAGCCGACGAAGCCGCATTCGGTCGAGCCGTAGATCTGGTAGAAGCGCGCCGCCGGAAACTGTTTTCGCGCGCGGGCGAGCAATGCGGGGTCGGTCGGCATCGAGCCGTAATAGATCTTGCTCACGCTCGACAGGTCGTAGCCGTCGACGCCCTCGTGGTCGCACAGGATCGACAGCATGGTCGGCACCCAGAAGCCGATCGTCACGCGGTTCTTCTCGACCATGGCCAGCACGCGCGCGGGATCGAAATTGCCGCCGTGGAAGACGCTGGTCATGCCGAGCCAGAGCGAGCAGTTGATGCCGCCGGTGAGGCCGCCATTGGTGAAGAGCGGCGAGGCGATGTGCACCACGTCGCGGCTGTTCATCTCCAGCTCGACGATCTGCGCTTCGAGGAGCTGGAAGTGGCCGGCATGGCTGATGAGCACGCCCTTCGGCTTGCCGGTCGTGCCGCTCGTATACATGATCGTCGCGGCGTCGGTCGGGACCACGCCGAGGTCGGGCGTGACTTCCGGGTCGCCTTGCGCGAGCGCCGCCGTTTCGGACAGCGCGATCACGCGCGGCTGCGGCGCGATCGCAGCGCCGGCCTCCCGCACGACCGTCAGCAGGCCGTCTTCCGCGAGGATCAGGCCGGCGCCCGAATCCGCCAGCACATGGACCATCTCGGCGGCGGTGAGCCGCGGATTGACCGGCACGATGATCGCGCCGGCCTTGGCGATGGCCTGGCTGTAGACGGCGTAGTCGATGACCGTTCCGGCGACCAGCGCGATGCGGTCGCCCTTTGACGTGCCTTGCGCCAGCAGCCCGTGCGCCAGCGCGTTGGAACGCCGGTTCACGTCCGAAAAGGTCAGCGCTTCATCGCCGAGGATGAATGCCGGCTTCGACGGAAAGCGCCGCGCCGTTAGGCGCGACAGGTCGCCGATGATCTTCAACTCGCCTCCCGGACCGCTCGGCCGCGCCATGGCGGCGTCGGGCTTGCGCGGCTTACCTAACAGGTGTTAGTTATCCTGAAAGTAAGGCCGTTCTCGATCCTGTCAATAGGGAATCGGAAGAGGCGGCGGGGGAGGTGCCTGATGAATGAAATACGGCCGGCGGCTGGGCGCGGCAACGGAAACGGCCCTCTGAAAGGGGTGCGCGTGGTCGAGATGGAAGGCGTCGGGCCGGTGCCCTTCGCCTCCATGCTGCTGGCGGACATGGGCGCCGAGATCGTCACCATCGGCGCGCCGCCGCGCGGCGGGCCGGACGTGTTCGCCGGCATGTACGACCCGATGAAGCGGGGGCGGGCACATGTCGCGCTCGACCTCAAGCAGCCGGGCAAGGCGCAACGCGCGCTCGACATCATCGCCCGCGCCGACATCCTGCTCGAAGGGTTCCGCCCGGGCGTGATGGAACGCCTCGGGCTCGGCCCGGATGTGTGTTCTGCCGTGCGGCCCTCGCTCGTCTACGGGCGCATGACCGGCTACGGGCAGACCGGGCCGCTGGCCATGCGCGCCGGCCACGATCCGAACTATATCGCCCTCGTCGGCGTGCTCGATTCGATCGGCCCCGCCGACGGCCGCCCCACGCCGCCGCTCAATCTGGTCGGCGATTTTGCCGGCGGCTCACTCTATCTGGCGCTCGGTGTGATGGCCGCGCTGCTGCATGCCCGCGAGACGGGGGAGGGGCAGGTGGTGGACGCCGCCGTCATCGACGGCGCGGCCTCCCTGATGACGATGACCTACGCGCTGCGCGGCGGCGGATTGTGGACCGATGGCCGCGAGCGCAACCTCATCGACGGCGGCTCGCCTTATTCGCGCAGCTATGAGACCCGCGACGGCCGCTATGTGGTCGTCGCCGCGGCGGAGGAAAAATTCTACCGCACCCTTCTGGCGGGCATGGGCCTGTCGCCGGAAGCGATCCCCGACCGGAACGACCCCGCCAACTGGCCTTCATTGCGCGACCTCTTCGCCGCTATCTTCCGCACGCGCACACGCGACGAATGGGTGGCGCTGTTCGAGGGCAAGGATGCCTGCCTCTCCGCCGTGCTCGACCTTGCCGAAGCGCCGGTCCATCCGCACGCCGTGGCGCGCGAGGCCTTTGTCGCGCGGGGAAACACGATGGTGCCGAACGTCGCGCCGCGCTTCTCGAAGACGCCGAGCCGCCTTGCGCCCGACGAGCCCGTCCCGGCGGCAGCGATGCTGCGGGACTGGGGCGTTGACGAAAGAACCTGCGCGCTGATCGGGGAGGACCGGGCATGATCGACTGGCCCGAAAAGGGAACGCATCACGACATCCTGCTCCGCCAGGCGGAGGTGTCGGGCGAAAAACCCTTCATCACCATGGACGGCACGACCTTGAGCTTCGCTGATGTGGCGCGCGAAAGCGCGACGCTCGCCGCCGGGCTGGAGGTCATCGGCGTCGCCAAGGGTTCGCGCGTGGCGCTGATGGCAGGCAACCGGCTGGAATTCATCGGCATCTGGTTTGCGTTGAGCCGCCTCGGGGCCGTGCTCGTGCCCGTCAACACGGCCCATCGCGGCGAGGTGCTGCGGCACATGCTGTCGATTGCCGAATGCAGCCACATGCTGGTGGAGAGCGGGCTGCTGCCGCAGGTCGAGGAGGTGCTGGCAGATCTGCCAATGCTGTCCACGCTGGTGATGCTCGACGACGAGGCCGCTCAAGTCGGCGCGGAGGTGCGCTGCCTGCCGTTCAGCGCGTTGCGCGCGCATGGCGCGTCGCCGCATCCGGTAAGGGTGCTACCCAGCGATCCGGCGATGATCATGTTCACCTCGGGTACGACCGGGCCGTCGAAAGGCGCGCTCAAGCCGCAGAACGAAGCCTATTATCTGGCCGCCATGGCCTGCCGGGTGATGTCCTACACGGCCGACGACCGGCTCTATATCTGCCTGCCGCTGTTCCACGGCAACGCGCAATTGCTCGGCGTGCTGCCGGCCCTGCGTGCCGGCGCGCAGGTCTTCCTCGTCCAAAAATTCTCCGCCAGCCAGTTCTGGCCCGACGTGAAGCGCCATGGCTGCACGGCGGCGAACTATGTCGGCAGCCTCATTCCGATCCTGATGAAGGCCGATCCGCGGCCGGACGACGCCGACAATCCGCTGGTCAAGATGATGGGCGCCGGCGCGCCGGCCGCGCTCTACGAGGCGTTCGAGACGCGCTTCGGCGTCAACCTGACCGAGGGATACGGCATGTCGGAAGCCGGCGCCCCGTTCCAGAACATTCCCGGCAGGCGCAAGACGGGCACATGCGGCCTGCTCCAGGCCGACTACGACGTCATGCTCGTGGACGATGACGGTCTGCCGGTGCCCGACGGCACGCCGGGCGAATTGCTGATGCGCCCGCGCAAGCTGCATATCATGATGCTCGAATATGTCGGCATGCCGGAAAAGACCATCGAGGCATGGCGCGACCTGTGGTTCCACACCGGCGACTACCTGAAGCGCGACGCGGACGGGTTCTACGTCTTCGTCGACCGCAAGAAGGACGCCATACGCCGGCGCGGCGAGAACATTTCCTCCTACGAGATCGAGCAGGCCGTCGGCCGCCACGAGGCGGTGTTCCAGTGCGCTGCGATCGGCGTGCCATCCGATGTCGGCGAGGAAGAGGTGATGATTTGCGTCGTCGCCAAGCCCGGCCAAGCCATCGACCCGGCCGAGCTCCATGCCTTCTGCCGCGGGCAGATGGCCGGCTTCATGGTGCCGCGCTTCATCAGGATCATGGACGCGCTGCCGATGACGGCGACGCAGCGCCCCGAAAAATACCGGCTGCGGCAGGACGGCGTGACGCCCGCGACTTGGGATACCCGGCGGGCGGGGTAACAAGTCACGCCCCGCCGCCGCCATTTAGCGCCGCGCGACGCCGTGATTTCGCTGAAAGTGTCACACGCGGTCCCGCGGGGGATCGCGTGTTGAAATTGCCGCGGCTTGATCCCAATGTGGGCTGCGGCTCTTCATCGGGTCGCGGCTCGGCCAAGGCTTCGCCCGCCGAGGGTTTCATGTCGGCTTTGGGAGGAGCGACGCATGAGCATTTTCGACACGAGCACCAACGTATCGCGCGGCGGAAAAGTCCGCGCTCTGGCCTGCGCGCTTGCGCTGGGCGTCTCCGCCACGGCGGCGATGGCCGGCAGGGCGGATAACAGCCTCATCATCGGCGCGCCGATCGATTTCAGCGAACCTGACGCCGCTCACGGCGCGCTCGGCACCGACCTGCAATTCCTCTACACGATGCACGACCGCCTGATCGGCTTCGATCCGAAGGATATGAGCCTCGTGCCGATGCTCGCCACGGAATGGTCCTGGTCGGACGACAAGCGGACGCTGACGCTGAAGCTGCGCGAAGGCGTCAAGTTCCACGACGGCACCGCGTTCGACGCGGAAGCCGTCAAGACCAGCCTTCAATATTTCAAGGATCTGAAGGTCAACCGCGACATCAACGACGTGACCGGGATCGAGGTCGTCGATCCGCTGACCATCGCCATCACCACGGAGAAGCCCAACGCATCGCTGCTCGGCAATCTGGCCGAGCGCGCCGGCATGATCATCTCGCCGAAGTCGATCGCCGACCACAAGCCGGGCGAGATCGGCTTCGAGACGGCAGGCACCGGCCCGTTCCGCATCGCCGCGCATGAGCCGGGCAACTTCGTGCGCTTCGAGCGCTTCCCGGACTATTGGGACAAGGAAGCCAAATTCGTCGACAAGATCGAATATCGCATCATCAAGAACTCGACCTCGATCATCACCGCGCTGATGTCGGGGCAACTCGACTATGCCTCACCGCTCGACCCGATCAACATGGAGGCATTGAAGCGCAATCCGAAACTGCGCGTCGAGGTCGAGCCGACGCTGGCCTTCGGCCTGATCAACGTCAACACCGGGCTCAAGCCCACCGACGACAAGCGCGTGCGGCAGGCGATGATGTATGCGATGGACCGCGACGCGCTCGCCCGCGCCGTCTATGGCGAGAATGTCGAGACGGGTGCGGCGCTCCAGCCCGTTCCGGAAGGCTACTGGCCCTATACCGAGAGCCTCAAGGGCGCCTATTCCTACGATATCGAGAAGGCCAAGAAGCTGCTGGCGGAAGCCGGCTATGCCGATGGCGTCAAGGCGTCGTTCTGCATCAATGCCAGCTACGGCATGCCCGCGCCGGCGATCAAGATCTCCGACATCCTGCGCGAGCAGATGAAGCCGGCCGGCATCGAGTTCGACCTGATCTCCGCCGCGTCCAATTCCGTCTGCGCGCAGCGCTTCAACGTCGATGCAACGCTGAACCTGTTCCTGGCGAGTTGGTCGGGCCGCGTCGATCCGGTCATCACCTATGCGCTGATGGTCGGCTCCAACTCATTCTACAACGCGTCGAAGACGAAGTACCAGGACGCCGACGAGATCATCGGAGAGTTGCAGCAGACCTTCGAGAAGGAGGCGCAGAAGCCGCTTTTCGACAAGCTCAACGCGATCTGGATCGAGGAACTGCCCATGTTCCCGCTCTATTACTTCGCCAACGTCGTCGCCTACAATGCCGAGCTGAAGGGCAGCGAGCCCAACCTGCTCGGCCGGCCCTATGTGAGGACGCTGCACTACGACAATTGATCCGGGACCGAGCCTGAAAGGCCCGTTACCCCATGCGGCGCACGCGATCCGGTCCCAGCAGGGACGGGCTGCGGACGCCCATCAGCGCCAGCGCGTCGTCGAGCTCGCTCTTCAGCAGATGAAGTGCGCGGTCGACACCGGCCTCGCCGCCGATGGCGAGGCCGTAGAGCGTCGCGCGGCCAAGCTGCACCGCCTGCGCGCCGAGCGCCAGCGCCTTGAGCACATCGGTGCCGCTGCGAAAGCCGGAATCGATGAGGATGGCGAGCTTCCCGCCGGCCTCCGACACGAAGTCGGGCAGCACGTCCATCGTGCCGACCGAGCCGTCGAGCTGCCGCCCGCCATGGTTCGACACGACGATGCCGTCGATGCCGGCCGCGACCGCCGCGCCGACCTGCGCCGGATCGGTGAGACCCTTGACGACCAGCGGCCCCTGCCACCGGTCGCGCAGCCACCCGACGCCGTCCCAGTCGAGCGCCGCGTCGAAGCGGTTGCGCAGCGATTCCCCGCGCGTGTTGAAACGGACCGAGGGACTGCCGGCCGGCGGGTATTTCAGCGCCGGCACCGGCACGCCAGCGCGGGCCATCCTGAGCGCCCATCCGGGTTTCGACGCCACCTGCATCGCCTTTCCGGCCGACCATTTCAGCGGCATGGAGAAGCGATGGCGTGAATCGCGCGGGCGCGAGCCCGGCACCGCGCCGTCAACGGTCAGTTGCACCAGCTCGAAGCCGGCCGCCCCGATGCGTGTGAGCCAGGCTTTCGTCACTTCCCGATCCGGCGGCATGTAGAGCTGGAACCATTTGCGGCCGACGCCGGCCTCGGCGACCGCCTCGGGCGAAAGCGCCGAGCCGTTGCTCATGACGAAGGGGATGCTGGCCCTGGCGGCGGCGCGTGCGAGGCAGGCTTCGCCCTTTGGCCAGAAGCCCGAGGCAAGCCCCGTCGGCCCGATGACGAGCGGCATGGCGGCGGGCTTGCCGAACAGGTCCACCGCGAGCGAGCGCTTGCTGACGTCGAAGGGCGCGGCCGGCACCAGCTTGACCCGCGCGATCGCGGCACGGTTCTCCGCGACGGTCTCTTCCGCGCCCGCGCCGCCCTCCAGCGTGTCGAACACCATGCGCGGCAGCACGTGCTCGGCCATGTCGCGCAGGTCCGAAATCGTGTGGCAGCGTGCCAGCCTGCGCTCGGAAATCCACGTCACCTTGCTGCTCCCCTCCCGCGGCAGGCCGCAAGCCGCCGGTCACGTCGCGTCAGCCCACCGCGTCGCTCACAAACCATTCGCAGTCAACCTGCCGGTTGTGAGGCTACGCGAAGATGGCTATCGTTTTCTTGTTCAGGCAGGCGGACCACAGTTGGGCAGGAATGCCGGAACAGGCGAAGAGCGCGGCATAAGCGCCTCGCAAGGGAAGCTTCGGGAAGGGGGAGGCATGCTCGAAGTTGAAGGCGTTGCCGTGACCTATGACAAGGGCGGCCGGTCGGTGCCGCTGACCGGGCCCGTCAGCTTCTCCATCGAGGAGGGCGAGATCTTCGGGCTCGTCGGCGAGAGCGGCAGCGGCAAGTCCATGACCGCGCTGGCGCTGATGCGACTGCTGCCGCGCCATGCGCAGTTGAGCGGCAGGACCGTCCTCGACGGCACCGACCTCGCGGCACTGCCGGAGCGCAGTATGCGCGCGCTGCGCGGCAGCCGCATATCCATGATCTTCCAGGAGCCGGTCACCGCGCTCAATCCCGTCTTCAAGCTGGAGGCGCAGCTCGTGGCGGCGATCCGCGCCCATGGCGGCGCCTCGCGGGCCGAAGCCCGCAAGCGCGCCGTCGAGCTGCTGCGGATGGTCGGCATCCCCGATCCCGAGACGCGGCTTTCCTATTATCCGCACCAGCTTTCGGGCGGCATGTGCCAGCGCGTCATGATCGCCATGGCGCTCGCCGCCGGCGCGCGCTTCCTGATCGCCGACGAGCCGACGACGGCACTCGACGTGACGATCCAGGAGCAGATATTGCAACTGATCGAAAGGCTGTCGCGCGAGACCGGCCTGTCCGTCCTCTTCATCAGCCACGATCTCGGCGTCGTCGCGCGGCTCTGCGACCGCGTGGCGGTCATGTATGCCGGCGAGATCGTGGAGACGGGCGAAGCCGATGCGCTGCTGCGCGCCCCGCTCCACCCCTACACGAAAGGGCTGCTGCGCTGTGCGCCCGACCTTTCGGAGATCGGCGTCGTGCAGCGCGGCATTCCCGGCACCCCGCCGCCCGCCGGCGCCTGGCCGTCCGGCTGCCGTTTTCGCGCGCGCTGCGCCTTCGCGCTTGCGCCCTGTTCCGAACCGCAGGCCCTTGCCGATCATGGTGGCGATCATCATGTCCGCTGCTGGCGCGCCGCCGAACTGTCCGGACATATCCATTGATGCAGCCGCCCCTCCTCGACATCGCCGGCCTCGATGTCGTCTATTCGACCGCGCGCGGGCCGCTGCGCGCCGTGGCCGACGTGACGCTCGCCGTGCGCGAGGCGACGACGCTTTGCCTGATCGGCGAGTCCGGCTCGGGGAAATCCTCCATCGCCCGCGCCGTCTGCGGGCTCAATCCGGTGAGCGGCGGCGCGATCCGCATGGCGGGCGCGGACCTCGGCGCGCAGCGCGGACACCGCGCCGAGGCGGCGGGCGCGGCCGGCATCCAGATCGTTTTCCAGGATCCGCTGAGCGGGCTCGATCCGCGCTGGCCGGTCTGGCGCAGCATCGCCGAGCCGCGGCTGGCGCGCTTCAAGGCGAGCGCGGCCGAGCACCGCCGCGTGGCCGAGGGGCTGATGGAGCGCGTCGGCCTTTCCGCCGCCTATGCCGGGCGGCGGCCGCACCAGCTTTCCGGCGGCCAGCGCCAGCGTGTCACCATCGCGCGCGCGCTCGCGGCCGAGCCGAAGCTCGTCATCCTCGACGAGGCGGTGTCGGCGCTCGACCTGTCGGTGCGCAACGAGATTCTCTGGCTGCTCGACGAACTGAAGCGCGAGCGCTCGCTGACCTATCTGTTCATCTCGCACGACATGGGCGCGGTGGCGCAGATGGCGACCGATGTGGCCGTGCTCTATCTCGGCAGCCTCATGGAAGTGGGCAGCGCACAGGCGGTGATCTCGCGCCCCGCGCATCCCTATACGCGCGCGCTGCTCGCCGCCGTGCCGACGATCGACGGCGCCAGCCGCGACGTGCGCCGCGCCATCGGCGATGTCGACGATCCCATGCACCCGCCGGCCGGATGCCGGTTCCATCGCCGCTGTCCCTACACGATCGATCGCTGCCGCACGGAGGTGCCGGCGCAGCGGCCGTTCGATGGACGCAATGTCGCCTGCCATCGCGCCGAGGAGGTCGCCGCGATGGCTCACTGAACGATAAGGCTTCTTGAGGAGGAAGCCTTTCACAAGGGAGGAAGAAATGACGTTTCATCATCGCATCGGATCGCTGCGCGGTCTTTCATTGGCATTGGCGATGGGCGCCGCGGCGCTGGCATTCCAGCCAGCGACCGCGAATGCAGGGCCGGCGGACAATTCGCTGGTCGTGGCGCTCGGCACCGACCTCGTCATGGCCGATCCGGCCAATGGCGCATTGGGCACCGATATCCCGGTTCTCTACACGCTCTACGACCGGCTGCTCGACTTCGCGCCGGAGGACCTGTCGCTCAAGCCCATGCTGGCGACGGAATGGAGCTGGTCGGATGACCGCAAGACCCTGACGCTGAAGCTGCGCCAGGGCGTGAAATTCCACGACGGCACCGATTTCAACGCCGAAGCCGTCAAGCGCAGCCTCGAATTCTTCCAGGAAAGCGGCGTCAACCGCGACATCAACGGAGTCACCAAGATCGAGGTGATCGACCCCTTCACCATCGCGCTGACCAGCGAGACGCCGAACTCGTCGCTGCCCGGCCTGCTCGCCGAGCGCGCCGGCATGATCATCTCGCCGGCAGCGATCGAAAAATGGGGCAAGGAGAAGCTGACCCAGAACCCGGTCGGCACCGGTCCGTTCAAGATGCGCAACCATGAGGTCGGCAGCGCGGTCTTCGTGGAGCGCTTCGCCGACTATTGGGACAAGGACAAGCAGACCGTGGACCTGATCGAGTTCCGTGTCATCAAGAACCCGGCCTCGGCCGTGTCGGCGATGATGACCGGCCAGATCGACTATCTGCCCTCCATCGACCCGATCAACATGCCGGCCATGTCGCGCAACCCCGCCATCCGCGTGGCGCAGGAACCGACCATCGCCTTCGGCGTGGTGCAGTTCAACACCTCCTTCGCCCCGGTCGACAAGGCCGAGGTGCGCCGCGCGATCTCCATGTCGATCGACCGCGAGGAACTGGCGGCGGCCGTCTATGGCGGCAATGTCGAGACCAAGGGCGCCGTGCTGCCGGTGCCGCCGAGCTACTGGCCCTCGACGCCCGGCCTGGAGACGCTGGCCTACGACCCCGAAGGCGCGAAGAAGCTTCTCGCCGAGGCCGGCTATCCGGACGGCATCAGCTTCAAGATGTGCCTCAACGCCAATGCCGGCATGCCGCAGCCGGCGGTCAAGGTGGCCGACATCATGCGCGAGCAGATGAAGCCGGCCGGCATCACGCTGGAGACCGAGGAAGTCGCCGCCAACTCCGCCTGCGTCGAGACATTCGTGCGCCAGAAGAAGCTGCCGGCCTTCCTGGTGACGTGGTCGGGCCGGCCGGACCCGGCCATCACCTACGCCCAGATGCTGGCGACCGACTCCTTCTACAATGTCGGCGAGAAGGTGTTCGGCAATGCCGACGACCTCATCAAGCAGCTTCAGGCGACGGAGGATCGCGACGCGCAGGACAAGATCTACGACCAGCTCAACAAGGTCTTCGTCGACGAGGTCCACATGATGCCGCTCTATTTCTTCGTCAACGTCGTCGCCTACAATGCGAACCTGACGGGCGAGGAGCCGAACCTTCTCGGCCGGCCCAACGTCCGCACCCTGCACTGGAAGAAATGATGTGAACGCCGGGGCGTCAGCGCCCCGGCACCTTTTTGGGAAGACCATGCAGCGCGCGATCCTCAACCGTCTCCTGACCATCCTGCCGACGGCGATCATCGGCAGCCTGATCATCTTCGGCATCGTCCATCTCACGCCCGGCGGGCCGGCGGTGGCGATGCTGGGCTCCGAGGTCGATCCCGAGGTGATCGCGCGCGTCACTCGCGAAATGGGGCTCGACCGCCCGCTCTACGTCCAGTTCTGGACCTGGATCGTCCATCTCGCCCATGGCGACCTCGGCATCTCGCTGCTCAGCCGCGAGCCGGTCCATGTGTTGATGCTGGCGCGCCTGCCGGTCACCGCGACGCTCGCCTTCGAGGCTTTGATCGTCTCGCTCGTCATCGGCGTGCCGCTCGGCATCTATGCCGCGATCAAGCGCGGGACGCCGACCGACACGGCGGTGAAGACCTTTTCCGGCCTCGCCCATGCCTTTCCCGAATTCTGGATCGGCATGCTGGCGATGGGCTTCTTCGCGCTCTATCTCTACTGGCTGCCGGCGACCGGCTTCCAGCCGATGAGCGCCGGCCTCTCGGCGCATCTGCAGTCGGTGGCGCTGCCGGTCGGCACGCTCGCCATCGGACCGACAGCCATCATCGTGCGCTTCACGCGCAGCGCCATGGTCGAGGCGCTGTCGGGCAATTATGTCCGCACGGCATGGTCGCTGGGCCTGGCGCCCTCGCGCATCTACTGGCGTTTCGCCCTCAAGAACGCGCTGATCCCGATCGTCACCGTCATCGGCCTCGTGGCCGGCAACCTCATCGGCGGCGCCGTGCTGGTGGAGCGCGTCTTCGCCATACCGGGCCTCGGCGACCTTCTGGCCGAAGCGGTCCTCCAGAAGGACTTTCCGGTGGTGCAGGGGGCGACTGCCGTGCTGATGGCCGTCGTCATCGTCATCAATCTCGCGGTGGACATCGCCTGTGCCGCGCTCGACCCGCGCACGAGGATCCAATGACGGTACAGGAATCCCGCATGGAGCAGCGGACGCATGCGCTGTCCCGCCTCTGGCAACATCCTTCCTACGGGCTGGCCGTGCTCTTTCTCGTCCTGCTCGTGCTCGTCGCGATCTTCGCGCCGGTGCTGGCACCCTACGATCCCATCGCCCAGAACCTGCGTAACCCGGTCGCGCCTTTCTCGGCCGCCAACCTGCTCGGCACCGACGACCTCGGCCGCGACGTGCTCTCGCGCCTCATCTGGGGCGCCCGCCCGACGATCATCGGCTCGCTCATCGCCATTGCCACCGCCTGCCTGCTCGGCCTGCCATGGGGTCTCGTGGCGGGCTATGCCGGCGGCATCGTCGATCTGGCGCTGATGCGCGTCGCCGATGCCGTGCTCGTCTTTCCGGGCATCGTGCTGGCGCTCGCGCTGGTGTCGGCCTTCGGCCCCAGCCTGCTCAACACCATGATCGCGGTCGGCATCGTTTTCTCGCCGGTGCTGGCGCGCGTGGTTCGTGCCGGCGTGCTGACCGTGCAGTACAAGGACTATGTCAGCATCACGCGCATGTTCGGCCTGTCGGCGTGGCACCGCATCGTCCACCACCTGCTGCCCAACGTGCTGCCGCCGACGGTGGTGCAGCTCACCTTCCTCGCCGGCTTCTCGGTGCTGGCGCAGACGGGGCTGAACTTCCTCGGCCTCGGCGTGCCGAGCCCCAATCCGAGCTGGGGCAGCTCGGTGGCGGAGACATTCCGCTATATCGTCATCGACCCCTTCGCGCCTTTCGTTCCGGGTCTCTTCATTGTCGTCACCGTCATTGCCATGTATCGCATCGGTGACGAATTGCGTGACATGCTTGACGTGGATCAGTGATGCAGACAGTCCGCCTCGGCCGCACCGGCCTCAACGTCTCCGTGGCCGGCCTCGGCGCCGGCGGGCACAGCCGGCTCGGCCAGATGCAGGGCAGGGACCGCGGCCACTCGGTCGATCTGGTGCGCCGCGCGCTCGATTCCGGCGTCACGCTGATCGATACGGCTGCCGCCTACGGCACCGAGGAGATCGTCGGCGAGGCGATCCGCGGCCGCGATGGCATCGTGGTGTCCTCCAAGATCTGGCTGTCCCATGGCGGTCTGCCCGACCTGACCGGTTTCATCAGCGCCGTGGAGTTCGACCAGCGGCTGGACGAGAGCCTGACGCGGCTGGGCGTCGATTGCATCGACATCCTTCACCTCCATGGCGTCGCTCCGCAGCAATACGACCATTGCGTCGATGTCTTCGTGCCGCGGCTGGAGGCGGCGCGGCAGAAGGGCAAGATCCGCTTCACCGGCCTGACCGAACGTTTCGCGAGCGACACGGCCCATGTGATGATGCAGCGCGCGATGGCCGACGATTGCTGGGACGTGCTCATGCTGGGGCTGAACTTCGTCAACCAGTCCGCCGTCCGCACGATATTGCCGCTGGCGATCGAGAAGGATCTCGGCACGCTGTGCATGTTCGCCGTGCGCGGCCCGCTGGCGCGGAAGGAGACGGCGATACAGCTCCTGCGCCGTCTGGTGGAAAGCGGTGAGGTGGCCGAACGCTGGCTGGCGGAGGACGACCCGCTGGCGTTCCTGACCGCGCCAGGCGTCGCCGCGACGCTGAGCGAGGCGGCCTATCGCTATTGCCGCCACGTGCCGGGCATGGATGTCGTCGTCACCGGCACCGGCAATCCCCATCACCTGGACGAGAACCTCGCCGCCATCTGCGGCCCGCGCCTTCCCGATGACGTGCTCGCGCGCCTCGCCGACATGTTCGGCCGCGTGGACGGCGCATCGGGCGAGATGTGACGCCTCACACCATCGACACCATCACCTTGCACTGGTCGTTGCGGCGCTTCAGCCCTTCGAAGGCGGCCGGCAATTCGTCCAGCGTGATGCGTCGGGTGATCATCTGCGAGATCTTGTCGCCGTCCTGGAGCAAAGCGAGTGCCGACATGCGGAACTCTGGCAGCGTGAAGAAGCCCGCCATCTGGATGCGGGCCTCCTTGCGCATGGCGCCGAGCGTGTCGAGTGTGTCCGGTTCGGAGGTCAGCCCGAGCCCGACCACGGTTCCGCCGCGGCGGATCATGCCGATGCCCTTGTCGATGAGGCCCGCCTTCCCGGCGCATTCGAAGACGATGTCGGCCGGTCCGCCGAGCGCATCGGCCACGCCTTCGGGCGTCGCATCGCCGGGCGCGACGAAGGCATCCGCGCCCATGCGCACGGCAACCTCCGCCTTACGCATCGACGAGGCGGTGACGGCGACCCGCAAGGCGCCGAAGCGCCGCGCCCAATAGGCCGTCACCATGCCGATCGGCCCGGCGCCGATGACGAGCACCCGCGCGCCGGGCTCCATTCCCGATTTCGCCAGTCCGTGCAGGCCGACCGAAAGCGGCTCGACCATCGCCCCGCGCTCGGTCGAAAGCCCGTCGGGAAGTTTTACGCATTGCACGGCCGGCATCACGGCGAGGTCGGCATAGCCGCCGGCGGTCAGCCGCTTGTCGGGGCAATCCGCCGGGCGGCCTTCCAGGCAGGCGGCGCAGCGCCCGCAACTGGCGATCGGCACCACCGCGACGCGGTCGCCGGCCGCGAAGCCCGATACGCCCGCGCCGATGGCCATGACCTCGCCGCTATATTCATGCCCGAGCACCGCGCCGGACTTCGCGCCAAACTGGGGTTCCGTCGCCTGATGGATGTCGCTGCCGCACACGCCGCAATGGTGCACGCGCAGAAGGAGCGCGCCGGCGGGCGGCGCGTCGTCTCCGATCCGGTCCATTTCAAGCGGGCTTCCGTGGTCGATGAATCGCACCGCACGCATTGGCATCTCCTCCCACGGCCGCTCATGCTCCGGCCGCGACTATGCAAATGCGCGGCGCATTGCGCAACGCCATCGCTCACGCTTTCCGCTCGGTCGGCTCGCAGGCGGAAGCGGAAGGCGCCCGCTGTTCGAGCACAGGAAGGCAGGCGTCGAGATCGTGGGTTGCGAGATGTGCGTAGCGCATCGTCATCGTCAGCGTCTGGTGGCCGAGCCATGTCTGCACGCGCCTGAGGTCGACGCCGCCGCGGACCAGCCGCGACGCGCAGGTGTGGCGCAGGACATGCGGCACCACGTCGGCATCCTTGCCCAGTCCGACCTCGGCCTTGGCCTTGTTCCAGCTAAGGCGGAATTGGGGTTGCTTGATGCCGTGAAAGGGACCGGCCGAGCGGTGGGCGTGATTCTGCGCCGCCTTCAGGGCGCGGCGCGTCAGCGGAACGGTTCGGCTTCGGCCCGATTTCGTGATCCAGAAGGTGGCGCGGCCGGCCTCGATGTCGTTCCAGCGCAAGCCGATCGCTTCCCCGAGCCGCGCGCCGGTGTCGACAAGGAAGACGGCGAGATCGGCATGGATCGGCGAGCGGACGCGGATCGCCGCGAAAAGCCTGTCCTCCTCGTCATGGTCGAGGAACCTGATGCGGCCGGCCCGTTCCTTCAGGCGGTGAATCTCGGGCATGCCGGCGAGATCGCCCATCCGCACGGCCTTCTTCAGCAGCTTGCTGAGAGCCGAAAGCTTCCTGTTGATGGTCGCGTTGCTGTTGCCCCGGCTGCGCAGCTCGCCGACGATGCCGTCGAGCGTCTCTTGCGGAAAGTCGCTGAACCGCTCGGCGCGCAGGATCAGGTTGATCTCCCGGATAAAGCCGCCGATGCAATATTTATGGAAGCCGTTTTCCCACAGGACGTCGCTATAGCGCCGGTGGAGCTCCGCGAGCGTGTAGCCGGCGGCTATACGTGGCCGCGCGCCTGGGCCATCCTGATTCTCATGCTGCTGTGGTGGTAAGGTGTCTGATTGTTCCGTTCTCCGTCCCAATTCGCCATCCCCGTTGCCTGCCCCGATAGGCGGGACAGGGAAGGCGTGAATGCGGAGCATGATCAAGTCCTTTGCCGGGCGCAAGCCACATTGCCTCATCTGCCCCTGCAAATAGAAAACCCCGGCAGTTGCCTGCCGGGGTCTCGATTGATCGGAAATAATCCCGATTAGAACGTGCGCTCGACGCGGAGTGCACCACCCCAGACCGAGGTGTTGTTCTGGTTGTTGCGGTAGTTGATTTCCGGGCGGACGCGCAGGCCATTGACCGGCTTCAGATCGACACCGGCAGCAACGGTCCAGCGAGCCGAAGGCGTACCGACATTCCAGACGGTCTGATTGAACCACTGAACGGTCAGGACGCCCTTGGCTTTTGGCGAGAACTCGTAGTCGAGGCCGCCGAGGATCGACCAGCGCGAACCGCCCGTGATGGACGTAGCGCCGAGCGAGTAGTTCTGCTCGTTGGACCACAGGTCGGGACGGCTGTTGTACAGCCCGATCAAACGGGCCGTGAACGCGCCGAATGCCTGCTGGATGCCGAGCTTGGCGCTCCATGCATCGCCACCCGGTATCGTGCCACCGAAGCCGTCGGGCAAGCCGCCGCCGTAACCATCGCGGCTGTCGTAAGCGACCGCGCCGCGCAGGTAGCCGCCGTCCCAGCCGAAGCCGAGACCGGCTTCGACGTCGGTGTTCCAGCTATGGGTGTGCGAACGACCACGGAGGGACAGCTCGTTATCGACCAGTGCGATGAAGCCGGAGAAACCCCGGCCCGGCGCGATGTTGCCGTTGGCGGGCTGGGCGCTGTTGAAGTAGTAGGCGACGGCGTTGACCGAACGACGGCCGTAGGAACCGTCGGCGATGTTGCCGCCGGGGCCGACATAGACGCCGTAGGGCGACCAGTTGCGGCCGATGCGGAGGAAGTTGCGGTCACCGATGTCGATGAAGGCATGACGCAGATAGGTCGACGACTCCCCGGCGCCGCTGGTCCACTGCAACTCGACTTCGGCATAGCCGCGCAGCGTGCCCCAGTCGCTCGACGAGCGAGCGTCGAAGAACGGCGTGAAGCGGGCGGGCATAGGTGCGGTAACCGCTCGGCGAGCTGAACGCGAAGTCGGTGTGGAAGCGGACGGTTCCGCCGATGCGCAGGCAGGTCTCGGTACCGGGGATGTAGAAGAAGCCGGCGCCGTAGACGTCGCAGATGCGAACGTATTCCATGGGCTCCGGATCAGCATAGACGACCGCGTCCGCAGCCAGGGCGCTGGTCGAAAG
>Ga0182737_1000457_pt1 | contig 57740 bp, 29 predicted proteins | sample eDN5th30CBELigOP_FD_128878 | JGI IMG/M metagenome (GOLD analysis project Ga0182737, IMG submission 128878) | Enriched Organic Plus compost microbial communities from Emeryville, California, USA - eDNA 5th pass 30_C BE-Lig OP (version 2) (version 2) ...
ACAGCATGGATGGAACAAAAAATCTAAAACTAAGGGGGCAATTTGGGTGATGTATGATTCGTTATAAAGAAAACATTCTTCGGTTCTTAACCAGTTGATTAACCAATTCAACCAGATTTTTATAATAGTAACTCTTACAAGTTAACGAGGAAAGCGTAATAAGACAAAATATATGAACTAAATAAAGAATCTCTAGTGAACAATTTAAACTCATTTGCAAATATAATATATTCCATGAGTTTTTCTAAAAGATTGTGATTTTAATTAGATTATTGAAGCGAAAGGAGAGCAACGCTCGGCTTCACCAAGAGCGACAGTAATCTAAATTGATGGGAAACTTCAACTTATATGGTCATTCATACAGAGCTTCTGTTCTTTGGACAGAGTTGTCCCATTTATGCACACGGGAAACCTGCAAGAAGCTCAGGAGCAAGAGGGGCTCTCGGTTGGAAAGGATAATTGAAATAGAGAGCTTATTGGACAAATATAGAACAATCGAGGATTCCAACGGTCTCCGCTTCGAGGCTTGCCGAAAGTAGATCTTGAGAACGAGGGGCTTTCACTCTCACCTACAGCTTGCTTAAGAAAGCGTTAATTGACTAACACCCAGAAATGGCGGTGTAGGGATAATCTCCCTGACACCGCCATTTCATTTCTTGGGAAACTGTTCGTCAAGTGAGCTAACCTATTTCTTGGACGCCCCCTTTCATTTTTACTAACTCTGCAACATTGAGGATTTACTTTTCTTCAAATAATGTCTTCGGCGGTTTACTGTTTCTAGCTGCCAATGTCAACGTGCTTTCACCTTGCGGTAGTCGGCAGGGGTAACGCCGAAGTTCTTTTTGAACATGCGATGGAAGTAGGAGCTGCTCATATAGCCGCATTTAAGCGCGATATCAATGACCGACAAGTCGCTTTGTTCCAAGTATACCCTGGCGTGTTCCAGCCGAATTTGATTGATGACATCAACGATAGCGCTTAATGTATGCTGCTTATAGACTCGGCTCAAATAAATCGAGGACATGTCGAGCTCATCAGCAATCCAGTTCAGGCTGAAGTTAGGGTTCGCATATTCCTTGGCTATAAGTTCATTGACCCTGCGGATCAGATCGTCCTGCTTCGTCACCCGTTTAAAAGACAGTTTCGCCTGAATGTCATCAAATAGGTTGAAGAAGACGTTATACAATTCGTCGATCGTTTCAAGCTTGTCTAGTGTCGGAATCTGGAAAACGAGGCTGGATTCGACTTCCAGATTGTTATTTTGTTGAATGGTGAACAGAATATTGTTGACCATCATCGTCAAATGGGAAGTAGCAAGTTGCACAACATGGATCGGGTAATCCGCTGTTTCTTGAACGATATCGGCGAACAGCCGCTTTGCATCCTCTGTCCTAGAGGTCATTAGGGAGTCTGTCAATTTCCGCTCTTTATCAACAGGGAATATGTATTCCTTCGACTTAAAATTCATAATGTCCTGAGCGTTGATTAAGCAACCGAGACCCAAAAATAAGCGGTGCAAAGAAGCTTCCTGCACAATTCTATACTGAGCAGGCAGAAATAGAGGCTGATCATTCTCTTCGCTGTAAGTAATAGATAGACCGATTTTCAAGAAATTTAGCGTAGATTGCTGAATCTGTTGTAGGATCTCACGCAGCAGCTCTTCGTCTGAATTCTCTGTTCCTTCCAACCGCCCTAGCAGCATAACTACGCTGTCAGACTCCATGTCAACGCTTTCAACCTGATAGTGCTTAAGGCTAATTTCACTGCCAATATTCATAATGGCAAACTTATAGACAAGCAGATCATCGCCTCGCATCTTCTTTAAAGCCGCAAACTGGTCGATTTTGATCAGAATAACACGATAGCCCGCCTGAAAATCGAACGTTATACCGTTTTGAGCGAGCTTCTGTACTTGCTCGTTCGTTTTCAAGTTTTTAGTGCCTTGGATTAGGCTGCGCAGTATATTTTGACGAAGTGTGTAGGAACTGTCCCGTTTTTCGCTCTCCAGTACATTCATTTTGTTCACAATCTGATGAATCGGCTTGTATAACATTCGTGAAAGCAGCCATGAACTGAACAAACCAACAATCATGATGGAGATCGCGATCAAAATAGTTTTATTCAGTATTGGGTAGACTGTCCCAGTTATTTTCCGATAAGGTGTGATGCGCACGTACTGCCACTCCAGAGAATCTGGCGAGGTAAATGAGATCAATGACTTGCGCCCTTCAAATTCGGCTACTATATAACCTGATGGCTTGAGTTTGATATGATTCGCAAACAGGGTACTATCACTGTCACTAAGTGTTTTGGTAGCCAACGTGTCACCAGAAAGTAGCCGACCCAAATTGTCCATGATATAATAAGTCCCAGCTTTATTCCCCTGTGTACTGGCAATATCTTTGTTAATCCAAGCCGAAGAAATATTGATAATGACGGCTGAATTGATTTTTTGCGCTCTACCGATAGCATCGTAGCACAAATAGGTATAGACATTCGATACCTGCTCTCCAGATAATTGAACGGTCTTGTAAGACCGTGGAATCGGAGTGAACGGGCGGTATTGCTGGAAGTTGGATAGAATGTCCAAGACACCTTTATCATCAAGATCGTTTTTGTTGATTGTCCCCCCTTGACTATCTCGACTTGCTACATAGAAGAGATCATACTCGGAATTATAGACATAAATCGATTCAATGAATGGCATGGAGTTTAAATAGTTGTTCAGATCATTCATAGCAACCACCACATCATATATATTCGGTTCTGGGTAGAACATGAGCTTGGAGATGGTGAAGGTTCTGTAAATTTGGAAAGAGACGGATTGTGCGCTTTCGGTCATGCTGATGACTTCTTTGCTTGTTTGTGTTAGATTACGAACGTCAGAAAGGTAAGTGCTTTTCAAATCGTTTCGGACATATGCGAAAAAATAAAATATGGATGATACAAGTAACGTAAGCACAATACATAGTGTGATCGTAAACAGGAGCCTACTGTATAGTTTTCCGTTTTTTTTTATTAATTGATTGGCATTCATGAGACTCCTCCTTAATTGAATTGTAATTTAGAAAATTAGAAAAGGATCAAGATAATCGTTCACCAAGGTTTCCAAATATTATTGCCCACTTTAATTATAGTCTACACTTTACAATGATGACAATGAATTATATCAAGAAGAGCGTACAAGCTGGATATTGAGACAGTGAACAATATGTACAACAATGAAGTAATTGGAGAATTACTTGTTGTATAACGGATTTGAGGCTTATTGTAATTACTTGATTTTGCCTGCTTAAAAAAGGAGGAGCGTCCCAAAAGAAGATGCAAGGCTCTGAGACACAGTATCCGTTCAAAAGGATTTAACTAGAAAAAAACAGTTGCAAACAAAAATCAAGACATAAAAGTTTAAATTGTTCATTGCAAAATTCGATATTTCGTTCACTAAACTTGTATTCGTACTCTTTCACTTTAGATGACCCTCCAATACACTGAGAACAGATCAAGCGCCATTAAGCAATTACGTAACAAGGCGCAGAGTCGACGTCATACACGAACAGATACAGAAAGTTGTGAAGGGAGAACAGATCTACATGCAAAGCAAGAATGGAATCAAGAATGGAATCAAGAATGGAATATTGAAGGAATTAGTGACGAACCGGCTGCTGTTTTTAATGCTCTTGCCAACACTGCTATTCTTCATTATTAACTCGTACACACCAATTGTGGGCATCTATTATGCCTTCACCCGATTCGAGTTCAACACAAGCCTATTCAACAGTGAGTTTATCGGATTTGAAAATTTCAAGTTTCTATGGAAATCAGGAATACTTATGAGGCTCACGATAAATACCATTGGCTACAATTTGGTCTTTATCTTATTTGGAAACGTACTGGCGATCGCGCTGGCGGTTCTGCTCAGCGAACTGAAGTCGAAATGGTTCAAGAAGTTGACGCAGTCGATCATGTTTCTCCCTTACTTTGTTTCCTTTGTTGTCCTGAGTGTTATCGTGTACAACGTATTCAACTATGAAAGCGGTTTTCTGAATACCACGTTGACCAAGCTCGGCGCTGAACCAATGGATGTGTACAATACTCCATGGATATGGATTTTCCTCATCATTGTCTTTTATTTGTGGAAAAATCTCGGTTACAGTATGGTAATCTACCTGGCATCTATTACCGGAATAAGTGAAGAGTACTATGAGGCAGCGAAAATCGACGGAGCCAACATTTTTCAACGGATTTGGTATATTACGGTACCTATGCTGAAAACAACTTTTATTATGCTTCTGCTGTTCGCGCTCGGCACTATCATGAAAGGACAATTCGACTTGTTCTACCAGCTAATTGGCAATAATGGCATGCTCTATAATACGACTGACATTCTTGATACTTATGTGTACCGTTCATTGAAAGTAACGTTCGATATCGGCATGTCGACAGCCGCGGGACTTTACCAGTCGTTGTTTGGCTTTATCTTAATTATGACCGTCAACTCTATTATTAAAAAAATTAATGACGAATACGCTTTGTTCTAAGCGGCTGTGCTGGCTAATCAGAGGAGGTTTACATGAAAATTAAAGATGACAATTATATGAAATGGTTTAGACTTATTGCGTTTGTCGTAATTCTGCTTACGACTTTGGTCTGTCTGTTTCCGTTCCTACTAATCATATCGGCATCCTTCACGCAAAATGAATCGATTATTAAGGACGGTTACAATTTAATCCCAACAGTATTCTCTCTTGAGGGTTATCAAACGGTGTTTCGATTCCCTAAACAGGTCCTTCAGGCATACGGCGTAACGACGATCGTTACGATAATTGGGACAACACTCGGCTTGTTCTTTATGACGATGGCTGGTTATGTGCTGCAGAGAAAAGATTTCAAATACCGTAATTTCTTTTCTTTTATGATTTATTTCACGACGTTGTTTGGCGGTGGTTTGGTTCCTTGGTACATTATGATGACCAAATATTTAAAGCTGACTGACACGTTGACTGTACTGATTTTCCCTGGGCTAATGACGCCGTTTCTTATTATATTGATGAAAAATTTTATTCGATCGGCGGTGCCGGACGAGGTGATAGAGTCCGCGAAGATCGACGGAGCGAACGACTTTACAATTTACAGCCGAATCGTACTTCAACTCTCAATGCCGGGGATTGCAACGGTTGGATTATTCCTTGCGTTGCAATATTGGAACGACTGGTTTACCTCTTCGTTGTTCATCAACGATCCGAGCAAGTATCAGTTGCAGTATTATCTGTACAACGTCATCAATGCGATGAGCTTTATTGCGCAAATGGGCGCTGGCACTGGCGTATCGATTGGTGACATGCCGACTGAATCGACGAAGATGGCGATGTCGGTTGTTGTGACAGGTCCTATTTTGTTCCTTTATCCGTTTGTTCAACGTTACTTTGTAAAAGGCTTAACGATTGGCGCTGTTAAAGGTTAGAACTGAACAAGGGAAATTGAAGCCCTCGTTTAGCTAACATAAATTAGATTGATTACAAAGGGAGGATTCACATGAAGAAATCAGCAGTCAAAGCAGTATCAGCACTACTTTCCGTCTTTTTATTCATTACTGTGCTTGCCGCTTGTTCGTCAAACGGCAACAACGCTCCAGCAAATGCAACCAAAGCCCCAACAAATGCAACGAACGCTCCGGAAACCGAGGGTGCGACAAATGAGGGTGGTGGAACGAAGCTAGGTATCGACATTTCCAAACCTGTCGAATTGCAATTCTATATGCTGGGCGATGCTCCTAAGGATCTCGACTTTATCCAGGCTGAAATTAACAAAATGGCAAAGGAAGACTTGAATGCTACAGTAAACTTTAACTACACAACCTGGACTGATTGGGATCAGAAGTACAAGCTTCTACTTGGTTCTGGTCAGCAAGTTGACTTGATCTTCACTGCAGAATGGACGCAATATCAATCCTACGCGAAAAAAGGGGCATTCCAGCCACTGGACGAGCTTCTTCCTGTAGCTGCGCCGAAGCTAAATGAGTTTGTTCCTGCAGATATGTGGGAAGCAGTCAAAATCGACGGACAAATCTACACGGTACCAGCTACCTACAAGGAATATGTAACAAACGGCTTTGTATGGCGCGAAGATCTGCGCGAGAAGTACAATCTGCCTAAGCCGGTAGACATCGAGACTTTCGAACAATATCTTGAAGGAATCAAAAAGAATGAGCCGAATATGACGCCGCTCTCCATGAACTCCGACGTGAAAACTAATTTGATGGATGTGTTCACAAGCATCGCTCACAAGCCTATCGGAGCGCTTCCATACGGAGTTGGTGTTGATTATGAAACACCGGGTGAGGTATACAGCTACTGGGGTTCAGACGAGCATAAGGAAGATCTGATTACGATGAAGCGCTGGCAGGATAACGGCTATATGGTGAAAAACGTGCTTGCCGTCAAGGATACGCTTCAGGATCAAATAACTAGCGGCAAGGCAGCTGCCATTCTTGGAGATAACCCTACCCGCTACAACGATACGGTAATCAATCTTCAAGCCGCTCACCCAGATTGGAAGCTTGGCTATTATCCATATCCACTGACAAACGGCATCGCAACACCAGTTCACCCGATCCACAACGGCTATGCTATTCCAGTAAGCAGCAAGAACGCAGAGCGTGCACTTGCGTTCTATGAGAAGATGGTTACGGACGAACGCTATAATCTGTTGACTCAGTATGGTGTGGAAGGCAAAAACTACGAAGTTGTTGACGGTTACTATTCGCTGATCGGCGATGCGAATTCCAATGGATTCCCTCGCGAAGCGATGAATGGCTGGGCATGGCGTAACCCTGATTTCATGTTGTTCGACAAAAACTATGACGGGGTAAAAGCGATATTTGACGAGTTGGATAAAATTCAGGTGCCTGACAAGTTTACAGGTTTCGCCGAAGATTATACGTCGTATCAAGCAGAAAAAGCAGCGCTTGAGCAAGTGGAGAAGCAATATTTATATCCACTGAATGCAGGACTTGTGAAGGATGTTGAGGAAGGGCTCAATACCTTTATGGAGAAGGCGAAGCAAGCTGGTCTTGAGAAAATTCAAGAGGAATACAAGCAGCAATGGCTGCAATATGTACAGGAGCAAGGAATTCAATAATTTGTAATGTAAAAGTCAGATAGGCATGAGAGCGGGAGAAGTTCTATGAAAAAAAGGCTTTCCCCGCCTTGTGCCCCTAAGTCTGATTTGTGGAAGTTGGGTAATAGAGAAAAACAAGAAGGAGAATGCTTAAAAATGAGGAAAACGAAAGAAGCTCTTGGAACCGCAAAGAAAAATGCTAAGAAAGTTTTATCACAAATAGTGTTGTTAGCCTTAATTTTCGGGCTGATGCCTAATGTACCGTTCTTGGGCATAGATATGGTAGCCGAAGCTGCGATGGTGAATACAACGGTTCAAGTCGGTAATGAATGGCTTGATACCGATGGTTATCCAATCCAAGCTCACGGCGGCGGATTTACTCAAAGAACCGTCGATGGAGTGACAACCTACTATTGGGTAGGTGAAAACAGGTTAGATGATAAATCCTTTGTGAGTGTTAGGCTTTACTCTTCCACAGACTTATTGAACTGGGAGTTTATGGGTGACGTGATCACAAGGCAAACACCGGGCGAAGACCCTGAGACCCATCTAGGGGTTCTCTACGAGGGCAAAACTACGATTGAACGCCCAAAAATTATTTGGAGCCCGCAATATGATGCTGACGGCGACGGCGAACCCGACGGCAGATGGATAATCTACGCCCACTGGGAAGACGGCACAAGTTACGGCGCCAGCCACCTTTTGGTTGCCGTCAGCTCCGATGAACGTCCGGACAGCGATTATACCGTCATTCATAATAAGCGTCCTGGCTGGGGCTTCCACCCTACCGAATACACAACAGACCCCTGGGGCGGCTATGGAAAGGTATCCTACGACGACGCTACTTATGAATACACCAGACAATTCCAGGAAGACCCTTCCTGTGATTGCGAAGGTATCGGCTCTCTGGACTTTGGTATCTTCCAATTCCCCGGCGATGACAACGCGTATCTCGTTGCTTCAACCGGTTGGCTTGATATGCGTTTATACAAGCTTAATGATGACTTTTCCTGGGTTGACTTCGACTCATCATACTACATTTTCAGAAACGGATTGAAAGAAGCTCCCGCTATGGCAATGGTACCCGATGAGAACGGAGAGCCCATATACTTCCTTGCAGTATCAAACCAGGCGGGTTGGTTCCCGAATCAGATGAGCTACGCCACCACGCGTGACCCAATGGATCCGGACGGTTGGTCTGAGCTGAGGGAAGTAACAGATCCTTCGAGCTACTACAGCCAGCCCACCGGTACAATGGCTATTACTGCTGCAGACGGCACCTCAAAGTATGTTTATATGGGTGACCGCTGGACAAAGTACGGAGATAATATTACGCAGTCGAGTTATGTTTGGTTGCCCATGGAATTTGACGTTAGCGATCCCAGCGACCCCAAGATGGACATAAAATATGTCACTGACTGGCGGCTTGACGTTGCCAATGGAACGATTCTACTTCCTGAACATGAAAACGTAGCGCTTGGTAAACCGGTGACAGTAACTCCCTCCGACGCCGGCCGTGTAGGTGACGCGAGCTGGCTTACAGATGGCGAGGTTACTACGCATAAAAACGGCGACCCGGATGGTGAGGAAGCCATATTTAGTCTCAGCAAAGCAGCTTCATTTACAGTAGATCTGGGCGAACCGCGCAATGTTGTGCGTATCAACAATATGTTCCCGAACATGCCCGGCTCTGAGCCGTATTTCCAGTATACTGTACAGGCAAGTAACGATCAGAAACAGTGGAAAATGCTTGTTGATAAAAGCGGCAACACGCAAACAAACTTCCAAAGCGACATTCCTAGCGATACGGAAACTGAGTACCGCTATTGGAGAATAAATTTAATAGGTGTCTATACGCAAAACAAAAACCAATCGGCTATGGATTGGCTGGGTGGTATGACCGAATGGGAGCTTATCAGCCCCAAAACAAGCGCAAAGGACATAACCTCCTTCAAAGTAAACAAGGTAGACGGCGCTATTACAAATATTGACGAAGTCACCGGTAGAATTGATATCGTTTTACCGCACGGTTCAATTATTCCGTCCCGCGCTCTGCCCGAAATCAAGCATAACGGCTTGTTCTACGAGCCGCTGGAACCGCAGGACTTTACAAAACCTGTAGAATATATCATTACTGCCAAAGACGGCAGCGAAAAGACATTTACAGTCACAACAACCGTAGAACCGCTCGCGCCTTTTGAAAGCGTTGTGGACACAGAACTTAATGACATTATTATGTTTGCGCCAAACAGCGGGTACGAGTTCTTGCCGACAGAGATCCTTTCTAATCTTTCGGACGGAACGGTAGCCTACCTGCCTGTCAAATGGCGGCTGAACGGCTTGGATTTGACAAAGCCGACTGTCGGAGAGATTACAGGCGTTATTCAGCGAAATGAATTTAACGTCAAGGTAATTGTTCTCGCCGAAGGTGAAGACCCGCAGAGTTATATCAGCGAAATTGATGGCTTTACTTATGGGGAGCCGATGTACTTTGCGGTATATGCCGGCGATCCATATGAGAGCTTGCCCGAAACACTCAAAGCTACGAAAGCTAACGGCGAGCGCGTCGATCTTCCTGTTGAATGGAGTATAGACCGTAATAATTATGACTCCAGATTCGAGACCCCGTATGCTTCAATCGGCTCAGTCACAGCGAAGGCTGGGGGTTACAATATTAAAACAGTAATTGAGGTCGTGCCTGAGGATATTATATTTTTCGCTGACGTAAATGGTCTTGAGAAAACGCCTGGGCCAGGTTCGTCCTTAGGTTTTGATTCGCCTGTTTTCCCGGCAATCAACAAGCTTCTCGCAAAGGACGGAAAAGCTCCTTTATTAAACGATAAGCCCGACCAAAGATATAACGAGGCGTCTGGCTGGGGCTTGGCGGCAAACGGTATCGACTCTTATAAAGTAGAAGGTTCGCCCACCAAGGCGACTTATAACAAAACGAAGGACGCGAACGTATACGCCACCAATGACAGCACGCAAGGCTTGGAATATCATGCGGTTCTGCCTCAGGGCACATATACCGTGACGTTCGGTGGACAGAACTTCGCATGGTGGGGCGATAAAACATATGATGTGCGCTACTCTGTCAACGGCGGCACAAGCTGGACAACAGTTGAAAGAGTCACAAACAAAGAGGAGCAGTCAATTGTATACAGCTTTGACGTCACTATAGCTGACGATGATACGGAGTTTGCTTTGTCTCTTTACAATCAGGGCGCAATTTTGAGCTGGGTAGGCATTGCCCACAAGGGCGCCGAGGTAGTTAATAAGACAATCACTCTCAGATCCGGACAAATCCCGACCGAACGTATCGCGGTTTACGCGGGTGATACAAGCAAGCTCCCGCAAACGGTTCAGGTCGACTTCTTCAATGGAGAGACAACCGAAGAAGTAACTGCCGATGTTATCTATAACCCTACGGCACTTACCAATCTCGCTACGCCGTATAGGTTTGTAACAAATCTTGCAGGAACGGCAACGTATACCGACCCGTCTGACGGCAAAAAATACACTATTGCCGTTACGATTCCGCAGGTGGAAGTCGTGCCGGAATCCCTTGTGTTCTTTGCCGATATAAACAGCCAAAATAATGTTGTATACAACGCTATCAGTGGCTTAATCGGAGATAATCTAGTTAATAAAACCGCGGACCAGCCATATAACGGAACCACCAATCTTTGGGGTTGGGTCGGCGGCACAGCGGCTAACCAGCCGCTTCAAGCCGGCACGTATAATAAGGCCGACTCGATGCGCTACTCCGCGAAAACTGCTGGCAGCAACATTGAATATCACGCCCGCTTAGATGCAGGTATCTACCGTGCCACTTGGGCTTCACAGACAAACTGGGCGTCGGCGAACAGAACAGCTATGGCGGATTACAAGGTCGAGGCGGGAGAAAACGCCAACACTATGACAGTAACAGAGACTTTAAACGGCATTGCGGTTTACCAGTACGACCATACAGGCCATTTACCGGCGACGCTTCCCGTAAAATTCCCGGACAACTCTACCGGAACAGCGAGCGTAACATGGGATGTGTTACGTCTGGATACACCTTATGCCTATGTTTCAGACCTTAGCGGTGTCGCGACGGCTATGTACCAAGACAGTGAAATAAGCGTAGCCGTTACCTACCCGCACGTTGAGGTTGTGCCAGAAGAACTTGTGTTCTTCGCGGACCTTCGCAGCGCTGCCACGACGACCCCTTGGGCGTCGATACGCGCTTTGGTGGGCAACGACAACTTAATTAACGACCGTTCAAACGCCGGATACAATAATACGGCAAATGGTGTACAATCTTCGACTACGTGGGGGATTTCCGGCAACGTCGGCGGTTATAGCAGCAACGGTGCCGATACCAACAAGACAAATACTTTTATGTACGCCAATACCGCAGATAAACCCGCTTATTACACCATACCTTTGAAAGATGCGGGTACTTACAAAATAACTTTAGCAGGTAAGGGTGCATGGAGCGACAATAGGCTTATGACCGTTGGTTATTCGCTCGATCAAGCGGGAACCCCTGAAGAAAAAACCTATGAAGCAGGTGTACCTGAATATCAAATAAAGAGCGGTGTTGCCGTGCAAAAAGATTTCACGATTACCGTACCTGAAGTCAACACGACGCTTACTCTTAAAATGAATGCGTCGACTTATGAAGCACAGCTTGCGTCATGGATAGGCGTTGAAAAGGTTGACCCGAATCAACAACCGATTCCGAAACCCGAGATTCCGCCTGTTGACGAGTCCTCGGAATGGACCACCGTTGTTTCCTCTTATGGTATGGGCGGCGGTAACGTAACGCAAAATGGATTTACCTTTAAGGTGTCCGAGGACAACAGTGACTTTACACTCCGCCTTACGGCGCTGCAAGACAACGAAGTCATGTTTAGCTGGCTTGCCATTGAGGATTTGAGCCTAGATTATTCTCAAGAAGAGGATATCGTGGTTGCGACTTACGCCGGAACTCTGCCGGAGCTTCCGCAAACAATTAAAATGGTGAAATCCGGCAGTGCTGATGTTAACGCGCCTGTTACATGGACGCTTAACGCTGACAGCTTCACAGATGCTTTCAGTACCGTGACGGTAACGGGCAGCGTTAATGTTAACGGCAAGCAGTTCACTGTTTTTGCCAATGTTGAAGTTATCCCGAGCAGAACAGTGTATTGGATTAATGCGGGCGCCAAAAACGGCTCGGTGTACTATGACGCTGTTAAAGCATTAACGGGAGCCGACAAGCTTATTAACGAAACAGCTGACATAGGTGGCAGCGGATCGACAGCACCTAAGGATGCAGATAAAAATAACGGTTATGTGAGCAATTTCACATATAATCTGGATTTCGGCGCTCCGGGTCTATACAAAATTTACGCCAAAGGTACGGCTCTGAAGGCTGACGGAGCAAATCTTACGGCGATTGGGGCCACAGGCAATTATGAGCTTTTGGTAACGTCAACTGACGGAAAGGTCACTGTTACCGGTAATAGTGTATACTGGCTTATCGCAACGAGCCATGGACCTATACCGATTGACATTTCCTTCGCGGCAACCGCGCAGGCGTTCCAAGTTAAGGGCATTGACGCTGATGACGGAAATGCAAACAATATTAAAATTCGCTGGAATTATCTCGAAAATGCAAAATCATACAAGGTATACAAAGACGACACTCTGCTTGCCACAACCACTTCCGTGCTATATGACGACTACGGCGTGACGGCTGCGGCTCAGTACAAAGTAGAGGCGTATGACGGAGTTAACGGAACCGGAACTATGATTGACGAAACAAGACCGGTTACCGGAACACCTAAAAGTATAACAGGCAACCTCAGCATAGCGGATAACACGGCTGTAATGAACTTTGTACATCCCGACGGCGTTAAGGTCGGTGACAAATATTACAGATACATCAACAGAGCAAGCGGCAGCAAGATAGCCATTTATGAGCAATCGTCAAGCGACGGGCTTACGGGCTGGAGCACAGAGCGTCTTCTCCTTGACAGCACGAAGGTTCCTTCACTGGCGAATAGTAAGCTTGAATCAGGCGGCGTACACTACAACGAGAAAACTGGAAAGATGGTAATCTGGCGTCACTTCGAGGAAGCGGGAAGCACCTACAACACCGCAGCGGTAATTCGTTTCTCCGGAACACCGGGCGGAGATGACTGGTCGTCTACAGGCGCTTTCAGACCGCAAGGCAGAGAATCTCGGGATATGAACTTCTTTGTTGACAACGATGGCAAAGCATATATTATTTCTGCAACGAGAAATAATTCAGACCTTGCATTGTATCAATTAACCGAGGATTGGACAGACGTTGCACCCGTCAGAGATTTCGCTGCTATTATTATCAGCCCCGACGAGCACCGCGAAGCTCCTAGCTTAGTTAACATCGACGGCTGGTATTATTTGTTCAGTTCCAACTCTGCGGGCTGGTATCCGACTGAGAGCCAGTATTCCCGAGCTTCTTCAATTGAGGGACTCGGAACCGCGAAGCTTATCAGATTTGGTAACAACAGCACCTTTGGCGCACAGTCGGGCGGAGTTAGCCAAGTAGGCACCAACGGCGAATATGTAATGTTCCCTTATCGCTGGGCTGCTCAATGGTCGGCTAAAGACCCGGGGACAAATAATCAGAACACTCCGAGATTCATGCCTCTCGCAATGCATGACGGTTTTGTGAGCATGGATTATTATCCAACAGTTAAATACAACGCAAGCGGAGACTTTATCCCTGTTCAGGACGGCAAGCTGGTTTCTCTCGGCAAACCCGCGAACAGCAAGATAGACATCTTTACACAGCTTGATCCGTCGGATGCTGGCATTTCCTACGGCGACCCAGTTGTTATTACTGACGGCATAAGCTATCTCGGTGATGTTTGGAACACGACGTTCGGGCTTTTCCGCCCCAACACGGATACTCCTTATATCACGATTGATTTAGGGGAACCGACGAATATCACGGCGACAGACATTACATTCCATACCGTTAATGGTTCCGAGAACTACTTCCTCTACGAAATTTTAGGAAGTGTTGATGGGAAAACCTGGACAGTTCTCTCAGACCGCACCGGGGATGTTCCGGCAAACAGAAACGGTGCCTTCCGTCATGACAGAATCGACAATGACGGCGGCTACCGGTATGTCAGACTGCATATTACAGCCAGTCTCATTTGGAACAACGGCACGGTAGGCAACTCAAGAACAGGTGACTGGGTACGTGGTATATATGAGTTCAGTGTGTACGGTAGCGATAATGTTTTTGAAATCACAGCGACTGACGACGGTCACGGTAAGGTGAACGCAGCGTCCCTGTATACAGCGGCCGGACACAACAGAACAATTGAATTTATTCCGAACCCCGGATATGATCTCGCGACCCTAACCGTTGATGGTGCATCGGTGGATGTTGCGGCTCTTGGGAAAAATGCGGCGGGAAATAAAACGTATACCTTCACAAATATCGGTGCAAATCATACAGTAGCGGCTACATTTACGGGAATATCCGCGTATAAAGTCATAGCGCAAACCAACGCAGCGTCGCAAATCTCTGCGGACGAAACTGCGCAGATTACGCTTACTGTAAAAGACTACACCGACAATGTATACGACGGATTTAACGGCGTGAAAAAGGTTGCCCTGCTTGGTATTTCACACGCGCCTAACGGTGAGTACGGCAAAGCGGATGGCAACGATATAGTCGAGGGTGAATTCGAAGTTATCTTTACAAACGGCGTTGCGCAATTTAACTTGCAGTTGTTTAACGCTACTCTCGCACAACCAAGATTTGCGGTTGAGGATGTCTCGATGGCATCGGAACAGGGTCAGGTAAGATACACGGTGACAGCCGGCGAGTTAGATGATCTGATTCTAACTACTCCGATGTCCTTACCGCTCAGAACGAGCACTAATTTCGTAACGGCATCGACTCCGCCTATGATCACGCTTGTTGATAGCTACGGAAATATTTGCAGAAATGGCGTCAGCTCGAATGCAACCGTAACTGCGGAGTTCGAATACACACCCGAAGATGCGGATGTTGAGTTAAAAGGTCCATTAACGCTTAACGCTTCCAGTGGTGTAGCGAGATTTCTCGGTTTACAAATCAAAGCGGATCAGAACATTAATTTCACCTTCACTTATAAGGTGGGAGACCATGAGGTTGTAGACAGCGGTGAATACAGTGATCAGCCGGTTTATAAGTTATCCTTTGAGCCTGGCGCACTCGTATGGGTCGCTGCCTATAAAGACGACACTTCCAGACAAGTTGCGATAAACAACGCAAGCAATCGTGATTTGACCATAGGTCTTTCACTTGATTCGGATCTCTTTACGCTTGACGAATCTGAAATCGAAGTAGCGATCGGTGATACCGGTACAGTTACGGTCCGTCCTGTCGGACAGTTGGATGCCGGAAGCTATACAGCTGTATTGACAGCTGTGTCAAATCCGGGCGGAGTATCCGTCAGCAAAGAAATCATATTCGTCGTTATGCCGGTGAATATGCAGTCTACAGTAGTGAATGCAATTCCTGACCAGCATTATATCGGAGAGGCTATCTATCCGGAAATTACCGTAAGCTATACTAACGCGGACGGCACAGTGGAATTGCTCAAAGATGGGGATTACACTATCGAGTACAATAACAACGACGCAATAGGTGTTGCGACTATTAAGCTTACGGGTATAGGCAACTATATGGGAAGCAAGACACTTAGCTTTGCGATAACTGGAAGCGATGTGGTGGTACCGCCAACAACGCCGGCCAACCTGACGGCATCCTCTGGCAACGCTGTCGTGAATTTAAGCTGGAGCAGGGTAACAGAAGCAACGTACTACAGCGTGAAACGCAGCGAGTCGGCTGAAGGAGATTATACGACTATTGCCGCTCAAATAGTTGGAACGAATTACGTGGATACAAGCGTAATGAATGGAACCACCTACTATTATGTGGTAACCGCTGGAAACAGCGCAGGGGAAAGCGACAATTCAAATGTAATTAGCGCCACTCCGGCCGAGAAGGCGGCAGAGTTGAAACTGACGGCGGCACAGGGTTCTGTGATCGGAACAACAAGTGTAACCACTAATGTCTATCAATCCGACGATACGTTTAAAGTGAAGGTATATGCTCCTGAAGATGCATTGCCTGCAACGCCGATCATGGGAGAGATGCCTCCTGCTGACGCAACAGCCTACAGGTTGGAAAGCAACATTGACAAAGTCAGCGCCGGATCGACGGTAGCATTGTATGAATTGGACGCTAACGGCCATATTGTGGCCTACGGCAAAGTGGAATTGACAAAATGGGATATTCGGGTTTCTTTCCCTAACAATGGAGGCTCTAATCCGAGTACGACACTCCCTCCAGTTGAACCGGTAGAGAAAGAGAACGTTCTACAGGTAGATGCGGATTGGGCCGCCGAATCGTTGGCGGATGAAAGTCAGAGCGCATTGACTATTGATCTGAAAGACATCGCGATTGGAGCTAACGGCAGAAAGTCGGCTGTTCTTTCGGCACAAGTCGTGAAGCAAGTAAGAGAAGCGGGCAAGCCGATCGCGCTGAAGAGCGAAGGAGCGGAGTGGATTATACCGCTGGATGCAATAGAATCGGATGAAGACATTACGCTATCTATTGGCTACGCTTCAACCAGTACGGGTCCAGCCAACACTCAGGGCAAAGACCTATACAGCCTGACCGCGTTTACGGGGGACAAAGAGCTGACGAAGATTGGCGCGACTGCGGTCGTGAAGCTGCCGATCCCGGCTGATGTGAAGGATGCGGACAAACTGGCTGTGTACAAGAAATCGGCAGACGGCACATGGGAATATGCAGGTGGCCGCGCCGTTGACGGCAAACTGAGCTTCGTGACTGATGAGTTCGGCGAATATTTGGTGGCAGAATCCACGAAAACTTTTGCGGATGTACGCGGACACTGGGCGCAACGCACTGTTGAGGTTATGGTGGCAAGGCAATTGGTAAACGGCGTAAGCGATGACAAGTTTGCCCCAGACAGCACAGTAACCCGTGCGGAATTCGCAGCATTGATCACACGGATTCTGAAGCTGGATGGAGCGGAAGCCTCCTTCTCCGACGTTGCTTCAGGCGTTTGGTATGAAAAAGAAATAGGCGCAGCGGCAGCAGCAGGCATCATTGTAGGCGACGGAGATAAATTCCGTCCGCTGGACGTTGTGACCCGTCAAGAGATGGCGGTCATGATCCTGCGCGCTTACCAAGTGGCGGGCGGACAAGCGGGCAGCGCTGGTACAACGCCATTCACGGATGCGGCAAGCATCAGCTCCTGGGCTGAGGAAGCCGTGGCTGGAGTGTACAGCTTGGGTATTATCGAAGGGAGACCGGACGGAAGCTTTAATCCTGCCGGCAAAGCAACTCGCGCAGAAGGGCTGACCATGCTGCTGCGGTTGATGGACAAGATAGGCTTGTAAGCTGCAGGTGGAATGAACAAAAGATAAAGACAACATTTGTTCCAACTTGACGCAATGCATATTTACAGTAGTCAAAGATAAACAAGGTATTAACCTTGAACGTCATCATTCCGGCTCCCGAGTTTCCTATTGAAACTCGGGGGCCGATTGTTCAAGGCGCCATGCCGAGGAAAGGAAGCTATTTCAATGAATGAGTTGAATCTGGAAAGGAGCTATCTAAAGTGATCAAGTATTTCAAGAATACAAGGCGCTTCCTGGCAAGCTTTCTTAGCCTAATGGTGATCATCGGAATGATTCCTGCCATGCAAGATACTGCAAGCGCTACCACAGCCGCTTTGGGACATGACTTTTTTGTATTAACAACGCCCTTTGAACTTCAGGGTGGTACGGCTGCAAATAACTTTAAAGTTGAATGGAGCCAAGTTGAAGGCGCTGAATCGTATACTTTATATCGGTCTGATTCGGACGATGGGGCTTATACGGAGCTTGTAACCTCTCCCGCTACCAAATATGACGATTACGATTTAGAGATAAGTGCAACTTATTATTATAAGGTTGAGGCAAACGGGCCGTCTGGAGTCATCGCTTCGTCAAATATTGCTCCGGCCAAGGCTATTGTCGAATCAGGGACTGGGATGAGTTTATATGATAATACTAAGGTTTCTTCCCTGAAATTAAAGTCCAATCTTTTGTTCGACGGCATTTATTACCGGTATTCTTTTCAGAGCGACGGTTCTGGATTTACGCAAATTATAGAACAAACGTCGAGTGACGGATTTAATTTTAGAGGTGACCGTGTCATATTAGAGAAAGCCGACCATGCTGATTTAACCGCTAACAAATTTGAAGCCGTTAATATTGTGAAGCATGGAGCAGAAGTCGTTATGTGGGCGCATTATGAAAATAATGCAGACTATACTCTGGCAAGAGTCGCCAGTATTTCTGGGACGCCAGGCGGGGATTTTACTTACCATGGCAGTTTTCAGCCTCATGGCAATCAATCTCGTGATTTGAACTTTTTTGAAGATGACGATGGAAGCGGATATCTCATTTCCTCGTCCGATAATAATGAGACAATGAAACTGTATAAACTGAACGACGATTGGACGAATGTTCTTTCAGCAACTGAGTTTCCCGCTGTAACGATTCTCAAGAACGAACACCGCGAAGCTCCCTCAATGATTAAAAAAGATGGCTGGTATTATCTGTTTACTTCTGAAGCAGCAGGCTGGTATCCGAGTCAGGGAAAATATATCTCAGCACAGTCCATAGAGGGGCTTGCCGATGCTTCACCACGACTGATCGGTAATACTTCAACCTTCGGTGCCCAGTCAGGTGGTATTGTAAAAATCGGTGACAATTACGTAATGATGGGGAATCGCTGGAGCGGCGGTTGGGCTACGCCAGATCCTGCACTGAACGGTGCTTGGTCTTCGCAACGGATGCTGCCCATCACGTTAAACGAAGGCTTTGCCGCTTATGACTATTATTCTAGCATCAAATACAATGTAGATGACGGTGTTATCATTCCGGTTCAGAGTGGAAAAAATCTTTCCATCAACAAACCGACACTGCTTTCAAGCGATGCTGCGGGTGCAGATGGTTTTACTGCTGACAAAGCCAATGACGGCATCAGCTATGACAAGGAAAATTATTATAATCCGAGAGTGACTTCAGGAACTTATACTTGGACGGTTGATCTGTTGCAGGAATCGGTTATTAGCCAGATCGATGTTACATTCAAAATCGTGAAAGGCTCGGAAACCTACAGTCAATATGTATTGAGCGGCAGCAGGGATGGGATCAACTTTACTACAATTAAGGATAAAACGAATAATAAAGTTATAGGTTTTAATGAAAATATCATTTCCGACCCGAACAAGTACCGGTATATTCGGATTCAAATCACGGGTGTGAAAAGGGCGAGTGATAACAGCGACTTGAACGCTGATTGGACGCGTGGTTTCCATGAGTTGACCGTGTATGGCACGCCTCCTGTCAGCACTTATACAAGCATCCCGGTAGGGGAGACGTGGTACGACACGGATGGCACCCCTATTCAAGCGCATGGTGGAGGTTTCCTACAGCATGATGGCTGGTATTATTGGGTAGGTGAAGATAAAACGACGAATAACCACAATACCAATGGCATCAATCTGTACAGATCGCAGGATCTGCTCAATTGGGAGTTCGTATCCACAATTCTGTCGAATACGACAAATCCTGGATATAGAACAGATGCTATTCCGGGGCTTATCGATCCGGGAACCAAGAAATTTAATACGGAGCGACCGAAGCTGCTATATAATGCCGAGAGCGACAAATTCGTTCTGTGGGCTCACTGGGAAAACGGTGATCACTATGGTGACGCCCATCTGGTTGTAGCTTCGGCTGATACAGTCGACGGACATTACACGATACACCGCAACTTCCGTCCAGGTGTCGGTTTTGTTGGTCACGCCGATCAAGAGGATAGCAGTTATACGGGAGGAGACGGCAAGTGGGGGTATGCTTCTCGCGACTTCACTGTCTATATGGATCCTGACACTGGTGAGGGATATCTGGTCAATGCTCAAGACTGGACGACGATGCGCCTTTACAAGCTTACGGAAGGGTTCACCAATGTCGACTGGGAGAACTCGTATCCGTTATTCATTGAAGGCAGAAGAGAAGCACCGGCAATGATCAAGACAGACGGGGGTTATTATCTCATTACCTCTGGTCAGTCAGGCTGGCAACCGAATCAGGCTATGTATGCCTATACTACCGATTTGGAAGATCCAGAAGGTTGGTCGGAGCTCAAGCCGCTGGGCAATAACACGACCTTCTACAGCCAGCCTACCAATATCATGGAGATTGAAACGGTCGACGGCAGTAAAAAGTATGTATATATGGGCGATCACTGGAACCCGGCGGCATTGGGAACTTCCACGTATATGTGGCAGCCATTGAATGTCGACAGCGCAACCAACACGATGACCATAACCTATGCGTCGGGGTGGTCGTTTGATTCAGCAACCGGAGATTTTATTGTTCCGAATGTATCTCTTGTTTCACAAGGTAAGCCTGTCATAGGCGAAGATAACGTCGTTGCAGGAAAATTGCTAGAGTATATTAACGATGGTTTGTACGATGAGTTTGATACATGGGCGGATACGCCATATTACCAGCAAAATAAGGTTCCATACGCTGTAACGTTTGATTTGGAAGCTGTCTATGATCTTTCACGTGTAGATATTAGTTTTAAACAGCACAATGGTTCCGAAAGTTATTACGGCTATACGATTCAAGGCAGCAATGACAATTTGAACTGGACGCTCTTGGCGGATGAAACGAATAATAAGCAGGTAGGCTTCATGAGCAATACGCTCAAAGGGAAGTACCGTTATGTGAAGCTAAACGTCACATCTGTCAGAAACACGCACAATAATAACTCAACAGCCGATTGGTCGAACGGCATACTTGAAGCTCAGATCTATGCCAATAATCTGTCTCAGGATATAGTCTCCTTGCCAGAATCGAGCGTGGACGGCGGAACTTACACATCAGATCAGACGATTGAGCTCTCGAGTCCAACCGATGGAGCTCGAATCTATTACACGACAAGTGGTGCTGAACCGACTGATCAAAGTGAGCTTTATACTAGTCCGATCGAGTTGACCTTCGGTCACACGATTCTTAAAGCCGTTGCTTATGCGGATGACATGGAGCGAAGCGGTGTGATGACGATAGAGTACAGGATCATTGACCCTAGCACCATCGTTTCTGTGAGCAGTCCGACAGAGTTTGCCGTCACCTCGGATGAGGCGGCAGCGGGCCTTCCGGCAACACTCGAAGCTGTGAATGCACTAGGGAATACCATTACTGCTCCAGTAACTTGGAACACGACTGGCATCTCCTTCATTCCTTATACTTCAGTGAAAATCACAGGCACTATGGATGGGGGATATGAAGTGAACGCTACGGTTGACGTGGTGAACTCGGATACAACCTACTTTATCAGTAGTGGTTCGCAAGGAAGTCCCGCTTCCGTTTCCTCATTCTTTGCCGCAGCTAAGGCAAGATTGGGAGATCAGTTGGTCAACGATGTATCCGATCAAGCCTACGATGGACAATGGGGCTATACGGGCACGATTGGAACGGACATCGGCTATCGCATAGGTACAGGCGGGATCTATGAAATCGGCTGGTACGCCTATGGAGACAAGAGTATCGATTACACTCTTCACCTAGATCATGGAACATACACTGTTATTTCCGGATATAAGGAATGGTGGAATGCTACTCGCAATATGTCGTTCTCAGCCCAAGATGCTGAAGGCAAGGTGTTTGCTTCCAAAGAATTCTCAATCAACAAAGATACCACAGCTCGTCAGGAGAAAATCCAATTTACACTGGATGAGGCTGAGGATGTGAAGATAAGCGTAAGCAAAGTCAGCGGCTCTGATCCCGTACTGGCATGGATCGCTGTTGAAGGGCTGACGGCAGCTTCCGTTGAAGCACCGATAGGTTTAACAGCGTCCGATGTTACGGAAGATTCGCTGAAACTGAGCTGGGTGGCAACTGACGAAGCGACGGGCTATAACGTATACCGTTCAGATTTGGAATATGGCACATATGTGAAAGTGAATGCATCTGAGTTGAGCAGGACAGAATTTGTAGATGGCGGCTTGAATGCAAATACAACGTACTTCTACAAGGTTACGGCACTTTATGACGAAGAAGAGTCAGCGAAATCGGCAGTAGTAGCGGTCAAAACAAAAAATATTATTATTGACCCGGATATCATTGTTGCAATAATTAGTCCGACGGAATTTGCCGTTACTGCTGATGTAGGTGCGGCGGATCTTCCAGCTACGCTTGAAGCCGTAAACGCGATCGGCAATACCGTTACAGCCCCAGTCACATGGAATATCAACGGTATCGATTTCAATCCTTATACTACTGTGAGCGTTACTGGAGTGCTGTATGGGGGGTATGAAGTAAACGCTACGGTCGATGTAGTGAATGCGGACACTGCCTATTTTATTAGTGCTGGTTCGCAAAGGAACTCTACTTTCTTTGCTGCAGTTAAAGCAAGATTAGGTGATCAATTGGTCAACGAGGTATCCGATCAGGCATACGACGGACAATGGGGCTATACTGGTACGATTGGAACGGACATTGGTTATCGCACACCCGATACTAGCAGTATTTATGATATCGGCTGGTATGCCTATGAAAATAAAAGCATCGATTACACTGTTCACTTGAAACCCGGAACTTACACGCTTATTTCGGGTCACAAGGAATGGTGGACAGCAACCAGAAATATGAAACTCTCAGCAATAGATTCAAATGGGGATGAACTTGCTTCCAAAGAATTCTCAATTAACAAAGAAACTACTGCCCACCAAGAGATGATAGAATTCACGCTTGATGAGGCGGATGATGTGCAAATCAGCGTAAGCAAAGTTGACGGAGGTGATCCTGTACTGGCGTGGTTGGCTATTGAAAGGCAGGCGCTTGATTTCGTCGAAGCGCCGACAGATCTAGCATTGTCCCAGGCCAGCGTATCCTCACTGAAACTGAGCTGGACGGCAACCGATGGAGCGACGGGATATAACGTGTACCGTTCGAATTCGGCCGAAGGCGCATATGTGAAAGTGAATGCGTCTAAGCTGACAGAGACAGAGTATGTGGATAGCGGCCTAAGCGCAAATACAACGTACTATTATAAGGTTACGGCTCTGTATAGCGAAGAAGAGTCAGTGAAATCGGCAGCTGTAGAAGCCAAAACCAAAGCCGCTTCGGTTACACCTGTGGACCCGACTCCTCCGGTTGTTGGCAATCCAGATAGTGGAACATCCATACAAACGGGAGCAGGAAGTATTTCAGCTAAAGTTCCGGCAGACGCCAACGGTGCGCTTCAAGTGCAGCTTGCGGCGGACGATGTGAAAAAAGCGCTTGGATCGGCAACTCATCCGAGTACGCTTGATATTAAAGTGGAAGCAAGCGACGGAGAATCGGTGAAAAGCGCGAAAGTATCGATTCCGGTTCAAGAAATTGCGGGCTCCGAAGATGTGAATACTGTTATGGTTAGTATGGGCGGCGTGAAGGTGAGCTTCGACACAGCGGTTAGTGCAGGCATTCTGACCGGTAACTCCAAGCAGGTTGAGCTTTCGATTCAGCAGGTAGATGCATTCGACTTGCCGGTGAGCGTAAGAGAGCAAGTGGGGAACCGTCCAGTGTATGACTTCGCGCTTAGCGTGGACGGCGTGGCTGTCAGCAAATTTATTGGAGACCAACCGGTTACGATTGAAATGGAGTATAAGCTTCAACCTGGCGAGAAAGCACATCAAATCGTCGTTTATTACATTGGCGACAATGGTACGCTTGAGATTGTACAAAACGTGAAGTACGATGCGGCCAAAGGCATAATCAGCTTCGCGCCGAAGCACTTCAGCCGCTATGCGGCAGTACATGCGAATATCGTCTTTACGGATATTCAAGATGCCGCATGGGCGCAAACGATTATTGAGACACTTGCTGCACGAGAGATTGTACGTGGTACTGGCGAAGGTGTGTTCGAACCATCGAGAGCCGTTACTAGAGCGGAATTTGCACAGCTTCTTTTAGGTGCATTAGGACTTGTCGATGAACAGGCGAGCAGCAGCCTTAAGGATGTTAAGCAAGGGGCATGGTACTATTCGGCAGTAGCATCGGCAGAAAAGCTCGGTATCGTAAAAGGCAAAGCGGATGGTACCTTTGGTGCAAACGAATCGATCACAAGAGAAGATATGGCAGTTATCCTAGCGCGAGCGACGGAATTTGCCGGAATTAACGGCACAGCTGAGGGCGTAGGGCAGTCCTTTAAAGATCAAGAAGATATTTCACGCTATGCGCTTGAATCGGTGAAAGCGATGCAGGAGGCGGGCTATATCAATGGATTCGCAGATGGCAGTTATCGGCCAAAGCAAGACACTACCCGTGCACAAGCTGCATCCGTTATTTTCAAATTACTGAAGCTATAGATTACAAAAAACAGATTACCTTCATAACTCAGAGGGTAATCTGTTTTTTATTAAAGGCCGGATTCATATAGTTGAACTTCTATTCGAATTGGACCTAATATTCATTTTGCTGCAATCACGATCCGGGCTGGCTCCAAATCTTGCGACTCCGCCGTCACGATGATTTGTCCCGCTACTGTTTTTGTTCTAATGTAGGCAAGGAGCTTTCCATTGTAGGCTTTCCTTGATTTTGAGCTATAAGGCTCTAAATCCTTCACATCCCCGTTCTCCAGACCTATGATTTCTCCCGGACCCTCGATGGATAGTTTAATTTCATTATCCGCCAGATAAACAGGCTTACCACTGCTATCGACGATCTGTATCTCGATGTGGGCAATATCTTGCCCGTCGGCCTTCATCTCTGAGTTATCTATGCTTGCAGCTAACTTTTCGGGTTTGAAAGCCGTATAAAGTTCGCAAGTGTAGAGATTACCATCACTGCCTTGGGCAACAACTTGTACTGTTCCTTTTTCAAAACCGACTTCCCAAGAAAGATAGCCCTGCGGAGAAGCATTAAGCTTCTTGGATCCCAACGACCTTTCATTAATGAAGAGCTCCGCTTCTTCACAGTTGGTATAACAAATGACCTCCAATTGCTCGTCTGTTGTCCAATTCCAATGCGGAGCACCGCTGTTCCATCTGCGGCTGCCCTCATTAGAGGAATCGTCTTTTTGCTTCACAGCGAGAGCCGCCATTGGCGCCTTGCTCCACAGGCTCTGGCGATAATGATAGCTGGTTTTCTTAAAGCCGGCAAGGTCTAAAAATCCAGATTGTGCAGCCCGCACAGGCCAGCCTCCTGCCTCTCCCATATAATCGATCCCTGTCCAAATAAATTGAGCGCATATTGCATCATTGTCCCGGACTGCGAGCCACGCTTCCAGACTGGTACTATTCTCACTGCCATAAGTAACCCGTTCTGGATACTGTTGACGGTCCTGCTCATATAAATGCTCTTTATAATTGTATCCTACTACGTCCAGGGTGTTGGCATACCCTGTTAAATTCGACAGTTCTGGAAACGCGAGAGCGGCAGTGACAGGTCTAGTTGTATCGCATTCCTTCACATAGCTCACAAGGCGTCTCGCTATCGTTGTCAATCTTTCAGCATTCGGTTTATGAGGATCGTATTCTCTTTCAGCCGCTGGCTTGTTTGCATCGTTATTGCCTGTCATCGTCTGAAAATAGGGATGACAATAAGGGTCGTTCGGATAGTCGACTTCATTTCCGATACTCCATAAAATAATGGAAGGGTGGTTTCGATCTCGCAGCACCATCTCCTTAATGTCTGTTTCGCTCCACTGTGGGAAATCCTCATAGTATCCGATATGTTTGGGAGGATATACATTATGTCCGGTGGACCATTTGTTTTTTACTCCTTCCCATTCATCAAAAGCCTCGTCCATCACCAGAAATCCCATACGGTCGCATAAATCCAGCAGGCTCGGGGAGGGTGGGTTATGGCTCATTCTGATAGCATTGCAGCCCATTTCTTTAAGTGCCTCAAGTCTTCTACTCCATACCTTTTCAGGAACTGCGGCGCCAAGGCAGCCAGCGTCATGGTGAACGCAAACTCCTTTTATTTTCATATTCTCATCATTCAGGAAAAATCCTTTATTCGCATTAAATTCAATAGATCGAATTCCCGCAGTAGTTTCCATATGATCGATGACCACGCCATCTTTTATAATTTCCGTCCATATAACGTATAGATGAGGGGTTTTTGGCGACCATAACTTTGGATTTGGCACAATGATGTTCTGATCGATTTCGATGTCGGATTCAACCGACACGACTCGGGTGTCGGTTTCTGAATCTATTATTTTTCCGTTGCTATCCAGAAGCGTATTTTTGATTTGTATCGTTTCATCTCCCACCGTTTCATTGGATAGTTGAACATGAACGGATACGGTTGCCAGTTCTTTGAAAACCATTGGCGTGGTTACGAAAACGCCGTACTGGTTGATATGGATTGGGTTTTTAATCGTCAAATATACATCTCTATAGATGCCTGAACCGGTAAACCATCTGGAGTCCGCAATATCCTTATGGTTGACCTTTACGGAGATGACATTGTCACCTTCGCCGAAGGATATGAAATCAGTGATGTCATAGGTAAAAGTGCTGTATCCGTAAGGTCTGTTTCCAATGTAATAACTGTTGCACCACACTTGGGAATGGTTGTAAACACCTTCGAAGGTGATATAGACTCGTTTGCCCTCTAATTCTTGGGGTATAGAAAAATGTTTTCTATACCATCCTATACCACCCGACAAGTATCCAGTTCCACTGGAGTGTTCCTGGGAAAATGGTTCTTCTACGGACCAATCGTGAGGAAGAGTAACATCTCTCCAGGTAAAATCGTCAAGCCCCTTATACCAGGCTCGCGGTTCATCCCCTCTAAAAAATTTCCAATCTAAATTGAGGTTAGTCATGATTCGACTCGTATTCATGCTTTCTTTCCTCCCGACATTCACAAAATTGCATATCATATAAATGATACTTCCATTTAATTATAAGGTTATAATAGAAGATATTGAATAAATCATATTGCTACATACATACACAAAATTGCTAAAGAGGTGACAAAATGATCAGTATTTCCGGCAATGCAATGAACTCCTGGCATGAATACGGTGTGGAGAGCAAGGATAACTTGCTGACTGTAAACTGCTGTGGATATCAGAAGTTGCTTACTCGAGATTTGACTCGGAATCGCGAACAGGGCAGGATGGACTATCAGTTGATTTATATTGTTGGAGGGAAAGGCTTTTTTCGTTTCGACAATGTCACAATAGAGGTACCTGGTGGACATATCGTCATCTATCCCCCCGGTGTGTCTCAATATTACAGCTATTATGCCAAAGATTTCACTGAGGTTTACTGGATTCATTTTACCGGTTACGCTGTACATGATTACTTAACGAAATTCGCACTTCTTCATCCATTGATCCATTCGGTTGGAGTGATGGATGAAGTGATTAGTTTATATAAAAAGATCATCCATGAACTGAATATGAATAAGCCATTAAGCGAATCAATGACAACGGCTCACTTTCTGGCGTTGCTCACTCTATTAGGTAGAAGGCTTCAAAACGCGGATGGTCAGCACAAGCTAGATCTCTATACCGACATTAATAATATCATTGAAATCATGCACGAAAGGTACAATCAGAATCTCACTGTTGCTGATCTTGCCCAAACATGCAGCCTGAGCCCGTTCCGGTTTATCCACAAATTCAAGGCTGTAACCGGAACGACGCCTATGAAATATATGACAGGCATTCGTATTGATGAAGCTAAAAAGCTGCTATCGGAGACTTCTCTTAATGTAAGGGAAGTCGCTTCCATTGTCGGCTACGAGAATCCTCTTTACTTTAGCAGAGTGTTCTGCAAAGCGGTGGGAATCCCGCCAAGCCGATATAAAGAACAATTTCTTTAATGCTCGAACCTTTGTAGCCGTTGGCCAATCGCTATCGGCGATTTTTTTAAGTGCGGCGTGTCCAGCTAAGCACGCATTTTCTAGCCGGTGAAAGTCCGATCACAGGAGTGGTCAAGCCTCTGTGTAGCTAGGATACCTGCGTATGGTGAAATCTGTGCGTAAAAGCGTATCGACGAAAGTATCCGTCAGAGACGGGACAAGCAACGTGCTAGGTCGTAACGTGAAGCGTATTCTGCCCGTCGTCAAAAAGGCTTTGCAAGAGAGAAGAGAGGATGCTGAGTCTCGCGCATATGGACGAAGGCCACGGAAGTTGTTTAGAACTTGGAGCAACAGTGAAGAATCCTTTGGCGTAGAAGGAGTGGCATGATGAAAGAGATTACAGAGAACTGGGGAGCCTCTCCTCTGCACGGAATATTTTTTGAAACCGTAAAGAGGCGCTCATACTACCGAGGAAGTGCAGACAATACGACCTGTGGGAGGGAAGGAGTCCTGCTTTGTTCATGTTACTTAAGTAGGTGCGAGTCAGTGAATGCCAAATGGCTAACAACACCAAAGGAAACGTTCAACAACTCCAAGAGAAACTAGGTTATGCGGCCAAGGAAAACAAAAAGCACAGATTCCACGCTCTGTATGACAAGATCTACCTGGACATCTTGTGGGAAGTGTGGCGAAGGGTGCGAGCTAATAAAGGAGCGGCTGGAGTAGATGATTAGCCGCAGAAGGATTGGAGCAATTGGCGATAAAATAAAGGATGTTAGAGATCAATAAAATTGGATCGAATTTGAACCAGACTGGAAAAGTAGCTCAATATATGTGGAATGTTTTCGGCCTTGTCTATCTCGAAAGCATCTTTTGATTCCAGCGTTAGTAATCATATAATGTAAGGACAGCACTAGAATGTCTTTATAGAGTTGAGTGTACTATTTTCTCATAGGATTCAAGTAATTGATTACTTATATATGTTTAATGAATGGTTTAATGAGCTGAGAATAAATCTGACCATTAGCGGTAGAGTCAAAAAGATCGTGAGAATGCCCTCCAAAAATAATGTTGTTGTTTATGATGTTACATACATAGGGTTTTAAATTATCGGGAACGAACAATACCAGAACATGGTGGGGAAGTTCTTTACAACGCTCCGCTGCACGATAAAATGCTGGTAGTTCGTAAGGCATAGCCGCTCCGCATAGCAAACGAATATCTGCATTAGCAAAAGTATCTTGTAATTGTGAATGATTTAATACCCCACAATCAATCACAATAAAATTGTAATCCTGATTCAGTTCAGGTGTGATGTAAAAGTCGACATTTTCCAGTACATAAGCATTTCCTGATTTAACAGGGTCAAAAAGCTGAATGACATGAGCTAGATGATTGCTAGTGTTCGCTTCCAAATAACAAGCACTTCCTCCATGTGCATTGATCCAATAGACGAGATTCATGGCAGTAGTTGTAACACCTGTGCGCCGATCACTTCCTGCTATTGCGATTCGCACATTTTTGCAGGTAAATATATATTTTTCTTCATTGGATAATGGCTCTGGTTCTGTTTTGGCTATTTGACTAAAAAAAGCAGCGGTAATGTAGCGTTGCATCCCTTGTTTTGAAAAACAAGTTTTGAGTTCATCATAAATATCGTTAAACTTAATTGCTGTAACGATGTCTGTCACATTGGTTTGAATAAGCTGATGTAAAAAAGTACTGTCCTTAGCTAATCCTTCCGCAATGATAATAATACGAATATCATACATCGTCTGAAACGTTTGTAGCGCTTGGATCACTTCGTCATCAGATTCCATCACCGCTTTTCGATCTACTACAATGAATCGAACATGGCTAAAGTGTCGCATATCTTTAACAACAAAAGAATAGAGTGAAAACCGCCCAATGAGTTTTTTGAGTGTTAAGTCTTGCTCGAATTCTACTGAATCGAGTAGATTCACATTAGCTTTGCTGGTTAAATATAGGATCATAGTTATCATTCCTTCATCAATAATAGAATAGTTCCGACAATGACAATCACGATATAAATGAAAAGCTCTATAAGCTGCTTCTTTCGATTCATGGTTTATCGTCCTCCTGCCGATCCCATATAAGCAAATTTATAGGTGGGGATGTCAAAATGAATGTGCATACGCTTGGAGCCGATCATCAGCAAAGCATGTTCACGTTTTTTACTGGCAAGCAACTCCACTTCTGCCTCCGTCAAACTGTATAAATCCCTCGTCTCTTGAAGGTTCTGTCCGTCCGTTCCCATTAAAATTTTAATACAAGGAATATCAAGCAGCGCTTGACCGTACATTTTTACTTCTGGTGCAAGGAAATCAACGACGCTATGAGAGATAATTGCAAGACTGGATTCATATTTCCGTGCACGTTTTTCGACATTGCGAAGGAAAACAAGACTTTGGGGTACATTGGGGTCAATCATTAGATAGGTTTCATCACAGATAAGCATCACACGCTCATTGCGATCTTGAGACATTTGTTCCCACGACCAAGATAATAGGTTAAAATATTGGGTGCGTTTAATATTGTCAGATGTATTTTGTAAGGAATGAGTATCCAAACAAATACAGCGGCTATTGGTTTGAATGGTGCTATGACCATTCCATAAAAAAGAATCCCCACCGTATGCAATATCATGCAGTAGCAGGGACAGTTCTTTATAAATGCTGTCTTGTGTTTGTTTTTCTTTATTGTGAATTAGCGTATGAAGATCGGAGAATATGGGGAAATCGGTTGGCTTGAGTGTGGAGATGTCCGTTGTCCATGTAATGTCAAATTGATGGTATAGCTCAATTAAGTTTTGTTTGAGGACCGCTTTTTGCATCATCGTCAGATCGGGAATGTATAAATTAAAGAATATTTCCAAATTTTTAAGATGTAACGCCATGTCTGACATACCATTGCCTTCATCTTTATATAGTGGATGTTCTTCGCCTTCCTCATCGCGAGGAGCGGGACGTATTTGCAGCGGATTGATTTTACCGCCAGCGCCGCCGCCAGCATTAATCCAATCCCCGTTTAGTCGCAAAGTCAGCTCTTTATACTCCGATTCAGGGTCCACAAATATAATTTTAGTTCCTTTCATGTATTCGCTGAGTGCGATGTGTTTAACTGCTGTTGATTTACCAACGCCAGCTACGCCCATAACCACAATATTGGAGTTGGTGCGGTCACCGCCACGCATCCAAGGATCAGTAATCACTAATCCACCGCTTGTATCTCGCCCTAAATAATACCCTGTACCATCATTAAAACCGCTACTGGCAAAGGGAAAGCCTCCGACAAAGCTGCTCATCGGCATAATTTTATTCAATATATTTTCTATGGGTTCTTGCGATGGGTAGAGGGGAGACAAGTGCGTAAAGCCTTCTTTTTGCAGATGTGCAAGTGTTCTAATTTTGCAACGCGTCATACTGAAGGTATTTTCGACACGCCGATAAGCACGAGTAAACAGTTGTTCGTCATGGGCAAATGGCATGACGACCATATTCATTAGCCCCACCGTTTCTCCATTTTGGTCAATTTGTAGCATGATGTTCTCACCGTCAACTACAGCTTTTTCAGCGCGTTGACGAGTAAGCGGGTCTTTGGCATTGTCAGCTAAACTGCGATTTTGTGTAATTGATTTGGAGAGTGCGTTAATCAGAGCGCTATTATCAATCGGCTGAAAACCGATTGTTACCATCGTAGCTGGCAAATTGGTTAAGGTGGATAACCAACCAATATCCACTTTTTGAGGATATTGAATCACGCCGTAAATTTTGGCTGTTTCTTCTCCAATGCTCAAGTTTGTACGAGAGAAGCCAAGCCCCATTGGAGTAATCGCATTTAATAGGGAGTGGTTAGGGTGAGGAGAATGGTTTGACATCGGAATGACTGCTCCTTTCATTCATGAATAATCCAAAAGGGTCCACCAGCGGCGGCATTTTTGCGGGCTTCATCTAAAATGATTTTGAAATCCCATTCTTGTTCACTACGCTTTTTGCTCGCAGGATCAGCTACTAGAATTTTTCCGTCCTCTGCAACTCCGCGCAATACCATGAAGTGACCAGAAGAAGTAAAATGTCCTTTGCCCATAATAGCGACTACAAGCTTGCCAGCAGAAAGCGCATCAATGATTTTCTGCTGCTCGTTGACCGTTGCGCCTTCCACTTGTAAACCAAAATGTTTTGCACCATCAGGAATCAAGCTATGATAACTGCCTGTTCCTTCAGCAAGATAGCCATTGTCATATGCCCATTTGGACATTTCAACAGGATCAATTATTTGATCGGTTAAGGTTGAAACTACGATAGCTAATGAAGTCGGGCCGCAGCCAGAAGCACCAATCGTATCACGAGGACCATACGCTTTCTCTGCCCAGCGTTCGTCCATTTGGTTGTAATACACGACTTCACGACTGCCGCCATCTTGGAAGATGACGTCCTCATACTGTTGGTTGTGACTTTCTCTGTACCCCTCTTCATCGGATTGAAGAAGCTGAGTGTAGCCGTAGTCCATTCGCATGTCATCTACAATTTCGACTTCACTAGGAGCTAGAAGCAACTTCAATGACTCAAATGGAGACGTTAGTAACTGTAGCACCATTGAAGCTAGTAAGAGTAATCCAGCAACAGGAGCAATAATAAGGAAAAAAAGACGTTTACGAGCTTGCTCATCTGTAGCTACTTTAATCGCGATTTGTGCCAACAGCTTGGCAGTTGCAGGGTCCATAGCTTATCCCTCCTTGTACAGTAAAAATGGCAGTGCTTCTTCGGGTTCGGTCATTTCCAAGTGGGAGTAAGCAGGATTATTGACCAGATTGCACAGCCGTACGATCTCTTGCTGCTTGAGTAGCTGAACGTGTATACCAGCATCTTCAAAATGCTGAACAAGTCGCTTAGCTTTTTCTAATAAGTCACGCTCACTACCTTGCTCTTGTCGCTGCCAGAGCGTGAGATAAAATTGACGCTCTACGATTTCACCTGATTGTGCAAAACTATTCATTTCTTGTATTTCTTGTCGTAGGAGTTCTTTTTGCATGGCATCGGCGGAAGGCAACAGCGATGATAAATCCGTAATTAAAGGAGATAAGTCAACAGGGCGGCTAACAGCGAGAAACTTAAAGGGGAAGCGAATGGAAGAAAGCTCGGCAGTTAGCTTTCGGATGAGCAGCTTTTTTTCTGTCAGACTTAGCAGATCAAGACTGATAGGGAAAATACGTAGGTAGGTTAACATCCAGTTGTTGGTGGTGTAGAGGAAATGATCTCGAATATCTTTTACATTGATAAACTGCTGAGCGGTTTGGACAGCTTGATCTGTTATTGGCTGGGTGCGGCGCTTGCCAGCGCGGAGTAAAAATAGAACAGCTCCTCCACCGAAAAGGCAGAGGAGCAGAATGATAATAGGGAGTATCATCAGGAGTACCGTCCTTTCTTTCGTTTAGCGTTGTGGAGCGATATGCCAATCAGAGAACAGATTGCCTGATATGGTGAGACTCTTTTGGACTTGCAGCGTAAGCATTCCATCTGGTGTCCAAGCATCAAGGACACGAGTGATCGGCGTATAGGCACCATCTGGATACCAGATCGGTGTAAAGTGTACGCGACTTTGATAGGTGGAGTAGTCATTAGACTTTAGCCAGAACTGAGCGTTTAATCCACTTGTTTTCAGATCATGCAAACGCCAGTAGGATTGATAGTTGAATTCGGGGAAGTAGGAGACGGCATGTTGTGCGCCAGTAATGTGACTGCTCGGTGCATTAGAGGATAAGGGGGTTGTGGTATTCATTTCAATACCATAACCAGATTTAATACGACTGGAAGTAATGCTTGGAGACTTGGTATCGGGAGTTACAGCCATTGTCGCTGACAGTGAAGCCTTATAGCCAGTCCATGTATAATCCCACCAGCCTTTATCTTGCCAATACCCATCATCATACCAGTAACCTGTATCTTCGCCAGTGCTTATCCACTCCCAGTCTGACTTCCAAACCCAATAAGAATGCCATTCCGCTGACCATATGCCCCATGAAGCTGACGTTTTAGCAGAATAGCTTGGAATTTTAGGGATGGTAAAACTATCGTTTCGATCTGTTGCTTTTGGGTCAGGTGGGAGATTTTGATTAAGATCAACGACAGAAGCAGTAATGGATGAATGACTTAAATAGCCGGTTGATGAACTGACCTGAATCGTAACCGTTTGTGGCTGGCTTGGCGTACGCCACTTTACCCAAAGGAGCTGACTGTCACCTTCGGGAATGACAATATTGGAGACAGTATAGCTGCTGCCCATGATACGGAAGGTTACACTGGCAGGAGAGCGGGGCGTAATTTCGTTTGAGGTAGATAGTCGGACAGATGTAATGACGTCGGTATTGGTACGATATTGCAAGCTAGTTGTACTAGGTGGAGGAGGAGGTGTTTCGTGAAAACGGATAATCCCAAGTCCAAGCAAGGAAATAATTTGATCGTTACTTACTCTGTCGCTGCGTGAGCCGTTCCATGCGGGAAAACCAAGATCGGGATTTTCCAAAAACATCGCTAAAGGAAGGTTCTTATGCGTGAGACTGACCATTTTGGAGCGAAGCCCGCCACTTAGGAGTTGATCGTATAAAGCAGCTTCGTGAGCAGTCATTGCGATGAAGCCACCTTGAAAAGTAAAGTAGGCAATAGGTTCTAGCAGAAGTTTGTATTCACCATTGATTAATGTATCGTATTGGATTCCAGCATCACGAGCAATCATTTTTAGTGCGCCTTCGGAGCAAAAATATTGTTTAATGATTTCAATATCGGTGATGGTATCGCTTGAACTGATTATGCGCGGCATTGTGGTGGTAGGGATTTTATATTGATAGCTATTGTTATATGGTGTCAACTGTCGTCCATTTTTATATTGGATTTTACTTGCTTTGCCGAAATGAAATAGATTACTGGGTACTGTTTTATTGGTATAGTCGATGGGAGTAGAGATTACGGCTCTATCATTTGAACGAATGATTGTAATACGTACACCGTCATAACCAGGGGTCCATTTATTCTGAGATGTGCCTGAACCCATCCCACCTCCGCCATTATCAATATTTCCCTCACCTTCAGCGTAAATAATAGGACTAGCATAGAGTAGAACGATGAGTGTGCAAAGCATAGAAACTAAAAAACGCTTCAACTGAAATTCCTCCTTAAAAGCAAACGCGTTGATTAACCATTATTATACAGTTCACTTTGGTTAAGTTGTCTATGAAATGCCAGTGTTTCATTCAAATTAATTCGCCACTCTATCGGCAGGTCATTACAAAGAAACAGGCGTGTAAAACCTGCGAATGACAAGGGTTTACTATTTATTTTCTTATAGCTTTGGCCTTGGACATGGAGATATTTTAATAATACGTAGGCAATCATAGCTGCGAATAACTGATTAAATACAGCATTGGATGTCGTTCCAAATAGCACAGGCACGTTTAAATTTTGCTTAATCCAGCGAAAAAATGACTCTATCGCCCAACGTGATTTGTACATGGCGGCAATTTCCTCCGCTGCCACGTTCATCACATTGGTTACAACACGAATATCTCTACCTTCATAGTCAGTAAATTGCACAATACGATGGCGTTTTTCCGTCTGTTTTTGAGGTGTACCGATGGTACACGTGAAATCAGCGGTCACGTTTGAATCTTTGGTACGTATGCCTTTTAGTGATTTCTTACGATTCAATTGGACATTGTCTTTTAAACGGATGACAAAGTATTGCTTTTCTGTTTCCGTAACGTAACGTTCTACCTTATCAATGGAAAAATACGCACGATCACAAACAAGGATAAACCGTTTATCTTCAAGGCTTACACCAATGGGACCGTCATGTTTCAGTCCTGTTGTTTCAACGATTTGAAGGGGCATGGCTGTTTCGTTTGCGAAGCTGACATGCAGTTTTATGCCCGAACGTTCGCCATGATAAACGGCCCATGGTAAACGTGTTTTCCCGACAGTAATCGTTGTTGAATCAATAGAAAGAAGCGTCTTCGGCATCTTTAAAGTACGACGTGTGGCCCGATTTAACTTGCCAACAATAACTTCAAAAACACGCTTTATAATGGCATAATCTAGCGCCTTCATGTGCTTGGATAGAGACGAATGATCAACAGAAACGAGTCCAGCACTTGGACCAGTATCGGCTGCATGACGCAAACTTTTCCATTCATTTGTCGCAGCACTAATTAAATACGAAATGACGGTAGAAACCGTACATTTTCGGGCTGTATCCGTATAGTTGAACTCAGCTAAAATCGCCTGAAGTTCTGTTTCTGAAAGAAAGTTTTGAAACCATAGGTGGGACGTGGTATTCTTGATCATGAGAGATTCCTCGTTTCGTCAATGTGTGTGTGGTAACTTACATTGTACAAAAGGAATCTCTTTTTTCATATTTTTATTTTGGCATAGATTGGATAATCAACAGACGTGAAAGAATATAAAACTACTTTCAATAAAGGTGATATTATGCTGAGATTCTCAAATATAAGAACACAAATGATATCATATTATATTCTTTTGCTTTTGATTTCCTTACTGATTAGCAGCGTACTTTATCAGAAGTTTAATCAAAATCTAGCTGATGATAAGATAGCGGAGGTTTCTCAACAAAGTTTATATGCAATTCAATCAAATATGGAGACGCTGTTTGAGAACATTTCAAACTATTCCCAGCGTGTAATTGCGAGTAGCATGGTGCAGGAAGTCTTGAAGGCTGATTTTACTTATGATGGTTTCGTATATTCGAATCAAAGCATTCAGAAAGTAATGAATGAAATTTTTCTAGCAGAATCTAATGTATCGTCTATTTATTTGTTTCGCAATGATGATTTGCATTATTCTGTAGAGTTCCAAAAGACAAACATTCATGCCGTTAGTATCAAATCAACTTCATGGTATCAAGAGGTTATAGAGAAAAGAGGAGGTCTGATCTGGCAGATTAATGCTGGTGGACTGTTGATTACGCAACCGGATGGAGAACAATACCTTACATTAATCCGAGTGGTAAATGACTTGAACACGAGTGAGCAAATTGGTGTGGTAATGATTAATATCCCAATTAGCCAAATAAAAAAACTCTATGAACATTCTGTTGATGGCAAGATATTTGATTTAATGGTCGTGAGAGAGGATGCAAAATTGATTCAGTTTGAAAATGATGAACTGCGACAATTTGCTGAATCGACAGAGTTTCAATCTAATAAGGTCGGGACCTTGATCAAAACGATCTCTGGTAAGCGATTCGTTTTCGACAAGATCGAGGCGGATGGATGGGAATATGTTACTGCACTTTCGATTAGTGAGCGACCTAACCCTTATAGCGCTGTAAATCGAGTTCTAATTCCAATAATAGCTTTTAATTTTGTGTTTATCGTTATTGGTTTTATTTGGATCACTAGGTCTATTATTTACCCTATTATAAGTATGTTGAGATCAATGGCTAAGGCAGAAACAGGTGATTATCAGCCAGTTCAGCTGCATCAGAAATCCAATGAAATTCGTCAGCTTCAAGATCGTTATAACAGACTAATCAACACTGTAAAACAATCATTGGAACGGGTGAATGAAGAACAATCGCTCCGGCGAAAGCTCGAGCTTGACATCTTGCACCAACAAATCAAACCTCATTTTTTATATAATGCCTTGGAATCTGCTGGGTATAAGGCATTAGCAGGAGAGAGGGAAGAAACTTATCAGCTTATAACTGCATTAGCACAATATTATCGATTGAGTTTAAGTAAAGGAAACGAAATTATTTCGCTTAAAGAGGAATTCGAAATTACAAAGAACTATTTAATGATTCAAAATATGAGATACCCCGGCATGTTTGATTATATTCATGAATTAAGTAATGAATTAGAAAACATGTCAATCCCAAAGCTGACCATTCAACCTCTTGTTGAGAATGCCCTGTATCATGGGATTCGTCCGATGGGACAGCCTGGTACGATTGCCGTATCTGCGGTGCTTCAAGGTAATGTAGTTATTTTGTCTATTAAAGATGACGGGATAGGTATCTCCGAAGAAAAGATAAAATCTATTGGAGAGGATCGGCTTATTCAGAATGCTTCCAGTTTTGGGTTAAGAGGAACTATTACGAGACTAAGGCTGTATTACTGTGAACGTATAACTTATGAGATTCGAAGTTCATCAGGGAATGGTACATTGATCATTATAAAAATACCCTATCTGGAGGATTAAAATGGAACTGGATAGAATTACAGCAATCGTAGTTGATGACGAAGTTAACCCAAGAAAACTACTGCAACTTCTCTTGGATTGGAGTGCTCTAGGAATTGAGTTTATTGGTGAAGCTGCAAATGGGAATGAAGCATTGGACCTGATTGATTCATTAAGACCGAATATAGTGTTTACCGACATTAATATGCCTTACATGGACGGATTGGAACTTGCAAGGCTAATAAAAGAGAAAGATCCTTTGATTAAAGTAGTGATTCTAACTGCATATCCAGAGTTCGAATATGCTAAACAAAGCGTAAGTATAGGTGTGCATGATTTTTTGGTTAAGCCTATTCAAGCGGATGTACTAAAGAAACTAATGGTCGATCTAATAAATACTCTTAAGAAAGAGAAGGCTCACTGGAATGAGTTTAGAAAAATCAAACTAGAACTGCAGGAAAATAAAGCCGAATTAAGAGAAAAATACTTGTTGGCCTTACTGATGGGGAATTCTTCACCAGAGTTGTTGAATCGGAGATACAGTTATTTTTTTGACGACACGTTTCATTCATACTGTTGCGTTGCAGTGCTGGATATATATGCCGATCATATCAGTGAAGAAGAAGAGAACTTTATTTTAAGGATGAGCTGTAAGCGGCTTGTGGAATTATTAGTGAAGGATCGAAAGCAAATTGATGTGTTTCATGATGATGGTGGGCGCATTGTACTTTTAAGCTGGGATCAGGCTATGGAATTGGAGTATATTGGTGAGCAGGCCATTCGTATCATCAAGGACAAGATGAATTGTAATCCGACGCTCGGGGTAGGAAGAGGCTATGATCGACTGGATCGTGTGAAGATCAGCTATAAAGAAGCGTTAGATGCTTTACGTTACGGCAAAATATATGGTGGAGGGCAGGTTATTTCGTTTACAGCTGATATTCGGCTTGTGGATTCACAAATCGATTTAAGATTAACCGAAGTTGAGGAAATTATTTTTTTTATTAAATCCGGAATTAAAGAACAGGCTACTCATTCTATTGAACAGCTTTTTTTATCATTGGTTGATAATCGTGGAGGCACAATGGAAGAAGGATACCTGCTAGGGGCTCATTTTCTTTCATTATTTTTTCAGACGATGTCGGAATTAGGCATTAATCAATTGCGAACAGATTTGTTAAATGGTGAGATGTACAAACAAATGTTTAAATGTCAAACGCTCAGTGAGTTAAGGTTACTTTTGTGCAAATTGGCCGAAGAAACAGCGGAGCAAATAAAAGGTACAAGATCCTCAAAAAAGACAAGAATTATTGATGAGGTGCTTGATTTTCTAGCAGAGGCTTACCGTAACCCGGATATATCGTTAAGTTCCGTTTCAGAGCTATTTCATCTTAATTCAAGCTATTTAAGTAGAATTTTCAAGCAAGAGGTTCGACAGAATTTTACTGATTATCTACTTAAGCTTCGAATTGATGAAGCAGCTAAGCTTATGAATGAGACAGACTTGAAGGCTTATCAGATTGCTGAAAAGGTTGGGATTAAAGATCCGTACTACTTTAGTCATCTTTTTAAGAAGGCTACAGGAATATCCATTCAAGAATATAAAAAAGGAACGCTTAAAGAAATAAACAACTGATCTAATGGTAAAAAATAATCAAATCGAAGGAGGTAAACAAATAGTGGAATATCATGTGGCAAAGACTGGTTCGGATCAAGGGAAAGGAACACAGAATGATCCATTTTTTACAATAAATAAGGCGGCCTCTGTTGCTGTGGCAGGGGATACTGTTACTGTTCATGAAGGAGTATATCGTGAATGGGTAAAGCCTAGAAATAAAGGGATGAGCGAAAAAAGAAGAATTACTTATCAAGCAGCTGAAGGTGAGAAAGTTGTTATTAAAGGTTCAGAGCAAATAAAGGATTGGCAGCCTATTGCAAAACATATATGGAAAACGATGCTGCCAAACAGCATATTTGGTAACTTTAATCCGTATGCAGAGGAAGTGTTTGGCGATTGGCTTGTCACCATTGAGGAAAAAAAGCATTTGGGAGATGTCTACTTGAATGGGATGTCTTTTTACGAGGTGAGTTGCTATGATCAATTGTTGAATCCAATTGCGAGAACGGCTACACAGGATCTCTGGACACAGGAAAAGGTTTCCCTCCACAATCCAAAACAGACTACATATGTTTGGTTTGCAGAAGTGGATGAAGAGTTTACAACGATCTATGTCAATTTTCAAGGCGCTGATCCTAATGAGGAAATGGTTGAAATCAATGTGCGTAGATCCTGTTTTTATCCAGAGGAAACAGGGAGAGACTATATTACAGTAAAAGGATTCGAAATGGCTCATGCAGCTACTCCATGGTCACCGCCAACTGCAGATCAGCCTGGATTACTTGGTACAAATTGGAGTAAGGGCTGGATTATAGAAAACAATATTATCCATGATGCAAAATGCAGCGCAATCAGTATCGGCAAAGAAGCCTCGACAGGCAATAATTATCGTTCCCTGCGTAAAGACAAGCCTGGGTACCAATACCAGCTTGAATCAGTCTTTACTGCTGAACGCGAGGGATGGAACAAAGAAACAATTGGCTCTCATATTATTCGCTATAATACGATATATGATTGCGGTCAAAATGGAATAGTTGGTAACTTAGGTTGTGTGTTTAGTGAAATTCATCATAATCATATTTATAATATCGCAATAAAGCGCGAATTTTGGGGACATGAAATTGCAGGAATCAAGCTGCATGCACCGATTGATACTCTTATCCATCATAATAGGATTCATGATTGCACATTAGGGATGTGGCTGGATTGGCAAATCCAGGGGACTAGAATCAGTAAAAATCTGTTCTATCACAATCATCGCGATTTATTTGTGGAAGTAAGTCATGGTCCTTGTATTGTCGATAACAACATTCTTGCTTCCAAACGTGCGCTGGAAAATGTATCTCAAGGCGGAGCCTTTATAAATAATCTTATTGGTGGCAGGACGAGCCAAAGAAAAGTACTGAATCGTTCCACGCCATATCATCTTCCGCATAGTACAAAAGTTGCTGGCTATGCGTTTGTTTACGGTGGGGATGATCGTTTCTACAACAATATTTTTATCGGAGAAGCGGGAGTGAGAGGTTCTGGGACTTCCTATTTTAACGGTTATACCATTTCGCTAGAAGAATATATCGAAAATGTTCATAAGCTGCACGGAGATCTTGAAGAATTCGAACTTGTTGAACAGCCTGTTTATATTAATAACAATGCTTATTTTAACGGGGCAGAAGCATTCGAGAGAGAGAATGTAAATCTAGTGGATCACGATTTTGACCCAGAATTAAGTATTGTTGATCTTGGGAATGAAGGTTTTCTTTCTATTGTATTGCCTGAAAGCTTTGAAAATATCTCGGGGGATGTACATTCAACAGCGACATTGCCGCGGGTACGCATCGTCGATGCAGAGTTTGAAAATCCCGACGGAAGTGTTTTGCTCCTCGATAGTGATTTTTTAGACACTGAACGACCTGAAACAAGTCCGCTAGGACCGATTTCCCTTTTGAAAAAAGGAAAAAATTATATCAAGTTGTGGTAAAACACTTTCTAAACAACCAGTTTTCGAAATTCGTTCGGAGACTGGTTGTTTGGTTTAAACTTTTGGATGAATCTTGAATATTCGAAAGATACAACATATACTGACCGATAGTTAAATAAATAATGTCTTAGCTTCATAGAGTGGAATGAATCGTAGTCTGCGTGGAATCGCGGTCTTTATAAAATTGAATGAAAGTAAAACTGTACATGCCAATTAACCCTGTGTTTTCTGCTCACGGTAAGCGTACATGCCTTGCAAGAGATGATCGTTTCCTAAGTACGTGCAGCACATCGCGGCAACTAAGACTAGAATCCAGTAGCGATCAATCGCTCGCTTCGAACGAACTTGGTAGCGCTCCAATCCCAACTGTCCTTTGGCTGTGGTTTGAAGCAGCGAGGCAGATGGATCACACGCGTCAACCAAAGCATAGGTTGGTTCTGTGGAGACAGGCACTTGCCGAATCAGGTCACACGCCGGCTCGATTTTACTTTTGCCCTCGGGTTCATAGCGCGAAACGGCAAATGGATAGACCATGTTCCCTGTCCGCAGCATCGCTTGTATCATGGCATGACCATAGACTTTCTTTCCCCGTAGATGGGAATGGTGAAAACCTGCTCCTTCGATGGAACAGCTCGCCTGTGACGAAGGCTTAGTTTTTTCACACACCGTGTCATCGAGCAAAAGGAAAATCGGATCGTTGACCTGCTTGGTATGACGCCTCACTTGCTCAAAGGCGGTGATTCGCACCCGGTGCGCTAACACCGCCTCGTCCCATTTGCCATGCGTCAGGAAATGGCTAAGCGTTCGTCGATCCCGATCATGCCAGCTATGACGATGAATCGCCGTTAAGGTACCCGCACTGCTTTCAGCCAGCATGCCATCTAAGAAATGGTTGAGATGATTCAACACAGGCTTGGAAAAATAAAGTGGAAATTTCCATTGTTCAAAGAGCTTGTTCCAGTTAGTTGGCTGAGGTACTGTATACGTATGAGACATAGCTTGTTCTCCTCTGCATAGGGTAGTTTGTCGCACTTCTATTTTACGCATGGAGTCAAGTGTATCTTTTTTACATTTTATTCAAGTGAATTTGGGCATCTAAAGTAATTAAGTTACGGTGCTACAATCACGTTGATTATAATATTTTTGTAGATCGGCAAGACTTCTTCTTCTGGTGTCATATTCAATATAAGTGTTCCGTCATAGGCAACATGTGCTGACTTTACTACTGTATGGCGGCAAGGATCATGAAGCCCGCCTACCCCGCGACCAGTATGCGGATCTGGATACGGTCTCGCATGATAAATAATAATTGGATTGCCATACTCATCTAACGAGAAGGAGTTATGACCTGGTCCACAATGAGCTTGATCTCCTTCAAGCTTCATAACATCTTCAGAACTTAAACCAGCATATGTTGGATGTGTCCAGCTGTCAGGGTTCATTATATCTGTTCCTGCTTTTGCAGTCATGACTGCCGTACAGTAATATTTATCAACGGTAGCGCCTGCATAGCTAAGATAAATGTTGTCCTTATATTGCAATATAGCTGCTCCTTCAACAATACCTTGATCACTATTGTTTATATTATGTTTGCCGTATTCAAAAGGCCATTCTAGTTCTTTGATCTTTACAGCTTTTCCGATTCGTTTTGCTGGATCAATAGGATCAACTTTTTGAATGTACAGTGAAGCTTGGTTAGGCCATATATAATAGCCGACACCATTTATTTCGGCAAATGTCATGTCGAAGCTGCAAGGCGAGTCTTCTAACTTTATCGGCTTCCAATTTCGTGTATTCAACATCCCTCCGTCTTGCATATCTTCAATTGACCCAGTATATTCCACTAATACCATCGTGCTACACCAGTCTCTTCCACTTTCACCTTCTTTTGCACCGACTAGAATATACCATTTACCGTTGATTTTATGAATTTCTGGAGCCCATAAAAACGGCACGAATCCATCTTCCCCCCGCGGTACCCAAATATCAAATTCTTCTACGATTCTCAGTTCCTTCAATGAATTTGCTCTGCGCAACGTTACTCGATCATAATCGACTTTGCCCATAGCTGCTTCACTCCATGTTGATGGATCGGACTCGGGGTAATAAGATCCTGTAGCATAATAGTAGCCATCATCCTCATTGAAAGTAATAAAGGGATCTGCTCTTTCGGGTATAAAAGGATAACTGAACACGGTTTGGACTACTGTGCCGTTTAACGGATAAGCGCCAGGCTTCGAAAGATCAATTTGACGCAAGTCATCTTCGTTCCAGCACACCCCAAGCTTTTTAGTTGAACCATCACTATAGGTTAACTCTATTCGATCTGCCAGTGGTGGAAGCGGTTGCCCTGATTGAAGTATGATCGAATCAAGCTGCTCAATGCCTACATTGACGACAGGGGCATATTTTTGAATGAATCGGTCATACTCCGACTTTGTAACGGCAAATTCACAAGCTTCGCGTACATCGGCATTGTCGGGCATAATTCCAGCTATCGGGCAATCGGGATAGTCATGCTGTTCTGCTATCGCGAAGGACGTTAAATGATCAGAAGCAATCGAAACGTAAGCCTCTTGACCGTTCCTTGTTTTCCAAAATAATTGGTAGTTGGCTGAAGTCTCGTCATAAACGATTCTTGGATGTTCTACCGCCAGACCTTCCGTGTTTACGAGTACCCGTCGCTCATTGCGAAAAGTAAGCAAATCGTCCGAATCCCATAGGTAGATATGTGTGCCTTTATTATTTTCTGATGCAACTAAACCATAACCATCTTTAGCTTTGCGAAAGAGACTGGGCGAGCCCATTTGCGCAAGAGGCGCTTGCTCCATAGAATCGCTCCACTTCACATAAAGAATCGGCTTGCCTTTATTAAGCACCTTATATGCAGATTCATTATTTTTTTTAGCAGCGATATATAATGCATCAGATCGTCTTGTATCTGGCGGAGTCAAACTTCCTCCATCCCCCTTACTTACATACGTTAAAATAGTACCGTATTTTTGCATTGCTTCACACAACCTTATCTTCAATGAAATATAAAATTCAATTTTCAGTATATCATCCCAAATAACAGTTAACTATAAATGAAACGAATGTCTTCCGTAGGAACCATAAATAGATCCTTAACCAACTTGAGAAGTTGAGCTTAACGAAATAGATCCCTTTTTAACTTAATTATGCTAGTTGTGCTGCTTATTTTGTTCATTATTTCTAATGGAATTACAAAGCAAATTATTGAACAAAAGGTGATGGACTCAATAGAACAAATCATGCTTGGGGTAGGTGAGAAATGTTCACACCGACATGCAAGGCATTTCTACTTTTTTATTTTATAGCCGAACTGTGCAAGCTTATTTAAATACAGAACTTATGGCTGAAGCTGCTGCTTGCGGTATTGCTGTGGCGTTACACCGTACTCGCCCTTAAAAAGCTTAATAAAGTACTGTGTTTTTTTATAGCCGACCATTTGCGATATATCGACAACATGAAGATTGGATTCCACTAAAAGACGCGCAGCCTTCTCCAAGCGCTTCATGGCGATATAAGCGGACAGATTTTCACCTGTTTCTTGCTTATAAAGCTTTGAGAGATAGACGGGATGCAGATGAACATGTTCGCTTAATTCTTCCAGACTTAAGCAGTCGGCAAGATGGCAATCAATGTACTCTCTCACCATTTGAATGATATGTTCATTAGACAGCTTTTTATTTTTTTCTGTTTGACTTAAGCTTGTTACTATCGTTTGCATAGCATCATCGGGGTTATGCAAAGCATTAAACGTCCAATTGACACTTTCCGTCTGCTCAAGTGTGCGATCTGCACTATGCAAAGACAGAATAAGCTCCATCAGAAAAATGATTTTGAGCTTTTTGCTTTCAAGCTGAGTAAACTTTTTTAGCACATGTTTGCGCAGGCTTTCTGTTTCTATTGTATTTGGCAATTGTATCGTGCTTTGCAGCTTGGTAAAATCACTAATGCTTATGTTTTCACCGTAAAAGAACTGGTAAAAGTGATGACGCACGATGTTTTTATGTGACAATTGAAAGGGATCAGATAACTGAAGACGTTCAACTCGCTTGCTGAGCAAGTTTGAATCAGCATGTCGCACCAGCCCAGTTAACATCGTATCCGTGCGCCAGACGAAACAGGGTAAGCCAGCATTGTAGTCGCGAATCGTTGCTTCATCAATTTCTTTGTAATGATCTACCTGGAAAAAACAAAAATGATCATTGCTCAATAGCTCGGCATACGGCTGGCAATGACTGTCTTTGACTGCGCTGGATTCACATAGAATCGACAGCAGGAAGCCAAGCCCATCAAATTGCTCCCAGTCAACAGCCGCTGCTTTAGGCTGATCTTCAATCGTCTTGATTACTTGTTCAATGGCTTTTTCCATATCTTCTTTATCGACAGGCTTAAGCAAATAATCCAATACGCCTAAGCGAATCGCTTTTTGCGCGTAATCAAATTGCGAATAGCCTGATAAGAAGATGACTTTCGTTTTCAACTTTTGCTGATGAATATGCTCTAGCAGATCGATGCCGGAAACTTCAGGCATGCGAATATCGGTTATTAAGATGTCTGTATCGTTGGCATTGAGAAGTTGCTTTGCTTCGATGGAGTTGATCGTTGTCTGCACATGCTGGATGCCGAAGCTTTTCCAATCCAGCAAATGCTTTAAATATTCCACGACATAATGTCCGTCATCCACGATTAATAGTTTCATCATGTCCTCCTTCTGCGGGCTGTAGTTCAATGTATATAGATACCGATAGACCGCCCCATTCATTATTAGCAAATTTTAAACAGCTTGCAGCACTATACGTATTTTTAAGGCGCTGATTGATGTTCCACAGCCCTATTCCTTGCGTGCCTTCACTGGCAGCAGCATAATTGATTCGACTTTCCAATAAGCTGAGCTGCTGTGGCTCCAGCCCTGTGCCGTCATCTGCAACAGTAATGAAAATGCCGGCTCGCTTGCGTTCTACAGTAATGCTAATTCTATGCGCGCCTTGGCGCTCCTCAATTCCATGCTGAATCGCATTTTCCACAATCGGTTGAATCATAAGCGGCTTGATCATAAAGCTTTCCAGTTCGGACGGCAATTGAATCTGATACGTTAACTGCTTGCTAAGTGCCATAATCGCCAAATAGTGCTCGGCAAGCTTCAACTCAGAAGCAAGCGTTACATCTTCCTTGTCCAGTTTCGTCATATAGCGATAATATTGCGCCAGATGCTTGCTCATTTGAATAACGGCATCTGGTGCAGACTTGGCAACGGTCGTAATGAAAAATAAGCTGTTATATAAAAAATGCGGATTGATTTGTGCTTGCAGTTGCTTCAATTCAGCATTGCGCCGCAGTTCTGTTTCGATTTTAAGCGAAGCAAACAGCCCTTGAATTTTAGCGACCATGCCATTGAAGCTGTTGAACAAATTGGAAAATTCATTTTTGGTTTTATGGGTAATACGCGTGCCGTAATTGCCTTCTTCAACATGATGAAATTTTTTTTGCAGCAAATAAACGTTGCGATAAAAATTACGGTAAAACATATAAATGACGTACAAGCCAACAATAACAATTGCTGCAATGCTCACCAGAAACAATTGGCGATTGCGATCAAGCGGCTGCAACACATCGCTCGTCCGCGTATAGGAAACGAGATACGTATCGATGACGGGAATGTATTTGACCAGTATATAGTAGTCACCTGAGCGTACATGATGATCATATTTTTGAATGGTTGTGTCTGTATTAAGTTTTGCATGATGCTCGGTATTCAGCTTCACGACCTCAGCAATGTTTTCATCGACCTTGCCGTTGCTCCACAGATGCTCTTTGTTTATCCAGAAGTAAGCGTTGGCATTTTCACCGTTAATCGTGTTGCGCAGCAAGCCTTTTAAATAATCTGTTTTGAGCTGCACGCCGACGACATATTCTGGCATACTGTTCTCTCCGGCTTGATAAATGTAAGGATAAACAGCGAAATAATAAAGCGAGTTATTAATCGTATGCCAGCCACGCTCGTTTATCGGCTGGAAAATTTGTTTGCTTGATGAATCATTGGACGTTGTAATATAAGCACCGTCATGCTTCCAGTAAATTCCGATTGATTCGATGACTTGACTAGAGATGAGCACATTATCCAGACGCGCATTAATACTGTTTTTTTTCATTTGATAGTCGTAATCGTTCAGCTCTAAAATTTGGTTTTTATAAAAGCGCACGTCATTATCGGCAGCAAATTGTGTGCCGTAAAGACTAGCTTCAGCAATAATGCCTTCGATAATGCTGTTCGTATATTGAATCTGCCCTTTGGAGGCATCGATCAAGCTTTGTTCAACTGTATTGGAGCTGAGCTTATTCATCACATAAAACAAGCTTAACGTCAGCATTAGAAAAAAGATGAAGAAGTAAATGAATCGTTTCATCGTCACATTTTTGATCACAGGAAGACCCTCTTTCAAGGAATTTCAATTTGCTTGAATGCTTCATTTTATCATAAAAGAAAAATAAGAAAAGAAGAAGCCGTTATCGCTAAAAATATGAAAGCGATATCAAAGTGATTGAGATTGTGGTTATGATATTAAATTTGTGGCATTTCGTTAAGAAAACGCTTTCTGTTAAGATAAAATCATAAAGCACATAGCAATCAAGTGGACAGGAGGGGTTACCATCGCTAACATCGTAGAGGCAGCAACAGAAATACAGACAACGAGCAAGAAGCAGCGCAGCAAGCGTACAAGAAAACCGAAACAGCCGTGGAGCAAAGAAATTAAAAAAAATTGGCCGCTGTATTTGCTTTGCATTCCATCCCTCGTATTTGTCATTATTTTCGCATACGGACCGATGGTCGGCTTAGTAATGGCATTTCAAGATTACAAGCCTTGGCTCGGCTTAACAGGGTCAACGTGGATCGGACTCGATAACTTCCAGCGAATTTTTCAATATGAAGGAGCAACGCAAGCGATTATTAATACGGTCATTATTGCTGTATCGAAAATTGTCGTCGGCATTATTGTACCCATCGTTATGGCGATACTGCTTAATGAAATTCGCCATATGGGTATCAAAAAAAGTGTGCAAACCCTCGTTTATTTGCCGCATTTCCTATCATGGGTTACAGTTGCGGGGATGATGATCGATATTCTTGCTTTGGACGGCGGGTTAAATACGATCATTTCCAATTTATTTGGCAATGATCCAATCTATTTCCTCGGCGACCCGTCCCTGTTCCGGGCTACGATTGTCGTCAGTGATTTGTGGAAAAGCTTTGGCTTCGGGATGATTGTTTATTTGGCGACAATCGCCGGTGTTGATCCTTCTTATTATGAAGCGGCTGAAATTGACGGGGCAACACGTCGTCAGCAAATCTGGCATGTGACGCTGCCTTGCATGATGCCTATGATTATCGTGATTGCGACACTTAATCTTGGCAGCATCCTGGATGCCGGCTTTGACCAAATTTTCAATTTATACAATCCGCTCGTTTACAGTACAGGAGATATTATTGACACCTACGTCTATCGTTCTTCGCTTTTGAATGGGCAGTACGGATTCGGTACAGCCGTTGGTTTGTTTAAGTCAGTAGTCAGCTTGATTTTAATTGCTATCGCGTATCGGCTTGCCTACAAATTTGCAAATTACAGAATTTTTTAAGGGGGCGGAGTCGGGGTGTATCATAAAACAACGGGCTATAAAATATTTTCAGTGTTCAACTACATCATTTTAATTTTAGCTGGGTTGGCTTGTTTTTTACCGCTGCTGCACTTATTAGCACAATCCTTTAGCAGTAAGGCAGCAATTGCCGGCAATCTCGTTTCATTTTGGCCGGTTGGCTTTAATACAAATGCGTATGCGATAACCTTTAACAACTCAAACTTTACTGGTTCGATGATGATTTCGGTCATGCGTACCGTGCTGGGGACGCTGCTCAGCATGACGATTTTAACGACGGCTGGTTATGCGCTCTCCAAGGATTTCCGTGGTCGCAACACGCTAATGTGGATTTTTGTTTTTACTATGCTGTTTAATGGGGGCTTGATTCCGTCTTATATTTTGGTAACGAGTCTTGGCTTGAAAGGCACGCTATGGGCGTTAATTTTGCCGGGAGCATTCGGAGCGTATAATCTTATTCTGTTAATGAATTTCTTCCGCACGATACCGAAAGCGCTGGAAGAAGCGGCATTTATTGATGGAGCGTCCTTCTTTGTTATCTTTAGAAGCATTTATTTGCCATTATCACTGCCGGGCTTGGCAACCGTTTCATTATTTATTATGGTAGGTCATTGGAATTCCTGGTTTGACGGCTTGCTTTACATGTCTGATCCAGCCGATTATCCACTCGCTTCCTTTTTGCAAACGGTAGTCGTACAAACAAATGCGCAGAGCATGGCGATGAGTCAATCGGAAGTGGAAGCAATGGCGGAGCAAAGCGTGAAAGCAGCGCAAATTTTTATTAGCACGCTGCCAATTATTGCAGTGTATCCATTTTTGCAGCGCTATTTTGTTAAGGGGATTGTGCTGGGGGCGGTTAAGGAGTAGCGCCTTTCAGCTTTAATCACATATAGCATGTACAGCTTTGAATGACAGCTTCAAAACTACAGCTTATAGAAAAGGGGAATTTACATGAAAAAAGCAGGCAGCATATTGTTGACAGCGGTTTTAATGACAGGTCTACTTGCAGGTTGCGGTGGTAAAGTTGGTAGTGAAGGAAATCAAGGTTCTGCTGGCGTATTAGTAGACGGCAAGTATGATCCTCCGATTACGATTACAATCGGCAAGCAGTTGGATGAAAATGCCGGCAAGTATTTTGAAGGCGAAAGTTTGAATGACAATGTATTAACGCGCTGGGGCGTAGACAATCTGGGCATTAAAATTGAAACAACACTGCTTGGCGGCGATGCTGATCAATACAACAACAAGCTGCGCTTGGCGTTGACAGGCGCAGAAAAGTTGCCGGACATTATTCCAGTGTACGACACGATGCTAATGAACGATCTGATCCAGTCTGGGAGAGTTAAGGAAGTTACTGAAGATATTAAAAATTATATGCCAGAGCGTCTGAAAGAAATTTATAAGCAATATCCAACAACATTTAATCCAGTCATTCAAGACGGTAAAGTATATGGCATGGCAATTTCTCCAGTGTTAACCGAAGGACAGGTTATGCTTATCCGTCAAGACTGGCTTGACAATCTTGGCTTGCAAGCACCGACGACCATTGAAGAATTTGAGCAGGTGATTGCGGCATTTACGAATGATGATCCGGACGGCAACAACAAAAATGATACGTATGGCTTTACCTTCTCAGGTAAAGATACGTATAACACAGGCTGGGTAAGTGACCCGATTATGATTTTTAGCGCCTTTACAGGCAAGCATCTTCCAAGTAAATGGCAGTTGGATGAAGAAAGCGGTAAGCTGGTATATGGCTCAATTCATGAAGGCAATAAGGAAGCACTGGCAACGCTGCGCGACTGGTACTCTAAAGGCTACTTGAATAAAGAGTTGGCAACACAAGGCGCATGGGATGCAATCGCTGACTTTACCGAAGGCAAGGCAGGCATTATTGTTGGGCGTCCATGGTTGTATGGCAGTGTTTCAGCTGTTGAAACGAATATTGAAGGAGCAATAATTAGTGTGCATCCTACGATCAATGGTGTAACTGGCGATAGAACGTATCAAGATGCCCAACTCAATGATGGCGTGTTTATGTTCAGCAAAGAGTTTGACAATATGGAAGCGTTTTTCCTTTACTATGATAAGCTGTATGATGCAGCTTTCGGTACAGGAGACTTCCAATACGGTTACGCACAAGGTTATGACTACGATATTGTCGACGGCGAGGTTGTATTCGATCCAACGTTATTTAACGAGCCACTGGATTCTATTCAAGGCGTAGGTAAAATGGCATTTACGAAAAACGGGCCAGCAATTGGCGATGCTGGTAAAGACTTTTATGATTTGGCACAAGGGGTAGAAGCGAATACAGGACCATTAATGAGAGCCAACGCCGCAGATGAAACGTGGAAAGCAGGCTATGTTATCTCTTACGAAAATCGTGAAGGACTGCTACCTAATCTGTTTAACGGCCCTCCTACTAAAACAATGCAAAGCAATTGGGAGCAATTGAGAACGATGGAGCTTGAAACGTATACGAAAATTATTTACAGCAATGTGCCGCTTGACGCATTTGATGATTTTGTTAAACAATGGTATGAAAAAGGAGGCAGTCAAATTACTGAGGAAGTGAATGAATGGTACAGCAATGCAAGTGAAGTTGATGTAATGTCCAGCATGGGATTGGAATAGTAATTGGAGCTTGAAATAGTAATGTATTGCAAGAGGTGCCTCATTGGAGCCACCTCTTGCTTATTTGCAACATGGAGCAATTTATGAAGGGAGAGAGTAGGATGAGCACTTATGCGTTGCCAGTTGGCGAATTCCGCTTGAAAGACAATACGTCCATGGAGTTGGTGGAAGAAACCGTTATTCACTTGCACACTTCGGCAAATGGCGGAGGCGTGTTTCTTGAAGCAAACGCTGCCTTAAGCTATTTTAGCTTGGACGGGCATTATTTGACTGCTAATGTGTATCACCAATGCCACGACCTGTTAGTGGTGTTGGTGTCATTTACTGATGAGCAAGAGCGTACGATTACTGTTCATTATGGCGTGCTGCCCAATGTAAAGACTACATTATGCCTGCCTTTGCAGGCATTGAATGGAGATAAGCTTTTTCTTGAGCGTTATCCAGGTGTTATGCAAACTGTGCTGCGTGGTAATGCATTTGTTGAGCGAGCAGCCATTACACGATTTGACATCGCTACCGTTGCTTCAGTAGCAGAGCGAGCATTTACGATTTCTGAGCTTGCTGTTTCCAGTGCTGTGCCGAAATTTTCGTATCCAACTGTCGCCTACGTTGACGATCTTGGTCAATTACAGTGGAAAGATTGGCAAGGGAAAACGAGCAGCCAGGAGCAGCTTGCTGCTGATTTACAGCGGGAATGGCTGGAGTCGCAGTCGCAGCGAGCAGATCATGCTTGGTCAGAGCTGAGCCAATATGGCGGCTGGAAGGGGTTACGCTTTGAGGCATCAGGCTACTTTCGCACAGCGCATGATGGGCAGAGATGGTGGTTTGTTGATCCCGAAGGCTATGCACTGTTTAGTACAGGAATGGATTGCATTCATCCTGCGACCTTGATGCGTGTAGCGGGGATGGAGCATCTAATACCGCAGCTTCCCGATCAAAAAGGGAAGTTTTCTGAAGCTTGGGTTGGCGAAGGGTACAGCTTTGGCATTGCTAATCTGGTTGCTGTATTTGGAGATGAATGGAGAGATAAGTGGAAGCAACTTACAGAGCATCGGATGAAAGCATGGGGCATCAACACAATTGGCAACTGGTCGGCAGATGACTTTATTCAGGCTTCATCTTTGCCTTATGTTTATCCGATGCATAACTTTCCAGCGACGGAACATGCCATTTTTAGAGATTTTCCCGATGTGTTCAGCTCGGAATATGAAGCTGGGGCAAAACGCTTTGCCGAGCAATTACTACCGCTTAAAGATGATCGGCGATTGATCGGATACTTTTTGCGTAATGAGCCGCATTGGGCATTTGTCGATGGTTTGGATTTAACTGAGCAGATGCTGCGCTCGCCTTATCGCTTTGAAAGTAAAACGTTTTTTGTTCAATGGTTGATAAATAAATATGCAACGGTTAACGAGTGGAATGTTGCTTGGGAAGGCAGCTTTCAAGCATTTGAAGATTTGTACGAGCCAGCAATTGCTGCTGCATTTATTGATAGCAGAGCTGGGAGCGGGGCTGCACTTAAAGATTTTACAGCTTTCAATCGCATAATGATTAGACGTTATGTTGAACTACCATCGCAGCAGTGCAAGTCAATCGATCCTCATCATCTGAACTTAGGCATGAGGTACGCTTGGGTAAGTAGTGACGATGTGCTCGAAGGCTGTGAAAGTTTCGACGTGTTTTCAATTAACTGCTACGACATGGCTCCTGACCGAGAACAAATTCAACATATTAGTGAGCGGCTGGGCAAGCCGATTATGATTGGGGAGTTTCACTTTGGTGCGGCAGATGTTGGCATGCTTGCCTATGGAATTCGAGCAGTAGCAACTCAAGCTGATCGTGGCTTAGCATATCAATATTATGTGGAGCAAGCAGTTTCTATTGAAGAACTGATCGGCGTTCATTATTTTCAGTTGAATGATCAGCCCGTGCTAGGACGCTTTGATGGTGAAAATTATGGGATCGGGGTGGTCGATGTTTGCCAGAAGCCCTACCAACCGTTTATCGAGGTGATGAAAAGGACTCATCAACGCATGTATGAGGTACGCAGCGGCAAGTTGATGCCTTCTCAGCAGCGTCCAGTTGAAATTCCGCGAACAGGTTTTTGAGTGGTGGCTTGAGTGTGATTTGAATGGTGATATATGAAATGGAATAATGAAGGAGTGAATAATATGGAAACTACACGCAAGGCATTTTATCCAGGGCAACTGTGGCCAGATGATCGCGGGCAGCACATCAGCGCACATGGTGGCGGAATTATGCAGCACGGCGATAAATATTACTGGTATGGCGAAGACAATAGCAGTGGTTACTTGAATCATGTAGGCGTAAGCTGCTACTCGTCTGACGATTTGTATAACTGGCATTACGAAGGAACAGTGCTGAAGCAAGAGCATATGCCAGAGGAACTGCAAGGTAAAAATGAAGGACGAATAGAACGTCCTAAAGTAATTTACAATGCCAAGACAAATAAATTTGTGATGTGGATGCATGCCGAGCGTCAAGGTTATGCTTTTTCCAGTGCTGGTGTAGCAATAAGCGACAGCCCGACCGGTCCATTTACGTTTTTATTTTATGACAGACCTGTATGGTTTCAGCCCGAGGCTGGCTTCGATCAGCATACGAATGAGCAGGAATTAGGCAATTCATTTCGCGATATGCATATTTTTGTTGATGATATCGACAGCAACGGCGATGGAGTTAATGATGCCTATGTGATGTATTCCTCTGAAGGAAACTGGACGCTGTATATTGTGCGTTTGAATGATGATTATACCTGGGTTGATCTTCCCGATGACGGTGTGCGAGTACGTCCGCAATGTACAGTAGAGCAGCTTGGCCAAGTATGGTCGCGTCAATTTGTACGTCAAATGCGTGAAGCCCCGACTCCGTTCAAATGTCGCGGCAACTATTATATAATAACGTCAGCATGTACAGGTTGGGCGCCGAATCAAGCGGAATATGCGGTGGCAAGTGAACCATTAGGTGACTATGCAGTACTCGGTGATCCATGTGTTGGTGATGTCGAGGAGACAACATTCCGTTCGCAAAGCACGTATGTGCTGCCTATTGACGAGGAGCAAGGGCGGTTTATTTATATGGGGGATCGTTGGACACCTGATGAGCTAGGCATTTCGCCGCATGTTTGGCTGCCGTTGACGATCAATCAAGACGGAAAAGTAGCGATAACTTGGCAAGATCAGTGGTCGCTGCATTAAAGAGAGACAGTGCAGCTTGTGAATAGTCGAGGAATTGCCCAGAAAGTAGTTTTATCATGGAGAATCTTCATAAGGAACCTTACAGATACCCCATGATGTAGAGGGAATATGAGGCTGTTTTTGCAAAATGGAGGGATAAAAAGATGTTAACGTATTATTTAACAGCAGATACCATTCTACCTTCCGAGATCAATGGTGAGTCTGTAAGGTGGCAATCGTCCTTAGCAGGTATGTTGGACGAACAAAGAAAATTATTGCCGCCTTCAACTGGGATAAGTGATGAGTTTCAATTGATCGCTGAAGTGAAGGATACTAAAAAGACATTTTGTGTACGTGTATTGGGATTAGATAGCCAACAGTTGGCTGGTTATACACGGAAGCCAGATCGAAATCCGGATGTTTACAGCAACTTTGTTGCCTATAGTCTTCATCTTGCACTTCAAGCAGGAGGACAAAATTTTGAAGCTTTGAACAGTAACTATGGTATTTTATTCGCTAAAGCGGATTACAGTTATACAGTAGTAGGTGAAACCATATTGTTTGGAATGCCACGTCTCTTCCGATTAGCCAAGCAAGGTTTTGGTATTCTAGCTATCCCACTTAACGAACATGGAAAGATACAACGTTCGGGGGAAGTATTATTTTTTACCACTACAGATTTTGTGCATTATGAGGAACGAGGTAGAATCAAGTTATCTGAAAATACATTAATGGACTATTCTTGTGAGCTGGATGCGGAGACCCTACTATATCGCATTGGTTGGAAGGAGAAGGACGGCAAGACTCGTTTTGTCACTACAGATGACTTTATTCAGTTCAGTTCTCCGAAATTAGGAGAAATGTTCCCAGTTAACTTCCATCAATTGACTGTTGAAAGTGCTGAAAATGCCCAATTAATTACTCTGACAGCGTCTGAAGCGGAATATGTTCGTAATAAATTGGGACGTGTCCGTCATGTCTCAATTGATCCCCTTTCAGTTTCGATACCAGTGGGATCGACTTCCCTACATGTTGACACTATTCGGGCAACAGCCCGATATTCGGACAGTAGTATTTCACTTAAAAGAATCGCTGTAGATCCAGTGGAAGTTGCTGCGCTTGATTTTTCGCGTCCTGCGGTTTATAAACTTAAGGCGAAAATATTACGGTACCGATTCCCCTATCCAATGATGAGAACTCGCCCGGATCCATATGTTTTGTTATACAAAGGACGCTATTATTTCATCTCAACGGATGATGATCGTCAGCGAAAAATATATATCCGCTCAGCAGATACGCTTGAAGGGCTAGAAGATGGAAGAACGGAGGAAATCCTTTTATGGGATGGAAACATTCCCAATGGCGAACGCATTGGGCAACATTGGGCTCCAGAATTACATGTCATTGACGACAAGCTATATTGTTTTTTGGCTATTAGTGTCAACAATGAATGGCACGGCGTTCAAGCCCATGTGGCGCTGTTAAAAGGGGAAGATCCCATGAATCCAGATCATTGGGATGCACCTAGAAGGGTATTGGATCGACATGGAAACGTATTAACAGATTTATACGAAAAACCGTGTAACATTACACTTGATATGACCTACTTTGAACATTGTGGGAAATCATATGTATCTTGGTCTCAACCAAAATGGCGTGGGGAAGAGCAGGAGCGGGCTAACGTTTATATTGCGACTATAGATCCAAAAGAACCATGGCGATTAACCTGTGATCCTGTGCGCATTTGCCGAAACGAATACGGTTGGGATCGCAATGATCTGAATTACGGAGTCTCCGAAGGACCTTTTGTAATGAAACGAAATGACAAAATTTTTATGGTGTATTCTGGTGCGGGTGTCAGTCCAAAATACACCGTTGGTTTGCTTGAAATGTCTGTTGAGGATGACCCGATGAATCCGACTGCCTGGAAGAAATTCAATTATCCCCTTATGCATTCATTAAGTCTTCCCAGCCAATACGGACCTGGTCATAACATGTTATTACAAGATCATTACGGGGAATGGTATAACGTATATCACGCTTATGATGTTAATCGGGGACTTCGTGATGCGAGTATTCGACCTGTACACTTTCGATTTGACGGTACTCCGATATTCGATATGAGGGACGAGGAAGAACTTCTTCCAGAGTACGAATATGTGACGTTAACAGTCGTGGTCGAATAATAAGATTAATCAAAGTAAGAGGTTCTTTTTGTGTTAATAAATAAACTCCCGAGTGCATTGCTATTAAAGTAAAGTGTACCCTTTGTAAAGGACATTTTAAAAAAAGCTAGGCAACTTGAAGAAGATGGTGTCTGTATTGTGCAGGCGTCATCTTTTTTAAGTTCCATTGACCACGATAATGATTATAGTAGG
>Ga0182737_1000458_pt1 | contig 57653 bp, 34 predicted proteins | sample eDN5th30CBELigOP_FD_128878 | JGI IMG/M metagenome (GOLD analysis project Ga0182737, IMG submission 128878) | Enriched Organic Plus compost microbial communities from Emeryville, California, USA - eDNA 5th pass 30_C BE-Lig OP (version 2) (version 2) ...
AATGCACAAAAATTATCTCAAAATAATAAACGCATACCCCTTAAAAATCCCTTTCAAAAAACACCGGCCCAAAAGACCAGCAAAACGCCCCCTTGCGGAGCGAGTGCAAAGATAGAAAGTTTTTAACGACTTTTCAAAGGCTTTATTATTGTTTTTTCAAAAACACCCCTTAACTATCTATAAATTTGAGAGATAATTTTATCTTGACTTCACAAACTCCATCAATTCGACCTTTATTTGCTCACCATAGGAAAACAAATAAATTTAACCTTGCTTCCTTCACTCTCCTGTAGATCCTTTCTCAGAGAACTGCTTGTCCATAAAATCGCTTGGGGTGATATGAAAATGATTAAAAAAACATTTGGAGAAATAAGAATGCGAACTAAATCCACACATGTACCCTATTTCGGAAACCCGATATTCATTGGACATCAACAACTTGGCCGCGTATTGCAAACGTATAAGCCTCGTAAATTCATTAGGGGTGTACCCTGTGAGTGCCTTCATCTTCCGCTGGAATGCAGACTTGCTCATAGCAGCAGCCAAGCTTATATCTTCGACTGATAAACTTGGATCTGAAATGTTTTCCTCTATAAATTTTACAATTTTCTCAATAAATGATTGATCTTTAGTAGGGACAATAGACGATTGGGATTCTGATGCAAATGGATAGGTCGCAAACTTCTGCTTAAGCCTAGCTCTACTTTCCAACAGATTCTTTACTGTTGCCGTGAGATGTCTGATTTTAAATGGTTTGGTCATATATATATCTGCACCACTTTCAATACCTTCCAACTCCGTGTTGGAATCTGTTTTTGCGGTAAGCAGTATAACTGGAATATGACTATGGGCAATATTATCTTTTATTTTTTTACACAGTTCGGTACCATCCATATCAGGCATCATAATATCAGAAATAATCAGGTTGATATCATGTACGACCAATACTTCAAGCGCCTCATTACCCCCCGTTGCTGTTGATACACTATAGCCTTCTGCCCGAAGGTTTGAAGCGATAAAATGTTGTAGATCGTCATCATCTTCCACGACTAATATGGATGCCTCTCCTTCATACTCAGGACGAATATCATCCTCCAACTTTTCCAATTCCGATTCCTGTTCAAGTGAATGACAAGGGATGAGCATTGTAAAAACCGTCCTTTCTCCTTCGTTACTGATTACCTTCATATCACCACCGGATTTTTCGGTCAACGCTTTTGCCAAAGCTAGGCCGATTCCCGATCCTCCCAGGTTATTGTACTGATGTTTACCTGAATTGACCTTGAAAAATTTTTTGAAAATATTCTCTAATTCGCCAGCAGGTATACCGATCCCGTCATCCTCGACATCAACGGCTAGAAAATAACCTTCTTCTCCTTCTTCTATCCGAAGATGAACACTTACTATACTCCTTGCAAATTTCAATGCATTGACTATCAGATTATTCAATATTTTTGTTAACGCTTCTACATCAACATGGACAATCAGATGCTCCACATCGCTGCTATAGGCAAAATTCAGCCCCCTATGATGACGTGCTGCCGAAGCAAATGTGGTACAGATATTCCTGACCAATGGTACAACATCAATATTTTCGGGATTCAATTTATAAAAATCACTTTCGATACGTCGAAAATCCAACAACTGATCGACCAGCGTGGTCAACCGGTTTGTGCTTTTATTGACCATTTCCAATTGTGATCGCACTTCGGGGCCTAATGTATCCGACTCCAGCATTTTTTCTACCGGTCCACTGATCAACGATAATGGTGTACGCACTTCATGTGCCATCATCGTAAAAAACTCTATTTTTTGGTTATAAAATTCTTTTTCATTTTTTATCCTCAGCCGCTCTAATCTGATTTCATTTTCCCGTTTGTGCTTTTTGATAAAGGAATGGCGTAACCACAGCAATATGCCCGACACGATCAACGCATACAATATGTACGCCAACGATGTTTTATAGAAAGGTGGCCTGACAACAATATGCAACACGGTTTCGGACAAATCGTCGCTCTGATAGCCTACATCTGCCTTGATCCGAAAGGTGTACTTACCAGGAGGCAAATTGCTATAACTCACACGCTGTTGGTTGCCTACATGGTTCCAATCCTCATCCAGTCCCTCCAACTTATAACTATAATTTATTTTCTCAGGCGAGATATAGCTTAATCCGGCATACTCAATATTGATGACTGTCTGGTCATGATTCAAAACAATCTTATCCGTATAGGTAAGAGCTTTGCTCAATGGACTCTTAGGTGTATGAGGCGATATATCCCGATTAAATATCTGCAAATTGCTCAAAACAATTCTGGGTATCACATTCATATTACGGATACTGTCCGGATGAAATACCCCAAAACCATTAATCCCGCCGATATATATCTTACCGTCCTTTGCCTGATGTATCGATTTGTAGTTAAAAATCAGACTTTTGGCACCGTCCCAAATGGAATAATGCCTGGTCATTCCATTGCTGGTGTCCAAGCTGTACAATCCTTTTTCGGTGGCTATCCAGAGATATCCTTTTTGATCCAGCACCAGACTATAAATGATCTTTGCAGGCAGCCCCTCTTCTTCTCCTATCACTTCTGCCCTTTTTGTTTTCAAGGAAAACCGGTTCAGTCCGCCCCCTTCCGTACCTATCCAAAGGTTCCCTTTTTTGTCGTCTAGCAGGGTAATCACTTTGGGAGAACTCAACGCACCCTCTTGATTTTCAGCAGTAAACTGCTGCCATTGGCCCGTTCTTTTGTTGTAGGACTGCATGCCAAAATTGTTGCTGACAAACCACATTATCTTCTGGGCGTCTTCATGGATGCCATAAATGGCATACTTCTCCATATTTCCTATCCGGACAAAGGAGTCCGAAACAGGGTCGTACTTGTTCACACCGTCCGATGTACCGATCCAGATTTGCTGTTCGCTGTCTTCATAGATAAAATTGATACTGTTGGAATTGAGAGAAGTAGCATCATTAGGACGGTGCCTATAGGTTTTCATGCTGTTCCGTACCGGATCAAGCACACTCAGCCCTCCCGAAAAAGTACCGATCCATATCAGCCCCCGGCTGTCTCTTGTCAGTGCATGTATATTGTGGTAAGGAAGCGGCTGGTGGCTTTTTAAAAAAGGATAGCGCCTAAATTCCTTACTTTTACTGTCAAAATAGTTAAGACCCGCATCTTCTGTGCCGATCCACATATTTCCCAACCTGTCTTCGAGAAAACAGGCCACTGCACCACCGGAAAGATTGCGGGGATTGCCTGTCGGCAAATAGCGTTCTATGCCACTAGGTGGCTGATGGAGGTAGTTGACACCGCCAAAATATGTACCGATCCATATCCCACCTTCAAAATCTCCGTAGATCGCATAGATTGCATTGTCGCTGATACTGTTTTCATTATTGTACTGACGGGTGTAGCTCCTAAAGCTATCTTTCTCGATATCCAATACATTTAGCCCCTCTTCTGTCCCCACAAAGAGCTTGTCGGGAGAAGGCTGATAAATCGTTCGTACAATATTGTTGTTCAGTCCGGCTTTTCCTCCTTTTTGATATACTGTAAACCGTCCCTCTCCTGTATCAAATCGGGCCAGGCCCGCATTCATCGTTCCTACCCATATCGTACCTGCCCTATCTTGGTACAACGTCAATATGTTATTACTGGGTAGGTCACTATTGGCGGTACTGTAATACTTCACCCTCTTCAGATCCGAATCGAGTACGATAATACCTCTCGTTTCAGTAGCTACCCATATCCTGCCCTGCTTATCTTCTATTATTTTTGTAGCAGGCACTACCTTGGCCAAAGCGCCAAGAGTCGTATCAAAGCTTCTTAGTTTTTCTGTTTTAGGGTCAAAGCAAAATACACCCTTGCCGTGTGTGGCGATCCAGACGCGTCCCCTCTTGTCTTTCGTAATGTCATATACCAATACTCCTTTCAACGGAGGGAATGTCGAAAAACGGTCTGTCCGGAGATTCAAAATAGATATTCCCCGGTTGGTCGCAACCCAGATCGTGCTGTCACTGATCTGTGCAAAGGATTGGATAAAGTCACTGTCGATAGATCCCGGCACAGACTCATCGTGCCGATAGGTTTTCACACGAATTCCATCAAAACGATCTAATCCACGTTTTGTCGCAAACCACATATAACCCGTACTGTCCTGCAGGATGGCCCGGATAAAATTGGAGGAAAAATTTTGCTCGACTGTATAGTGGCGAAACAGCAACTGTGCCTGTCCGAACATAGATAATGGCATGGCGATCAAAACAAACCAAACCACCAAATACTTGCATAACAGAAGAACTAGTTGTTGCCTCCTCATTATTTAATTTATTTCCCTCTTGCCGCACGTGCTTTTGCACGGTTGCTTTCGAGGCTGTCCAGCATCTGCGCCCACGGCTCTACCTGATGTGTGGATGCCCATTGCTCCCACGCTTCTTTCAATTCACGAAGTACATCCGGTTTTTCCGCACTTAAATCATTCAATTCCGTGCGGTCTTTTTCCATGTCATACAGTTCCCATGTATCGGACTTGCCCCGCTCCCATTTTACCACAGCTTTGTAGTTGCCCAAACGTACTGCTTTGTTGCCTTCATGTTCCCAAAAAATAGGCTGTTTATGAATTGGGCTGTCCTTCCCTTTCAACAGAGGCATAAAACTCTTCCCGGCTACTACCGGAACAGGTTTTCCGTCCTTTTCTGAGGCATATTGAGCACCCGAAATATCGATAAAGGTAGCCATAATATCCGGAAGGAAACTGTATTGATGGACAAGTCGACCTCTGAGGGATTCGGAAATGCCACGGGGCCAATGGGCAATCAGTGGCGATGTAATACCGCCCTCGTGTACCCAGTGCTTATATTCGCGGTAAGGTGTATTGGACGCATTCGCCCATCCCTGGCCGTAGCTCAGAAAATAGCCTTTCTTGGTTTCGAGTTCTTCTTTTGGCCCGCCTCCCATATTACCTCCTTCAGCACATGCTCCGTTATCATTTATAAAGATAATCAAAGTATTGTCCAATAAATCATTCTCCTTCAAATAATCCACCAGTTTACCGATGTTTTGATCCATGCGATCCACCTGCGCGGCGTAAATGGCGCGTCGCAAAGCCAACTCTTCCCGCTGCTCCGCATTGATCGTGTCCCATACAGGCGCATCAAGCGGGGTAATATCCCATGCAGAATTAACCAGCCCCATTTCCAACATCCGTTTGTGACGTTCTCTGCGCATGACCTCCCATCCATCATGGTACCGGTCACGGTATTTGTCAATATTCTCCTTCGGTGCCTGCAACGGCCAGTGCGGTGCCGTGTAAGACAGGTACAGGAAAAACGGGGCATCGTCTCCACTCTGCTGACCTTCATGAATGAAATCAATCGCATTCGACGTAAAGGCATCGGTTGTATAATAATTAGGGTCGTCTATCTCAATTGGGTCGTTGTCCAACGTAATTCCCCGCGGATGTACTGGCAGAAAAAAGTTGCTTGCACCGTCCAAAAGACCGTAAAAGCGGTCGAAACCACGTTGCAAAGGCCACTGTTCTCTATGCTCCATGCCTACGTGCCATTTTCCGGTCATCAAAGTGCGGTAGCCTGCGGTTTTCAGTACTTCGGCCAGTGTGTGTGTTTGATGACTAAGCTCTCCGCGATAGCCTGGCACATGATAGTCATGTACTTCAAAATTTTCCGAAGGATTGGTCATATGCCCTATTCCCGTTTGATGTGGGTACAATCCTGTCAGCAAAGACGCTCTTGTCGGACAGCATCTGGCACCGTTGTAAAACTGGGTGAAACGTACGCCTTCTTCGGCCAACTTGTCCAGGACAGGCGTCTCAATCTCTCCTCCATAACACCCCAGATCGGAATAACCCATATCATCCGACATGATCAGGATAATATTGGGACGGGCAGGAGAAGTTTTTTGGTCCGATGAGCGACAAGACCAACTTACAAAAAGGCTAACCGCCACAAAAAAACAAAATGATTTCATGCTATTCCTCCTATTTTCAATAGTTATTCTTTTTAACTCTACAACGCTGTCTTTAAACTCCAATCCTATTTTTTATTCTATAATTTTCCACTCCGGAGGCGCTTTAAACGTTGCCTTTCCCTTTCCATACGGTGGTACAGCTACATGCGGCTCTATTGCGTCATATGTAGCTACTTTCTGCAATAATTGCTGATAGATTTCCGGAAATTTTTCTTTCACATCCGATTTTTCAAGAGGGTCGGAAATGATGTCGAACAGCCAGTCTATCTTGTTGCTCCTACCTGGATTTCCGCCGTCCTTTTTCACCAGTTTCCAGCGGTTATCACTGACCATTGCTCCAAAGCCCAGGTAAAAATCACGCATGATGTGTGATTCCTTTTCCTTCAAAACCGGCAGTATGCTGATGCCGTCCAAAGGCTTTTTGACAGGGCCTGCAAGACCTGCGACCTCTCTCAACGTTGGAAAAATATCGATATAACCCGTCACCTGCGAGATCGTCCGGCCCCCTTTGAATCCTGACGGCCATCGAATGACGGCAGGCACACGAACCCCTCCTTCCCATTCCTGAAACTTCCAGCCCCTCAATTCACCGTTGCTGCTTCCAGCCCCTTTTTCTGCACCATTGTCACTAAAAAACAGCACGATGGTATTGTCTGCGACCCCTTTCTCCTCAAGCGCTCCCAATATCTTCCCAATCCCCTCGTCCATGCAGCTTACCATGGCCGCGTAGGTTTGCCATATCGTGTTTCCCTTGCCCCTACCGCCCCCTTTTCCTTCATTAAAGCGGGGTTTTGAGGGGTCAAAACCATACGTTTTCAAATCCTTTTCCTTGGCCTGCAAAGGACCATGCGGCGCATTATAGGCTACATATACAAAGAAAGGCGCACCATCATCGGCATATTCCTGTATACAGCTAACGGCTTTTGCCGAAATCAGATCCGTGGCATATCCTTTGTCGTAACTGCTTTCTTCATTTTCATGCCAGTCCAACTCCCCTTCCCGTTTGCGGGTGAAATAATCGAAAGCGCCGTTATATGCGCCATAGAAATAGGTGAAACCTCGCTGTAAGGGCAGGTACCTCCGTTTATAATGCCCTAAATGCCATTTCCCCAGCGCTGCCCGGTGTTTATAGCCTGCCTCTGCGAGCATGTCGGCTATGAAAACCTCTGAGGTGTCTACCCCAAACTGTAGCCAGGGGGATATCACATTAGCCCGCAGCCCAAAACGGTTGGGATACCTGCCTGTCATCAGTCCTGCCCTGGTGGGAGAGCATATGGGTGTTGTATAGAAGTTATCCAGTCTTATCCCTTCTTGAGCAAGCCGGTCTATATGGGGTGTCCGGATCTTGCTTCCATGATATCCTACATCGCCCCATCCCAAGTCATCAGCAACAATGATGACAATATTGGGTCTTTGGGCGGGCTGTGCAAGCACATCTCCCCCTGGAAAAATGACCATAAAGATGCCCGATAGCATGATATGCAACAGTAAAAATCTATTTCGTATCTTCATTTTTTATTCCTTAAAATTTTGAGCTTTTGGACAACAATCTGTCAAGTTCATTTCCCCGAGGTCAAATCAGGCTCTTCCGCATTGACCACTGCTTTCCACTGCTCCATAAGTCTTTTTAATTCGTTGAAAATAGCGATTTCCCGCTCGACCAAATTTTCTGTTTCGGATATATCCTTCTCCAGATCATAAAGCTCATAACGGTCACCCTCATAAAACCGAATCAACTTATACGGTCCGATACGGACGGCTGTGGCCATTTTTTTCGTCCACTTGGCCGTCTCAGCCGGATAATGCCAATAGAGCGGTCGCCGGGGCATGCGGTAGCCCTTGTTGAATAATGGCATCAGGTTTACACCGTCCACGGTGATGTCCACACCGGCTCCAGACGCGGCCGCCAATGTCGGATAAAAATCTATAGTGCTGACCGGATCGCCAACGGTAGTTTCCGTGGGGATCACCCCGGGCCAGCTCATCAGTAACGGAACCCGAATGCCTCCCTCATACAACCAGGTTTTGTGCCCGCGCAAAGCGCCGTTGTTAGATACATTGACCGCTCCTCCGTTGTCGGATATAAATACGACCAACGTATTCTTGTCCAGTTCCAGCTCTTGCAATGTTTTCATAACGTCGCCTACACCGTGGTCGATGTGTTCGAGCATCGCGGCCAGATAAGGGTTATCTATATGCGGATGTTCATGGTTATCCCGGGCTTCAAAATACTTGTCGGCAAGTCCGTCTCCATATTTTTGGTCAAATTTTCGTTTGTACTTGTCCACGGCACGCTTTGGCGCATCCGAGCGTGTGTGCACACTGTAATAGCTTAGGTATAGAAAAAACGGCTTCTCTTTATTTCTGCGAATAAAATCGCAAGCATCCTGACTTTGTCTATCCGTTAGGTATTCACCCTCCTCACCTGCTGTGTACGTATTGATTTTGTCATATGGATAGAAGTAATCTCCTCCCGCGATATATTTGGTTTCGCTCCCGATCACTTCATGAAATCCATGCGCTTTGGGACTGCCGGTATGCCTTCTGAAACGGGTATCCAGATGCCACTTGCCAACTATACCGGTATGGTATCCCTGCAATGCCAGTACTTCGTTCAGTGTGGTATAGGATGCCGGATCAAGAAAACGCTCTGTTTTCCAGCCTTCGGGCAAAAAGTCGGTAATCCTGACCTTTGCCGGATAGAGACCGGTCATGATACTGGCACGTGTGGGCGAGCAGACTGGTGCCGCGGCATACGCATCGGTAAAGCGTACGCCCGATGCCGCCAGACGGTCCAAATTAGGCGTTTCATTAAATGTATTGCCGTAGCTTCCCAAATCGCCCCACCCCAAATCATCCACGATAATAAAGACGATATTGGGGCGCGCTGTTTTTTCTTGACCATGAGCGAGGGAGATTTCTGAGAAAAACAGAGACCACCCTATTAGTAAACAAACAGCTATTTTATACCTATAAAGAAAACAATACAGTAAATCCATTTTTATTAATTTTTATATATCCGACAAAAACGGATCATTCGCTTTCTTCAGCCAGACTTTCAATTCTTTGGTCAACTCCTTGACCACCTCCGGGTGAGTATCGGCGATATTCTGTTGATCGTACGGGTCGTTTGCCACATTGTACAGATACACCTGCGATTTGTCCACAGGTCTGTTCTTGACATACGCCAGTTTGTAGGTTGCGGTACGTATTCCCCTAAACCCGCCGGAGGTGTTCCTCGGATTGATCCGTCCCATAAAAAACTGGTGCTTCACATTCACCGGCTTTCCGTGCACCAGCAAATCTGTAAAGTCTGTTCCGGGGACAGACTGCTTGTCTTCCACACCCAGTAGGCCAAGAATGGTCGGGTACAGATCCAGCAAGGAAAACAGGCTTTTGTTGTCCATATTGGGTTTTATCCGGTTTTTCCAGTAAATCATGGCCGGGATACGCAACGATTCCTCAAAATGGTTGTTTTTTGCGTGTTCGCCGTTTCTGCCGAGGCAGTTACCGTGGTCGGAAAGGAAAATCAGCACGGTATTTTCCATCAAGCCTTTATCTTCCAACCCCTTCACCAGTCTTCCTATCTGTTCGTCTACCCCCGTGATAGCGGCATAATACTGCTGTATGGTATTGCGGTACAATTTGCCCATCTCGGTGTCTGCCGCAGGAATACCAGGCTGTTTGGCCAATTCAGCGACGGGCAGATCTTTGTACATGGCCAAATACTTGTCCGGCACATGGCTGTACACCGAATGGGGCGGATTGATGGACAATGTCACGGAAAACGGAGTTTTTCCGTCCAACTGCTCGATAAATTCAAGGGCTTTGTCCACCTCATGTTCCGGTCCCCACTGATCTACATACTTAAACTCATCGCGTTTGGCGTGCGTATCCCAGTACATGGGGCGCAAATGTCTGTCGTAAGTGCCATAAGCATACCAAAAATCAAATCCGGGCCGACGATCCGGCGGTGTCCACTCGTTCCAGGCGACTTTACCTTTATTGTTGTAGGTCGGGACGTATGGTTCATGAGGCGAATCCAAATGCCACTTTCCTATCCAAGCGTTGGTATACCCTGCTTCTTTCAGCAGATTCGACCAACAGATCTTATCCGGTGCCAATTCTATTCCGTAAGGCGCAGTAGCTGAATTGACATTGGACCACACTCCGTTCTCAAGTGGCAACTGGCCGGTCATCATCATAGCCCTTGACGGTGAACAAACCGGATAATTGGCGATCGCCTGCGTGAAAACATGGCTTTCTTTTGCAAGTGCATCCAAATGCGGGGTCATGACCGGTTCGATGCCCAGAAAGCCTAAGGCCTGTCCACGCCATTGGTCGGGCATAATGAACACGAAATTTGGCTTGGAAGTACGCTGACTCGTCTCTTGTGCTTTAACAGTCAATCCGGCCAATGCGGCTATCAGGATCGACAATTGTTTTAACTTATTTAAAATCATTGTTCTTTTTCTTTTTTTAACCACATAGATACATAGAAAACATAGGATTAACAACAGTCTATATGGCCTATGTGTCTATGTGGTTCATATTACAAATGGCAACATTACCACCTCGGATTCTGCTCGCCAAAATTCGGGTTTCGCACCATCTCTTCTATCGGGATGGGGAACAGCAAATGTTTAGGAACAGATACATTTAGAGACGGTTCGTAGACATAAAAAGAGTTACTGTAGCTGTTGCTGCTCCGGGTATATGTCGGCGCATCTTTAGGATACGTACTTTTTGTAAGCTCCTCCACCAATTGGTACTCGTACATAGTCTTGGTCGGGTCGCTAGGATGACGCATACGTACCAGATCAAACCAACGTTGCCCCTCACCCAGCAACTCCAATCCTCTCTCATGAAATATTCTCATCCTAAACTCGTCCTGCGTCATACCCGGTGAATTACTATTATTGATCAGGAACGGTCTGTTACGTGAAGTGCCGTCAGCTAGTTGTGCTCTTGCACGGACACGGTTAAACCACCAAAACAACTGTTGTCCTTTATAATTGTATGTCGGGCCTCCATGTAGTTCGTTCAGTGCTTCTACTAAGATAAAATACATTTCAGAAAATCGTATCACAAAAAAATCATTGCCATTGTTGCGGTGATCCCTTCCATTGGGATCCTGGTATTTTGCCAGCAATGGAAAGACAATAGGATTTTCTTGGGTGGTCGGAAGGAAAGGGTATGGTACCACATAACGATCATTGGTGCTGTTATAACCTCTCGTTACAAACGTCACCTCATGGCGATAATCTCTTATGCCTTGCGTAGGATGGACATAATCATTGTGATTCAGATAATAATCTGCCATCCAGTGCATAGGTCGTACACTACCATCTCCCTGCCCGTTATTCGCATTACCGGAGACAAAGTGGGTATTAGAGTTACCAAAGCGGAAAGCATATTCGGATCCTGCCGACCCGAGCAGTATCGCCATAGGATCTGCCTGAAAACGGATGCCAAAAATCACTTCCTTATAAGCATCCACCTCTTTATTGATATCAAAGATATCTGCATAATTCGGTATCAATTGGTACTGTCCGCTGTGGATGACCGAATCAGCAAAGAGGACGGCTTCCTCGTACTGTTGGGTAGGGTCCATGCCCCTTAGAGAGCGCTGGTTTCCGTAGGTCAAGTAAGCTTGGGCAACAATGGCTTGCGCCGCACCTTTTGTCGCCCGTCCCAGTTCGGAAACGGGCAGCTCAGAGGCTTGGGGCAAACGGAGAGATGCTTCCCGGAAATCGGCAAATATCTGTTCGTATACCTCGTGTATGCTGGCACGGGGCAGGTACATATCGCTGTCGGCATTGACCGGGCTGATACGCAGCGGGACTCCTCCGTACAGGCGCACCAGATAGTAGTACGAAAATGCCCGGACAAAGTAGGCTTCACCATACGCACGGCTTACAAGCTCTGGTGTCAGCTTGTCCCCCACCTTGTCCAATATCCCGATCAGCTGATTGGCCGCGCCCACAGCAAGGTATAGGCTGTTGTAGAAATGAGAGACATTCGGCCCCCCGTATGTACGGTTTGCAAAAGGTTGGAATTCATTGGCCGCTACGGAATAGAAATCATCGGCGCAGAGAGTCAACATCAGCCAGCCTCTGAACTTGAACGCATTGGCATCATTGAACCGTGAATATAGCCCATTGATCAAAGGAAGCAGCTCCTGATCACTCGTCACTTGTACGGGGCCGGGCGTATCCAATATCCTTTCGTCGAGACTACAGGCCGCTGCCATCCACATGAGGGCAAGACCTGTAAAAAATATAGTTATCTTTTTCATCTTGATTAGAAGTTTAATGATTAAAATGTCCATTCAAAACCTACGGAATAGGTGCGTGGCTGAGGCAATGTACCCAGGTCCACACCCGAGTTCAGCACGCTGTGACCAAAGGCATTGATGGCCGGATCTAAGCCCGAGTACTTGGTAATCGTAAACAGGTTAGTACCCGAGACATACGCTCTCAGGGAGGATGCACCCAGATATTGAGGCAGATGGAAAGTATAGCCCAATACCAGGCTCTGCATACGGAAAAAGGAAGCATCTTCCACCATCCAATCCGGGAAACGTCCGCTCAGCCGTGGTGAATCATTCGTTAACCTGGGATACTTATTGCTGGTCCCCTCTCCGCGCCAAGCTCCTTCGTAAGCTCTGCTCGTGGACGTAAAAGCATTCGTGATGCTATTGGCTTCCAATATCCAACTGTTCATGTTGAGCAACTGGTTGCCTTGGCTTCCCATAAAAGCCATTGACAGCGTAAAGCGTTTATAGGCCAAATTGGTGTTAAAACCATAGGTAAAGTCCGGAAAAGGATTACCTATAATGGTTTTATCGTCGTCTGTTATCTGACCATCACCATTGACATCCACCCACCTCACATCTCCCGGTCTTGCCGTGGAAGCTTCAGGACCTGCCGCTATCTCGTCCGCATTTTGGTATATGCCATTCGTTTTGTAGCCCCAAAAAGACGGGAGCGGTCCACCAGGCACGGCGGTATGCACCGGCTGCCCCAACAACATGCCGCCTCCCGCAAAATAATGTTGTCCATATAATGCTTCCAATACACCTACGTGTACCATTTCATTGCGCAGTACCGAAAGGTTAAAACCGGCATTCCATTTTACAGGAGACTTGCCCCGCAAAATATCCGACAGGTTTCCCTCTATATCGATTCCTTCATTCAGCACTTCTCCCATATTGACGGGATAGCTAGAATATGTAGCACTTGGAGGCAGTTGCAGATTGTGCAACAGATCGGTGGTGCGCTTGCGGTAAAGATCCACAGAAAACGCCAATCTATTTTTCCACAACTCTACATCCATTCCTACATTTGCCTGCGTTGTGGATTCCCAGGTAGGATAAGGATTATCGAAATCACTCTGTACATAGCCCGGTATAATCACATCACCGACATTGACCATATTGTAGGTAAAAGTCGCCTGCGTAGCCCCTATGGCAATCCTTTCCATCCCTGTTACCCCGTAGCTGCCGCGAAGTTTCAGTTCATTGACAAAATCTGCTTTGAAGAAACTCTCGTTATGCAGGTTCCAACCCAGACCAAGAGAATAGAAAGATCCCCATTTCCGACCTGCTGCCAATCTTGAAGAACCATCGGCACGTCCGGTCAAGGTCAGCAGATACCGCCTGTCATAAGCATAGTTGCCACGTGCCAATACCGACTGCAACGCTCTTTCCTGATAAACAGTCCGCATAATCCCCGGTGCATTGGCTATCCGAAAGTTATAATAGCCTAAAGCATCTGACGGAAAATCCCGAGCGGTCATACTGGAACTCTTATAATCCCAAAACTGGTAAGAGAAGCCTCCCACAGCATTGATACGGTGTTTTTTGTACAATACCTTGTTGAAGTTCAACAAATTGTCTACCAAATAGTTGGTATTCCAATTATCACCCCGGACAGCTACGCCATTCGCCGCATCACCTGCTAACGTACCCCGAGGGTGATATACATTGCGCAAGGTATAATTGTCATTGACCCCGACTTTCAGCGTGTACCAAAGATTTCTGTTGAAATTGTAGCGCAGTGTGGCATTTGCCGTAGTCTGGCGCACCCTGGAATGATCTTTCACTATTTCACTAATCAGCAAAGGATTATTGGCAAACTGATCGTCAATTTCTCCTTCTTCATCGTATGCCCTGCGGTTAGGCGCCCACATCAGGGATGTCATGACGACACTGGAGTTTGGAATTGCACCGGCATTGGACTGCAGTCCAAACTGCCTGTTCATCATCGCCATATTGGCGTTGAGAGATACTATGAATTTATCCGATACATTCCGCTGATAGTTAGCACGCAGGCTGTACCGATCGAATCCTCTGTTTTTTATCATACTATTCTGGTCAGAAAAGTTGCCCGAGAGCATGTACCGGGTTCTATCATCCCTTCCGGACACAGTCAGTTGCTGATTGTGCGAATACCGATTCTGCAAAACCTCCCTTTGCCAGTTAACATCGACTTCGGGATTTTCGATCTGTTCCTCGGTATAGGTAGGTGTCAATCCCATATTTTCCCTGGCTTCGTTAGTACGCAACATATATTCACGCGAGTTGAGCACATCAAGGTATTTGGGCATGGTATTATAATCTAGCCGGCTCGTGTAGCTGATCCTGTCTTTCCCCGCTCTTCCGGACTTAGTGGTGATCAATACCACCCCATCAGCGCCACGTGATCCATAAATGGCGATGGAAGAGGCATCTTTGAGTACTTCTATGGACTCGATGTCCGCAGGATTGAGCCCTGCCAACGGGTCCATAGGTATAGCGGTCATTGTTGCTTCCAGATCCATTCCGGCTTGAGTAGCTCCATATTCGGACTCAATGGGCTGTCCATCGACAACAATTAAAGGTCTTCCACCGCTCATGGAGGTCACGCCACGCACGTTGAACGTGATACCGCCACCGGCTTCTCCGGTATTGGTGATGACCTGCACACCGGCCATGCGTCCTTGCAAAGCTTCCAACGGAGAGGTAAACCTGTTTTCCTCTACACCTTCCATGTCAGCCCTACTGCTCGATCCGGTAAAATCACTCTTGGCAATCGTACCGTACCCTACGACCACAACTTCTTCCAGATCCTCCGCAGAAGGCACTAAAAGGATTCTGACTTGTTGTGTGCCGGATAGCCTATACTCCTGAGTCGTGTATCCCAAGTGAGCAATGACCAATATATCATTGGGTCGCACACCATTCAATGAGAACTCTCCGGCACTGTTGGTAATCGTACTTCTACCTCGCCCTTGGATGCGTACACTTGCTCCCTCCAAGGGTGTGTTGTCCGTGATCGACAATACCGTCCCCCTCACCCGACGGTTCTGCTGGCCCGACTTTGCTATCGCCGGGTCCGAAAAACCAAGCAACAGACACAGCAACGTGAACCACATCCCTAATGTTTTTCTGTTTTTTGCTGTCATAATTTTTTAAGATTAAAATTGTCTATATTCTGTTATAATTGTATTGTTAACATTTGCTTATATTGGTTTACAAACTATCTCGCATGTACGCGAGATTACTGTCACAGACAAGCGGGCCAAGAGATGGTTCCGAAAGACACCAACCCCCTACGCTTTATTGTCACAATTTTATTATAAATAATGGTTTTAGGTTATAACTTTTAGGTTAAACACTTGAATTTTTGCGCCAACTACCTCATTTTATTTCCATAAGTTGCATATTCTTTGGCCCATCATAGCTGTAGGTAAACCAGTCAAAATCCACGTACCCATTTTTCGGAACATTGTCCTCTGCCGACATACTGTAAAACCCTATAAAAAGTCCGTTGAACCCTCGCGTTTGCAACAGATAAGTCTCTCCTATCGAATGATAATTTACACCGTCTAAGCTATACATCAGGTCGAGATTCCGCTCGTCCATGACAGCACGCAGATAAACTGACTGTTTTGTACCGTCAAGTGGCACCTCCACTATTTTGCCGTCAGCCCGTTCCACATATATTCTTTTTTCTTTCGATGGATGGTAGTGGACACCGATAACAGCGTGATTAAAGCCCGTCACGATTAATCCTGCGGATTGCCCGGTTTGCATACCACTGACATCCATTTTTGTGGTTACCGTATCTTTTCCTGTACCCATTTTTCGTTGTAACAATTTATTTGGCAAGCTTTCATAGGGTCGGTTTTCATCTCGCGGACGCACTCCATACATACGCATATTTCCAGGCGATTCTTCCAGTGTCCACAAATGATTGACAGGGTTACCGTCCCATAGCCACTGGACACCCAACGTACGCGCTCGGAAATCATCATCCGTTTGCGGACTGCGGATAGGCTTTCCGGTTATCGGTTTACGATTGCGCCATACGGTATTGCCTATCCCGTTACCATCTGGATCTGTACCCAACAACGGCCAATCGTCTTGCCAAGTGACCGGAATTAAGCATTGAGGCCGGCCTTCAAATGTGTTCGGTTTTTGGACTAGCTGGTGGAAATACCACCAGGAACTGTCCGGTGCCTGTACCAACGATCCTTGACTGCTACTTCGCCCTGTGACGGGGTCCCGTTCGAGCAGTATCTTCTTTTCGTATGGCCCGGCGATATGTTTAGAGCGCAGTACAATTTGCCTACGATCTACTTTTTTTCCCTGCCCATTGGTTGTCCACTCCGAAAAAAACAGATAAAAGTAGCTATTGATCCTATAGATTTTGGCCGCTTCTGCTCCGGATTCCACATATATATCTTGCCCTTTATCCAGCACTTTCATTCCATCCCAACTCAGCCTAAACAGTCTATTATAGTATAGGCGTTTTTCATTGTGGACGTCTTCAATTTTATAGTTACAGATCAAATAGCCTTCCTGAGTGTCGTCATCAAAATAAACGGCCGGATCCGTCATGCCCTTACGCTCCAAGATAAGCTGTGGTGCACTCCATCGCCCCTCGATATCTGTACTGGTACAGACAAACAAACCCTTGTCTATGTCGATGAAATAACAGAGCCAACGATCTCCATGTCGCACCAAATCACCTGCCCATACTCCTTCGCCATCTTTTTCATCTGCATCATACCAATCTACACTGTCTACAATACCGCCCAAAATAGACCAGTTCACCAAGTCTTCTGACTCTAGAATGGTCATACCTTTCATATACCTCCCTTTAGAGGAAATCATGTACCACTTATCGCCCCACTTTTCCACATCGCTGTCCGGATAATTGCTATTGAGTACCGGATTGCGGAACGTACCGTCTCCCTGGTCTCCCCAAGTCCCGGTTTTGGGTGTTTCTAAGAGCAGTATTTGTGTTTGTTCCTGCGTTTGTCCTACACAAGCATAGAGCAATACCCCATATAGGATGATAAAATATTTCATAATGGTATCCATTTATTGAATAACCTCCGTTTCATAATCTGTTGGGCTCACCCAATCCGTCTGGTATTCGATAATTTCCCCTTCTTTGAATCGTTCATAAAAAAAGAAACTTGATTGTTGATGAAAAGGATATCGATCAAAGATATCGCCTCTTCCCAGCACTCGTGGATCCCCTTGTTTTTCAAGTTGCGCAAATAGCAATTTTTTCATTTTTTCTTTACGTTCCCAGTGTACATCCTCCTGTGCAAGATTGTGCATACATTCGCGATCATTGGTGAGGTGATACAACTCTTCCTGCGGATGTTTGCCGAAGTTCAGTTTCCAGTACTTGGCATTTTCGTTTCGCCTTCTCATGTTCAAGATCTGCGTCTTGGTAGGCGATCCATCGGTATTAAGGTATCCCGTCTCCGGGTTCCCGGCTGGCCATAAATCGGGTTTAAACGTGTAACTGTACAGGTAACCGTCCTGGATGATGGAACGAATGGGATATCCTTGATTCTGTGGTCTTCCGTAATCATGGCGCTCTTGCCCCAATAGTATGAACGAACGGTCATGCTGTTTATCGTTAGCGAAAATATCCAACATATCCTTGCCTGCCATATCCAAATCACTGATTTGGTTTTCGTGCACACCGGCAAGTTCCATCAACGTGGGAGCTATATCCACGAAGCTGATGAGACTTTTCTCGCTTCGTCCGGCTTGCGATATACCGTCTTTCCACATCACGGCCAAAGGCAAGTGATTGGAATATTCATATTGCAAGCCTTTTGCTCTTGGAAAAGGCATACCGTTGTCTGCTGTCACGATAATAATGGTGTTGTCTAATTGTCCGATTTCTTCCAATTTGGCCATAATACGCATCAGATGGGTATCGAAATGATTAATTTCGAGTGCATAGTCCAACATATCGTGGCGCACGGTATCACTATCGGGCCAAAAACTCGGTACTTGATCAATATCAGATAAGGATGCTCCCCCAACAGACACACCCGTACCAAATTCGTATGCGCGATGGGGCTCATGCCCACCGACCCAAAACATCCAAGGTTCATTTTGTGATACATCAGCAAGAAAATCTGCAAAATTGGCAGCATAATCGTTGGGGCTAATCATCTTTGTGGGTGGCACCAGTTTACGTTTTTGGTAAGGTTTTCCCGTCAACAGACGTCTCTCACCGTCTTTGTTACCCGGATTTCCCGGTGCCCAGCCTTTGCCTGTAAAGCCTACCGCATAACCGTTTTCCTGTAATACTTCACAAAAAGTGGGATATTTGTCCTGTGGCCAAAATCCGATATGGTTGGCGGCTTCTTCTAATTGCCATGAGTTACGTCCAGTGAGTAGTACCGCCCTCGACGGTGCGCATTTGGCATTAGGCGTGTAGCAGTTGCCAAACAGGATTCCCTGTTCCGCTATCATATCAAAGGCCGGCGTTTTTACCCACTTGGTTCCATAGGCCCCCATATGGGGATATGAAATATCGTCTGCAATGACCAATAAAATATTGGGTCGCTTGCCTCGCAGTTCGGTAGGAGCTTGTCTTTCACACGATGCAAGGATAACCGTGCAAAATAGCATAAAAATAAATCGGTTGTTCAACGTATTCATATCTCTCTTTTTAATTTATTTTTTACGGATAAACAGTGCATCCTTAGCTGGTACCGTTAGGTTCCGCTCTTTCCAGACAAAGTCCTGTGTAGAAAGATTGGCGACGATCGTGCCATGCTCAAAGTCACGGTATACGATCTCTGGAGCGTTGTTGACGGTCACTTTGGATATTTCCACTGTTCCCAAGCCATCGTGCACCACCATGTTAAGATCGACCACTTGCTCTCCTTTTTTGTTGTACACAACAGGTTTCTTGGTCTTTGTGTCAAAAGCATTTCCAAAATAGATACGGTAGGTGAACCAATCTTCATTCATCTTGATAAAATTCACGGTTTCTTTTGGTCGACTTATGCCATTCAGTATCAAACTCGCCGAACGCAAATATCCTTCAGGATAACGGCTGTCTATCTTGCCCGACCGTATCGTAAGTTCGACATAGATCTGTTCATTTTCAAAAGGGAGGTTCTTGATACTGAATTTCAACCCATCGACCGATTTGGCAGGAGCGAGTTCTAGAACACCATTGTCGTTCAATCGAGCCGTAGTATTCTCCGCAACAGACAGAAAGGGCGCATTATTGCTGGGGTTAAGGATAGCCGCTTGTGCAGGAGCTCCTCTTCCCCCCAATAGATCAGATCCACCGTACGGCGCAGTTCCAGCCAGATGGACTGCCTCGCCTATGGGTTTGCCCAACCATCCTATCGAGCTTTCTGTTTGGGGCAACCCGAAGACTTCATGCAATTCAGGGATTCCGTCTTTCGTCGTCCAACTATTCGCTAAAATAAAGCTATTGGTAAACGCCGTCCCTGCAAAGGCCAATCGGTAATGGGCCAATAAATCTTTCTTATCTATATGATGCGGTCCATCGTACCGAAAGGCCGCATAGTTAAAATATGGTTCTCCGGTTACACCCCGCCAAAAGTTCAGCAGATTAATGGGTGTCGACCAGTGTACAAAGCCACGGGGTTCTTGCGAAGGGAAACCTTCCATCTCCGCACCATTGAATGCCTTGTTTCCTACTTGTTGGCTCGCGACATTCCGTCCATCCGCAGCAATGATCTTGTCAGGACCAACAGCCTCCCGCAATCTATTCACGAAATGAAATACACCGATACCGTAGCTTTGAAGATCATCAACGACACCTTTATCTTCTACCCCATCCATATTGACATCAGGCCATTGCCCCAACACCCGGCGACTGGCATGGGAACCCATAACCGGCACCCCCATCATCACATCAAACTGTACGCCGTCGAAGTGCTGCCAACGTCCTCCTTTTTTAAAATTTCCGGATAGTTCTTCCAACAAGATGTCGGCACAGGTTTTACCATTTTTATCTTTGGGGCAGTGTGTTGAGAGGTTGTAATACCAAACCATATTTTGTGTTTCGCCCCAAGGTCCCTCCATCACCTTGGGCGCAGCATATGTGTTTTCTTTTGAAAATTCGAGTGGCTTTGAGCCAAACATGGCACGTCTTATCTTAATCCTGTCACCATCCTTCTCCAATAAACGGACATATTCTGCATGCTCCCAATCCAAACTTCCGTCTTTTTTCTTGCGCACCAGTGTAATGTCATCTTTTGAGCGCCTTCTAGCACCATTGTCCAACTGAAATTTATCGGGATTGGCTACCTTGATCCACATGTCTTTCTCGAACCGACTACTTCTTCCGGGCAGATCCGACTGCACCTCCGAACCCTCAAAATAGAGCCAGTGCCCTGCCGAGAATTTGTCCAACCGATAATTAGGAATACGGCCCCGGCCATTCATGTGTACAATAACAAACTTGTCGGGAAAATCTTTCTTGTAGCGGTTGAACCAATCCCATATTTGTTCGTGGGGGTTGTTGCGCAAAAGTTCCTCATGCTCCGTTTTTCCCAGAATACCACTGAGATCAGAGAAGCGATCCCGCCATTCTTTATATTTACTAGGTTGATCCCGGTAGCTTTGCCGTATGGTAAATTCGGCGACACGAAAATATCCGGCCCGCGGATAGTTTTCCGAAAAAATTTCCAACCTATTCAGGTTTTGGGCATGGCTATGGTGAACCATGTCAAAAGTTCCTAAAATTAGCAGGAAAAATAGGTATTTATAGCTTTTTATCATCTTTATGTGGTTATCTCTATACTTAATTTTCACTACCCTTTGACTTCATACCGATGAAGCACCTCCCCATCGTCTTTTTTCATCACCACCGCCAACTTTTCCTTATCCACAACCACATGAATCTGTGTCCGCGTGCCCAGATTAGGGCCGCCTCCGATCATGATCGGGTAATTGTGCCTCCCTTTCTCTGCCTCGTGGAAGCCATATCTGTGCGTATGTCCGCTGATCATCAGGTCTATTTTGTACTTGTTGAGCAACGGGCCAAATACTTTTCTGCAATGAGCTACCCCAGGCGGGTCGCGGTGAAAATGGTAGAGTGGTATATGTATCAATACGATGCGGTATTTTGCCTTTTTATAGGCTTCACTCTCCAACTGCTGTTCCAGCCATTCGGCTTGTTTCTCCCGATAAGCATCAAACGCTGCCAGACCAAAATACTGCTTGTGATTATCTGCCTTATCCTCGCCCGAGTCCAGACAGATAAAGAAAGTTGATCCCCGCGAGAAGGTGAAATAGGGAGCATGATCAATATTGTCAAAATAGTCCGGTAATCGCCTCGCAAATTTCCCTCTTGTCTCGTGATTGCCGCGCACAAACAGAAAAGGTTTATGCGTCGCGAATGATGCCGTACACGGATCTATCATCTTCTCGATAATTTGGTTTTCATCTGTCTGAAAATTGAATATATCCCCATTAAAGAAGACCATATCCAAAGGTGCGTTGCCGTGTAAACCAATATGTTGCTCGATTGCATCTGGCCGCTCGTGGATATCATTCAGCACCAACATTGAAAACTCCTCTTTTTTCATGTCCGGTGCTGTGAAGCTGTACATCTCGCTCTCAATGGTATTTCCAAAGACGACGTCATAGGGTTTGTATTCGAAAAAATCTTTAGAGAGTACTTTATAGTAATATTTCTTGCCGGGTTCCAGATTTCTTAATGTGATGGCATGAATACGGTTATTAGCCTCTACCAGTCCAAGCTTTACGGTCTCCGCACTACTCTTCAGACTTTCATCCAATCCGTATTTTACCCAACTATACGTAGGTTTGTTGGTCATAAACCTCACTGTGATTTCTCCATGCAGCGGATTCTGCAAATAGGGTTTTGTTAAGAATTTGTGTTCCGGATCGTCAGCAACACCTTTATGTTGCACTTCTGCCCGCAGAACCGGCAAGTTGGCAACACTCAATAACCCTGCTATCTTTGCCGCCTTCCCCAGAAAACTCCTTCTGTTCGATTTTAAATCTTTCATGATATTTTCCTCAAACTAAAGCACCCTCTTTTTCAGCACTAAAGTATTTCCAGTGTCTTCCATTTCAAAAATCTGCGCCCGCTCCTTTCCAGATGGCGAGTTGGGACCGTGGAATGTCAGCATGAGGCGACCGTCAAAAGTTTCAAACAGCATTCCATGCCCGCTATTCTGACCAAAAAGCAGGTCAGGTTGCTGCTTCCAAGGCCCTGTCAGCTTACCTGTGGCAGATTCTGCAATCCCGATGGCATAGCTATCGTTTTTAAAACTTGACCACAGCATCAACAGTTTTCCCGTTTTCGTGCGGTATACAAAACATCCATCGGTCACATAAGCGGTATCACCATTTGGTTTTTTCTGCCCCGTAGACCAATTCGCACTCGAAGCATAAAACAAGGTCACGTGCTCTCCTTTGGGTCTAGATAGATCTGGCTCCAATTCTACCAATACCATACTTCCATCTTTGATCTGTACCCACTCGTGGCAATAAATCATATAGGGCTTACCATTCTCCTCCCACAAAGTCCCATCAAGAGCCATACGATCTATTGGGGTATGGGGGAGTTTGTCTTCAAAAGGGAGAAAAGGTCCCATCGGACTATCGGCATGAAAAATCTGCGTACCCCGAAAATTGTACTCAGGCCACCCCTCCTGATTCTTTTTCCACGGAATACTGGAATTAAGTGTGGCAAACAGGTAATACCTACCCTTATAATGATGTACTTCGGGTGCCCATATCACACCTCTGATCCAATTGTCCGGTGGAGTCACGAATACTGTATACGGACCTTCCCATGTTTCTAAATCCTTACTTTTATAGGTGACTACTCCGCTCGAAAACTTTCCTTGATCGTTTTTTACTTTCGCAGCTTTGTAAAGGAAATAAGTCTGCGACTGTTTGTCTGCCACAATATAAGGATCTCGAATATTTAAATCCTTAATATGGACTTTCGATGGACTAGTTTGTGCCCAACTCCATGATATTATAAAAAGACAATAGTATATCAGCATAGATACCCTGCTGAGCGAAGTTTTATTCATATTGTTATATCTCAACTAAACGTTTTTTAGGTTACTTATTCAACTCTACATCCAATGCCGCTCCCGGGTCGCCTTGCTGTCCCATCCACTGCTCTAGCTGTTTTTTATATGATGTCAACTGTCGGGTATACTTCGGGTTTCCGGCGAGGTTGTTCATCTCGCTAGGATCGGATTTCAAATCGTACAATTCAAATTCTGGGCGTTTGACAAACTGTCGTACTTTTCGTTCGGCTTCTGGATCGCGGTTTGCCCTATTCACCCAGGTATTCCAAAGACTACCTTTGGACTGTGGATTCATCATCTTGACATAAAATTCTCTTTCCGGGCTGAGATTCCATATAAACTTGTAGTCTCTATCACGAATACTGCGTATTGGATAAGCCGTCCCGGCAGGAATATTATTATGGATACCATAAGCATATTGACGCGCTCCTAAACCACCGTTTTTTAATACGCTCAAAAAACTAATACCATCCAGATCATCCCGCTTTTGGCCACCGGCAATTTCTATAAGTGTCGGTACGACATCTTCATACTGCGCTAAAGCTTCCGAAGTGCTGCCTTTGCCTACGACACCCGGCCACCGTACAATCATGGAACTACGCTGACCATAATCCCATAACGTCCATTTTCCTCTGGGAAATTGAGGGCCTTGCTCTCCCAGAAACATGACGATAGTATTGTCCAACTGTCCGTTTTTTTCCAACATCTTCATCACATCCCCCACTTGATTATCTAAACGTCGTATTTCTGCCAAAAAATTAGCAAAGTTACGACGGGTAACCGGCGTGTCCACCCAATGCGCAGGTAATATCAACTTTTGGGGATCAAACTCCGAGGGATCTCCGGCTGTCCATGGTACATGTGGATTGATACTCATCACAAAGAGACAGTAAGGCTCCGGTGCCGTGATATATCGTTCAATACTATCCAAGAAATAATCATCCGTACGTTTTACACAATTGGGTTCAAACCCCGGTACTATATCGAAAGGAAATATTTCTCGGGGTTTTGTTACGTGATTTTTCCCCGTTAGCCCTACACGGTATCCCAGATCAGCCAAATAATGGCAGACACTTTTCAACCCGTCATTGACAGCCTTATGATTTTGGTATGCGCCATGCCTAGCCGGGTACAGTCCCGTAAACAACGATGCCCGAGTAGGCACACACATTGCCTCTGAAGCAATCATATTGGTAAAACGCATGCCGGATGCAGCCAATTCGTCGATATGATGTGTTTTCAGATTTTGTCCTCCATAGCAACTCAATTGCTTAGAATCCAAATCATCGGCCATGATAATGACGATATTGGGTTTGCGATGATCCCCGGCATAGTTTTTTGAGGGGTTTGTCTGCCCAAAAGCAAACAGCGATACTCCTAACCAACAACATACTGAGACCAGCACATTACTTAACCAAACTGTGTTCATATTTTAAAATTGATATACTCTCATTATACAAGGTTGCCTATACTATTGATTTTGCTGCGCTCTTTTTTGTCTAGCATGTTCTTTCTCTCTTTTCCTCTTTTCCATCAGGCCTTCCCATTGCTCAGTGGTCAGTATTTTCTTAAAACTTTCTTCACGCTCTTTGACAGCTATCTGCGTCCTTTTTTTCCGTTCAGCCGGATCGACACCCTCAGCCTTTGCTTTCTGGAGTTTGGTATAGAACGTCAAAAAAGTTTCTCCGACCTTTTGGTTCTGTTCGTCTGTCAGCTTCAAGTTTTTTTTAAAGCTCTTTGTTTTTTGCTTTGCCAATATCTCCGGCGATTCCTGTGCCTGTGCCGTCATTAAAAACATGACTGATAATAGTGTACCGATCACTAATTTCATACCTGATTTTAAACTTTTCATTTTCATAACATTTAATTTTAGTTTATTTAGTTACTTACTCAACCCGACATCCAATGCTACTCCCGGATCGTATTCATTTTAAAATATGGATCAACGAACCTACTGTAGACTAGTCAACTTGATATCATCTACCCATACACTCGTAGCGACCGGTACATCTCCGAACTTAAGACTCACCCTATACCCTTCATCCTTTGGAATACGCTCGGTTTCAAAACGATACACCGCCACATCACCAGATATTTCGACTTGTTCGTTGAGAACAGGCCTGCCTCCTGCCACAGGCTCCACGGCTATCGTAAGGGTAGTTTTCGGTCGATTGGCTTTAGAGGCCAACTCAATCCTAAATTTTTCTCCTTTTTTTGCCGGATAAGGCCAGCGCAGGGCTACAGCATTTGTGTTAGAAGCTTTACGTTGCACCGTAATTTTGGCCGTATTTCGTCCCTGAATCACATCCTTTGTATCCACTTCTATCCGAGCCAAGCCTCGTTCGGCTTGATAGATTTTCCAGTCACCGAGACGATCCTCAAAATCCCCATTTATCATTCTTCTATAAGCTTGGGCACGTTCGCCATAGGTACGGGTATCCAACGGAAAAGCACCTATCCTCTCTGCCCAAGCATGCCACTCCTTATACATGTCCTCCAATTGTTTAGGATATTTTTTGGCCAAATCATATAATTCGGATGGATCATTGTCCATATCGTACAATTCAAGGGATGCCTTGTCGAAATCGGTGCGTTCTTTGGTTTTGGCGACCATCTTCCATTTTCCATCCCGCATAGCGATATTGGCCTCATGCTCCCAAAAGATTTTCCCTCTATCTACCTGTTTTCCCACAAACTGGGGAGCAAGGCTTTTACCTTCCAAAGGCTGAATGGTATGTCCATTATATTTTTCCGGATAAGAAGCACCAGCTACATCCGCACAAGTTGCCATCAGATCGATAATATGTCCATAGCTATCAATAAAGGAGTTGTTCAAATCCTTGCGGATACCCTTGGGCCAATGTACGATCAAAGGTGATGCAATACCGCCTTCGTGTACATAATGTTTGTATTCTCTAAAAGGTGTACTACTCAGGTTGGCCCAAGACTGTCGATAGCTTTCGTAAGAATCTGCTTTTGTTCCGTCCAAATATTCTTTTTCCCGGCTGATATATTCGGCACAAGCACCATTGTCACTGAGAAAGAAAATAAGCGTATTCTCAAATTGTCCTTGTTTTTTCAGTTCATCGACAATATGCTTGATCCCTTGGTCCATAAGGTCTATCTGCGCTGCATAGATGGCCATGCGCATCGTCATATCTTCCTTTTCCTGATCCGATAGCCGATCCCATGCCTGTACCTTACTATCTCTCGGAGAGAATGCATTATCTTGTCTGATAAGACCGATTTCACGTATCTTCTTAAATCGCTCTTGCCGAAGGACATCCCATCCTTTTTTGTACCGTTCCACGTATTTATCTATTTCCGGTTTTAGCGCATGCAGTGGCCAGTGGGGAGCAGTATACGCTACGTACAGGAAGAAAGGATCTTTCTTGCCGGCTTGGGCATGTTCGCGGATATAGGCTATACTGGTATCGCTGATAGCATTGGTCAAATAAAAATTTTTAGGGGTACGATAGGAACGATTATTGCTGTATATAGTGGCTTTGAAATAATTTGCGCCACCGGGAATAATCCCAAAATAACGATCAAAACCCCGTTGTATAGGCCAGTTATCTATAACTTTTCCTTCTATTTTACGTTCATTGGTCAGATGCCATTTTCCACTCATATAGGTACTGTATCCGGCAGAACGGAGTACTTCGGCAATGGTCACGCTATTGTTATTGAGATTACCTGCATAAGCAGGTGTACCCATATCTGCTGCTGCCATCCACCCCATTCCTGCTTGATGTGGATAAAGGCCTGTCATCAATGCCGCACGGGATGGACAACAACGCGCCGCATTGTAAAATTGTCTATATCGCAATCCATTTTTCGCCAATTCGTTCAACTGTGGTGTCTCCACTTCACCCCCATAACAGCCTATATCTGAAAAGCCCAAATCATCAGCCATAATTAGTACGATATTGGGACGGCTATCATGGGATAATGTATCGGTCATTGCCAATACCCTATTCGATGATAAGGAGATCACCAACAGACAAATCCACATGTTGGCGGGAATAAATCTTAAAACTGCTTTTGGTGCAAGCCTATTTATACGGGTCAGCATATCATGTAGGTTTATATAGTATAACTTTCACAAGTTTACAAAACCTATCCCTCTATCCCCTATAAATTTTAGGTCAAACACTTGAAATTTTGTGCACAATAAGACTACAGCACAAACAAACACAAATCAAATATCTAATAATAAGATAGTTAACAAAACAATCATTTTTTTTCTAAAAATATTATTTCGTTTCTTCTTTTTCCTCTCCCTCTACCTCGTCATCGAACAAAATCCGTACAGAGGGAGTATAGGTATCGTCATGTTGACCGGTCCTGTTGGCCCAAAAGAAAGCAACCAAAAAAGTTAAGGCAATAAAAACACTACAACCGATTAGAAAGAATATGATGTTCATTTTTTGAGTATTGTATTGCGTATTGAGATTTATTGTTTTTGTTCCTAATTCCTTTGTTACTTGTTTCGGGGTGCGAGTTTACTGCTCTCTGTTTGCTGTCAACTATCCTCTGTCAACTGCCCCCTCAAATAAGTTTCCTGCGTCGTGCGTACCATCGTGTCGTCAGGCTCGTGAAGGAGATGATGGTAACGGTACTGATAGGCATTAAAATGGCCGCAAACAAGGGTGACATCGTGCCTTGTACCGCAAAACTCAAACCGATGACATTATACATCAGCGAGATCACGAAGCTCATTTTAATGACCTTGACGGCATCTTTGCTGAACACAAAAAACCGAGGTAATCTCTCGAAAGCCTCCCCATCCAATATAGCATCACACCCGGGCGAAAAGTTGTTGATATCATCCGAAACAGCTATGCCCAAATCAGCCTCGCGCAATGCTCCCGCATCGTTCAATCCATCCCCCAACATACATACCTTATTCCCTTCCTGCTGCCATTGGCCTATCCTGCGCAATTTGTCGCCAGGACTTTGATTAAACAGCAGTTCGGACTGTACCGGAAATATCAAACGTAGGGATTCCGCACGACGTTCGTTATCGCCAGAAATCAGATGCAGGTCATAATGGCAGTGACTTAACTTGCCTACAACTTCAGACAAACCCTTACGCCAAGATTGTTCCAATGTAAAACAACCTTTTATTTCTTCATTTACCTGGATGTAGACAACAGATCCTTCAAAAGGAGATTTGTTTGTTCCTACGAACGTGGCACTGCCCAATTTGATTTCATCATTCTGAAATCGCCCCTTCTGCCCCTGCCCTACAATCTCTTCGTAATCCGTGACAGGCAAGACCGTACATTCGCCCAACCACTTGATAATCTCCCGACTCAAGGGGTGGTTGGAATTGCGACAGAGGGAATAAATTAGGCTTTTGTCCCGTGTGGATAGCTCACCCTCAAAGTGCATGGTGGAAACATGAGGCGAGGATATGGTTCCTGTCTTGTCAAATACGACGGTGTCGATGGCGGCCATCTGCTCTATAGCAGCTGTATTTTTGATATAGAGTTTATTTTTATCAAAAATACTTAATGCTGCAGAAAGTGTAAAAGGAGAACTGAGCGCCAATGCACAGGGACAGGCAATAATCAATACAGCTGTGAAGGCTGCCCATGCCCTTTCCGTATTGCCTCCAGCCAACCAAAAGACAGCTGCCGACAGAGCTATGCACAACAGTCCTATGGTAAAGTACTTACTGATATACCCCACAAAGGTATCGAATTTTTTTTCTTGAACCTTAAAGTTCTCGTTGTTCCAGAGTTTGGTTAAGTAGCTTTGAGATACAGGCTTGACAACTTCCATTTCAATAGCCTCTCCGACTTGTCGTCCTCCGGCATATACAATCTCGCCCAATACTTTTTCTATAGGACGGCTTTCTCCCGTCACAAAACTAAAGTCTATCGAAGCTGTGCCTTTCCATAAAATGGCGTCGGCAGGAACAATCTCGTTGTTCCGGACCAATATTCTATCGCCAACTTTGAGATCCGCGATCTGTGTAGGCCGTTCTCTTCCATCTTCCAATACGGTGACAGCTACTGGAAAATAGGAGCGGTAATCACGCTCAAAAGAGATGTGATAATAGGTACGCTGCTGTACCCATTTACCTATTAGGATAAAAAACACCAAACTGCATAAGGTATCCATAAATCCGGCTCCGGTCTGGGTCAATATCTCGAAGGCTGAACGAAAAAACAGGACAAATATACCCAATGCCAACGGGACATCGAGATTGAGCTGTTTTTGTTTGAGACTATACCAAGCCGATTTAAAGTAATCGGAAGCCGAATACAGTAGTACCGGAATACCGAAAGCCAAATTCATATAGCCAAAAAAGGCAGCATACTGGCGTTCGAACTCTGCCATACCGAAATATTCGGGGAAGCTGATCATCATCGAATTTCCAAAGCAGAATCCTGCCACGGTAATCTTGGCAATCAGTCCTTTCTGATTGAACTTCTTCCCTTCCTTGACAACGTCCTGTAGGGTAATCTTAGGATCGTAACCGATATTGTGTAACAACTGTACAAGCGCTTTCAAGGAAATACCCTTTTTGTCGAACGTGATACTGGCCTGTTTTTTCATAAAATCAACTTGTGAAGATTTTACGGCCGGATGTAGCTTATAAAGGTGTTCCAACAGCCAAATGCAGGAGCTACAATGTATGGCGGGTATATAAAAAGTCATGATCACCATCTCATCATCCTGATAGTCGACAAGCTTGGCCACAATATTAGGCTCATCCAAGTAGCTCAGATCTTCCTTCTGTACTTTTTGGGACTTGCCGGGGTGAGTATTATATCTATAGTAACTACCAAGGTTGTTCTCGTTCAGTATCTGATACACGGTCTGACAACCGAGACAACAGAATGGACGGTCGTCCAGCATATATGTGGTGTCCTCTGCCATATCTCCGCAGTGGTAACAGATTTTTTTGTTGATGGTCAGATCGTTGACTTTCGACATTTTTTGTTTTTTATGTTGGCGCACGAATCCCTTCGTGTGCCTTGGGGCTTCGGGCAAATAATGGGCAAATAACAATCTACCCCTACTATATCGCTTGACTGAAAAGGTTTTCCTGGTCTTTTTTACGATGCAGGCGTTCGTCGAAAGCCATACATATATTACGCAAAAAAGATTTACCTACTTCGGTGGCATGGACGACGTCCCCATCTACCGTGACCAGTCCATCTCCGACCAAAGGGTCCAACCTAGCCAGAATCCGTTTGTTGCATACAAATCCTTCTTGCAGCTTCACCGTTCCCCTGCACATCATGTCAAGGATATATTGACGAATAATAACATCTGTATCATCTAACAAATGTCCCTTGAATACAGGAAGTCGACCTTCCGCAATCCGTGCATGATATTCTTCGACAGTTTTGACATTTTGCGCAAAGGCAGTCCAAGCATCGCTGATCGAGGATACCCCCAGACCTATCAACAAAGGCGTATATCGGTCGGCGTAGCCCATGAAATTGCGATGCAACCGTCCCTGTTGTGCTGCAACGAACAAAGCATCCTCTTCTTTTGCAAAATGATCCATCCCCACATCCTTATAACCAGCTTGTTGGATCATCTCTTTCCCCAGCTTGTACAAAGATAGCTTTTCTTCGCCTTGTGGCAAATCTTCCTCGGTAAAGCGCCGCTGGCCGGGTTTGATCCACGGCACATGCGCGTAACTGTAAAAGGAAATCCGGTCCGGAGACATGCGCAAGGATTGTTCAATAGTCATCCGTACAGAATCAGAGGTCTGTAATGGCAAACCATAAATCAAGTCAAAGTTGATCGAGTCGTAGCCTATCTCTTTGGCCCGATCCATGACACGCATCACATCTTCTACTGTCTGATGGCGATTGATAATAAACTGTACTTTTTTGTCAAAATCCTGAATTCCTAAACTCAACCGTCTAAAGCCTAGATCATATAGTACTTGCAAATGTTCGGCGGTTGTATTAGCCGGATGCGCCTCGAACGAAAATGAGGCATTTTCTGCTTTAGCCTGTCCATCAAGAATACCTAAAAGCAACCTCTCCAGATGAAGGGGATGAAAAAAAGTCGGCGTACCTCCACCTAAATGGATTTCAGCAATTTTTAATTCTTTATCGCCCAAAATTTCCTTGTACATTTTCCATTCTTTAAGCAGTGAATTGATATAGGGCTCTTCTACATTGTGGTTTTTGGTAATGCGCGTATTACAGCCACAATAGGTACAGAGGCTTTCGCAATAGGGTAAATGTATATAAATGCTTATGCCTTCTTTACCGGATTTTTGATAATTCTGTACGACACGTTCTTTCCATTGCTCAGCATTAAAGCAGTGATTTTCCCAAAACGGTACGGTAGGGTAACTTGTGTACCGTGGTGCGGCAACATTGTATTTTGATATGAGGTTGTGTATTTGCATTTGTCTTTTTTTATGTTAACACAGACAATAGGGATCACAAGCGGCACGCTTGCACAGAAGGCACAAGCATCGTTTCACTAATGCTTGCGCCAGAGTTAACAAGCCTTATGTTTCATTTTGTTTGTCGTTCATAGTTTTGCTTCAAAGGAACTCCTTTTTTCTCACATTCGAGCACACACTGACAGGCCAAACCGAGACATCTTTCGTCCCCCCAGTTGTTGAGGTTCATGATGGTCTGATAGGCTATGCCAAGGGTACTTTGGTCTTCGAAAGGAGTGTTGGCAATGTGCAAACCAAGTTTGTTGGCATGGGAAATGTCGATATGATCCAGAGAAATGGAACGTGTAATGATTTTCTTGACGCCGATCTGATCCAGCTTGTTCAACAATGTACTATCAAGCACATCCCTATCGGAAATGATGACGACTTCCTTCCCCACTGCATAATGTAGGGTTCCCATATCCAACCCGTTTGATATCAACGTAAGGTCATGCACCTTGGCATTAGCCAAGGCAAGTTGTTCTTTCTCAAATTCCCGAATATTGTATGCCACGACTTTCATGTACACCCCTGATTTCACAAGATTTCTCCAAAACTAGGGCATGTACCAATACTTGTGAATGTAGGTGGTCAGCTTAATATATGATTTTCATCACTTACAGGGTGAGTGATTAACCACTAAACTATAATTTACGTTTTTTTGAATTACGAATTGTTACGTGATGCCCTTCCATTCTCCCCTATCAACTCTCCCCTATCAACTCTCAACTCTCAACTGTCCTCTGTCAACTGTCCACTAAATCATTGTTTAATGTTTTTTAGTCTGAGAATGGAGAAAATGCGTATAGCATTTCCTTCTTTGGTGATCAGTTTTTCATCTTTGAAATCGGCGAGCATCCTGCTGATCGTTTCGTTTGCGGTACCCGCCAGAGCTGCTAAATCGTCCCTAGAAATACGAATGACCACTTCGTCCTGGGTATCGTTTTCTATGGTCTTTAGCGCAACATTGACCAAAGCATTGGCCACACGCTTCCGCACAGTATCATAGGCAAACCCGAGCATCTGCTCTTCCTTTTCCTTGACATTTCCGGAAAGCATTTTAATAAATTTGCTTGCAATTGCTGGTTTTTTGTACATCAACTCGAAAAAGTTCTCCTTCGGTATCAATGCTATCTCCGCATCTTCCAAGGCAATGGCATTGTCGGTATATTTTTCATTCAATAGCACGGTTTCGTATCCCAAATATTGGCCGTCTATATGGATACCGGTAGACAATTCCCGGCCGTCTTGGTAGTACAGAAAGGTACGAACTTTTCCGGTACGGATGAAGTAAACAAATACGGGAGTATCGCCAGATTCATAGATCAGCTGCTTTTTCTTGAATGTCTTGATGCGCGCCTGTTCTACAATATCTGTCAGTAGGTAATCCTGTTCTTCCATGTCGAGACCAACAAAATTGGGACTGTGGATACTGCCCTGCAGATTATCCCTCTTTCGCAACCGACTTTCAATCGCATTCAATAATTCGATATCATCGAAGGGTTTGATCAGATAATCATCAGCCCCCATTTCCATGGCCTTGCGTATATCGGTTCTTTCTGACTTAGCCGTCAGAAATACAAAAGGTATATGCATGGTGTTTTCGAATTTATTGAGCATATACAGCACCCCATATCCATCGAGCTCCGGCATCATAATATCGCAAAGGATAAGGTCGGGCAAGTGCTTAACAGCCATCTCTACACCTATCTTTCCGTTTTCGGCTGTGATGACTTCATAGCCTCCGGTCAGATCCAGTATCTCTTGGGTGCTCTCCCTGATTTCTTCATTGTCTTCGATGATCAGAATGGTTCTTTTTTTCATTGTATGGATATTGACAAAATCTTTATTTTAACCTTTTTTTCTTCTGCTAGCGTATACGCAATGTCATTAAGTTAAGGATGCAATATCCACCATGTCATGTTGAGGCTTGCCGAAACATCTGTACGACATGGTTTTCAGATCCTTCGGACGAGCCTCAGGATGACAAAAAACACTAACTTAATGACATTGATCGCACGCATCAGCCATATTATTGTGTAAAAATCATTTTAAACATTGTGCCTTTATGGATCGCTGACCAATACTCCAATTTGCCTCCCATGAGTGTAATGTACCTCTTTACGATATTCAGCCCCAACCCTGTACCGGGGATATTTCCGGTATTGTGCGCCCTAAAAAAGGGTTCGAACAGGTTGACCTGATCTTCGTCGGGAATACCTATACCGTTATCCTTGACGATCACAGTGCATGTATCACCGTTGATCTCGGTCGAGAATTCGATAAATGTGTCTTCCCCCGAGTATTTCACGGCATTGGACACCAAATTGATAATACTGCTCTTCAAGAGATGGGGGTCCAACACAAACTCTGCTTCCAACCCTGTATGCTGATAGACGATATGCTGATTCTTCTTACAGATCAACTGCATCTCTTCTGCGATTTCTTCCCCAAGGTGAACGACGTTTATCTTGTTCTTGTTTACCGTCACGACGCCGGCCTCTAGTTTTTCCAAAGATAAAAAATCATTCAATATACTGTTCAATAACTGCACGGCACCTTTGATACGTGCAGTATGTTTCAGCACGGCCTGGAAATCAGGTTTTTCAATATACTTTTCAATCAAGGAAGCCGAAAGCTGTACGGAGCTCAACGGTGTGCGAAACTCGTGCGAGGCCATCGAGACAAAACGGGACTTCAACTGGTTGAGTTCTTTTTCTTTTTCTAGCGAATTGCTCACATCTGTCTTTGCCTTTTCGAGCTCAGAAACCAAGGAAATCAAGTCTTTGGTTCGATCACGGACAATTTCTTCCAGTTCTAGCGTGTGTTTCAGCAATTGTTCTTCTACTTCTTTCTCCTTGGTGAGATCGTGCACAAACCCTGTAAAGACTCTTTTATTTTGGTAAAACACTTCACTGACTGCCAAACGAAAAGGAAAGGTTGTCCCGTCCTTGCGGAGTCCACGCACTTCGCGGCCGATACCGATGATCTTTTTCTTTCCTGTTCTTTTATAGTTGTCGATATAGCCATCGTGACGACTTTTGTCCGGTTCGGGCATCAACATGGAAATGTTGTTTCCGATCACTTCCTGCGCTTCGTACCCAAACAACGCCAATGCAGCGGGATTGATGGATTCTACAATCCCCATATGATCAATCGTAACGATACCATCTATCGCTGTATCTATAATCGCTGCTAATAACCTCGACGAATCCATGTTTATTTTACTTTTGATTTTGTCATGATTTTTGTATGCTTCGCCACAAAAACACAAGCCAAAATCTTTATTTCAATCTATCAATGTATCTACCAAAAGGTGACCCCGATGGGGTCTGATTACTTCAACTGGCGCAAGCGCACCGCATGCGCTAGTTATCTTGGAGTTAAAGTATATTTTATTTCACCAATTTTTTATACTTGATACGTTTCGGTGCCACATCTCCTAGGCGTTTTTTACGATTTTCTTCATATTCAGAGTAGTTGCCTTCGAAGAAATACACCTGGGAATCTCCTTCAAACGCCAAGATATGGGTACATATCCTATCCAAGAACCACCTGTCATGGGAGATAATGACGGCACATCCGCCAAAGTTTTCGAGGCCTTCTTCCAATGCCCGCAGAGTGTTCACATCAATATCGTTGGTAGGCTCGTCCAAAAGCAACACGTTGGATGCTTTTTTCAATGTGATCGCCAAGTGGACACGGTTACGTTCTCCACCTGAAAGCACATCGATTTTTTTCTGTTGATCCGCACCGTTAAAATTGAACTTCGACACATAGGCCCTGGAATTTACCGGGCGATTGCCGAGCAGAATATTATCTTGCCCATCGGTGATATTTTCCCATACCGACTTTTCGGGATCAAGGTCATCGTGCATTTGGTCTACATAGCCCAGCACCACGGTTTCGCCGACCTTGAATGTACCTGTATCGGGCTGCTCCTGCCCCGTAATCAAACGAAACAAGGTCGTTTTTCCAGCTCCGTTAGGTCCAATAATACCGACTATCCCTGCCGGGGGCAAGGAAAAACTTAGGTTTTCGAACAGGATTCGGTCTCCGTATGCTTTCGAGATATTATCGGCCTCAATGACAACATTTCCCAAACGTGGTCCAGGCGGAATAAATAGCTCAAGCTTGTCTTCCCGTTCCTTTGTCTCTTCCGAAGCCAATTTTTCGTAATTGTGCAGACGGGCTTTGGATTTGGCATGACGGGCTTTGGGTGCCATACGCACCCATTCCAATTCCCGTTCCAATGTCTTCTGCCGTTTGGTTTCCTGTTTTTCTTCCTGTGCGAGGCGTTTGGCCTTCTGATCCAACCAAGAGGAATAATTGCCCTTCCAAGGAATACCTTCTCCCCTATCCAACTCCAATATCCATCCAGCGACATTGTCCAAAAAGTACCGGTCGTGCGTGACAGCGATGACGGTTCCTTTATACTGTTGCAGATGTTGCTCCAACCAGTCGATAGACTCGGCGTCCAAATGGTTGGTAGGTTCGTCCAAAAGCAACACGTCCGGCTCTTGCAATAGCAGACGACACAATGCTACACGACGACGTTCGCCACCTGACAAATTGGCGATCTTGGCATCCGGTTCGGGACAACGTAAAGCATCCATCGCCCGCTCTAACTTCGTATCAAGCTCCCAGGCATTTGTCGCATCGATCTTGTCCTGCAATTCACCTTGTCTCGCCAACAGCTTGTCCATCTCATTGGGATTCTCATACACTTCGGGCAAGCCGAATTTTTCGTTGATTTCCTCGTATTCTTTCAATATGGCCGCAGTTTCAGCGACTCCCTCTTCTACGATTTCACGAACAGTCTTATCGTTGTCCAACTCGGGTTCCTGTGCTAGATAACCCACAGAATATCCCGGAGAGAATACCACTTCACCCTGGTATGATTTGTCCAATCCTGCAATGATTTTCAACAGGGATGATTTGCCCGAACCATTCAGACCGATGACACCGATCTTGGCACCATAGAAGAATGACAGGTATATATTTTTTAAAACTTGCTTTTGCGGGGGATAAATTTTGTTTACTCCCGCCATGGAAAAGATTATTTTCTCGTCTGACATATCAATCGTTATTCTCGGGCGACAGCCCAAGTCTATTTAGTTTTATTATTCTTAGGTATTGTTTCGAACAGATTACCCCCTAGCTTCAAAGATATTAAAAGATATCAAATTTTCGATTAAATATAAAAACATTGTAAAACTACGGACAGTGCGCATTAGGGCATCATATAAGCAATCTGTTCCTTCGGCTATCGTTCGACATGGCTTCGGCCCCTGTTCGAGACCGCTTCGGGACTGCTTCGGGCTTTCTTCGGGAGCTCTTCGGGAGCTCTTCGGGTGTTCTTCGACTCCTCTTCGGCCTCTGTTCGGGTCGTTGCCGAAGAACAGTCGAAGGAGGGCCGAACAAGAGCCGAACAAGTTCCGACGGAATCCCGACTGTGTCCCGAGGCCGAACCGAATACTTGCCGAACACTGACCGAATCGAGCCCGTATAATTCGCTTTTCATAAAAATCTAGTGTAGCTGAATGAGACTTTTATGCGTTATCTAGATAAGTATCAGACTTGCGAAGTTTCGAAAACTTCAGAAGTCTTTCAACGTTCCCACTGACATTTTGTCTACATCTGTTTGTGGCTTAATTGTTGATAAATTATAATAAATAATAAGTTGGGGATTTACAATAATTTCATACATTTATAACATTCTTAACTTATTCTAAGAAAGAAAGGTAATTTACATGGAAGCAAAATTCTCACCAAGAGTAAAAGACGTAATATCGTATAGCCGCGAAGAGGCCTTGAGACTTCGTCATGACTATATCGGTACAGAGCATCTTTTGCTTGGGTTGATCCGAGAAGGTGATGGTGTGGCGATAAAAATTCTTAAAAATCTACAAATAGATATTGGAGCTATTCGTCAGTCTATAGAGGATGCCGTCAAAGGTTCGTCTGTATCCAGAGCGCCTATAGGCAACATGCCTCTGACCAAACAGGCTGAAAAAGTCCTCAAAATCACTTATCTTGAAGCTAAGATCTTTAAAAGTGATATCATTGGTACAGAGCACCTGTTGTTAGCCATATTGCGAGACGAAGACAATATCGCCTCACAGATCTTGCACCAATATAACATGACTTACGATCTGTTTAAAAACGAGGTGGAACAAAATAAAACAACCATCACGGACGAGGCTCCTGGTTCTTCTACGCCAGACGATGACTTTGCGGAAGAAGAAAGCTTTTCGGCTCCCAAAAAAGTATCCGACATAAAATCCAAAACTCCAGTATTGGACAATTTTGGGCGTGATCTTACAAGGGCGGCCGAAGAGGGCAAACTGGATCCAATCGTAGGTCGCGAAAAAGAAATCGAACGCGTATCACAGATCCTATCCCGCCGCAAAAAGAACAATCCGATCCTGATCGGTGAGCCCGGTGTGGGTAAATCTGCCATTGCCGAAGGGCTTGCCCTGCGTATCGTACAGCGTAAAGTGTCCCGTGTATTGTTCAATAAACGGGTCGTAACATTAGACCTGGCCTCATTGGTCGCCGGCACTAAATACCGTGGACAATTTGAAGAGCGCATGAAAGCGGTGATGAACGAACTGGAAAAATCTCCCGATGTCATCCTCTTTATCGATGAAATCCATACAATCGTTGGTGCCGGAGGCGCTTCGGGCTCTTTGGATGCCTCAAACATGTTCAAACCGGCGTTGGCCCGTGGTGAAATCCAATGTATCGGAGCGACTACTTTGGATGAATACCGCCAGTATATCGAGAAGGACGGTGCACTGGACCGTCGTTTTCAAAAAGTCATGGTAGAACCTGCTACCCATGATGAAACGATCGAAATATTGAACCGTATCAAGGATAAGTACGAAGAACACCACAACGTCATCTATACACCTGAGGCTATTGAAGCTTGTGTGAGCTTGACCACAAGGTATATCACCGACCGCTTCTTACCGGACAAGGCCATTGATGCCCTGGATGAAGCAGGCTCTCGGGTGCATCTCACCAATATACATGTGCCGCAAACAATCCTGGATATCGAGGAAAAGATCGAAGAGGTCAAGGTAGAAAAAAACAAAGTAGTACGCTCACAGAAATACGAAGAAGCGGCTAAACTACGTGACACGGAAAAAAAGCTTTTGGAAGAATTGGAACGTGAAAAAGCAGCTTGGGAAGCGGAAACGAAAACCAAACGCTATACCGTCACCGAAGATAATGTAGCCGAAGTTGTGTCCATGATGACAGGTATCCCTGTACAGCGTGTGAGCCAAACGGATAGTCAAAAATTATTGAATATGGCTGAGTCCATGAAAGGTCGTATCATCGGTCAGGACGATGCTGTACAAAAATTGGTCAAAGCGATCCAACGTACAAGAGCAGGGTTGAAAGATCCAAAGAAACCTATCGGCTCTTTTATCTTCCTGGGTCCCACGGGTGTCGGTAAAACCGAATTAGCCAAAGAATTGGCTCGTTTTATGTTTGATTCGGAAGATTCACTCATCCAAGTAGACATGAGTGAATATATGGAAAAATTTGCCGTATCACGTTTGGTCGGTGCGCCTCCAGGATATGTAGGCTATGAGGAAGGTGGACAGTTGACTGAAAAAGTCCGTCGTAAGCCTTATGCCGTCGTATTGCTGGATGAAATCGAAAAGGCACATCCTGATGTATTCAACCTCTTGCTGCAAGTTCTGGAAGAAGGACAGTTGACGGATAGCTTGGGACGTAAAGTGGATTTCAGAAACACGATCATCATCATGACGTCCAACATTGGTGTACGCCAATTGAAGGAATTTGGACAAGGTGTAGGCTTCACAACTACGGCTAAGGAAACGCAAGCCGATGCGCATTCGAGAGGTGTCATCGAGACGGCTTTGAAACGTGCTTTTGCTCCTGAGTTTTTAAACCGTATCGATGACGTAATCGTATTCAACTCATTGACAAAAGAACATATCTTCAAGATCATTGATATTGAATTGAAATCCCTATTTGTCCGTATCGAAGCTTTGGGACATACCATCAACTTGACCGAAAAAGCGAAGGAATACATTGCCGAAAAAGGCTATGACAGCAATTTTGGTGCAAGGCCACTGAAACGGGCTATCCAAAAACATCTGGAAGATCCTATTGCCGAAGAGATCCTCAAAGGGGAACTCAAACCCAATGAAACTATTGTTGTCGATTTGGATGAGGAGAAAAAAGAAATCGTCGTCAAAGGCCAAGGGTCAAACGATCATGACAATTCAGTCTCCTCGGATGTCAGTGGAGAGAACGAACATTAAACTTAAAAAAGGTCACAGCTTAAGCTGTGACCTTTTTTAATGCTCATTATTCATACTCTCCGTTATTTTCTGAATATTCAAGCTGTTGGCCATCGCACTGAATATACGATGATACGTACCTTTATTCTCGTAGAGCTCTTCGTGCGTACCATCCTCTACCACCCTCCCTCTCTCCATGACGATGATATGTGAAGCATCAATGATCTGGGAAATAGAATGCGAGACAATAACAACTGTACGTCCGACTTTGATGGCATCCAAGCTGTTCTTGATCTGTTCGGTGGCAATAGCATCCAGATTGGCCGTAGGTTCGTCCAGAAAGATAATAGGTGGATTTTTCAAAAACATCCGTGCGATAGCAATCCGTTGCTGTTGCCCTCCCGAAAGCAGATGTGCCTCCGAATCGTAACCTTTGGGCAACTCCATAATCTGCTCATGTATATAGGCTTTTCTGGCCGCCTCTATGACTTCTCCCAGTGGAGCCTCAGTTTTACCGTAACGGATATTATCGGCAATAGATCCTTTGAAGATATGGTTTTTCTGCAAAACCAAGCCTATGTTCTCCCGCAAGAATGCCGTGTCATACGCTGCCAGATCTACCCCGTTCAACAGAATTTTACCCGATGTAGGGGAATAAAACTTGTCTAACAGATTGATGACCGTACTTTTACCAGCCCCGCTTAAACCTACCAAAGCCGTAATCTGATTAGGTTCGATACGCATGGAAACCCCATGAATGGCCTTGGTTCCGTTCGGATATGCAAAATCCACATTTTGCAACTCGATCTTTCCTCGGATAGAAGCTGGTCTGTACTCTCCCGTAGACTCTCTTTCTTGATCTGCTTCGAGGATATCAAAAAAACTTTCGGAGTAGATCAAGGCATCATTGACCTCATCGTATATGCGGTGCAACTGCCGTATGGGTGCCGAGACATTGTTGAAGAGCATGATATGAAACATAATTGCACCCAAAGTCATCTGCTCATTCAACACAAAATAGGCCGTAAGGATAATTACGATGACCACTCCAATCTGCTCGATAAACCCTTTGATACTGTCAAAGAGAAAACTTGTCTTGCGGGTGGCCATTTGGTTTTCGGTCATTTCATACTGTATATCCTGATGGCGAGTAGCTTCCTCCTTTTCGCGCACAAAAGATTTGATCACCGTAATGGACTCGATCAGATTGATGATTTGGTTGCTCTTGTTTTCCCGAAAGCGACGCATATTACGCCGGAATCCGGACAATTTATTGGCCTGCAACTGAGACACATAAAAATAGATGGGTACAGTCAACAAACCTACCAATCCCACGTAGAAATTGGCATAGAACATACACCCTAGCGCTACTATAGCATTGGTGAATAAAGGAAGAATATCGATAAAGAAATTTTGCACCAAACGGGTCAATGAACTGATCCCAGCATCTATCCTGGTTTGGAGTTTGCCCGATTCATTGTCTGTCGAAGTATAAAAGGCCATCCGGTAGGTCAATATTTTGTCGACAATGGTCTGCGAAAAATCACGGGCAATCATAATCCGCAACTTTTCTCCAAAATATTTTTGACCAAATTGCACACAGGCATATACCACCTCCTTGCCCAAGAGAATGGCGGAGATCACCCCCAGAATATAGAGACCCTGTCGCAAGGGCGTCTTGGCCACCAATAAATCACTGATCGTGTCTACCGTGTACTTCAGAATGAATGCATTGACCTGGGCTGCGAAGGAACCTATTGCAGTCAGCAGCAAGGTATAAACCACCAACTTTTTGTAAGGCTTTACAAAAGGGAGTACTTTACCGAATAATGCTTTAATGGTCATATAATCTACCCTTTACAAATAATTGTCTCTATCCCCATTTCCTTAAATAATTCTTTGAATGAGGGAGGAATATCGTCACTGATGATGATATCGATCCTGGAAAAATCCACAATCTTACCGAAGCTCTTACGCCCAAACTTGCTAGAATCGGCCAATACAATGACTTGTTGGGCTACTTCTATCATCTTCTGATTCAACATAGCCTCTTGTGCACTGGTAGTCGATATCCCATAATCGATATCGATCCCATCTACACCCAAAAACAATTTGGAACAGAAAAAATTACTCAATACTGAATGCGCATAGGCTCCGGTCACTGAAGTGGACGATTTCCGCACGGAGCCTCCCAATTGAATGACTTCCACATTTTGGTGCTTCAAGAGTTGCAAAGTTACGTTCAGGGCCGACGTGACCACGGTGATATCTCCGATAGGATTCATTTCCCTTGCCAGAAACTGCGTGGTGGTTCCCGATCCGATAATGATCGAATCATTGGATGTGATCAATTTTGAAGCCTCTTTCGCTATCAACAGCTTTTCCCTCTCATGAATCTTTTCCTTTTCGAATACAGGGCGGTCTGTCTGATAAGGATTATGTCCCGTAGCTCCACCATGTGTCCGGTAAACTAAGCCAGAATCTTCGAGAAATTGCAAATCCTTTCGAATTGTTACTGATGAAACTTCCAATTCTTCACACAAGTCCAAAACGGATACATGTCCGTTCTTTTTGATTTGTTTAATAATATACTGATGCCGCTCTACGTTATTCATGTATCTAATGTAGGGAACTTATTTCAAATAATCACATTTTTCTTTGTTTTACAGGCAAATGGATTAAACTTCTCCATCTGGTCTTGTCATTTTTACAGTCACAAGGATTTCATTATAGAAGCGCAAACACAAGAACTTACTCTTCCATTCGTTTTCTTATATACTTATTTTATTTATTTCATTTGTTTTCGATTATTTTATATATTTACACTTTCAAAACATCAAAACGTCTCAAAACAAAATGAAACAAACAAGAAACGAAGCCATTCATACTATAAACAAGAGTTGGGACATTGCTATTATCGGTGGTGGAGCCACCGGAGTGGGTATCGCCGTGGACGCTGCTTCACGGGGTTACAAAACCATACTCATCGAAAAATACGATTTTGCCAAGGGCACTTCCAGCAAAAGCACCAAGCTGGTACACGGGGGGGTACGCTATCTGGCAAACGGAGATGTCAAACTGGTCTATTCTGCTTTGCGCGAACGCGGATTGATCTTCAAAAATGCCCCTCATGTTTCATTTGTTCAGAGTTTTGTGATCCCTTCCTACAATTGGTTTGGCAAGATGAAATTTCTCATCGGTCTAAAAGCCTACGATTGGCTAGCCGGCAAACTCCGTATAGGTAAATCGGTTCTACTGAGCAAAAAAGAAGTCATCGAAAAATTACCGAAAGTCAAAACCAAAGGTCTGTTGGGCGGCATACTATATTACGACGGCCAATTTGACGATGCCCGGCTTGCCGTCAACTTGGCACAGACAGCCATCGAGCACGGTGCCACCGTATTGAACTATGCGGAAGTTGTCCGCATCGAAAAAGATGGACACAACAAAGCCAATGGACTTACATTTGTAGACAGAGAAACCCATGAAAGCCATACGATATCGGCAAAAACCATTATCAATGCAACCGGTATTTTCGTGGACGACATATTAAAACTAGACTCTCCTACCCATCGCAACCTGGTACGTCCCAGCCAAGGCACACATATTGTCATAGATAAAAAGTTCTTGGGTAATGAAGACGCGCTGATGATTCCAGAGACAAGCGACGGTAGAGTACTGTTTGGCGTTCCTTGGCATGGCAAAGTATTGCTTGGAACAACGGATACCCCACTCAACGAACACCAGATCGAACCAAGGCCACTGAAAGAAGAAATTGATTTTATCCTAAATACAGCAGATCAATACCTGGAAAATGCACCTACTAAAAATGACGTACTTAGCATTTTCGCCGGTCTACGCCCTTTGGCAGCACCTACGAACGGAGATCCAGGTAGCACGAAGGAAATTTCCAGGGATCACAAACTAATCGCTAGTGAATCGGGAGTCATCACCATCACAGGAGGCAAATGGACGACCTACCGCAAAATGGCCGAAGAAACCGTAGACCTGGCTATCAAAACGGGCGGGCTTGAATTCAAAGCATGTCGCACGACCGATCTACCGATCCACGGCTCCACGCAGCAAAAACGTGCCGGACACTGGCAAGTATATGGCACAGATGCAGATACCATACTACAATTGGCCGAACAAAATCCCGAATGGAAGGAAAAGCTGCATCCGGATTATGATTTTATCGCTGCTGAAGTGGTGTGGGCATGCCAACATGAAATGGTTCGCAAGGTAGAAGATTTTTTGGCCAGACGCATCCGTTTCCTGTTGTTGGATGCAAAAGCTTCGCTAGTCGCAGCTCCCACAGTGGCCCGGATCATGGCGCAGGAACTAGGCAAAAACGAAGATTGGATAGCCAACGAAATAAAGGAGTACGAACAATTGGTTAATAACTATGTTATATAATTACATATAACCAAAATATAAACCTAGGGATGAGGAAGGAATACATATTAGCACTAGATCAGGGCACCACGAGCTCTCGGGCGATACTATTCGACCAACAAGGAGCGATTGTCAATATAGCCCAAAAAGAGTTCACGCAGATCTACCCCCGTTCGGGATGGGTGGAGCATGATGCGCAGGAAATATGGTCCACACAACTAGCTGTCATGGCCGAAGTTGTCGCCAAGTCAAAGACTAAACTGGACACTATAAAAGCAATCGGCATCACCAACCAACGGGAGACGACCATCGTATGGAACAAGAAGACCGGCAAACCTATCTACAATGCCATTGTATGGCAAGATAGACGTACCGCCGACTATTGCAAGGAGATCAGTAAGAAAGGACATGGAAAAGCCATACAGGAAAAAACAGGATTGCTGATCGACGCTTATTTTTCTGCCTCCAAGATCCATTGGATATTGAACAATGTAAAAGGTGCAAAGACGCTTGCAGCCAAAGGAGACCTGGCTTTTGGCACAGTAGATTCCTGGCTTGTGTACAATCTGACCAACGGCAAAAAACATATCACAGATGTATCCAATGCCTCAAGAACATTACTTTTCAATATCCACACCCTGGATTGGGATGAAGAGTTGTTAGCCATATTTGACATACCAAAATCCTTACTGCCACAAGTATGTAGCAGTTCGGAAGTCTATGGAGAGACTAGCCAGGAACTGATCAATCATAGTATTCCTATAGCGGGTATCGCCGGTGATCAACAGTCTGCTTTATTTGGACAGCTTTGCACTTCCAAAGGTATGGTCAAGAATACCTACGGTACAGGGTGCTTCCTGCTAATGAACATCGGCAACAAGCCTATCATTTCGCAAAACAAACTCGTGACAACCGTTGCCTGGAAAATTGGGAAACAAGTCAGTTATGCTTTAGAGGGCAGCGTATTCATCGGAGGCGCTGTCGTGCAGTGGCTAAGAGACGAACTGGGCATCATCAAAAAATCCAGTGACATCGAGCCTTTGGCTACAAGCGTACAGGATACCAATGGCGTATATCTTGTACCGGCCTTTTCGGGTTTGGGTGCACCGCATTGGAACGCAGAAGCACGGGGTACCTTGGTTGGACTTTCACGTGGTGCCAAAGATGCCCATATAGCCCGTGCAGCATTGGAAAGTATTGCGTTTCAAACGTACGACATCCTCAAGGCCATGGAAAGTGACTCGAAGACCAAAATCAAAGAATTGCGCGTAGACGGCGGAGCGACACAAAACAATTTTTTGATGCAGTTTCAGGCTGACATTATCACATCCAAAGTCATTCGTCCCTCTATCACAGAAACCACCGCTATGGGTGCAGCTTTTTTGGCTGGTCTGGCGATAGGCTTTTGGAAAGACATCAAAGAGTTGCAAGAACTATGGGAAGAAGACAAGGTTTTTTCACCCATCAAACACAAGAATATCGGCGATCAACTGAAAGAATGGCAGAGAGCGACCGATACAGCAAAGTTTTGGGCAGATTATAGAGTGGACAATTGAAAATGGAGAGTGGAGAGAGAACAATTTGTAAATCAAAAATCGTAAATCATAACCAATGACCCCATTTGTCGCAGAAATCATCGGTACAGGAGCTATGATCCTTTTGGGGGGAGGCGTAGTAGCCAATGTTGTGCTCAAAGGAACCAAGGGCAATAACTCCGGGTGGATCGTCATCACCACAGCTTGGGCATTTGCTGTCTTTGTAGGTGTCACGATAGCCGGCCCTTACAGTGGGGCCCATCTCAATTGCGCAGTCACACTGGCCAATCTGGTACTTAGCAAAATAGAACTATATACTGCTTTGGAATACATGGCGGGGCAGTTCATTGGCGCCATAACCGGAGCTTTTCTGGTCTGGCTGATATACAAGGATCATTTTGACCAAACCGAGGATGCCGGAGCCAAACAAGCAGTTTTCTGTACAGCACCAGCCATAAGAAACCTCCCCATCAATCTGGTTTCTGAAGTTGTAGGTACATTTGTATTGATCTTTACCATCCTCCATTTCAAGGATGCCTCATTGCCAGATGCCTCCCCTATCGGACTGGGCTCTATCGGTGCTATCCCGGTGACTTTTTTGGTCTGGGCCATAGGGTTGTCATTGGGAGGAACAACAGGGTATGCCATCAACCCGGCCAGAGATCTAGGACCGCGGATCGTACACGCCCTACTCCCGATCAAGAACAAAGCCTCCTTCAACGCTTCCTACGCTTGGGTACCTGTTGCGGGTCCTCTGTTGGGAGCTACGTTGGCTGCAGTGTTATATTTGGTTATATATTAGAAACTTTAAATTAACACATTATTCATATTAATTTTCAATTTTCGCAACCATTATAATTAAAAGACCTTATGTTTACAATGAGACAAAAAAGGATAAGACGCATAAAATTTTCGACGAAAGTTTTATGGGCTGCTTTGGCTGTTGCGTGCTACGCAGGGAATGATCTTTATGCCAAGGATATCCCCAAGGCAGAAAGCAGCATGAGCCAAAGCCAGGAACAGATCAGGATCCAAGGTCGGATATTGGATCAATCCACCAACGAACCTATAGCAGGCGTATCCATCCGTCTAAATGGCAGAACTTTAGCATCATCCAATGCTGACGGAACGTTCCAGCTGAATATCCCCAAAGGATCCAGTGTCACCTTTGAATTCATCGGATACGAGTTAGTGTCCCGAACATTCAATGTCAACATGAACAATGCGGTGATACAAATGTCAGAATCTGCCGAGCAGATCAGTGAAGTAATCGTAACGGCACTCGGTATCAGGAGAGATCAAAAAGCATTGGGGTATGCCGCTACCGAGCTAAAAGGCGAGCAACTCACCGATGCCATCTCCAACAACTGGACGGATGCTCTATCCGGAAAAGTAGCGGGTGTCAATTTGGTACGTTCTGGAGGTGGCCCGGCAGGTTCAAACAAAATTATTCTGCGCGGGGAAAATAACCTTACAGGCGATAATGATGCTCTTATAGTTGTCGACGGAATTGTTATTAGTGGTAGTACAGGTAAAATGACTGGAGGAGATCATGGTGCCTACCTTTCCGGCGATTCGCCTTCCGACTATGGATCAGGATTATCAGATATCAATCCTGAAGACATAGAAAACATTACGGTATTGAAAGGCCCCAATGCAACAGCTCTCTACGGACAGAGAGGTGCCAACGGTGCGATCATTATTACTACCAAATCCGGCAAAAACAGAAAAGGCATAGGTGTCACAGTCACATCCAACACCACCATTGAATCTATTTCACGATGGCCGGATTACCAATTCGAATACGGTCAAGGAGACGAAGGTGTCAATTACTATTCTTTCCTGGCCGGGGGTGGATTGGCTAGTACACGCAGTACAAGTTCAGTTTGGGGAGCTAAATTTGATGGACAGTTGTTCTACCAATACGATCCTGTCACACAAACAAGAGCAACGACTCCGACCCCCTGGGTTCCTTATCCCGATGCGCGGAAACAATTCTTTAATACCGGACGTACATTTACAAATTCCGCTACATTGGACGGTGGTAATGACCGTACAACAATGCGTTTTTCATTTACCAACTTAAACAATGAATGGATCATACCTAATACAGGCTACGACCGGAATACGATATCTGTCAATGCCAGTCATAAAGCTACGGATAAATTAAAGATCCAGACACGCATCAACTTTAAGCAAAACAAAAGTGACAATCTGCCTTCCACCGGTTACAACAACCAATCAATCATGTATTGGAATATTTTCTGGGTACCTAATGCACCCCTCGATTGGTTGAAAGATTATTGGAAGAAAGGACAAGAAAACGAAGTGCAAAACTATCCATTCAGTAGCTATCCGGACAACCCGTACCTGATCGCGTACGAGATGCTGAATAAATCCAAGCGTAACGGATTGACGGGCAACGTGGAGGCGAATTATGAATTTTCAAAAAATCTGAATGTCATGGTGCGTACCAATTTAGATTTTGGCATTGAAAGACGTTCACAACAACGCCCTTTTGATACTGAAAAATTCAAAAAAGGAATGTACCGCACACAAACCATCTATAATCAGGAAACCAGTACGGATCTGATGATTAACTATAACAAAGAGATCAATTCAGACATCAAAACAAGCTTATCTATTGGAGGAAGTACATTAAGAAATGAAAGACATCAGGAAAGGAATTATGCAGATTCGCTTTCAGTGCCTGGCAACTACACTTTGGCCAATGCGGCCGGATTGGTAGTGTCTTCTCCATTACAATCACAATATGTATTAAACAGCTGGTTTGCACTTGGTACACTTTCTTACAAAGAGCTTTTGTTTTTTGATTTTTCAGCGCGTAATGACTGGGCCAGTACTTTAGCAACTCCGGAAAGAAAAGGAAACTCATCTTTCTTCTACCCATCAGCAAACCTCAGTCTGATTGTTTCCGAAGTATTTGATCTTCCGCAAGAGATTTCTTACCTAAAATTACGCTCTTCCTTAGCAGGTGTAGGTAGCGGTGGAACAACACCGTATCTAACATCTTACACTTACAATCCGGAAGTTACATTTCCGGGGGGTGCTTCTAATCCTACCTTGATCCCAAATCCGGATCTAATGCCTCTGCGGACAAATAGTTTTGAGATCGGTACGGACATGAGATTATTCAAAAACAGATTTAACTTAGGACTCACCTATTATCATGGTTGGACAAAGGATCAACACTTGAGAGCCACGACAGACAGATCATCCGGCTATAGCACAATTCTATTGAATGCCGGAGAAATCCAAAATAGTGGTATAGAAATAGAGGCCGGCGGTACTGCTGTTCATAAAGGAGGCTTCCAATGGAGGCTAAACGGAACATACACCGCTAACAGAAATAAGGTTGTATATTTAACGGATATTCTGCCAAGCATCGTCCTTCAAAATGGCCCTGGTAGCCGTGGAGCTATTATTGCGTACCCGGGTGGAAGTATGGGCGATCTCTACGGCAGAGGGTATTTACGCTCTCCGCAGGGTGAAATCATTTACGAAAACGGTATCCCACAACTGACCGATACCATGATGTATATTGGTAATACCAACCCGAAATGGAAAGCGAGCTTAAACAACGAATTCCGTTACAAGCAGTTCAGGGCTAGTTTCTTGGTCGATGCCCAGGTTGGCGCAGTAGCTTATTCGCTGACGGCCGCAAACTTAGCTGAGCAAGGCAAAACAAAGAACACCTTACGTGGCAGGTACAATGGTATTATTGGCAAAGGGGTTATTGACAACGGAGACGGCACCTATAGGCCAAATGATTTTATTACCGAAAATGTTTGGGATTACTACACAGCCCATTTAGGAAAAGACAATGTAGAAGGTACATCGTACTCCACAGACTTTTTGAAATTGCGGGAAGCCCGCATCGACTATACTTTTACAGCCAAACAATTGGCCCGCATAGGCCTACAACGTGCAACTGTAGGCATATTTGGCCGAGATCTGTTTGTATGGAGCAAATGGCCTGTATTCGATCCCGAATTTGGGACGTTAAGTGGATCAGATATCAACAAAGGCTTTGAGCTGGGACAATTCCCTTCGACACGAACTTTTGGTCTGAACATTGTTATTGGCATTTAATTTTAAGGAGGACAAAAAAAAATGAAACGAATACATATATTTTTGGCTTTTGTATTACTAACAGGAGCCTCCTCATGCGACAAGAATTTTGAGGAAATCAATACGAATCCAAATGGTCTAAGCAATGTACAACCGGCTAACCTGCTTGCTCCCGCCCTTAAAAAGGTCGTGGAATACAACATGAGCCGGAGCCAGCGCATCACCAACGAACTGATGCAGGTCACGGTAGATATGGGCGATGGAGATGGAAAAATCTTTCGCTATGATATCCGGGCTACCGAAGCAGATTACCTATGGAACAATTGGTATACGCAATTGAATAATTTCAGAGACATATACAAACTTGCCGAAGCAATGGAAGACAAATCGTATATGGGGGTTTCCCTGATCTGTCAGGCATGGGTATTTTCTATGTTGACGGACACCTATGGAGATATCCCTTACTTCAATGCACTGCAAGGAAAAGAATTGAACGTCACACCTGAATTTGATTCGCAGGAAGCCATATATCAGGATCTGTTTGAAAAGCTGGAAGAAGCAAACACCTTACTAAAAGGCAGTCCCAATATAAGCGGTGAGCCTATTTTTAACGGCAATGTAGCTTTATGGAGAAAGTTTGGCAATTCACTTTATCTGAGGTTACTTTTACGTGTATCGCACAAGGCCAATATGGATGCACCTGCGAAAATCAAAAAGATCGTAGATGACCAACCAACGGACTATCCTTTGATCTCCAGCAATGCCGAGTCGGCTATCTTAAGATGGACAGGTTCGTCTCCTTACGTTTCTCCTTTTGCCACATGGCGACCCGGAGACTGGTATGGCCCGAAGCTGACTACTTTCTTTGTCAACAATCTGAATGAATGGTCAGATCCTCGCATTCAGAAATGGGCTTCACTCTTCGAAGGAGATTATGCAGGTGTACCTAGTGGATACCCCATCGGTACAAATCCACAAGGCAAATCCGCTTTACTCACTTCATTAATGGTAGAACCATTGTTGGGCAATATCCTGAACTATGGCGAACTACAATTTATTTTGGCAGAGGCAGCTGTTAAAGGCTGGGTATCGAATAAGACCGCGCAGGAATATTATGAAACCGGGATTCAAAACGCTATCGAGCTATGGGGAATGACCGTACCGAGTTATTACATGGGTGGCGAACATATTGTTTGGGATGACAATGAAGACTTAGCACATAAGATGCAGCTCATCCATCAACAGAAATACTACGCATTGTTTTTCACTGATCTACAGTCCTGGTTCGAATTCAGGCGCACAGGCTATCCGGAGCTACCTATCCTTTCCGGGCACGGCAACAATGGCATAATGCCTGCACGACTCAACTATCCGGTATACGTGCAAGCCGCCAATAAAGAAAATTACAGAAAAGCTGTCGCAAATCAGGGACCGGATAATATTAATACCTTAGTATGGTGGCAAAAACCTTAATGAAACTTGTTATGAAAACTATATTCAACAAAAAAACAATAAAGGCTATCCTGTTAGCCCTATTGGCCTCAGTCGGTCTTTTTCATAGCTGTGAAGACAAATCAGAAAACTATCTGGGCGAACTCAGCCCATATATCGCATTGGAAGATGTACGAGCCCTGCATAAAGGTAGTGATGTACAACTCAACGAGGAAACGCTGACCGGAGCATCTAAGATATACGGTACAGTTATTTCTGACCATAGAAGTGGGAATGTCCCTGACGGTACGATCATCCTCCAACAATGGAAGCGTAATCGCTTAAGAGGTATGGCTATTCACGCCGGATCCGTAGCGGCAGATTTTCTGCCCGGCGACTCGATCGTAGTCAATATCAATAATAAAACACTGACAAGAGATGGCTTCCTGACCGTTACCGGCGTGACGACAGCAGATATTGAAAAAATCTCCACGGGCAACAATATCATGGGGGTAACGACAACCGCTTACAGCATGAATTTAGCTCCACAAAATTTTGAAGGCACTCTCGTGAAGATTGTTGGTGGGCAAATGTATCCGAAGCCCGAAACCGGAGAAGTATTCAATGGAACAAAACTGATGATAAACGGAGCAGACACTGTTGGTATAGTCACCCTGCCCGAAGCTGAATTTGCACAGACACAGGTACCTAGAAATATAAATGTTACAGGTATCATGTTAGGAGCAAAAGATAGCGACATTACTAAAAACAATATATTCCCCAGATATAGCGAAGACATAGTAGATGTCTCAGATCCTGAAGTACCAGAATACATCGGATCTACCCCTATTATTATCACTGGTTTCTGTAACGATCCTTCAGGTGGTGATAGTAACTATGAATATATCCAACTACGCGCCAATACAGATATTAATTTTGCTGAAGTACCTTTTTCCGTTGTGACAAGCAATAACGCAGGATCAGTGTTACATACAGCGGGGTGGGCAACAGGCGGTGCAAAAACATATAAATTTAATCTTACTGAAGGATCTGTCAGTAAAGGAGATATTTTCTATGTTGGTGGTCATCAGAAAAAAATAAATGGAGCTAACTCTACAGATATTTCGAACGCAAAATGGATTCGTACCATTGCGACAGCCAACGATCCTGGTGATGGATTGGGAGATAAAAATTCGAATATTATGCCAAATAGTGGAAATGCCGGAGGTATCGCAGTATTCATTGGGACGAATGTCGCCGAACAATCTGTACCTGTAGATGTGATATTCTATGGAGGCAACGGAACAGCTTCCATCATCAGTCCTGATAAAACACATGGCTATAGAATTGCAAATACGGATCATTATGCCATGTATATCCAAGACACCGGAGAGCTCACGCCTTTCTTCTCCATGGGTGATGGCAAAAATGATTTCAGATTCCCACATCACGGCGGTCCAACTAATACAGATGCAGGATATTTCTTTCAATTAGGTGGACAGTTTAACACGACCACTAGAAAATGGGAAACTCCAAGAGAGCATAACATATTTATTTTGGATAAAAGTTCCACTATTGATATGATCGAAACCGGCGATGGTGTGACCAAACAAGTGGATTAATCACTAGTTTTGGCCTACAAACCAAGAAAATGGTTTGTAGGCCAAACTATTAAACACTTACTTAAAACCAAAAACTATATAAATGAATATGATAAAAATTCATAGGATTCTGATTGCCCTTATCTTAGCTTTCGTATCTTTAAACTATTCGTGCAAAGATACCACCATTCCTGGAGGAAAAGACGATGGTACCGAACTACCGGCAGCAATCAATCTGACAAACTTAAAAGTTGAATCTGTTTACAATGTTTCACTCAGTAGCGAATTATCCATAAAGGGCCAGGGATTCAAAAATGATGACATCGTATCCTTTGTTCCGAAAGGCAATATAGGAACAGCTATAGATATCCCCATCAAGTCCGTGAGCAATGAGGGTATCCTGCTAACTTATTCCACCGAACTCAAAAGTGGCTCTTACACAGTCATCCTTAAAAGAGGTAATTATTCCAGACAACTGGGTCAAACCACAGTCAACTTTGTCATCAATCCCAATATCCCCGATATAGCGGGCAAAAATATCAAAGGAACCGTGTTTAGCAATGGACAGGGAGTCGCCAATGTGGTTGTTTCCGATGGATACGATGTCGCCAAAACAGATCAAAACGGCATTTATTATCTGGCGTCCAACAAACAAACTGGTTATGTTTTTGTTTCCGTTCCCGGCAACTATGAAGTCGTCAGCACAAACAATAACTTACCTGTTTTCTATCAGTATCTCAATGCCGGCACCGACATTGTAGAAGTAAAAGATTTTGAACTGAAACCTGTCAACAATGACAACCATATCGTCCTGGCTATGGCCGACCTGCATCTGGCCAACCGTAACGAAGATTTAACACAATTTCAAAACGGATTTGTAGCTGATGTCAATCAGCAGATTGCAAGCTATCAGGGTCAAGGTAAAAAAGTGTATGGGCTGACTTTGGGGGACCTCACATGGGATACCTATTGGTACAGTAATAGTTTCATGCTTCCGGAATACGTAAAACAAATCAGTAAGGTCAATGCTCCTGTATTCAATATCATGGGCAATCATGACAACGACCCTTATTTTGCCAACGATTGGTCTGCCGAAAATGCATATAGGCGTACACTGGGACCGACCTACTATTCTTTTAATCTGGGAAAGATACACTATATCGTACTGGACAATACCGAATACATCAATACTGGCGGTGCCTCAGGAGTAGTCGGTAACAGAAACTATAATGCCAAATTTTCAGACCAACAACTCAGTTGGCTCGAAAAAGACCTGGCCACAATAGATGCCTCCACTCCTATCGTCATCGCCACACATATTCAGGTACACAATGCACCTGCTGCAAACGGTACGCTGCCAGGATTCCGTACAAGCAATGGGCAACAGCTGATTAACCTGCTGAGCCAATTCAACGAAGTACATATTCTTACCGGACATACACATATTAATTACCGTGTCCCACACAATACAAAACTCATGGAGCACAACACCGCCGCAATATGTGCCACCTGGTGGTGGACTGGCAGAACCGGTTATTCCGACAATCATATCGCTCCAGATGGCAGTCCGGGTGGATATAGCGTATGGGAAATGACCGGCAAGGATATCAAATGGCATTATAAATCTATTGGTTATGACAAAGATTATCAGTTCAGATCGTATGATCTGAACAATGTGCATATCACAGCAAGTCAATATGCATCGAGCGCCAAAACCGAATTCCAGAGTATGGTACCTCAATACGCTTTTGATTTTGCCAATGAAAATAAAAACAATGAGGTGCTTATCAATATCTGGGGATACGATCCGCAGTGGACGGTTACGGTGACTGAAAGCGGAAATCCGCTCACCGTAACACGTGTAAACTCCAGAGACCCTTTGCATATCATATCATACAGTATGAAACGTCTGAACGTAAACGCCGAGCCAACATTCGATTCAACCAACACCTCACATATGTTTAAGGTTAAAGCCAGTGCAGCGAATACTACATTAGATATTCAGGTGAAAGATCGCTTTGGCAACATTTACACCGAAACCATGACAAGACCAAAAGATTTTACATATAACATGAAATAGCAACGACTCCTTTGTATATTAGGGGTAATATTATGATAAGTAGAAAAGGTAAATATCCAAGCATATTCTAAGAAATAGAATTGTTACTTTTTCTTTATTTAAAATAGTTTATTTTTAGATAGTTTTGACACGAACTCAAACCTTTTGAAACAGTAAAAACAAAAACAAACAATGTCTGCCATTAATAAAATTGTCCTACCATTGGTTATTGTATGTCTAGGAATATCTTCCTGCAAAACCACCAAACACACGATGACACAAAATGCTACATTTCCTTCTTTTTCGTATGAAGGACATCGGGGTGCAAGAGGCCTATATCCCGAAAACTCCATTGGTGCTATGAAAGTAGCTATAGACCTTCCAAAAGTGACTACCTTGGAGATGGATTGTCATATTACAAAAGACAAAAAGGTCGTCGTATATCACGATCACTATCTAAACCCCAAGTTTGTGACTTATACTAACGGTCAAGAACTGAAAGGAAAAGACATCAAGGGCTTATTGTACGATTATACCTGGGAAGAGTTGGCAACGTTTGACCTGGGACTGAAAGGAAATGTTGATTTTCCCGAACAAAAAAAGATCTCTACAAAGATCTCCTTACTGGCTGATCTGATCGATGAGGCAGAGGCTTATGCCAAAACTACGCGCAAGTCCCCTATGTACTATAACATTGAGACAAAAAGCAGCGAAAAGAGAGATCATATAGCACACCCCGCCCCACAAGAATTTTCAGACTTATTGTTACAGATCGTCATCGAGAAAGGCATAGGTTCGCGCACTGTGATCCAATCCTTTGACAAAAGAACCATACAATATATCAACAAGACTTATCCGCAGATAAAGACCTCCTATCTGATCGATGGCAAAAACACAAAAACGATTGATGAATTGATCAAAGAGTTGGGTTTTAAACCTTTTATCATCAGCCCTTACTACAAACTGGTCGACGCAGGATTTGTAGAAGATGCCCATAAAAAAGGCATCAAAGTCGTGCCATGGACGGTAAACACCAAGGAAGAGATTCAAGCACTTGAAAAACTCAAAGTAGATGGTATCATCAGTGACTACCCCAACTTATTTTAACAACAACCACAATCTATGTTCAATATTTTCAAACCCGCAGCACACAAACCGCAGTTGCCTGCAGACAGAATAGATCCTGAGTATAAAAAACTGCGTTTACAGGTGTTTATCGGTATATTCATCGGGTATGCGGCCTATTATTTTGTTCGTAAGAATTTTTCGTTTGCCGTCAAGGATCTACAGGATACCCTGGGCTATAGCAAGGCTGAACTAGGGTTTGCCATGTCTGCGATTTCAATTGCCTATGGTCTTAGTAAATTCTTGATGGGCAATGTTTCGGATCGGAGTAATGCCCGTTATTTTCTGGCTACCGGATTGATCCTTTCGTCACTGACGATGATATTCATGGGTTTCTCACCCTTTGCAACCTCATCTATTGCTATCATCTTTATTCTCTTGTTTATCAACGGATGGGTACAAGGTATGGGGTGGCCTGCATGTGGACGCGTAGTAGTACATTGGTATTCGATCAAAGAGAGGGGTACGGCCATGTCCATATGGAACCTTGCCCACAATGTAGGCGGTTTTTTGGTGGGGCCATTGGCTATACTCGGTGTAGAGTTGTTTGTCGACTGGCAGGCCCGTCTTTATTTCCCGGGGTTAGCGGCACTATTGGTAGCTTTGATTTCAATATTGTTGGTCAGAGATACCCCGCAATCCTGTGGGCTTCCCCCTATTGAGGAATACAACAACGACTATCCAAAGACGTACGACAAATCGCAGGAGAAAGAGTTCAGTGCAAAAGACATCTTCTTCAAGTATGTCTTCAACAATAAAATGTTGTGGTTTATCGCTGTTGCCAATGCTTTTGTCTATCTCGTGCGCAATGGGATCATCAACTGGGCCCCAACGTATCTGCAGGAAGCCAAGCATTTTACCGCTTCGGAAGCGACATGGTCAGCCTCGATTTATGAATTGGCTGCCATACCAGGCACCATCCTTTGCGGGATAATGAGCGATAAACTGTTCAAGGGCCGCCGTGCCCCTGTGACCATTATCTACATGGCACTTACTTTTCTGGCCGTATTTGTGTATTGGGTGACCCCGGGGGAGACCGCCTGGCTCGTGAACGGTTCGCTGTGGACAGTGGGTTTCTTGATCTACGGTCCGGTCATGCTTATCGGCGTGCAAGCATTAGATCTCGTCCCCAAGAAAGCTGCCGGTACGGCCGCAGGTTTGACCGGCTTGTTTGGTTATTTCATCGGCGATCTTTTGGCCAACGCGGCGTTGGGGGGCATTGTAGACTATAGTGGATGGAATGCCAGTTTTGAGGTCATCTTATTGTCCTGCGGTCTAGCTATCCTATTCACCGCATTCACGTGGAACAGGGAAAAAGATCTGCTTCAATTGAGGTAAATGC
>Ga0182737_1000459_pt1 | contig 57552 bp, 47 predicted proteins | sample eDN5th30CBELigOP_FD_128878 | JGI IMG/M metagenome (GOLD analysis project Ga0182737, IMG submission 128878) | Enriched Organic Plus compost microbial communities from Emeryville, California, USA - eDNA 5th pass 30_C BE-Lig OP (version 2) (version 2) ...
GCGCGGCCGCCGAGAAAGCCCTGCATCGCATCGACCGCCACATGGCCACGGTGGAATGGGCCGGCAACCTGTTCTACGGCCTGAGCCTGGGCAGCGTGCTGCTGCTGGCGGCGCTGGGCCTGGCCATCACCTTCGGCCTGATGGGCATCATCAACATGGCCCATGGCGAGCTGCTGATGATCGGGGCCTACGCCACCTACCTGGTGCAGACGCTGTTCCGCCAGTGGCTGCCGCCCGGCTGGCTGGACTGGTACGTGCTGGCCGCGCTGCCGGTGGCCTTCGTGGCGACGGCGCTGGTCGGCATGGCCCTGGAACGCACGGTGATCCGCTGGCTGTACGGCCGTCCGCTGGAGACGCTGCTGGCCACCTGGGGCATCAGCCTGATGCTGATGCAGGGCGTGCGCACCCTGTTCGGCGCGCAGAACGTCGAGGTCAGCAACCCCGCGTGGATGTCGGGCGGCGTCACGGTGCTGGGCGGCCTGGTGCTGACCTACAACCGGCTGGCCATCATCGTCTTCGCGCTGCTGGTGGTGTTCTTCGTGTGGCTGCTGCTGAACCACACGCGGCTGGGCCTGTTCGTGCGCGCCATCACCCAGAACCGCCGCATGGCCGATTGCGTGGGCGTGCCCACCGGCCGCATCGACATGCTGGCCTTCGGCCTGGGCTCGGGCATCGCCGGGCTGGCCGGCGTGGCCCTGTCGCAGCTGGGCAACGTGGGCCCCGACCTGGGCCGCGGCTACATCGTCGACTCGTTCATGGTGGTGGTGCTGGGCGGCGTCGGCCAGCTCGCCGGCACCGTGATCGCCGCGCTGGGCCTGGGCGGCGTCAACAAGTTCCTGGAACCCTACGCCGGCGCGGTCATGGCAAAGATCACCATCCTGATACTCATCGTGCTGTTCATCCAGAAGCGGCCGCAAGGCCTGTTCGCCCCGCGCGGCCGGAGCGTCGAATGAACGCGCCCGCCCATTCCGACCTGCTGCGCCTGGCCCGCCGGCCGCTGTTCTCGCCACGCGCCTGGCTGGCGCTGGCGCTGTGTACCGCGGCGCTGGCGCTGCTGCCCGCGCTGAACCTGGCGCTGCCGCCCGGCCATCCCTTGCACGTGTCCTCGTACGTCGTGGCATTGGCCGGCAAATTCATGTGCTATGCGCTGGCCGCGCTGGCGCTGGACCTGGTGTGGGGCTACGCCGGGATCCTGTCGCTGGGCCACGGCCTGTTCTTCGCCCTGGGCGGCTACGCCCACGGCATGTACCTGATGCGCGCCATCGGCCGCGACGGCGTCTACCAGAGCGATCTCCCCGACTTCATGGTGTTCCTGAACTGGAAGGAATATCCGTGGTACTGGGCCGGCACCGAACACTTCGGCTATGCCGCGCTGCTGGTCGTGCTGGTGCCCGGCGTGCTGGCCTTTCTGTTCGGGTACTTCGCCTTCCGCTCGCGCATCAAGGGCGTGTACTTCTCCATCATCACGCAGGCCCTCACCTACGCGGCCATGCTGCTGTTCTTCCGCAACGATACCGGCTTCGGCGGCAACAACGGCTTCACCGACTTCAAGCGCATCCTGGGCTTCGACATCACCGCGCCCACCACGCGTGCGGCGCTGTACTGGATCACCCTGGCCTTCCTGGGCGGCTCGCTGGTGGTGGCGCGCCTGGTCACGCAATCCAAGCTGGGCCGCGTGCTGACCGCCGTGCGCGATGCCGAGAGCCGGCTGCGCTTCCTGGGCTACGAGCCGCTGGGCTTCAAGCTGTTCGTGTGGACGCTGTCGGCCGTGATGTGCGGCATCGCGGGCGCGCTGTACGTGCCGCAGGTGGGCATCATCAACCCGGGCGAGATGTCCACCGAGAACTCCATCGAGATGGTCATCTGGGTGGCCACCGGGGGGCGCGGCACGCTGATCGGCCCCATCGTCGGCGCCGGCGCGGTCAACGGCCTGAAGACCTGGTTCACCAGCGTGGCGCCCGAGTTCTGGCTGTATGCGCTGGGCCTGATCTTCGTGCTGGTCACGCTGTTCCTGCCACAGGGCATCGTCGGCCTGGCGCGCCGCCTGGCCGCGCGGCTGCAGGAACGCAGGGACGCCACCCGCCTGGAGGAGCAGAAGGCATGAACGCGGCCACCCCAACCCTCGAGACCCCTGATGCGCTGCAGGGCGGCCCCAACGGCGAGGCCAGCTACGGCCGGGTCAGCCAGGCGGGCCTGGACACCACCCACGGCGCCATCCTGTACCTGGACGACATCACCGTCAGCTTCGACGGCTTCAAGGCGCTGAACAAGCTGACGCTGGACATCGGCGTGGGCGAGCTGCGCTGCATCATCGGCCCCAACGGCGCCGGCAAGACGACCATGATGGACGTCATCACCGGCAAGACCCGGCCCACGTCGGGCACGGCCTACTTCGGCCAGACCATCGACCTGACGACCCTGAGCGAGGCCGAGATCGCCCACGCCGGCATCGGCCGCAAGTTCCAGCGCCCTACCGTGTTCGAGAGCCACAGCGTGTTCGAGAACCTGGAACTGGCCATGAAGACCGACAAGCGCGTGCGGCCCACGCTGTTTTCGCGCTTGGACAGCGCGGCCGCCGACCGCATCGCCCAGACGCTGGACCTGATCCGCCTGCGCGCGCACGCCGCGCGGCCCGCCGGCCTGCTGTCGCACGGCCAGAAACAATGGCTGGAGATCGGCATGCTGCTGATGCAGGAGCCGCGTCTGCTGCTGCTGGACGAGCCCGTGGCCGGCATGACCGACGCCGAGACCGAGCGCACCGGCGAACTGCTCAATGAACTGCGCGGCCACCACTCGCTGATGGTGGTGGAGCACGACATGGACTTCGTCACGCAGATCGCCGGCCCCGGCAAGGTGACCGTGCTGCACGAGGGTTCGGTCCTGGCCGAAGGCACCATGACCGCCGTGCAGGCCGATCCGCGCGTCATCGAGGTCTACCTGGGACGATGACGCCCTGCTTCCTTTCCACCCGCCGCCCGCGCCCGGCCTGCGCCGCCGCGAGCCGCGCATAGGACCGACATGCTCGAAGTCAACGCGATCAACCAATACTACGGCGGCAGCCACACCCTGCGGGGCGTGTCGCTGGCGCTGCAGCGCGGCGAATGCCTGGCCCTGCTGGGCCGCAACGGCGTGGGCAAGACCACCCTGCTGAAGTGCCTGATGGGCGTGCTGCCCGTGGCCAGCGGCAGCGTGCGCCTGGACGGCAACGACATTACCCGCCTGGCCCCGCACCAGCGCGCCGCGCGCGGCATGGCCTACGTGCCCCAGGGGCGCGACATCTTCGCGCGTCTCACCGTCGAGGAGAACATCGTGATGGGCATGGCCACCAAGCCGGCCGCCCACGCCCGCCGCATCAAGGAAGAAATCTTCGAACTCTTTCCCGTATTGAAGACCATGCTGGCGCGGCGCGGCGGCGACCTGTCCGGCGGCCAGCAGCAACAGCTGGCGATCGCCCGCGCCCTGGTGGCCGAGCCCGCCGTCATCATCCTGGACGAACCCACCGAGGGCATCCAGCCCTCCATCATCAAGGACATCGGCCGCGTCATCCACATGCTGCGCCAGCGCGGCGACATCGGCATCCTGCTGTGCGAGCAATACTTCGACTTCGCCCGCGAACTGGCCGACCACTTCATCGTGCTGTCGCGCGGCGAGGTCGTGGCCCGCGGCGACCGTACAGCGATCGACAGCGAAGACGTACGACGCCACCTGTCGGTGTAGACAGACCGGAAAGCCCGCGAGCCGTACCTAGAACGAAAATTGACGGACGGGGCCATGCGCAGGCCCGAGGCGCGATGCATCAACAAATACCCTCCCTCATCATTGTTAACCCAGGGTTAACAATGTTTTGACCCGAACCCCGGGCCACGCCCGCCCCGCCTTTGTACAGTGCAGTCTCTCCGCGCGCACGCGCAAGAAAGCAAGCATCCGAGACCGCACCATGAAAACCTATCGCATCGCCACCATCCCCGGCGACGGCATCGGCAAGGAAGTCATCCCCGCGGGCCGCCGCGTGATGGAAGCCCTGGCCGAGTCGCAGGGCAACTTCCGCTTCGAATTCCAGGACTTCGACTGGGGTGGCGACTACTACCGCAAGCACGGCGTCATGATGCCCGAGAACGGCCTGGACGACCTGCGCGGGCAGGACGCCATCCTGTTCGGTTCCGCCGGCGATCCCCACATCCCCGACCACGTCACCCTCTGGGGCCTGCGCCTGAAGATCTGCCAGGGCCTGGACCAGTACGCCAACGTGCGCCCCACCCGCATCCTGCCCGGCATCGACGCGCCGCTGAAGCGCTGCGGCCCCGACGACCTGAACTGGGTCATCGTGCGCGAGAACTCCGAGGGCGAGTACGCCGGCGTGGGCGGGCGCGTGCACCAGGGCCTGCCCATCGAGGCCGCCACCGACGTGTCGATGATGACCCGCGCCGGCGTCGAGCGCATCATGCGCTACGCCTTCCGCCTGGCCCAGTCGCGTCCGCGCAGGCAGCTCACCGTCGTCACCAAGTCCAATGCCCAGCGCCACGCCATGGTCATGTGGGACGAGATCGCCGTACAGGTCGCCGCCGAATTCCCCGACGTGAAGTGGGACAAGGAACTGGTCGACGCCGCTACCGCGCGCATGGTCAACCGGCCGGCCTCGCTGGACACCATCGTGGCCACGAACCTGCACGCCGACATCCTCAGCGACCTGGCCGCCGCGCTGGCCGGCAGCCTGGGCATCGCCCCCACCGGCAACATCGATCCCGAGCGCCGCCATCCGTCCATGTTCGAACCCATCCACGGCTCGGCCTTCGACATCATGGGCAAGGGCCTGGCCAACCCCGTAGGTACCTTCTGGTCCATCGTGATGCTGCTGGAGCATCTTGGCGAGAACGAGGCCGCGCGCCGCGTGATGGCGGCCGTCGAGGCCGTGACCGCGGACCGCACGCTGCACACGCGCGACCTGGGCGGCCAGGCCACCACCGAGCAGGTCACCGAGGCGGTATGCCGGCACGTGCGTCAGGCCGCCGCGAAGCAGGCGGCCTGACGCCGCCCGCCTTTGCCCCCGCCCGCGCCGGACACCACAACACCGCGGCCACACCGCGACCTCGCGGGCGGATTTCCACACTGGAGGAGACGAGAGCATGAACAAGACGCTACGATACGCACGCGGCCTGCTGGCCGCCGGCCTGGCCCAACTGCTGCTGGCGGGCGCCGCCCCCGCCCAGACCTACCCCGACCGGCCGATCAGCCTGGTCGTGCCCTTCCCGGCCGGCGGCACCACCGATGCGCTGGCGCGTGCGCTGGGACAGGACCTGGCCAAGCGCCTGGGCCAGCCCGTGGTGGTCGAGAGCAAGCCCGGCGCCGGCGCCACCCTGGGCGCCGACTACGTGGCCCGGGCCACGCCGGACGGCTACACGCTGCTGATGGGCGCGGTGCACCACACCATCGCCACCAGCGTGTACCGCAGCCTGAAGTACGACTTCGCCAAGGACTTCGCCCCCGTCACCACTGTGGCGCTGGTGCCCAACATCCTGGTCGTCAACCCCAACGTGCCGGCCAAGTCCGTGCAGGAACTGCTGGCCCTGGCCAAGGGCCAGCCCGGCAAGCTGACGTTCGGCTCGAACGGCGTCGGCACCGGCCAGCACTTGATCGGTGCGCAGTTCGAGGCACTGGGCGGCGTGAAGCTGCTGCACGTGCCCTACAAGGGCAGCGGCCCGCTGACCACCGACCTGCTGGGCGGGCAGATCGACATGTCGTTCGACACCATCACGCCGGTGCTGCCGCACGTGCAATCGGGCAAGCTGCGCGCGCTGGCCGTCACCACCGCTCAACGATCCAAGGCGCTGCCCGACGTGCCGACCCTGGCCGAGTCGGGCCTGAAAGGCTTCGACATGGGCACGTGGTTCGGCGTGCTGGCGCCGGCGGGCACGCCCCAGGCCGTGGTGGACAAGCTGAACAAGGAAATGGTGGCCATCATCCGCTCCGAGGACTTCGGCCGCCGCATGGCCGAGATCGGCGCAGTGCCCATCGGCAACAGCCCCGGCGAAATGGCGACGCAGATCGCCAGCGATACGGAGAAATACGGCAAGCTGGTGCGCGAGGCGAACATCAAGCTGGACTGAGCCGGCGGCGGGCGGCACGTATGGCCCCGGGGCGCCCCGCCCGAGGGCCGGGCGTCCCGCAAGGCCGCCCTACCAGCCGCCCGCCTCGCCCGCGCGGCGACGGCGCGCCTCGAAATATTCCACCAGGAAATCCACGAACACCCGCACCTTGGCCGACAGGTGGTGCCGTTCCGGGAACACGGCGTAGATGTCGGCGGGCGGCAGCTGGTAGTCGGGCAGCAACTGCTCGAGCCGGCCGCTGCGCAGGTAGCGCGCCAGATCCCATTCGGCGCGTTGCAGGATGCCCAGGCCGGCCAGGCCCCAGGTCATCGTCACCTCGCCGTCGTTGCTGCTTAGCGTGCCGCGTACCTTCACCGTCTCGGTCTGCGCACCGTGCGAGAAGCGCCACAGGTTGTAGGCCTCTTCGTTCTGGCGCAGCACGATGCAGCGGTGGCGCAGCAGGTCGTGCGGGGTGCGGGGGCGGCCGTGCTCGGCCAGGTAGCGCGGGGCAGCGCATACCAGACGCCGATTGGGCGCGATCTTGCGGGCGATGAGGCGGCTGCCCGGCAGGTCGCCGAAGCGGATGGCCAGGTCGATGCCATCGCGCGCGAAGTCGGCGGCGTGGTCCGACAGCTCCAGCTGCAGCTCCACGCCCGGATGGCGGCGATGGAACACGGCGATGGCCGGGGCGATGTAGGTGCGGCCGAAGCCCAGCGGGGCGTTCACCTTCAGCAGGCCGCGGGGCTCCGCCTGGCGGCCTGCCACCAGGCGGTCCAGTTCGTCGATGTCGCCCAGGATGCGGCGCGCGTTCTCCAGGTACAGCTCGCCCTCGGCCGTGAGGCCGATGCGGCGCGTACTGCGATGCAGCAGCCGCACGCCCAGCCGGTCTTCCAGTTGGGCCAGCCGCTTGCTGACGGCGGCGGGCGTCACGCCCAGTTCGCGGGCGGCGCCCGACACGCTGCCGGCGCGCGCCAGTTCGACCACCAGCGCCAGTTCCTGTGAGTGCCCCACGTGCCTCCTCGCAAGGGGTGGCGGCCGGGCGCGGCCGCGGCGGCTCAGTCGCGGAAGTTCTGGAACTGCAGCGGCAGGTCCACGTCGGTCTTGCGCAGCAGCGCGATCACCTCTTGCAGGTCGTCGCGCTTCTTGCCGGTGATGCGCAGCTTGTCGCCGTTGATCTGGCTCTCGACCTTGATCTTGCTGTTCTTGATGGCCGCCACCAGCTTCTTGGCCACGGCCTGCTCGATGCCCTGGCGGATGGTGACCTTCTGGCGGGCCCCGCCCAGGTTCTCCAGCGGATCGGCCACCTCGAGGCAGCGCACGTCGATGCCGCGCGCCGACAGCCGGCCGCGCAGGATGTCGAGCATCTGCTTGAGCTGGAAGGCGCTGGACGCGGTCTGCGTGACCACGTAGCCGTCCTGTTCGAAGGCGGCCTGGGTGCCCTTGAAGTCGAAACGGGTGGCCAGCTCGCGGTTGGCCTGGTCGACCGCATTGGTCAGTTCGTGTTTGTCGACTTCGGAGACGACGTCGAAACTCGGCATGGCGCGGGTCCTGAAGATAGCTTTCGGAACCGCAAGTTTATGCCGATCACGCCCGGCGTGGCAGCCCGCGGCCGCCGCGCCGGTGCGCGCATCAGAAGCCCACGGCCTGCCCGTCGCGGCGCGAGTCCGAAGCCGCCACGTAGCCGTATTCGCCACGCTGGATCAGCTGGGCCGAGCCGAAGTCCAGGCTGAAGCGGGGCGCCACGTCGACGCGATGGCCGCGGTCGCGCAGCGCCTGGACCACCTCGGGCGCAATGTGCGATTCCAGCGTCACCACCGGGCCGTTCTCGACGCGGAAGCGCGGCGCGTCGCTGATCGCCTGCGGGTTCTGGCCGAATGCGGCCAGCCGCGTCATCACCTGCAGGTGGCCCTGCGCCTGCATCGAACCGCCCATTACGCCGAAGGACATGACCGGTTGGCCGGCGCGCGTGATGAAGCCGGGGATGATGGTGTGCAGCGGACGCTTGCCGGGGCCGACGCGGTTGACGTGACCCGGCGTCAGCACGAAGCCGCAGCCGCGGTTGTGCAGCGCGATGCCGGTGTCGGGCACGACCACGCCCGAACCGAAGCCGTGGTAGTTGGACTGGATGAACGACACCATCGTGCCGTCCTGGTCGGCGGCCGTCAGGTAGACCGTGCCGCCGGTGCCCGGCGCGCCCGGGCCCGGGTTGGCGGCGCGGTCCATCGAGATCAGACGCGCGCGGTCGGCCAGGTAGGCCGGATCCAGCAGCTGGGCCGGCGTCACAGCCATGGTGGACGGGTCGGAGATGTGCCGGTGCAGGTCGGCGAAGGCCAGCTTCATGGCCTCCAGGCTGACGTGGTAGTGGTTGGCGCTGTCCAGCCCCATGCCCTGCACGTCGAACTGCTCCAGGATGCCCAGCGCGATCAGCGCGGCGATGCCCTGCCCGCTGGGCGGGATCTCGTGCAGCGTGTAGCCGCGGAAATCCTGCTTCAGCGGCTCGACCCACTGCGCCTGGTGCGCGGCCAGGTCGGTGGCGCGCAGCGCGCCGCCGGTCTTGCGGGCGAACGCATCGATGCGCTCGGCCAGCTCGCCGCGGTAGAAGCTCTCGCCGCCGCTCTCGGCGATCAGGCGCAGCGTGCGCGCCTGCTCGGGAAAATGCCAGCGCTCGCCCGCGCGCGGGGCGCGGCCCAGGCGCAGGAAGGCCTCCTTGAAGCCGGGCTGCTCGGCAAGCTTCGGGGCCTGGCCCTCCCACTGGCGCGCAATGGTGGGCGACACCGCGAAGCCTTCCTCGGCGTAGGCGATGGCCGGCTCGAACAGGCGCTCGAACGGCAGCTTGCCGTAGCGCTCGGACAGGGCCTTCCAGCCCGCCACCTGGCCCGGCACGGTGACCGTGTCCCAGCCGATGGGGGGCATGGCGTCGCGGCCCGCAAAATAGTCGTCCGTCCAGCCCGCCGGGGCGCAGCCGCTGGAGTTCAGCCCCAGCAGCTTGCCCTCGTGCCACAGCAGCACGAACATGTCGCCGCCGATGCCGTTCATCACGGGCTCGACGACCGTGAGCGCGATGGCCGTGGCCAGCGCGGCGTCGACGGCGTTGCCGCCCTGGTACAGCATGCGCAGCCCGGCCTGCGCCGCCAGCGGCTGGCTGGTGCTGACCACGTTGCGGGCGAGCACGGGCATTTTCTGAGAGGGATACGGGAACGACCAATCGTAGGGCTGCGACATGATGCGGGACTCGATGGAAGGAAGGGACGGCGGGTGCAACGCTACTGCAGCGTCATCCCCGACTGCTTGATCAGTTGCTGGGTACGCGGAATCTCGGCGTCGACCATGGCGTTGAAGTCGGCCACCGATCCGCCGCGCGGCTCGGCGCCCGTGGCAGCCAGCTTGGCGCGGAAATCGGCGTTCTTCAGCATGCGGTTGATGGACGCGTTGAGCTTGTCGACCACCGGCTTGGGCGTGCCGCCGGGCGCCACGATACCGTACCACGGGGCGATGTCATAGCCGGGGTAGCCCTGCTCGGCCACGGAGGGGATGTCCGGCGCCATGTCCGAGCGCTGCGCGGTGGAGATCGCCAGCGCGTTCAGCTTGCCCCCCTTGACGTACGGCAGCGCCGTCATGATGGTGTCGAAGTACATGGACACCTGGCCGCTGAGCAGCGCCGGGATGGCCTCGCCCGCCCCCTTGTAGGGCACGTGCACGATGTCGATGCCGGCCAGCGACTTCAGCAGCTCGCCCGCCAGGTGCGAGGTGGTGCCGGCGCCGAACGACGCGTAGGTCAGCTTGCCCGGATTCGCCTTGGCGTAGGCGATCATCTCGGGCAGCGTCTTGAACGGCTCGTTGGGGTTGGACAGCAGGATGTTGGGCGTGGCGGCCACCACCGCCACCTTCTCGAACGAGGCGGGGTCGTAGCTGAGGTTCTTGTACAGGAAGCGGTTGGTGACCATCGAGGCCGGCCCCGACATCAGCAGGGTATAGCCGTCGGCCGGGGCGCGCGCCACGGCCGAGCTGCCGATGGCGGCGGCCGCGCCGGGCCGGTCTTCCACCACGACGCTCTGGCCGTACTCCTCGCCCAGCGACTGCGCCACCTGGCGGGTGATGAGGTCGGTGGCCGAGCCGGCCTGGAACGGCACGACGATCTTGATGGGCTTTTCCGGCCAGTTGGCGGCCTGCGCCGACACCACCGGCGGCAGCATGGCGGCCAGCAGACCCGCGGCCACCGCGTATTTCGTGAATTTCATGAATATCCCCTTGAAGCGTATGTATGACGCGCCGGACCCCGTCCGGCGCAGAGCGTATTAGATCGGAGGAGCGGCCCCGGCAATAGCGCCACTTTGGCCGCATTGCACGGAACCAATTGGCCGGACGGCGCCATCGCCCTAGCGCGGCGGCAGCGCCCCCACGGGATTGACGGGCCGGCCGTTCTGCCGCAGCTCGAAGTACAGGCCGACGCGCGCGGCATCGCTGCTGCCCATTTCGGCAATACGCTGGCCCTGCGACACCGTCTGCCCCTGCTTGACCAGGAGCTTGCTGTTGTGCGCATAGATGGTGAGGAATCCGCCCGAGTGGCGCACGATGACCAGGTTGCCGTAGCCGCGCACACCGTTGCTGGCGTATTCGACCCTGCCCCCCGCCGCGGCCACCACCGGCGTGCCGGCCCCATTGGTGATGGTAATGCCGCGCGAGCTGGTGCCGTTGTAATTGCCGGCGAGCTTGCCCGGGGCGGGCCAGACCAGCGAGATGCCGCGCACCGGCTGCGCGGGCGCCGCCGGCCGGGTGGACGACGCGGCAGGCCGCTTCGACTTGCCGGCCGAGGCCTTGGCCCGCGGCGGCGTCACGCGCAGCAACTGCCCTTCGTTGATCTGATCGGGGCTGCTGAGGCGATTCCAGCGGACCAGGTCGGCCACGCTGCGCCCGTGTTCGCGGGCCACGCGGGTCAGCGTATCGCCATCCTGCACGCGGTAGTAGCCGGCCGGCGCAGGTCCGTAGCTGGGGCCCGATGCACATGCGGTCAGCAGCGCCAGCAGCGCGGCGCAGGCCAGGGTGCGCAACCGCCGCAGGACCCGGTCATGGCGCCCCGCGCGGGCCGGCGGGATGACCGGGTCCGGCGCCGGCACGGCGCAAACAGCAGCCCCCTCGGGGGGAAACGAGGCAGAAAACGGCGGGATGAGCGGGGATGACGACAGCTGCACGGGCCTGGATCGGATACGGAAGCCCGGACAGGGTACCAAAGAAATGCGGGAAACGATCCTTAAAGTACCCCGCCCGACGTCGCGGCCACGCCGCGAATTCCTCCCCGATTGCATCGCAAGCTTGTTTTCTAACGTATCGAATTGCGGCGCCGCCCGCGGCTGCCCACCCGTCCGGCCGTCCAGGGGAAACAGGCACTTACCCCTGGTAGCCAAAGCCTAGCCCGCGCCGCGGCGGGGGCTCCAGAATGGAATGAAGGAAGCCCTGCCCCCGCGGGGCGGCAGGCCCCGCAATGCCGTTGCCCTCCTGGCAACGCCACGAGAAAAGGAGCCCTATATGAAACTCTCCCGTCACGACCGGACTGGCGCGCTCGAGCACGGCGGCGACCCCGTGCAGGCCCTGCTGGCGCGCGTGGACGACCTGATCCAGGCCGACGAGACCCGCAACGGCGCGCATGACCGTCACGGTGTGCGCGAGCGCCTGCAGAAGCAGGCGCACAGCCTGCGGCGCATGGCCCGCCCGCGCAACATGCGGCGCGTCGCCGCCCGGGCCGATCGATACGTGCACCACAACGCCTGGAAGACCCTCGGGGTCGCCGTGGTGGTGGGCCTGGTGGCCGGCGCGCTGTCGTCGGCCTCGGCCCTGCGCCGCTGACGCCGGCCACAATGCGCCGCGACCGGCCTCGAGCGAGGCCGGAACGGCCCCGCGGCAACCGCCATGCAAGGAGCCAGCCATGTCATTGATCGTCGCAGCCCGCTTCGACAGCTTCCCGGCCGCGGAGGACGCAGCCCGCAAGCTCTTCGCACTCGATTTTTCCGAAGATTCCGTCAACATCTTCTTCGTCAACCCGCCCGGCTGGCACGACCGCCATCCCCTGGGCGGCGACCGCACGGCCGATCCCGACGCGCGCGGCGCCAGTAAAGGGGCCCTGCTGGGGGCCGGGCTGCTGGCCACGCTGGGCGCGGCCATCGGCGCGGGCATCCTGTTCGCCCTGGGACGCACCGGCTTCGAGCTGGTGATCGCCGCAGCGCTGGGTGCCTATGTCGGCTCGCTGGCGGGAGCCATGCGCATGGCCGGCCGGCGCAGCGATGCCCGTCCCAAGGAACCGGACGTGCAGATCCGCCACAGCGGCGTACTGACCGCGGTGCACGTCAACTCGCCGGAGCAGGAAGACGCGGCCACGCGCGTGCTGCGCGAGGCCGGGGGCAAGGACGTGGAACGCGCCGAGGGCCGCTGGCGCGGCGGCAAGTGGGTGGACTTCGACCCCGTGCAGGCCCCGCATACCGTGTAGCGGGCTGCGCCTGACGGACGCGCGCGCCAGCTAGGCCAGCGACGGCGCGACTGGCGTTCGCGCCCCGGCCGGCTGGTCGGCGGGGCGCCGGACCGCAGCCGCCCCGCCGGCCGGCGTACCTGGCACGGACAGCTTCTGGCGCAGTTGCGCCATGTCGCGCGCGGGCGGCGCACCGAACAAACGGCTGTACTCCCGCGTGAACTGCGACGGGCTCTCGTAGCCCACCTCGTAGGCGGCCTGCGCCGCATCCATTCCGCTGGCCAGCATCAATCGGCGGGCCTGCTGCAGCCGCAATTGCTTCTGGTATTGCAGCGGACTCATCGCGGTGATCGCCTTGAAATGCAGATGCAGCGACGAGGCGCTCATGCCGGCCTCGGCGGCCACGGTCTCCAGGCTGAAGGGCTGGTCGTAGTGCCGCTTGATCCAGGCGATGGCGCGACCGATCTGGCGCGACTTGCCTTCGGCCATGGCCAGCGACCGCACAGTCTCGCCTTGTTCGCCAACCAGCAGGCGATAGTGGATCTCGCGCAGCACCAGGGGCGCCAGCATGCGGATGTCGTCGGGCCGGTCCAGCAGGCGCACCAGCCGCACCATGGCGTCGGCCAGGTCCTCGGTCAGGTCGCCGACGCACAGGCCACGCGAGGGCCGGGCCGGCATGGGCAAGGCGGGCAGGTCGGCGATCAGGTCGGCCAGCATTGTCGGGTCCAGGTCGAGCCGCACACAGAGATAGGGTTCGCCGGGACTGGCCTGGATGACCTGGCCGCTGACGGGCAGGTCGACGGACACGACCAGGTACTTGTCGCTGTCGTATTCGTAGGTCTGGTCCGCCAGCATCACCTGCTTGCGGCCCTGCGCCACGAAGCACAGGGCGGGCTCGTGCAGCACGTGGGCCGGTTCGGTGGTATGGCACGACCGCACGAGCCACAGGCCGGGAATGGCCGAGGGCTGCATGCCGTCTTGCGCGGCATGCCGGGCCAGCAGGCCGGCCAGCTTCTGGATGCTGTTCATCGGGTGATTCTGATCTGAGGGGCCGGCCGCAGGCGCTTCTGGCGAGCGCCGCGCGGCGAGCCCACGGTGGCTCCCGGCGCAAAAAGGATAGCCAGATTGCCTGCCGAGCGCAACGCCGCGGCGGCGCTAAAATCGGGGGCCACGACTCCGCCATACGGGGCCGCCGCATTGCCCCGTCGTGCACGCGCCGTGCGTGCGCGGAGACCTCGCGTGCCCTTCCCGATGTCAGAAGAATCCTTCAGTTTCAAGCAGATCGCCGTCCCGGCGTTTGGTCCCTCCCTCCTCTACGGCATCAGCAACGGCGCCATCCTGCCGGTGGTGGCCCTTACCGCGCGCGACCTCGGCGCGTCGTTCGCCCTGGCCGGCCTCATCTCGGCGCTGATCGGCGTGGGTTCGCTGATCAGCAACATCCCCTCGGCCCTGCTTACCGCCCGCTATGGCGAACGCCGCGCCATGGCGGGGGCCGCGGCAGTCAGCGTGGCGGGGCTGCTGCTGGCGCTGCACGCGCCCAACGTCTGGGCCCTCGCCATCGCCATGCTGCTGGTCGGCATGGCCTCGTCGATCTTCCTGCTGGCGCGGCAGACCTACCTGGTCGAGGCCGTACCGCTGCACCTGCGCGCCCGCGCGCTGTCCACCCTGGGCGGCACCACTCGCATCGGCGTATTCGTCGGCCCGTTCGCCGGCGCCGCGCTGATCCACGGGATGGGCCTGGACGGCGCCTACTGGGTGGCAGTGGCCGCCATGGTGGGCGCGGGGCTGATCGCCGTGCTGGCTCCCGACATGGATGGCAAGGCCGCCACGGCCGCGCCGGGGTCCACGCCCCTGGGCATGCGCCACCTGGTGCGCAGCCACGGCAGCGTGTACCTGACGCTGGGCGTGGGCGTGATGCTGGTCAGCGCCCTGCGCGCCTCACGCCAGGTGGTGATTCCGTTGTGGGCCGACCACCTGGGCCTGGAGCCGACTACCACGTCCATCATCTACGGCCTGGTGGCGGCGGTCGACATGTCGGTGTTCTACCCGGCCGGCAAGGTCATGGACCTGCGCGGCCGGCTGTGGGTGGCCGTGCCCTGTGCGCTGCTGATGGGCGTCAGCCTGATGGCCATCCCGCTGACCACCGGCATGATCGGCTTCATCCTGGCGTCGCTGCTGCTGGGTTTCGGCAATGGCATCGGATCGGGCATCGTCATGACGCTGGGCGCGGACGCCGCCCCGCCGCAGTCGCGCACCCAGTTCCTGGGCATCTGGCGCCTGATGTCCGACCTGGGCACCAGCGGCGGTCCGGTGCTGCTGTCGGCCATTACGGCCCTGCTGTCGCTGGGCGCCGCCTCGTTCGGCATCGGCACGCTGGGCCTGGTGGCGGCGGCCGTGTTCTGGCGCTGGCTGCCGCGTCGCATCACCGCCTGATCCCGCTTCAGCTGTGTTTCAATTTGGTTACATTTCCCATTGAATAGAGCAGTTTCCTTCCGGATGACGGGATTAGACGCTTTTATGGAATGATCTTTTTCGTTAACTAGGGTTTATCCCAGGTCCACTTCCCGGCAGAATTTCAGCCATCGGGGAACAACAACAAGGCCCCTGGCGGACAACCCGCCAGCCGCCGGTTCCCGGTCCGACAAACTGAAACAGACAAACCGGAGGTCTACCATGAAAACCCTAACCGCTGCCCTGCTGGTGTCCACCACCGTACTGAGCGCTGGCGCCTACGCCCATAAGCCCTACTACGTGGAACCCAATAACGTGCCTTTCCAGGGTGTCTACGGCCAGAGCGACGACGGCGCCAGCCGCGCCCAGGTGAACGAGGAACTGGCCCAGGCCAAGGCCCAGGGCCTGGTGTCGAATGTCGAGCCCAACGACGTGCCCTTCCAGGGCGTGTATGGCCAGGACCAGGCCATCGGCAAGACCCGCGCCCAGGTGCGCGCCGAACTGGCCCAGGCCAAAGCCCAGGGCCTGGTGTCCAATGTCGAGCCCAACGACGTGCCCTTCCAGGGCGTGTATGGCGGCGGCAACAACGCCGCCCACGTCGCCCAAGGCGAATAAGCACGCGATTCCCTGCCCTTCCGGCGATGCCGGGATCGCGGGATGGCACGGCAGGACGCCCTCCGCAAGGAGGGCGTTTTGCATGGCGAGGCTAGAACACCGACAGGCCGGTACGCGCCACGAATCGTTCCAGCGCCCGCATGCCCAGCACCGAATTGCCCGTGGCGTCCAACGCGGGCGACCACACGCACAGGCTGAGGCGGTCGGGCACGATGGCGATGATGCCCCCGCCCACCCCGCTCTTGCACGGCAGCCCGACCCGGAAGGCGAACTCCCCGGCCGCATCGTAGGTGCCGCAGGTCAGCATCAACGCATTGACCCGGCGCGTCTGGCGATCCGTCAGCACCTCGGTGCGCTGCAACGGATGCACGCCGTCGCGGCACAGATAGGCCGCTGCGCGCGCCAGCTGCCGGCACGTCATGCGGATGGCGCACTGGTTGAAATACACGTCCAGCACGGCCGCCACGTCGTTGTCGATCTTGCCGAAGCTCTTCATGAAATTCGCCAGCGCCACGTTGCGATAGCCGGTGGCCGCCTCGGAAGCGGCCACCTCGCCATCCACCTCGATGCGTTCGCCCGTCAGGCTGGCCAGGAAAGCCAGCAGGTCGTCCAGGCCGTCGCCGATGCTGAGCAGGCGGTCGGCCACCGCGATGGCGCCGGCGTTGATGAAGGGATTGCGCGGCACGCCCTGCTCGCGCTCGAGCTGCACCAGCGAATTGAACGGATTGCCCGAGGGCTCGCGGCCGATGCGATCCCATAGCCGCTCGTCCAGCGCGCGCACGCCCAGCGTCAGCGAGAACAGCTTGGAAATGCTCTGGATCGAGAACGGCACCTGGCTGTCGCCGGCTCCGTACTCGGCCCCATCGGCCGTATGCACCGCGATCCCGAAATGCGCGGCCGGCACCCGCGCCAGCGCGGGGATGTAGTCGGCCACCTTGCCCTCGCGGCCCAGTTCGGGCCGCAGGGTGGCGGCGATCTCGTCCAGCACGGCTTGAAGGTCCATGGAAATATCGTCCTGGCTGTCACAGGTGGCGGGCGCAGCCGCCGCCGTTGCGGGCCATGATGCCACAGGGATGGGCGGCGTTCCCGGACGCGGCCCGCTGCATCGCCGATGTGCCACCGGCCGCCGGGCAGGTGTACGATCGGACGTTCATCCTTCCGCCACCGTTGCGCCATGACCGCCACCACCCTCCCCGACTCCGACACCGACCTCGATCGCCAGGAATGGCAGGCCCGCTGCGAGCTGGCTGCGCTGTACCGCCTGATGGCGCATTTCCGCATGACCGACCTGATCGACACGCACATCTCCGCGCGCGTGCCCGGCCGCCCCGGCCAGTTCCTGATCAATCGCTATGGCGTGCTGTTCCACGAGGTCTGTGCCTCGGACCTGGTGCGCATCGACCATGCCGGCAACGTGCTGGAGCAGGCGCGCACGCCGCAGCCACGTGTGAACACCGCGGGCTTCACCATCCATTCGGCCGTGCACATGGCCCGCCACGACCTGAACTTCGTCATCCATACCCATACCGCCGCGGGCATCGCCGTGTCGGCGCAGGAAGAGGGACTGCTGCCCATCAGCCAGCACGCGCTGAAGTTCTACGGCAAGCTGGGCTACCACGACTACGAAGGCATCGCGCTGGACCTGGACGAGCGCGAGCGCCTGATCGCCGCGCTGGGCCCGCACAAGGCCATGATCCTGCGCAACCACGGCCTGCTGGCCGCCGGTGGCAGCGCGGCCGAGGCCTTCCACGAGATCTACTTCCTGGAGCGCGCCTGCCAGGCCCAGGTGCAGGCGCTGGCCGGCGGACGGCAGTTGCGCTTTCCGTCCGAGGTGGTGCGCCAACGCACCGCCTCGCAGTACGTCAGCGACGACGACAGCACCATCCAGCTGGCATGGGAAGCCGCGCTGCGGCTGATCGAGCGCGACCAGCCGGACTACCGTACCTAGCGGCCGGCGCGGCCCGCCGCCATGCATCCCACCGCCGCCAGCTGCAAGACCGCGGCGGCCACGAACAACCGCGCCGGCGCGTGTCCGGCTGGCGCCAGTTCACGCACCAGTCCGAAGACCGCCGGCGCGAAGGCATAGCCGCCCTGCGAGATGGCCACCATCAGCGGCACGGCGCGTTGCGCGTCGGCGCGAGCAAACTCGGCCTGCGCGATGGTCGGCGGCAGCGACGTGGCGTTGCCGATGCCCAGGCCGAACAAGGCCACGCCCAGCCAGATCGCCAGCGGCTCGCCGCCACCGGCCCATAGCACCAACGAACCGACGGCCTGCACGCCGTACGATGCGCACGCCAGTTGGCGCCGGTCCGCGCCGGCCGGCACCAGCCAGCCGGCTGCGGTGCGCCCCAAGATGGCGCACGCCGTCGCCGCCCCCATCAGCACGCCGGCCGTTTCCTCGCCCAGCCGCGGCGCGATCATCGAGTAGAGATGCGCAATCAGGCCGATCTGGGCGAACAGGCCCAGGGCCATGGCGCCGGCCAGCGTAACGAAGCGGCGATCGCCGCGCCAGCGCTGGACAGCGGCGGGAACCGGCCCGGACGGGGCCAGGCCGCTCGATGCGGACGCCGCGGTCCGCGGTGCCGTGCCCGGTTCCACGGCCGGTGCCGCCGCGCCCGGCGAGCCCGATGCGGAAGATGACGACACGCCGCCTGAGGCTGGCAAGCGTGCCCCGCCGTCTGGCGCCTGCCCCATCCGTTCCGGCGTGCGCGAGAACACACGGGCGCACAGCAGCGCCAGGCAGGCCAGCATCGCCACTCCCACCACCACCCCGGCCTGGGCAAAGCCCAGCGTCCCGATCAGCACCACCCACAGGGGTGAGAACACCACGCCGCCCATGCTGGCCCCGTTGTACGCCATCGCCAGCGCCCACGGTCGGCGTGCCACGAACCACGGCGCGATCAGCGCGTTGATCGCCGCCGCCCCCAACGCCACCCAGCCCGCGCCGCTGACGGCAGCCGCCGCGTACAGCTGCCAGGGCGCCTGCGCCAGCGCCCAGCCGCACGTTCCCGCCGCGGACAGCACCGCCCCGCCAAAGGTAACGACCGGCGTGCCGAAGCGCCGGTACAACCGCGGCAGGTTGGCCACCACGATGGCTCCCACCACGAAATGCACCGTCACCGCCGCCGACACCAGCCCCACCGCCCAGCCGGTGCGTGCCACCACGGCGTGCAGGAACACGGGTGGCCCATAGAATCCCACGCCCCAGCCGAACACGGCCAGCACGAACGTGGCGGCCAGGACGCGATGGCCGAAGAAACCTTGATGATGGCGTTGAGGTTTGCTTTGATGGCTGCGCGGCATGGATGCAATCCGTCCTTGTGCAATGTCGATGACGGCAGTATCGTCGGTTGAGTCAATCACGCTTCGGAAATCAACGAATCATGAATGCAGGCTCGCGCGCCATAGCCGTCCCGCCGCCGGCGCCGGTGGAAACCAGCGTGTCGGCCATCGCCGCCGCCATCGGCGACCCCGCCCGCGCGCTGATGCTGTGCAGCCTGCTGGACAGCTGCGCGCGCACCGCGACGGAGCTGGCGGCGCTGGCGGACATCGGCGCCTCGACAGCCAGCGGCCATTTCGCGCGGCTGCGCGAACAGGGGCTGGTGGAGATCACGGTGCAAGGCAAGCACCGCTATTACCGCCTGGCCTCGCCCGACGTGGCCGCGGCCCTGGAGGCGCTGCTGGTGGTGGCCGGCGTACCGCGCCAGCCTTTCGTGCCGTCCACGCCGCCGGAACTGCACCACGCACGCACCTGCTACGACCACATGGCGGGAACGCTGGCGGTGCGCATCCACGATGCCATGCTGCAGCGAAGCTGGCTGCGGGCCGAGGGCGAAGACTACGTGCTTACCGAGGAAGGCGCCGCCGGGCTGCAGGCGCTGGGAATGAAGACCGAAAGCCTGGGCCCGCGGCGACGGCGGCGGTTTGCGTACCCCTGCCTGGACTGGAGTTCCCGCCGCCCGCACCTGGCGGGCAGCCTGGGGGCCGCGCTGTTGCGGCATTGCTGCGATTGCGGCTGGGCGGCCAAGGACCTGGATTCGCGGGCCCTGCGCGTCACGCCGAAGGGAGCGCGCAGATTGCGCGAGGCGTTCGGGTTTGCCGAGGCGGGCTGAAGGGGCGGCGTGCCGCGGTGCAGATCCGCGGGGTGCACGAACGCCGCCGGCTGCTACTTTTTCAGTGCCTGTTCCAGCAGCCCGTTCACCAGGTCGTTCATCGAGACATCGTCGGCCTGCGCCCGCTCGCGCAGGGCGTCGATCAGTGGCTGCTTCAGCTTCACCGGAAACGGCACCAGGCCGGCGGCCTGGTCCAGCCGCCGTTGCTCGCGCCGATCGGGAACCGGATCGCCGGCATAGCGGCCCGGAATGGCCGAGGCCTTGAGCTGGCCCATGAGTTTCAGGGCTTTGTTTTTTTCAAGGTCGGTTTTCTTCATGGAAAGGCGCTCGGTAAGCCGCGGATGCGTGCCAATGGCCGGCACGACGGCAGGAAGGATGCGGCAGCAGGTTGTACCACGGATGGCCGACGGCACTCGCCTGCGCTACGGCATCCCTGCCGGCCATTCCTGGCTTCGACTTTTCAGCCGGCGGGCGAATCGCCTATTCTTTTCCCGGTCTGCCCGTTCCGTATTCCAGCCATGCGCCTCCTCCTAGTCGAAGACGACCCCATGATCGGCGAAAGCGTGCTTGATTGCCTGCGCGCCGAGGGCTATGCCGTCGACTGGCAGCGCGATGGCGCCGGGGCGGCGGCCGCGCTGCGCACCGAGGGGGTGTACGACCTGGTGTTGCTGGACCTGGGCTTGCCCAAGCGCGACGGCCTGGCGGTGCTGCGGGAACTGCGGGCGCGGCGCGACCGCACGCCGGTACTGGTCGCCACGGCGCGCGATGCCGTCAGCGATCGCATCGCGGGGCTGGATGCCGGCGCCGACGACTATGTGGTGAAACCCTACGACCCCGACGAACTGCTGGCGCGCATCCGCGCGCTGCTGCGCCGCAGTGCGGGACGCGCCGAACCGGTGTTCGAGCACAAGGGCGTGGTGGTGGACCCGCACACGCGCGAGGCCAGCATCAACGGCCAGCCCGTAACGCTGACCGCACGCGAATGGGCCGTGCTGCAGCCGCTGATCGCGCGGCCCGGCATGATCTACTCGCGCGCGCAGCTGGAAGAAAAGCTCTACAGCTGGCGCGAAGAGATCGCCAGCAACGCGGTCGAGGTCTATGTGCACGGCCTGCGCAAGAAGTTGGGGCACGACTTCATCCAGACGGTGCGCGGTGTCGGCTACGTGGTGCCCAAGCAATGAGGCTGAGCTTCTCCTCGCTGCGCGCTCGCCTCCTGCTCTTCCTGCTGGCCTCGATCTTCGCCGCGGCGCTGGTGCAGGCGGTCGTCGCCTACCGCAGCACGCTGGCGCAGACCGACGCCATCTTCGATGCCCAGCTGCGCAGCACCGCGCTGTCGCTCAGCACGGGCGACCGGCAGCTCAGCCGCGGTCCCGAACCGATTCCGGGCGAGCCGCGCGCCTCGGTCGACGATCTCATCATCCAGATCTGGACGGCCGACGGCACGCAGCTCTACAAGTCCTCGTCGGGCCAGTTGCTGCCCGACCCGGTGGTGCTGGGATTCTCCAACGTGCGCGCCGGCAGCACGGCATACCGGGTCTATGCCCTGGCCACACCGTTCCAGGTGACGCAGGTGGCACAGGACATGCGGGTGCGCAGCGCCACGGCGCGCACGCTGGCGCTGCGCACGGTGGGGCCCATCGTGGCGGCCGCGCCGCTCTTGATGCTGGTGGTGTGGTGGGTGGTGGGCTGGTCGCTGCGCCCCGTGGCGCGCACGCGCGCGCAGCTGGCCGCTCGCCAGCCGGACGAGCTCTCGCCGGTATCCGACGCCGGCCTGCCGGACGAGATACGGCCGATGATCCAGGAGCTGAACCTGCTGCTGGGACGCGTGCGCCAGGCCTTCGCGCTGCAGCAGCAATTCGTGGGCGATGCGGCCCACGAGCTGCGCACGCCGCTGGCGGCGCTGGCACTGCAATTGCAGGCGCTGCGACGTGCGCCGGACGAAACCGCGCGGGAACAGGCCATCGGCCGGCTGGCCGACGGGGTGGCGCGCGCCACGCGGCTGATCGAGCAGTTGCTGTCGCTGGCGCGCCACGAGGCCGGCAGCCCGAAGGCGCCGCTGGCGCCCACCGACCTGGTGCAGGCGGTGCGCGAGGCGGTGGCCCAGGTGCTGCCGCTGGCCAACGCCAAGCGCATCGAGCTGGCGCTGGACGGGCCGGAAACGGCCAGCGTTGCGGGCCAGCCCGACGCGCTGGTGCAGCTGGCGCGCAATCTGCTCGACAACGCCGTGAAGTACACACCGGAAGACGGACAGGTGCGGATCGGCGTGACGGCGCCCGCCGGCGGCCCGGTCACCCTGACGGTGGACGACACGGGGCCGGGCATCCGGCCCAGCGAGCGCGAGCGCGTGTTCGACCGGTTCTACCGTGCCGAGGCGAGTGCGAGCCCGGTGCCCGGCAGCGGGCTGGGCCTGTCGCTGGTGCGTACGCTGGCGCAGCGCCATGGTGCCAGCGTGACGCTGGAGGACGCCCCCGGCGGCGGGCTGCGGGCGCGGGTGGTATTTCCGGCAGCCGAGCTCGGCGCGGCGCCAACTTCGCCCCGCACGGACCACGCACCTTCTTAAGATTCGCCTAAGCCTGCGGCTGCACCATGGCGCCATGTTCAACATGACGCTCAAGGAGCCGACATGACTTCGAAGCCCTTTACCCCCTCCCGCCTGGCGCTGGCGCTGCTGGCCGCCGGCGCCATCGGCGGTGCCGGCGCGACCGCCGTCATCGGCACTTCCAACGCCGCCCCGGCGCCCACCTCCGCCACCGCCCCTGTCGCCGGCGAGATGCCGCCGAATTTCGCGCAGATCACCCGGCAGTACGGACCGGCGGTAGTCAACATCAGCGTCACCGGCACCACCAAGGTGTCGGACGACGAGGACGACCCATTCGCCCAGTTTTTCGGCCAGTTCCCCGGCTTCCCGATGCCGCGCGGCGGACAGCACGAAGTGCCGATCCGCGGCGAGGGCTCGGGCTTCATCATCAGCCCTGACGGCGTGATCCTGACCAACGCCCACGTGGTGAAGGGCGCCAAGGAGGTCACGGTGAAGATGACCGACCGCCGCGAGTACCGCGCCAAGGTGCTGGGCTCGGATCCCCAGACCGACGTGGCGGTGCTGAAGATCAAGGCGTCGAACCTGCCGGTGGTGAAGGTGGGCGACGTCAACAGCCTGGAAGTGGGCGAATGGGTGCTAGCCATCGGCTCGCCGTTCGGCCTGGAGAACACGGCCACTGCCGGCATCGTCAGCGCCAAGGGGCGCTCGCTGCCGGACGACACATCGGTGCCGTTCATCCAGACGGACGTGGCCGTGAATCCCGGCAATTCGGGCGGCCCGCTGTTCAACTCGCGTGGCGAGGTGGTGGGCATCAACTCGCAGATCTACAGCCGCACCGGCGGCTACCAGGGCCTGTCGTTCTCGATCCCGATCGACGTGGCCTACAAGATCAAGGACCAGATCCTGCAGCACGGCAAGGCGCAGCACGCGCGGCTGGGCGTGATGGCACAGGAGGTGAACCAGGACCTGGCCGACTCGTTCAAGCTGGACACGCCCTCGGGTGCGCTGATCGCCAGCGTCGAGAAAGGCAGCGCCGCCGAAAAGGCAGGGCTGCAGGCCGGCGACGTAATCCGCAAGATCGACGGACGCGACATCGTGTCGTCGGGCGACCTGTCCGCGGTGATCAGCCTGGCCTCGCCCGGGCAGAAGGTCACGATGGACATCTGGCGCAACGGCTCACACAAGACGCTGACGGCCACGCTGGGCTCGGCCGACAAGAAGAGCGTGGCCTCGGCCGACGACGACGGCGCCCAGCTGGGCAAGGCGCGTCTGGGCCTGGCGCTGCGGCCGCTGACGCCCCAGGAACGCGAGGCGGTCGGGTCGTCTGGCGGCCTGCTGGTGCAGCAGGTGGGCGGCCCCGCCGAACGCGCAGGCATCCAGCCCGGCGACGTGATCCTGTCGCTGAACGGCGTGCCGGCCACCAGCGTGGACCAGGTGCGCGGCGAGGTGGCCAAGTCCAAGGGCACGGTGGCGCTGCTGGTGCAGCGCGGCGAGGACAAGATCTTCGTGCCGGTGCGCGTCGGCTGATCCCGGCGGGCTCGACCGCACGGGCTGCAAACCGAAGCGGCGCGTCTCTCGTGAGAAGCGCCGCTTTTTTGCGTGTCTGCCGAAGCTCGTCGGTATTGTCGTGTTCTTAAGACGTCCGCCGGGCTGCGGACCTGCCCCTGCCGGCCAAGCCCCAGCGGCTCGGGCGCGCCACGGGGCGCCCTCGGTCGCCCTGCGGGCGACAGCCCTCGGGTCAACTGGCCGGCAGGGGCAGGTCCGCAGCCCGGCGGACTCACAACAGCAACAGGCCATGCCGCAGGGGTCTTTGCGGCGTCGGCGCTCTGTTGACGCATCCGGGCATGTTCCTTGCCCGGCCCTCGCACACCATTCTGCGCGCACCTTTCCAGCCATGGCCCAACGGCACGCCCGTCATCGGAACAAGGTGCTCAGCGTCCGCCGCGCAGGAACTTCTCGGTGAACTCCGGCGCGGCGATGGTGTCGAGGATGCGGCGCAGCTGCGCCGCCTCGGCGGGGCCGAAGGCCTGCTCGAAGCGCCGGTGAGCCTCGCCCCACAGCGGGCGTGCCTTGGCCAGCCGCGCCCTGCCGGTCCGCGTCAGGCTGACGCGGCGGCTGCGGCGGTCGTCGGGGTCGGGCACAACCTCGACCAGCCCTTCGCGCGCTAGCGCGCGCAACGTGTGCCCCATGGCGGACAGGTCCATCACCATGGCCTCGGCCAGCTTGCCCACCTGCGGCTTGCCGCCGGCGCGGTCGATGTGCGAGAGGATGGAATACTGCGTGGCGCGCAGCCCGCAGGGCGCCAGCGCGTCGTCGTAGAGCTGCCCCAGCCGCCGCGTGGCGCGGCGCAGCGCGGCGTTGGTGCAGACGCTGGTGCGCAGATCGGTGGTGTCCATGGCGGTCGTTCCTGGAGCGGCGATGCGGGTGCGGATGCCGTCATTGCGCCGACGGTGATATTGGGGAGGGCCAAGGCGGCCGCGGCGGATGCACTATTGACGGGGCCGTTCGTCGAGCCAATAATGGTATATACCAGTAATTACGCAGCCGTCGCAACACCTCTCCCGCCGAGCCCTCCGTGTCCGCCTCCTCCACCCCGGCGCCGTCCGCCCCCGCGCAGCCCAATACCCGGCTGCACGCCATGCTGCACGGGCCGATCCTGCCCACACTGGTGCGCATGGCCTGGCCCAACATGCTGATGCTGCTGGCCCAGTCGGGCACCGCGCTGGTCGAGACCTGGTTCATCTCGCGTCTGGGCACCGGGGCGCTGGCGGGCGTGGCGCTGGTGACGCCGCTGCTGATGCTGATGCAGAACATGTCGCAGGGTGCGATGGGCGGCGGCATCTCCGCCGCGGTGGCGCGCGCCCTGGGCGCCGGCCGGCGCGACATGGCCGACAGGCTGGTGCTGCACGCGCTGGCCATCAATGTCTGCCTGGGCCTGGCCTTCACGGCGGTGTTCCTGCTGCTGGGCCGGCAGATCTACACCCTGCTGGGCGCGCGCGGCGAGGCCCTGCAGTCGGCCCTGACGTATTCCAATGTGATCTTCAGCGGCGTGACGCTGATGTGGGTGATGAACACGCTGGCCAGCGTGGTGCGCGGCACCGGCAACATGATGGTGCCCGGTGCGGTGATCTGCGGCGGCGCGCTGCTGGTGGTGGTGCCGTTGTCGCCCTGCCTGATCTTCGGGCTGGGGCCGTTTCCGCGGCTGGGCATCGCGGGCGCCGGCTGGGCGCTGCTGACGTACTACGGCATCGGCACGGCGATACTGGCCTGGTACTGCGTCAGCGGCCGCAATCCCGCGCGGCTGCGCCGTGCCGCGATGCAGCCGGCGCTGCTGGGAGACATCCTGCGCGTGGGCGGGTTGGCGGCGCTCAATCCCATCCTCACCAACGGCCTCATCGCGCTGATCACCGCGCTGGTGGGCGCGTATGCGGGCACCGCGGCGCTGGCCGGCTACGGCACCGCCGCACGGCTGGAATACCTGCTGCTGCCCATCGCCTTCGGCCTGGGCGCGCCGATGGTGGCGATGGTGGGCTCGAACATCGGCGCGGGCCAGCACCAGCGCGCCGTGCGCACCGCCCTGACGGGCGGCGCCGTGGCCTTCGCCATCGGCGAAACCGTGGGCCTGGCCGCGGCGCTGTGGCCGCAGGCCTGGCTGCGCCTGTTCGACGACGACCCGGCCATGCTGGCCACGGGCAGCGTCTATCTGCACATCGTCGGGCCGTTCTACGGCTTCTTCGCCATGGGCTTCGCGATGTATTTCGCGTCGCAGGGCGCGGGCCGGCTGAAATGGCCGCTGCTGGCCGGCCTGGCGCGCCTGGCGGTGGCGGTGGGCGCCGGCGCCCTGGTGCTGCACGCCACCGGCTCGCTGCGGGCGCTGTTCGCCGTCAGCGCAGTGGCGATGGTGCTGTATGGCGGGTTGATCCTGCGCGCCGTGGCATCGGGCGGCTGGGCGCCGGCGCGCAGCGCCACCGGCCAGGCGGTGCCGGCCGCGCGCTGAGGCGCGCGGCCGCGGCACATCAGCGCCCCACCGCGTACGCCTGCATCAGCCGCGGCGTGGCCGCCGCATGCAGGATGCCGTCGTCGTCGCGCGTGGCCGCGGTCAGGCGGCCCACGGTCCACTCCGCCACCTCTTCCAGGTCGTGCCCGCGCGCGCGCAGGTCGTCGCGCACGTCCTTGCCGAACGCGGCCTCCACGGCCAGGTGGCCGGGCTTGCGGTCGCGCGGATAGAACGAGCTTGGGAAGTGCATGGTGTGCGACATGGGCTGGTCGATGGCTTCCTGCAGGTTCAGCCCGTGATGCACGTGGCGCAGGAACAGCAGCAACTGCCATTGCTCCTGCTGGTCGCCGCCCGGCGTGCCGAACACCATGTAGGGCTTGCCATGGCGCAGCGCCAGCGAGGGCGTCAGCGTGGTGCGCGGCCGCTTGCCGGGAGCCAGCGTGCAGGGCAGGTCCGGCTCCAGCCAGAACATCTGCGCGCGCGTGTTCAGGCCGAAGCCCAGTTCCGGGATCACCGGCGAAGACTGGAACCAGCCGCCCGACGGCGTGGCCGAGACCATGTTGCCCCAGCGGTCGATCACGTCCACGTGCGTGGTGTCGCCGCGCTTGGCGGACGCCCGCATGTCGGCCATGGTGGGCTCGTTGCCGCCCGCGCCGGCCTGCGTCACCTTGGACAGGCGGCCCAGCGTGTCCATCACGCGCGCCACCTGCGCCTCGAAGCCCTGCACGGTGCCCGGCCGCAGGTCGTGCGAGGCGCGCTCGCCCACCAGCGCGCGGCGCGCGTCGTTGTAGGCATCCGACAGCAGGTGCGCAAGCGGCACGTCGACGAAGGCGGGATCGCCGTAATAAGCCTCTCGGTCGGCGAAGGCCAGCTTCATGGCTTCGGTGACGCGGTGGATGAATTCGGCGCTGGAGGGTCCGGTGGCATCCAGGTCCAGGCCCTTGAGCAGCGCCAGCGTCTGCAGGAATACCGGCCCCTGGCTCCAGGCGCCCGCCTTGGCCACGGTGTAGTCACCGTAGTCGTACGTCGCGGGGGCCTCGTAGCTGGCCGACCAGCCGGCCATGTCGTCGGCCGTCAGCACGCCGCGGTGCGGCGTGCCGCTTTCGTCCATCACCTCCGTGTTGCGCACGTAGCGGTCGATGGACTCGGCCACGAAGCCGCGGTAGAACGCGTTGCGCGCGGCCTCGATCTGGCGTTCGCGGTCGGCGCCCGCCGCTTCGGCCTCGGCCAGCACGCGGCGCCAGGTCTGGGCCAGCCACGGATTGCGGAACAGCTTGCGCGCCTGCGGCGCGGCGCCGCCGGGCAGGTAGACCTGGCACGTGGTGGGCCAGTGCTGTTCGAAGAACCCCTTCAGGCCGGCGATGGTGTTGGCGATGCGCGGCATCAGCGCGTGGCCGTGTTCGGCGTAGTAGATGGCCGGCTCCAGCACGTCGCGCACGCGCAGCGTGCCATGGTCGCGCAGCAGCAGCATCCAGGCGTCGAACGCGCCCGGAATCACCGCGGGCAGCAGGCCGTTGCCGGGAATCAGGTCCAGGCCCAGCGCGCGGTAGCTGTCCAGCGTGGCGGCGGCCGGCGTGGTGCCCTGGCCGCACAGCACCTGGGTGCGGCCGGTGCGCGCCGAATGGAACACCACGGGCACCTCGCCCGCGGGTCCCACCAGGTGCGGCTCGACCACCTGCAGCACGAAGCCGGCGGCCACCGCCGCGTCGAAGGCATTGCCGCCGCGCTCGAGCAGCGCCATGCCGGCCGAGCTGGCCAGCCAGTGCGTGGACGTCACCACGCCGAACGTGCCCAGGATTTCCGGGCGCGTGGTGAACATGCGGTGTCCCGAGTCCATGTGGCTACTTCCCGGCGACGGTGACGCCCTTCAGGCGGATCAGGCCGTCGGGATAGGCGACGAAGCCCTGCACCTTCTTCTGCACGCCGAACACCCACGGCAGGTAGTACAGGTAGATGGCCGGACGGTCGTCCTGCATCTTCTTCAGCACCTGCGAGTACAGCGCCTTGCGCTTGCCCTCGTCGGCCGTGGCCTGCGCCTCGTTCAGCCACTGGTCGACCTGCGCGTCGCAGTAGCGGCCGTCGTTCAGGTTGCCCTTGCAGCTGATGTACTGGTAGATGTTGCCGCCCGGATCGACACGGCCCGACCAGCCCGTCTGGCCGACCTCGAAGTCGCCCCTGGGCAGGGCCGATTGCAGGGCCGCGAACTCAAGGGGACGCAGCGAGATGTCGAAACCGGCCTCGGCGCCCATGGCCTGCACCAGCTCGTATACCTGCTGCATGGTGGTGTTGTTGCCGTAGGAGATCTCGAACTTGACGCGGTCGTAGCCGGCTTCCTTCAGCAGCTTGCGCGCCTTTTCGGGGTCGCGGCCGCCGTGCTCCACGGTCTTGTCGTACGCGAAGCTGGCCGGCGGGAAGGGCTGGTGCGCGGGCTGGAACATGCCCTCGCCCACCACCTGGTTGATGACGTCGCGGTCGATGGCCAGCTCCAGCGCCTGGCGCACGCGCTTGTCCTTGGCCAGCGGAGTGTCGGCGCGCTTGCCGTTGGCCAGGTTGACGGCGAACGACTGGAAGCCCAGGCCGGTGACGGGCTGCAATACCAGGTTGGGATCCTGCTTGACCGTCTTGGCATCGCTGGGCGCAATACGCTCGACGATATCCAGGCCGCCGGCGCGCAGGTTGTTCAGGCGCACGGTGGAGTCGGGCATGGGCGTGAAGATCACGCGATCGAAGTGATAGTTGGCCGCATCCCAGTACTTGGGAAATTTCTCCAGCACGATGCGGTCGTTCTGCACGCGCTCCTTGAACTGGTAGGGGCCCGAGCACACCGGCTTGGCGCCGGGATCCTTGTCGAAGCTGGCGGGCGACTGCATCATGCCGGCACGGTCCGACAGCTGCGACAGCAGGCCGGCATCGGGACGCTTCAGGTGCAGCGCCACGGTGTGGGTGTCCACGGCTTCCACGCTTTCCACGCTGACCAGCTCGCTCTTGCGGTTGCTGTCGGGCAGCGTCATGGCGCGGTCCAGGTTGGCCTTGACCGAGGCCGCGTCCACCGGCGCACCGTCGTGATAGAAGGCGCCCTCGCGCAGCTTGAAGGTCAGCGTCTTGCCGTCCTCGCTGGTCTGCCACGAGGTGGCGAGCTGCGGCACGAACTTCAGGTCGGCCGTGATGTCGACCAGGCGGTCGCACAGCGAGGCGAACACGATGCGGCCGACGAAGGTGCGCGCACGCGCCGGGTCGAGCACATCGGGATCGTCCTGCAGGCCGATCCGCAAGGTGGTTTGCGCGGCGGCGGCACCGCTGGCGAACAGGCCGGCCGCAGCCAGCGCGAGGCAAAGTCTACGCATGGAGAATCCCCGATTCGAACATGAATGAAGGCCGCCCGGCGCCGAGACGGCCGGGCGGCAAAAAGAAAGCGTATGTCGAAGCATATCGCGCGGCGCGGCCACAAGGGTCCGCGGCGCGGGGGTATGTGTACGGTAGTCAGCACAATGACAGCTGCCGCGGACGGCAACGTTCCGTGCAGCGGAATTTGTGCGGCGGAAACCTACGCCGCGGAATTTACGACCACCGGCATCGGCAGCGCGCCGTTCCCGCCCGAAGCGGAAAAACAGCTACGCGTCGCCGTGGCCGCGCACCAGGGCGGCCATGGCATGCGCACAGGGGCCGGCGCCGTTTTCCTCCAGGCCGCGCACCACGCCGGCGCGATCGGCGGCGGGCCGGTTCTGGCTGGTTTTCCATTTGCCGGCGATGCGCGCGATGGAAATCTCCACCCCCACGATGCCGCGCAGCATGGTCTCGATGTAATCCGCCGGCGCGTCGTCCACGGCCCAGGGCTGCGCGCGGCGCTGCTCCTGCGCGTCCGTCAGCGCGCCGACCTGGGCCCGCAGCCAGCCGGCATCGTCGACCACGCGCGGCTTGCCCCAGGCCTGCACCGCGACGTAGTTCCAGGTGGGCACGACCTTGCCGGCCTCGGCCTTGGTGGCGTACCACGACGGCGTGATGTAGGCCTGCGGGCCCAGGAAGCTGACCAGGCACTCGTCGGCCGCGGCCAGCGCCTGCAGGATGGGATTGGCGCGCGCCAGGTGCAGGCGCAACGTGCCGTAGAAACCGGCATCGGCATCCAGCAGCACGGGCACCGGCGTGGCGTCCAGGCCGTCCGGCCCATGCACGATCAGCGTGGCCAGCGGATGCTCGCGCATCAACGCATGCTGGATGTCGAGGCGGTCTTCGGCGAAGGCGGCGGGTATGTACACGGCGGGACCTGGCGGGCAAGAAAAAAGGGAAGGCTGCCAGCGTACCGCGCGCGCGACCGCGGCGCCACGGCCACGCGCCAGCCGGTTCATGGAGCCACGCGGCGCGGCCCGCCCGTGCCGGGCGGCTAGCCTTCCGCCCGCACCAGCCGGACGCGCGTGATCTCCGACGGCGCGGCCAGCCGCTTGGGCGGCCCCCAGTAGCCGGTTCCGCGGCTGACGTAGATCCACATGTTCTGCAGCCGGTGCAGGCCCGCAGTGTAGGGCTGCTGCAGCCTGACGAAGAAGCCCCACGGGAAGAACTGGCCGCCATGCGTGTGGCCGGAAATCTGCAGGTGATAGCCCAGCGGCGCCGCCGCCACAGCGCTGCGCGGCTGGTGCGCCAGCAACAGGCGCACGGCCGCATCGGCGGGCGCACCGGCCAGTGCGCGCGCCGGGCTGCTGCGTTGGGCGGGATCGAAGGCGCCGGCGCCGTAGTCGGTCACGCCGGCCACCACCACCGCATGCCCGGCGGGATGCACCACGGCGTGCTCGTTCAGCAATACCCGCAGGCCCAGGCGGCGGAATTCCCGCACCCACGGCTGCACGCCCGAATAGTATTCGTGGTTGCCGGTGACCAGGTACACCCCGTGCGGCGCGCGCAGCTGCCCCAGCGGCTGCGTGTGTCCGGCCAGGCGCTCGACGCTGCCGTCGACCACGTCGCCGGTGATCGCGACCAGATCGGGCTGCGCGGCGTTGACGGCATCCACGATGGCCTGCACGTAGCCGCGCTTGATGGTGGGGCCGACGTGCACGTCGCTGATCTGCACGATGGTGAAGCCCTGCAGCGCGGCCGGCAGGCGCTCGATCGGCACGTCCACGTCCACCACCGGCGCGCGCCGCCGCGCATTGACGAAACCGGCCAGCGACGCCAGCAGCGCCAGCAGGGGCACCCCCAGCGCCGAATCGTGGCGCAGTGTGGCCAGCGACACGCCGGGCCACGCCAGCGACAGCAGCCACGCCGGGATCAACACGGCATCGCGCAACACCGTCAGCACGAACAGCGACGAGAACAGGCCCATGGCCAGCAGCCCGACCCACGCCACCGCGTCGCGCCATGGCTGGTGGTGCGACGAGCGGCTGAGCATGCTGAGCGGGATCAGCACGCAGGACAGCGCCAGGCCCAGGACGGCGGCGAGCGCGCCTGCCGGCGGCAACGCGGCATCGGGAATCAGGCGCGCGCCGACGTAGACGTGGGCCAGCGCCCCTAAAGCCACGAAGCGGATGAAGAAGGCGGATTGGCGTAATGACACGATAGGCGGCGGGAGAAAAACGCAGGGCGCGGGCCGCCACATTCTATGCGGCGCAGGCGCCGGCGGGCGCACCAGGAATACCCGGGCGCTGCCGGCGCACGAGGGCGCCACGCCTGCGGAGCGAGCGCCCCGCCTCGCCCCGCGCCGCCGGTGCGCCGGCCGCCTAGAACGTCACTTTCACCGCCGCGGCGCTGCGCTGCGCCGGGCCATGGTAGACCGCCTCGATGTTATTGCCGTCGGGGTCCAGCACGAACGCGCCGTAGTAGCTCGGGTGGTAGCTGCGCAGGCCGGGCGCGCCGTTGTCAGTGCCGCCGGCAGCCAGGGCGGCGCGGTGGAACGCCTGCACCATGGCCTCGTCGCGGGCCTGGAACGCCAGATGGCAGCGCCCGGTGAGCTGGCCCAGCGCATTGGGGTTGTCGGGGCCGGACACGAACAGTTCGTCGGCCCAGAAAAAGTCGTCGCCCGTGCCGGCCATGGGAATGCCCAGCACGTCGAACACGGCTTGGTAGAACCGCCGGCTGGCCGCGACGTCGCGCACCACCAGCTGGATATGGTCGATCAGGCGCCCCCGATACAGTTCCTGCGTCTCCATGGCGGACCTCCGCTTGCGGGTGAAAACGTTCAGGATACAGTCAGAAAATCGTAGCGCGGTCCGGCAAGCCGGACGAGCGGCGTCTGTACTGGCCGGTACCTGGGCCGCTCGCCCCACATCGCAGTAACTGGAATCAATAGGTCAAAAAAGTTACTCTACATCCCTGCCCTGACGCATCCGGAATCCATCGTGCCCCACTCGCAGCCCCACGCCTCCAGCCCCTCCGCCCCCCACGTGCTGGCCGATCATCCCGCGCTCGACCTCCTCAACACCGGCGGCCTGGATCACGCCGGCGTGGCCTACGACCATTGGCGCAGCGACGCCGACGTGCTGGCCTGGCTGGCCCGCGTCGGGCTGCTGCCCGAGACCCCGCAAGGGCCCGGCAGCCTGCAGGGAATGGTCGAGTCGGCCCGCGACCTGCGTGAAACCGTGCGCACGCTGGTCGAGAAGCGCAAGGCCCATGCGCCCGCGGATCCCGCGCGGCTCAACCATTATCTGCGGCAGGGCGTCAGCCATGCGGCGCTATCGTGGGACGCCGATGGCCATGCCGCGCTGACGCGCCGCCACATCGCCCACAACGCCCAGCAGGCGCTGGCCCCTCTGGCCGAGTCGGCCGCCGGCCTGCTGGCCGGCGGCGACTTCGACCTGGTGCGCCAATGCGAGCACCCCGAGTGCGTGCTGTGGTTCTACGACCGCACCAAGTCGCATCGCCGCCGCTGGTGCAGCATGGCGATCTGCGGCAACCGGCACAAGGTGGCGGAATTCCGCAAGCGGCGGCAGGCCGGATGAGCCGCATGGGCTTTGAAGTAACCCATTAAAAATAACTTGACAGGTTTCATTGCCGCCCTAGATACTTGCGCCACTGAAACCTTTGTTTATTATTTTTATTGGTTACTCCAGGAGCTGCCCATGTCTGCCAACACGCCGCAACCCGACCGTACCGTCCGCCTCCAATACGTCCATGCCGATGGCGTGCGCCTGTTCTACCGCGAGGCCGGCGCCCCCGACGCCCCCGTCATGCTGCTGTTGCATGGCTATCCCAGCTCGTCGCACCAGTTCCGCCATCTCATTCCGCAGCTGGCGCAGCATTTCCGCGTCATTGCGCCGGACCTGCCCGGCTTCGGCTTCACCGAGGTGCCGCGGGAACGCGGCTATGTCTACACCTTCGACGCGCTGGCGACCACGCTGGGCGCCTTCGTCGACGCGCTCGGCCTGCACCGCTATGCCATGTATGTCTTCGACTACGGCGCCCCGACGGGCCTGCGGCTGGCCGTGGTCCATCCCGAGCGCGTCACCGGCCTGGTGTCGCAGAACGGCAATGCCTATCTGGAGGGCCTGGGCGACGCATGGGCGCCCATCCGCGCGTACTGGAACGACCCCAGCGCGCAGAACCGCCAGACGGTGCGCGACGGCGTCCTGACGCTGGAAGCCACGCGCTGGCAGTACGTGCATGGCGTGGCCGACCCCGGCCAGATCGAGCCGGAGTCGTACACACTGGACGCGGCGCTGCTGGAGCGTCCGGGCAACAAGGACATCCAGCTGGACCTGTTCCTGGACTACGCCAACAACCTGACGCGCTATCCCGACTTCCAGGACTTCTTCCGCCGCACCCAGCTGCCCACCCTGGTAATCTGGGGCCGTAACGACCCCTTCTTCATCCCGCCGGGCGCGCAGGCCTATCGCCGCGACAACCCGCGCGCCGACATCGAGTTGCTGGACACGGGCCACTTCGCCCTGGAGACGCACGGCCAATACATCGGCCGGCGCATCATCGAGGTACTGGGCAACGTGCGCTGACGCGCCCGCTGGACGGGCCCGGCGCGGCGCGGTGTGCTATGGTCTCTGCCCGCAAGTTGCCGTACCGGTAGTCGATCTGTCCCATGGCCCTGGTCTTTGCCCGCTTTCTGTTCGGTTTCGCGCTGTCGCTGGGCGGCGTGCTGCTGCTGGCGGCGGCCACGTGGCTGGGAACGCGGCTGATCGCGCTGGCGATCCGGCTGCTCGATACCGAGAAGGCGCAGGACACGGCCGGCGGGCTGGCCGTGGCGGCATCGGTGGTGGCTGCACTGGCCGCCGCCTACGGCGCGGGCCATTTCCTGTATCGCGCCATCGGCGACTCGACGCTCGTGGGCGGCCAGCCCCACTGGCTGGCCGGAGACGACCCGCTGTCGGCCGCCGCCGTGCTGGGCGCGCTGATGGCGCTGGGCCTGCTGGCGTACGTCCCCGCGCTGTGGCGCCGCATGCTGCAAGGGCCGGCACGGCCGGCCCCGTCCAAGCCCGCCCTCGCCGCCAAGGCCGAACCGGCCCGCAAGACGGGCAAGCCCAAGGCGGCCGCCCGGCCCCCAAAGGGCCCCCGCATCCCGCAGCTGGGCTGGCTGGCGCTTTTCCTTGTTGCCATCGGCGCGGCCCTGCTGGCCTTCGCCTTTATCGTCGCTCCGCCGCTGCAGGCCACCGATGCCGCCCTGCACGCCACACGCGCCCGGCCCGTTTACCTGGCCGGAGCCGGGCTGGTGGCAGCCGGCGCCCTGTGCCTGCTGGCCTGGACGTTCTGGCGGCGTCCGCCCGAAGACGGCGGCAAGCCCGGACGCCGCACCCGCTGAACTTTGCCGGCCAGTCCCTGTCGCGATTTGATGACGACTGTTGCAGGAGTCCGGCCCCCCAACATGCAAAAATAGCAATTTACGCCTCGCCGCCGTGGTTTTCATGATGCAATGGCGCCGAACCATGGCCGACCTGGGCGGTTGCCTGCATACGCCGGCCCGCTCTGTGCAAAAATCCCGGCTGTTTTTTTCCACCTCGCTCCTGCCTGAGGCCTCACGCTGTGTTCGCCCCTACCGCCGGCCAACTGCGCCAACCGCTCCTGGGCTGTGCCCTGGCCCTGTCCTCGCTGCTGATCAGCCCGGCCGCCACCGCCCAGGGCGGTACCCCGGCCGCCGCGCAGCCGCCCGCCAAGGAGGCCCCCAAGCCGGCGCCCGCGAAAGACGCCGCGCCCAAGGATGCGGCGGCAAAGGACGGCAACGGCGGGAATGCGCCGGCCAAGCCGCCGGCCGAGACGCCCCCCGCGCCTCCTGCCCCGCAGGCCAAGCCCTCGGCAGCGCCGCCCGCGCCGGCCGTACCTTCGGCCTCGTCCGTGCCGGGCACCGAGCCGCCCAAACCTTTCACGCTGCTCGACGTCATGCAGCAGGCCCGCGAACTGGCGCTGCAAAGCTACAAGCCCCCGGTGTCCAACCTGCCCGAGGCCCTGCAGGACCTGAAGTACGCCGGCTACCAGAACGTGCGCCTGCGCGACGACCGCGTGCACTGGCGCGACGGCGGCACGTCGTTCCACCTGGGCTTCTATCACCAGGGCATGCACTTCAACACGCCGGTGCAGGTCAACGAGATCGACGAGCAGGGGGTGCGCGAAATCCCCTTCGACGCAGCCGACTTCGACTACGGCAAGCTTGCGGTGGACCCGGAACTGCTCAAGGGTCTGGGTTTCGCCGGCTTCAAGATCCTGTACCCGGTCAACACGCCGCTCAAGCCCAATGACGAGCTGGCCTCGTTCCTGGGCGCCAGCTACTTCCGCGTGATCGGACGCGACCAGGTCTACGGCCTGTCCGCGCGCGGCCTGGCGATCGACACCGCCCTGCCCTCGGGCGAGGAATTCCCTGCGTTCCGCAAGTTCTGGATCGTGCGTCCCGCGCCCGGTACCTCGGCCATCACGCTGTACGCGCTGCTCGATTCGCCGCGTGCCACCGGCGCCTACCAGTTCACCATCCGGCCCGAGAACGACACCGTCGTCGACGTGAAGGCGCGCATCTACCTGCGCGACAAGGTCGGCCGCCTGGGCATCGCGCCGCTGACCAGCATGTTCCTGTATGGCGCCAACCAGCCGCCGGCCTCGCCCAACTACCGGCCCGAAATGCACGACTCGGACGGTCTGGCCATCCACACGGGGGCCAACGAATGGCTGTGGCGCCCGCTGTCGAACCCGCGCCGCCTGTCCGTCAGCGCCTTCTCGGTCGAGAACCCCCGCGGCTTCGGCCTGCTGCAGCGCGAGCGCGACTTCTCGCGCTACGAAGACCTGGACGACCACTACGAGAAGCGGCCCAGCCTGTGGATCGAGCCCGTGGGCAACTGGGGCAAGGGCAGCGTGCAGCTGGTCGAGATCCCCACGCCGGACGAGACCAACGACAACATCGTGGCTTTCTGGGTGCCCGAGAAGCTGCCCACCGTCGGCACGCCGCTCGACATCGAATACCGCATGACCTGGACGCTGGACGAGCGCCGGGCGCACACCACGCCGCTGGCCTACGTCAAGCAGACGCGCATCTCGCGCGAAGAGGTCAAGGGCCCCGACCTGATCCGCCGCAGCGACGGCAGCGTCGCGATGGTGATCGACTTCGTCGGCCCGTCGCTGCGCAACGTGCCGGCCGACATGTCCATCAGCGCCGACGTCTGGACCGACGCCAACGGCCAGGTGGTCGAGAACTCGGTGCGCCCCAATACCGTGACGGGCGGGCGCCGCCTGACTCTGCGCGTCAACGTCAAGGACGCCGCCAAGCCGGTCGAGCTGCGCGCCAACCTGACCAATGGCCAGATCCCGCTCTCGGAAACATGGTCCTATCGCTTGCCCGTCAATGCTCCCGAATCCAAATGATCCCGCAGGCCTGATCCACGACTACCTGCACCGCCTGCCGCTGCCCGAGATCCAGCGGCTGGCGCTGGAGCAGGACATCGAGGCCGCCGTCGCACGCGGCGCCGACCCCTGGACCGCCCTGCACGAAAGCCTGGGCCAGCACAGCGCGGTCACCGAACCCTCGAAGGCTTCCGAAGGCCAGCGCCTGGTACTCGGCTACGGCGCCGAGGCCGCCGTGGCCGGCGTCATGCACAGCGATGCGGCCGGCGCCACGCTGGCGGCCATGCCGCCCCATCGGCGCCAATCCATGGCGCCCAGGCCCTGGGAACCCAATCCGCTGGTGCGCGCCTGGCGCCGCCTGAAGGCCGACAAACCGCAAGACCCGCCCGACACCCAGGCCGCACGGCAGGCCAACCGCGGAGATCGCTGGCGTCTGGCCGGCAGCCGACGCCGCCTGGCGCTGCTGGTGGCCGTGGGCGTGCAGACCATCGTGGCCACCTGGTACATGCGGGGCGTGCTGCCCTACCAGGGCGGCAATCTGCTGGAAGTAGCCATCCTGTTCCTGTTTGCGCTGCTGTTCTGCTGGATCTCGGCCGGCTTCTGGACCGCCATGATGGGGTTCCTGCAACTGATGATGGGGCGCGACCGCTACAGCGTCTCGTCGCGCGGCCTCAGCAACGCGCCGCTGCCGCCGGACGCGCGCTGCGCGCTGGTCATGCCGATCTGCAACGAAGACGTGGCGCGGGTGTTTGCCGGCCTGCGCGCCACGTACGAGTCGCTGGCGCGCACCGACGCCCTGAAGCAGTTCGACCTGTACATCCTCAGCGACAGCTACCACGCCGACATTTGCGTGGCCGAGCAGCAGGCCTGGCTGGAGCTGTGCAAGACCGTCAACGGCTTCGGCCGCATCTTCTACCGGCGCCGGCGCCGCCGCGTCAAGCGCAAGAGCGGCAACATCGACGACTTCTGCCGCCGCTGGGGCGCCAACTACCGCTACATGGTGGTGCTCGACGCCGACAGCGTAATGAGCGGCCCCTGCCTGAAGTCGCTGGTCCAGCTGATGGAGGCCCACCCCGACGCGGGCATCATCCAGACCGCGCCCCAGGCCGCCGGCATGCACACCCTGTATGCACGCATCCAGCAGTTCGCCACGCGGGTGTACGGGCCGCTCTTCACGGCGGGCATGCACTTCTGGCAGCTGGGCGAATCGCACTACTGGGGGCACAACGCCATCATCCGGCTCGAGCCCTTCATGAAGCACTGCGTCCTGGCGCCCCTGCCGGGCAAGGGCGCCTTCGCCGGCGCCATCCTGTCGCACGATTTCGTCGAAGCCGCGCTGATGCGGCGGGCCGGCTGGGGCGTCTGGATCGCCTACGACCTGCCCGGCAGCTACGAAGAACTGCCACCCAACCTGCTCGACGAACTGCAGCGCGACCAGCGCTGGTGCCACGGCAACCTGATGAACTTCCGGCTGTTCCTCATCGAGGGCTTCCACCCGGTGCACCGCGCGGTGTTCCTCACCGGGGTGATGTCGTACCTGTCGGCGCCGCTGTGGTTCCTGTTCCTGGCCCTGTCCACCGCCCTGCTGGCGGTGCATACGCTGACCGAACCGCAATACTTCGTCGAACCGCGCCAGCTTTTCCCGATCTGGCCGCAATGGCATCCGGACAAGGCTATCGCGCTGTTCTCCACCACCTTCGTGCTGCTGTTCCTGCCCAAGGTGCTGGGGCTGCTGCGCGTGTGGTTCCAGGACGCCGATTCCTACGGCGGCCGCATCGCGGCGCTGCGCAGCATGCTGCTCGAAGTGGTGTTCTCGATGCTGCTGGCGCCGGTGCGCATGATCTTCCACACCCGCTTCGTGGTGGCGGCCTTCCTGGGCCTGAAGGCGCGCTGGGTGTCGCCCCAGCGCGACAACAACGACACGCCCTGGAGCGAGGCGGTGCGCCGGCATGCCTCGCAGACGCTGCTGGGCGTGGCCTGGGCGGCGCTGGTGGCCTGGCTGAACCCGGTGTTCCTGCTGTGGATGCTGCCCATCCTGGCCGCCTGGCTGCTGATCATCCCGCTGTCGGTGCACTCCAGCCGGGTCGAGCCAGGCATGCAGGCCTCGGCCGACGGGCTGTTCCGCATCCCTGAAGAAGCCAACCCGCCGCGCGAGCTGACCGCCACCCGCGAATACACCCGCGACCACCGCGAGCGGCCCGATGGCGAACCCGGCTTCGCGCAGGCGATCGCCGATCCCGTCATCAACGCCCTGGCCTGCGCCATGGGTACGGCCCGCCATCGCCCCGTGCCGGCCAACCTGGCGGCGCGGCAGGCGCTGGTCGAACAGGCGATGGTGCAGGGCCCGGGACTGACCGAACCGCAGCGCATCAAGCTGCTGGACGACCCCATCGCCATGGCCCGACTGCACCAGGGCGCCTGGGCCGGCGCCCGCCAGCATCCCGCCTGGCCGCCCTCGCTGGCGGCCGCCGCCTGACCCGCGTACCTCACCCGGCTGCGCGGCGCGCCGGGCCTGGCGCGCCTTCTCCATCACTTGCCCCACTTCCCCGAGAGGCCCCGGCGCGCCGTTGTTTCAGGCTGTTTCCTGGGATATAACTACCCCCCGGCGCCCACTGCGCGTCCTTGCCTCCGCCGGGGCCCCCGTCCCGGTCCGAGAAGCAGACCAGCTCCTATAAAGGATGACGCCATGCCCCCAGGAGGCGGTAGTACCTCAGGTCCCCACGACGACGCATTCGCATTCGCCCCGGAAGACACACCGCAAGATGCCTGCGCCCCCGGCGCCGCGCCACGGGTGCCCGTCATTCTCCTGGTCGACGACGATGCGGAGTTCCAGCGCTCCATGCGGCTGGCTCTCGCATCCTTCGAATTCCAGTCGCAACCCGTGCGTATCCTGTCGGCCTCGTCGGCCGCCGAGGCCGGCCAGGTGCTGGCTGCCACGCCCGAGGTGGCCGTCATGGTGCTGGACGTGGTCATGGAAAGCGACGATGCAGGCCTACGCCTGGTGCGCAGCGTGCGCGAGGTGCTGGGCAACGCCGAGGTGCGCATCGTGCTCGTCACCGGCCAGCCCGGCATGGCGCCCATGGGGCAAAGCCTGTCGCAGCTGGACATCAGCGACTACTGGCTCAAGACCGATCTCACCTTCGAGCGCCTGCACGGCGTGCTTACCAGCAGCCTGCGCACCTGGCAGCAGATCCGTGCGCTGCAGCAGGCGCGCAAGGGCCTGCAGATCATCGTCGAGGCCGGCAACTGCCTGGCGCGCGCCCGCAGCCTGCCCGATTTCTCCCAGCGCATGATCCTGGAACTGGCGCGCCTGCTTGGCCTGGACCCCGAGGGCCTGGTGTGCGTACAGGAAGACCGCACCGCGCCCGACCCGCTGTCCGCCCGCGTCACCGGCGCGGCGGGCCGGCTGGCCACCACGGTCAATCAGCCGCTGGCCCGCCTGGACGATCCCCCGATCCGCGAACAGCTGCTGCGCGCGCTGCAAGAGCGCACCGACATCGAGACCGCGTCCAGCCGGGTGCTGTTCTTCCCCGGCGCCGAACGCGGCCCGCACGCGGCCACCTACATCGCCACCGGCCGGCCGCTGGACCACACCGAGCAGGAGTTGCTGCGCGTCTTCGCCACGCACATCAATTCCGGGCTGATCAACGTCTCGCTCACCAGCCGCCTCGACCGCATCGCCTACGAGGACGAGCAACTGGGGCTGCCCAACGGCAACGCGCTGGTGCGCAGTGTGGCCGCCGTGCTGGAGATGGGCGGCCGGCGCGAGCGCGGCATCCTGTTCATCGAGCTCGACCAGTATTCGGCCAGCTGCCTGTCGCTGGGCATGGAGCAGGGCGACATCATGCTGCAGACGATGGCGCAGCGTTTGCGCGCGGCGTTTCCCCCGCCCGCCATGGTGGCTCGGCTGCACGACCACACCTTCGCGGTGCTCGGCCGCACCGCGCTGCTGCGCCAGGACGCCGTCGATGCGCTGGAATCCTTCGACCCGGAACATCCCGATCAGCTTTCCTATATCCAGCTGCGTACCGCACGGGTGGACCTGGACCGCTACCACGGCACGGCGCGCGACGCCATGGCCATCGGTGCGCTGCTGCTGCGCCGCGCGCAGCAGCGCGGCACCGTGGAACTGGTCGACTACCAGCCCGAGCTCGAGCAGGAGATGCATCAGCGCTTCACGTTGTCGCGCGAGCTGTCCCGCGCGCTGCAGGGGTCAGAGATCGGCATCGAGCTGCAGCCCCAGATCGACCTGCGCACCGGCCGCATCATCGGCGCCGAGGCGCTGGCGCGCTGGACGCGCGCCGACGGCACGCGCGTGCCGCCCTGCGACTTCATCCCGCTGGCCGAGGCCAACGGCCTGATCGTGCCGATGGGCGAGCGCGTGCTGGAACTGGCCTGCCGGGCGCTGGCCGATTTGCGCCAAGCCGGCCATGGCGACGTCTCCATCGCGGTCAACGTGTCCGCCCTGCAGCTGGCGCGGCGCAGCTTCACGGCGGAAGTGCTGGCCATCACGCGCCGCTACGGCGTCTCGCCCGCGCAACTCGAGATCGAGATCACCGAGAGCACGGCCATCGAGAACCACGAAGCCAACGGCCAAGTGCTGCGCGGACTGCGCGAGGCAGGCTTTTCCATCGCCATCGACGACTTCGGCACCGGCTATTCGTCGCTGGCTTACCTGCGCAGCATGCCCGTCAATACGCTGAAGGTCGATCGCCATTTCATCAGCGAGATCGGCACCACGCCCAAGCAGCACATGATCGCCGACATGATCATCGGCCTGGGCCAGCGGCTGAACATGCAGGTGCTGGCCGAAGGCGTGGAGTCCGAGACGCAGGCCAGCTGGCTGGTGGAACACGCCTGCCCGCTCGCGCAGGGCTTCTTCTTCGCCCGCCCCGAGCCGCTGCCCGCCTTCATGCAGCGCCTGGCGCTGGCTGCCTGAGGCCCTATGGCAATGCTGGCCTCGCGCACGCTGCGCCAGCAGGTGGCCGCCTTCGCGGCGCTGCCTGGGGCGATACGCCGGCGTTTCGCCGCGATGGCGCTGCCGTGGCTGGTGGCCTTCGTGGTGGGCTTTCCGCTGCTGTGGCACGAGGTGGACAGCCTGTCCGAGGCACCGCAGTGGCGCGCGCGCGAGAACCTGCTGGACGAGTCCGTGGAGATCCTGCGGCGCACGCTGGATGGCCTGCTGCACGACGCGGCGTTCCTCAGCGATCTCTCGGCCCAGGTGTCCGACGACGACCTGTCGCCGGACGGCGCCTATGCCCGCCTATTCCTCAGCTTCTCCAAGAGCTCGGCGGCATTCGACCGCGTGCGCTGGCTCGACGGCCAGGGCAACGAGCAGCTGCGCGTGGAAGCGGGGCCGGCTGGTCCGCGCGTGGCCCCGCTTGGAAGCCCGCGGGACAATCGCGCGCAGCCTTTTTTCGCCGAGGCACTGCGCCTGCCGCGCGGCACGCTGCATCTCTCCGACCTGGCGCTGGACATGGCGGACGGCCAAGTCGTGCAGCCCCACGAGCCGGTGCTGCTGGTCTCGATGCCCTTCTACCGGGACGCACGCGCGCACGGCGTCATCGCCATCTCGTACCGGGCGAGCCGGCTGCTGGACCGCCTGTCCGCCCTGGCGCAGCGCCAGGGCATGCACGTCTACCTGGCCAACGACGACGGCTACTGGCTACAGGGTCCCACGCCACAGGAAAGCTGGGCCTGGCAGCTGAAGCGGCCCGACATGGCGCTGGCGCGCACCGCGCCCGCGCTGTGGCGCACCATGCTGCAGTACGACACGGGCCGCTACAGCGACGATGCCGGCGATTGGGCGTTCCGACGGCTGCGCTTCAACCGCAGCGCGCTGGGCGAGCCGGGCGGCCCCATCAACCTGGCCAACCGCGTCGAACTGCGCGTGGTGGTGCACAGCGATCCCGCGCCGGCGGGCGCACTCGGAGCCCGCTGGCAACTGGCGCTGGGCGGCGTCATGGCGCTCCTGGTGCTGCTGGCCCTGCGCTTCGGCTGGCACAGCATGAGCACCCTGATCGAGGAAGAGCGGCAGGCGCAGGCGCTGCGCGCCACCAACCGCGCGCTGGTCGAGGCCAACGGCAACCTGCGCCGCGTGCGCGCCGAGCTGGAGCGCGCCGAACGCCTGTCGGCGCTGGGCCTGATGGTGGCGGGCGTGGCCCACGAACTGAATACGCCGCTGGGCAGCGCCACCCTGGCGCTGAGCACGCTGCAGCAGTCCGTCGCCGGCCTGGTGCGCCGCGTGGAAAGCGGGCTGCGCCGCTCCGACCTCGACACGTTCCTGGAAGACTCGCGCCAGGCGCTGGAGCTGGCACAAGCGGCCGTGCAGCGCGCCGCCAGCCTGCTGCAGCGCTTCAAGCAAGTGGCCGTCGACCGCAGCACCATGGAGCGGCGCGAGTTCGACCTGGCCGAGGCCCTCCTGGATTCGCATCCCGACCTGCGCCGCTGGGATCCGGCCCGCGGGATCGCGCTGCACCTGGACCTGAAGCCGGGTCTGCGCATGCTGAGCTACCCCGGCCCGCTGGAGCAGGTCGTGGCCAACCTGATCAACAACGCGCTGATCCATGCCTTCCGTGGCCGCGAGACCGGCACGCTGACGCTGCGCGCCTCGGCCAGCGGCCCGGACCACGTGGTCGTACACGTGGCCGACGACGGCATCGGCGTCGACAGCCGCAACCTCAAGCGCATCTTCGATCCCTTCTACACCACCAACCGGCACGCGGGCGGCACGGGCCTGGGCCTGCACATCGCCGCGCAGCTGGTCACCGAGGTGCTGGGCGGTTCGATCCGCGCGCAGAACCTGTCCACACGCGGCACCGGCATGGTGTTCACGCTGCGGCTGCCGCGCGTGGTCGCCGCCGCGGGCACGGCTTCGCGCGAGGCGCCGGCACAGGGGCCAGCACAGGGTCCTGTGCACGAGCCGGCTTCGGCCTGACACGGGTAGGCAGGGCCGGGAGTATCCGGCGCTGCCCGGGCCGCCGCGGCCTTGGCGCCGGGGATTCGCCCAAAAAGATGACATACAATCTATTGGTACTGCATCAACTTTCCGGGCTCTCCCCATGATCGATTCCGTACACGCCCGGTTCGGCGCGCTGGTATCGCAGACCGCCCGTATCTGGCGCCGCGCCGTGAACCAGCGGCTGCAACCCTACGGCCTGACCGAGGCCACCTGGCTGCCGCTGCTACGGCTGGCCCGTGCCGACCGTCCCATGCGGCAGAAGGACCTGGCCGCCTCGCTGGGCCTGGACGGCTCGTCGGTGGTTCGGCTGCTGGACGCGCTGGAGGCCGCCGGCCTGGTCGAGCGCCGCGAAGAAGACGGCGACCGCCGCGCCAAGGCCATCGTGCTGACGCCGCGCGGCCAGTCGACGGTGGAACAGGTCGAGCAGGTCGCCGCCCAGGTGCGCGAGCAGGCGCTGGACGGCCTGCCCGAACGCGACCTGCGGCGCGCCTTCGAATTACTGGAACAGATCGGCCGGCGCCTCGAGGCCGATCCCGGGGATCTCGTGTGAATGCCGCCGCCACGCCCGCCCCACCCACCGTGGCCGCGGCGGACGGCGGCCGTTCCATTCCGGCAACCCCCTCCTCGTCCCCCGCGGACATCGGCCGGCCGGCCGGCGCGTCCGCCGCCGGCCCGGGCCCTGCGATGCCCCACGTGCCACTGTGGCTGCTGGCGCTGCTGACCTTCAGCGGCACGCTGGCCATGCACATCTTCGTGCCGGCACTGGCCATGGCCGGCCGCGACCTGCAGGCCAGCAATGCCGCCATGCAGATGACGGTCAGCCTCTACATCCTGGGCCTGGCCGGCGGGCAGCTGATCTACGGCCCGCTGTCCGACCGCTACGGCCGGCGGCCCGTGCTGATGGCCGGCCTGGCGCTGTACACGGTGGCCGGCCTGGTGGCCGCGCTGGCACCGCACGCCGAGGCCTTGATCGCCGCGCGGCTGTTCCAGGCGCTGGGCGGCTGCGCCGGACTGGTGCTGGGCCGCGCCATCGTGCGCGACACCGCTACGCCCGCCACCGCGGCCAAGCGGCTGGCGCTGATGAACCTGATGGTGACCGTGGCGCCCGCGATGGCGCCCATCGTCGGCGCGGCCGTGGCCGGCGTGCTGGGCTGGCGGGCCGTGCTGGCCGCGCTGTGCGTGCTCGGCGTGGCGAACTTCCTGCTGGCGTGGCGCCAACTGCCCGAGACCGGGCCGATCGGCACCCACATCGCCGCCGGCGAACTGGCGCGTCAGTACGGGCAGCTGCTGCGTTCGCGCGAATTCCTGGGCTTCGCGGTGGGCGGGGGCTGCGCCACCACGTCGATGTATGCGTTCCTCGCGGCGGCGCCCTTCATCTTCGTCGACCAGCTGCATCGCCCGGCCAGCGAGGTCGGCGTGTACCTGGCCATCCTGGTCTCGGGCGTGTGGCTGGGCAGCGCCATCACCTCCCGCCTGATCACGCGGCTTCCCATCCCGCGCGTCATGGTGGGCGGCAACCTGCTCAGCGTGCTGGCCGCGCTGTTCATGCTGGGGCTGGTGCTGGCCGGCCGATCCAGCGTCGTGGGGCTGGTGGCGCCGATGTTCGTGATGACGGTGGGCGCGGGCATCGCCTCGCCCGCCGCGCTGACGCTGGCCGTGGGGGTCAACCCGCGGCTGATCGGCTCGGCCTCGGGCCTGTATGGCTGCGCGCAGATGACGATGGGCGCGCTGTGCAGTGCGCTGGCCGTGCTGGGCAGCTCCGCCGAGCTCTCGGCCACACTGGTGATGGCCGGCGCGGGCTTGGTGGCGCAGCTGTCGTTCTGGCAGGCGCTGCGCGGCAAGCGGCCGCGCTGACCGCGGGCAAAACATTCGCCCTGCCACGGCCTATGGCGCTACACGGACCGGCCTGCTATCGCAGGCACACGTGATAGCGGAACCGGTCCGCCCGGCCCACCGCGCGGCGGTATTCCACGGGCTGGTCGCCGAAGGTATACGACACGCGTTCGACGCGGATCACCGCGCTGCCCACGTTGATGCCCAGTAGCGCCGCCTCGGTGTCGTTGGCGAGATCCGCGCGCAGGTATTCCTCCACGCACACCACGTACAAGCCGCAGCGCTGCTTGAATTCGTCGTACAGCGAATGGGAGCCGAAGTCGGCGCTGGCGACGGTGTTCCACACCGGCATGGGGAAAAACGAGTCGACGATCAGGAAGGGTTCGTTCTGGTGATAACGCAGCCGGCGCAGATACGCCACCTCGGTGTCGGCGGGGATGCTCAGGGAACTGGCGGCGGCCTCATCGGCCGGCACGAAGCGCTGGTCCAGCACCTTGTTGTGCGGCACGATGCGCGGGTCGCTGGCCAGGCTCTCGTAGCGGAAATAGCGTTCCAGGCTTTTGAACGACGGCCCCAGCACGAAGGTACCGCTACCCGCCTGACGGTGCAGCAGCTGCTTGCGCACCAGTTCGCTGATGGCCATGCGCAGCGTGCCACGGCTGGTGCCGAAAAGCGCCTCGAGCTCCGCCTCGGTGGGGATGCGGTCGCCTGGCTTCCAGACGCCCGTGGCGATGGCCTGCTCGAGCGCGTTGGCCACATCGCGGTATAGCGGCGCCTGCGTGCGGGTGAACGCGATGCGGGGCGCCGGCGACGGGGCGGCGGGCGTGGCTCCGTTCTTGCGCATGATAGGCATAAATGTTCAGCTCTTTCCGGCGCGCAGTATACCGGAGCGTGCGCTGCGGACGGCGCCGTGCGTGGCGCGCCGCAAGGGCCCGGACGGCGCATTCCGCGCACGCCCGGCCGTTGCCGACACCCCGGCTAGCGCGCGCCCGGGGCCGGGGCGGAATCCGGCTGCGGCGCCAGGTAGTCGCCCACGTACTGGTCGTACAGCGCCGACTGGCTCAGGTGATCCATCAACTTGGCCGCATCGATCGCTGCGGGCACCGGGCAGCCCAGGCGTTCGCGTTCGGCCCGCACCGACTGGTAGAAGGCGCGCGCGGCCTCGGCATAGGGCTGGTGCCCCGCAAAGCGGATGCGTACCCCGCGGCTGGCCAGGTAGTCCGGGTCGCCCAGCAGGTCGGGCCCGGCGCCGCCCAGCACGATGGGCAGGCGCACGCCGTCGGCGATGCGGTCCAGGTCCTCGCGCCGCTTCAGGCCCGGGATGAACAGCCCGTCGGCGCCAGCCCGCTCGTAGGCCTGCAGCCGGCGCACCGCGCCGTCCACCCCCTCGAGCGCCACCGCACTGGTGCGCGCCAGGATTGCCATGCCCGAGTCGCCGCGCGCCCGCACCGCGGCGCGGATCTTGTCCACGCCCTCTTCCAGCGCGATGAGCTGGAAGGGTCCCGGTGCGCCGTAGGCACGCGGCAGCAGCGTGTCCTCGATCGAGATGCCGCATGCGCCGGCATCCTGCATCTCCTGCACGGTGCGCATCACGTTCAGCGCATTGCCGTAACCGTGGTCCGCGTCGACCAGCAGCGCAAGCTGCGCCACACGGCCGATGCGGCGCACCTGCTCGGCCAGCTCCGTCAGCGTCAGCACGATCAGGTCGGGCGCGCCCAGCACGGCCAGCGAGGCCACCGAACCACCCAGTACGCCAACCTGGACGTCCAGCGCATCGCAGGCGCGCGCCGACAGGGGATCGGCCACCGAACTGGCCAGCACGCACTCCCGTCCTTCCAGTATCCGCCGCAGCCGGGCGCGACGTTCGCTTGCATCCATGTCAGTCTCCGTATCAATTGGGCGTGATGCCCGCGGCCTTGATGATAGGCGTCCACAGCGCGATCTGGGAGGTCAGCCGCTCGTGCAGGGCCTCGGGCGTGGCCTGCGCCGGATCGAACAGCGTGGTCTCCATCTCGCGCAGGCGCTTCTCGACCTGCGGGTCGCGGTTGGCTTCAGCCAGGGCCTTGGACAGCCGCTGGACCACCGGCGCCGGCGTGCCGGCCGGGGCATACAGGCCATACCAGGCGCTGACGTTCAGATCCGGCATGCCCACTTCCTTGGACACCGGCAGGTCGGGTAGCGTGGGCAGCCGCTGCTCGGCGGTCAGCACGTAGCCGCGCACGCTGCCGGCCGTGACGTACTTGGCCATGCTGGCGGTCACATCGCACAGCAGGTCCACGCGGCCGGCCTGCACGTCCAGCAGCGCGGGCCCCGAGCCCTTGTACTGCACCATGGTGACGTGCTCGCCCACGGCCTGCTGGAACAGCATCGCGCACAGGTGCGTGGCGCTGCCCATGCCCGAGGACGCGAACGTGACCTTCTCCTTGTTCTTGCGCACGTACTCGACCAGCTCTTTCATGTTCTTCGGCGGCAGGGTGTTCGACGACACGATGATCATCGGCGTGTCGGCGAACAGGCCCACGTCGGCGAAGCTTTCGACCGGATCGAAGCCCAGCTTCTTGTATAGCGCCGGCGCGGTGGCCAGGCCGGTGTGGTGCAGCAGCAGCGTATAGCCATCGGGCGCGGCATTGGCCACGTGCTGCGAGCCGATGATGCCGCCGGCGCCCGCGAAGTTCTGCACGATGACCTGCTGGCCCAGCGAACGCGTCATGGACTCGGCCAGCACGCGCGTGACCAGGTCGCTGCCGCCGCCCGGGGCGAACGGCGTGACCAGCGTGATGGGGCGCTGGGGAAATTCGCCCGCGGCGGCGGGGCTGGCGGCCCCCGCCGCGCAGCAGGCCGCAAACAGCAGGCCGGTGAACCAATTCTTCATGGAGTGTCTCCTGGGTTGTTATATCGCCGCGCGCATGGCGGGCGGGGGTGGCGCGAAGGCCCGCGAGGCCGCGGGCGCCTCGCCGTTCAAGTCCGCGCCTGCTGCCGGGGCGCGGGGTCCTGCATGATGGTGACGCGCCAATGGATGCGCGGCTCGTCGGGAGGATAGCCGCCGCCGGCGGCATGGATCGAATAGCGGTTGTCCCAGATCACCGCGTCGCCCACCTGCCACTGATGGCGGTATTGCGCGCCGGGCTGCACCATGTAGCTGAACAGCTCCTCCATCAGCTCGGTGCTCTGCGACTCGGTCATGCCGACGAAGCCCAGCAGATGCCCGGGATTGACGTACAGCGCCTTGCGGCCCGATGCGTGCACCCGCACCACGGGATGCACGGCCGGCGGCAGCACGCGGTCCTCGGGCTCCAGGCGTTCGATGCCGGTGCGCTCGCGGCCGCCATAGGCGAACTCGCCCTGCAGTCCCTCGATGCGCTGCTTCAGCGCCTGCGGCAGGGCGTCGTAGGCCGCGAACATGCTGGCGAACAGCGTGTCGCCGCCATACGAGGGAATCTGCACCCCGTACAGCTGCGTTGCCATGCAGATCTCGGTGTCCCACGGACCGTCGGTGTGCCACTCCAGCCCGCGGTTGTAGATCAGTTCGTCGACCTTGCCGTCCGCCTTGCGCGCATTGACACCCATCATCGTCAGCTCGGGGTAGTCCGGGTGCCGCGTGCGCCGCACGCGGTGCGGCTTCAGGCGGCCGAACCGGCGGCTGTAGGCCAGGTATTCCTCCATGGTGAATTCCTGGCCGCGCACCACCAGCACCGTGCGCTCCTGCCACACCCGGTGCAGCGCCTGCCACTGCTCGTCGCTCAGGCATCGGACGTCCAGGCCGGTGACGAGCGCGCCGATCCCCGGCGCGGGGTATTCGATATGCATGGTTGCTGCTCCTCTCGCATCGGGCAAGACTGCTACGCCCGAAATGTTTATTTGTATATATGTTTAAGGAAAACGTGAAAATCCCCCGTCGGCTGCTTTCGGCACGGACGGCTATCAAAAATTATTTATATAAATGTATAAACAAAGTACGGCTTGGGCGCAGTATAGGACGCCTTTCCGGCCGCGTCCACCACCGGCGCGACTTGTCCAACCTGCTGGAATCAGCAGACCAGGATCTTGTACATAAAGGTGGTGGCGTCCAGCCGGTCCGAAGCGGCATCGCGCGCGTATTGGGGAATGACACCCGCGGTCTGATAACCGAGCGAGGCATACAGGGGCTCGGCCGTGTCGCCGGTACGCGTGTCCAGCGTCAGCAGCGTGCGCCCGGCCAGGCGAGCCAGGCGCTCCAGCTCGCCCATCAGCGCGCGCGCCACGCCCTGGCGGCGGCAGGCCGGATGCACCAGCAGCTTGCGCACGTCGGCGCGGTGGCGCTGGTTCGGCATGGTGTCGCAGCCCAGCTGCACGGTGCCGGTCAGGCGGCCGTCGCGCCAGGCCGCCAGCAGCGTCACCTCGCCGGCGCGCACGCCCGGCAGCACGCGCTCACGCCAGTAGGCTTCACCGTCAGCCGGACCGTAGGGCAGCACGAAACCGATACTGGCGCCGTCCTGCACACAGGCGCACAGCAGCTCGCCCAGCGCGGGGGCATGCCGCTCGGCGGCGCCTGCGTCGAGTGTGGAAAGAGTGAGCGTGGCGGCGGTGGTAAACATGAGGGATCGAGGCCTTCAGACGAGGAAAAGCAGATAACGCGCGCCTTGCCGGGCGGGCGTGGTGAACACGGTGGCGCCGTGCAATTGATAGCGCAGGCAGTCGCCGGCCCGCAGGTCGTGCGCCCGGCCCTCCACCTCCAGGCGCAACGCGCCCTCCAGCAGCACCAGATGATGCTCCAGGCCGGGGCGCGGCGAAGCTTCGTAGGCGATGCGCGCACCGGGCGCCAGCTCGCACTCCAGCACCTCGCCGGCCAGCGTGCGCGACGGCGGCGATACCGAGCGGCGCCGAAAGCCGGTGGCCTCGTCCGTCCACACGGGCTGCTCCGCGCGCGGCACCAGCGGGACGAGGTCGGCCTCCATCGAGCGCATCAGGCGGGACAGGGTCAGTTCGTAGGCGGCGCACAGGCGCCCCAGCACGCTGGCCGTGGCGCTGACCTCGGCGTTCTCCAGCCGCGACAGCGTGGAGCGACTGACCTGGCTGCGCGCGGCCAGGTCGTCGAGTGACCAGCCGCGCTCGGCGCGCAAGGCGCGCAGGCGTTGGGCAATCTGGGCGTCGATGGAATCGGAGGTCTCAACAGGTTTTTCCATTTTGGGATTTTTTCCCAAATATGGAAAATCCGTCAAGGCCCCCCCCTACGTCCATGCCAATTATGGGGTTTTCCCCTGGTTTCTGTCCTGTCGATACCGCGGCCTGTCGTTCGTCGTAGGGTTATATCCCCCACCTGAAGGAGATCGCACCATGGCAACTGGAACCGTCCGCCTGCATCGCGTCCTGCGCGCACCCCCGGAGCGCGTCTACCGAGCCTTCCTCGAACCCGACGCGGTGGCGCGCTGGCTGCCCCCCTACGGCTATACCTGCCAGGTCCACCACCTGGAGGCCAAGGTCGGCGGCTCGCACAGGATGTCCTTCCGCAACTTCGGCACCGGCAACGGCCATTCGTTCGGCGGCGAATACCTCGAACTGATTCCGTCGCAGAAACTCCGCTACACGGACCGCTTCGACGACCCGAACCTGCCCGGCGAAATCCAGGTCACCGTCTCGCTGCGCCAGGTGGCATGCGGTACCGAGCTGGACATCGTGCAGGAAGGGATTCCCGAGGCCATTCCGGTGGAATTCTGCTACCTGGGTTGGCAGGAATCGCTGATGCAGCTGGCCAAGCTGGTGGAGCCGGACCTCCCGGACTGAGCCGGGCGCGGGCCCTCTGTCGGGCACGCAACAGTGTGCACAATGAAACAAGGCCGGATCAGGCATGCACGCTATCATGAAAGGTCGGATGGTTTTCCCCAGCCATTACCCCTTCCCATGCTTGATTCCGGCCCTCCGCCCACCAACCAGAAGCACCTCCTTCCGAGCGACCTGCCGTTCCCCGTCGTCGGAATCGGCACCTCTGCCGGCGGTATCGAAGCCCTGAAGGTTTTCTTCGGCAACATGCCGCCTACTCCCGGCATGGCATTCGTGGTGGTCCTGCACCTGTCGCCCCAGCACGAAAGCGTGCTGCACCAGGTGCTGCAGCCGCTCACGGCCATGCCGGTCAAGCAGGTCACGCACAACATGCTGATCGAGCGCGACCACGTCTACGTGATCCCGCCCGCGGCCAGCCTGTCGATGAACGACGGCTACCTGCGCGTTTCCCCGTACCGGCGCGATGGCAGCCCGTCGGTCGCCATCGACGTGTTCTTCCGCACGCTGGCCGACGTCCACCAGAGCCGCGCCATCGGGATCGTGATGACGGGCGGCGGCTCGGATGGGTCCGTCGGGCTGGCCCGCATCAAGGAACAGGGCGGCGTCACCCTGGCACAACTGCCCGAAGATGCGAAGCACGACGCCATGCCCCGCAGCGCCATTGCCACGGGCGGCGTCGACATCGTGCTGCCCGTCGCGCAGATGCCCGCGCGGCTGACGGAAATCGCGGAAAACATGGCCCGCATCCGGCTGCCCGAACCGGTGGGCAGCCCGCTGGATCCGGCCGCGGAGCCGCCGGAAGAGACCTCGTCCGATCGCACCGCGCTGCGCGACATCCTGACGCTGCTGCGCACCCGCACGGGGCACGACTTCCGCCACTACAAGCGGGCCACGGTGCTGCGCCGCATCGAACGGCGCATGCAGGTCACGGGCGTGCCCGACATGCCGGCCTATGCGGCCATGCTGCACCAGAACACCGAAGAAACGCCCAGGCTGCTGAGCGATATGCTGATCGGCGTGACCCAGTTCTTTCGCGACAAGGAGGCCTTCGAATCCCTGGAACAGCTGGCGATCGCCTCGCTGGTGAAGAGCGTCGACGGCAAGGCGCCCGCCAGCGTGCGGGCCTGGGTAGCCGGTTGCGCCACGGGAGAGGAAGCGTATTCCGTTGCCATGCTGCTGGCCGGCCACGCGGATTCGCTGCCCACGCCGCCGCGCGTCCAGGTTTTCGCCACCGACATCGACGAACCCTCGCTGGCCTCGGGCCGCGCCGGCTCGTATCCGGAGACCATCAGCACCGACGTGCCGCCGGCCCTGCTGCACAGCTACTTCACCAAGGACGAGGCCGGCTACCACATCAAGAAAGCGCTGCGCGAGAAGGTGCTGTTCGCCCCACACAATGTACTGCGCGACCCGCCCTTCTCCCGGCTCGACCTCGTCACCTGCCGCAATCTGCTCATCTATCTGGACCGGGACGTACAGATCGACGTGCTGCGGATGTTCCATTTCGCGCTGAAGCCCGGCGGCTATCTGATGCTGGGCAACTCCGAGTCGGCGGACGCCTGCGAAAGCCTCTTTACCGTGGTCGACAAGCGCAATCGGCTCTACCAGGCCAAGGGCAACGGCTCCGTCCCTCGCTCCCTCCCCAGGTTCTCAACCGCCGGCTTGGACAAGGTTGCGCGCAAAGCCGCCATCGATGCCGCACCGGGGCGCCGCGCCAAGATCTCTTTCGCCGACATCCACCAGCGCGCGCTAGAGCAGTACGCGCCGCCCAGCGTCATCGTCGACGGCGAAGGCGACATCGTCCACATGTCGGACCGGGCGGGACGATTCCTGCGGCTGGCCGGCGGCGAGCCGTCGCGCAACCTGACTGCACTGGTGCATCCCGACCTGCGCATGGAGTTGCGCACGGCCATGTTCCAGGCGCTGCATTCGCGCAAGAGCGTGGAGGCTCGACGCATCGAACTGCACATGGGGGGACGGCACGCCTACATCAACATGGTGGTGCGGCCTTTCCGCCACGACGAAACCAACAGCGACTTCATGCTGGTGCTCTTCGACGAGGTCGAGGCTGTGATGAGCACCGGCGGCCCGCAGCCCGACGGCACCGGGTCCGACAACATACTGTTGCAGTTGGAGGTCGAGCTGCGGCAGGCCAAGGAGCAGCTACAGCTGACGATGGAGCAGTCGGAGACCTCCACCGAAGAACTCAAGGCTTCCAACGAAGCGCTGCAGGCCATCAACGAAGAACTGCGCTCGGCCACCGAAGAGCTGGAAACCGGCAAGGAAGAACTGCAGTCAGTCAACGAGGAGCTGATCACCGTCAATTCCGAGCTCAAGGCCAAGGTCGAGGAAACAGCCAAGATCAACGACGACCTGCAGAACCTGATTGCCTCCACTGACATCGCCACGGTGTTCGTCGACCGCGGCATGCGCATCAAGTGGTTCACACCGCGGGCCGCGGACATTTTCAGCGTCATCGCCAGCGACGCGGGCCGTTCGCTGCTGGACATCAACCATCGGCTGGACTACACGGACCTGGCGCGCGACGCGGCTGGCGTCTTCGAGTCGTTACGCACCGTGGAACGGGAAGTGCACAGCCGCGACGGCCGCTGGTACCTGGCTCGAGTGCTGCCCTACCGCAGCGCCGAGCATCGTATCGAGGGCGCGGTACTGACCTTCATCGACATCACCGACCGCCGCAAGGCCGAGGAACAGGTGCGGCTGGGCGAGGCGCACATGCGGCTGGTGGCGCAGAGCACCAAGCACGTCGCCATCATCACACTCGACGACGCCGGTCTCATCACCACCTGGAACGCCGGGGCGCAGCGCATTTTCGGCTACGAAGAAGCCGAGGCGGTGGGCCAGCCCATCGACATCATCTTCACGCCCGAGGACGTCGACGCCGGCGCGCCCTGCACGGAGCTGGAGGTGGCCCGCCGCACGGGCCATGCGGCGGAAGACCGCTGGCACCGACGTAAGGACGGCGCGCGCATCTATTGCACGGGCAGCCTCAACGTGCTGAAGGACGCGGACTTCGTAGGCTATGCCAAGATCATGCGCGACATCACCGAGCAGCGCCGACGCGAAGACGAACAGGCCTCGCAGCTGGAGCTGAGCATGGCCGACAGCCTGCTGAAGGATGAATTCTTCGCAGTGATGTCTCACGAGTTGAAGCATCCGCTGAACCTGATCCAGCTCAATGCCGACCTGCTGGTGCGCACCCCGGCCGTGCGCAGCTCGCCCGGCGCCATCCGCGCGGCCGAGACGATCCAGCACTCGGTGCGCAGCCAGGCCCGCATCATCGAAGATCTGCTCGACATGGCGCGCATCCGCACCGGCAAGCTCAAGCTCAACCGTGGCGTTGTCAGCCTGACCGACACGGTCGAGAGCATCCTGGCCGTGCTGCGGCACACCGCGGCGGCGGCCGGCGTCGAGCTGCGCCACGACTACGACGTCTCCGATGCGCTGCACATCGACGCGGATTCGGTACGCATCGAGCAGATCATCTGGAACCTGCTGAACAACGGCATCAAGTTCACGCCGACCGGCGGGTCCGTCACCGTCCGGCTGGCGCGAGAGAACGACACGGCGCGCCTGGACGTGGCCGATACCGGCGAGGGCATCGATCCCACCTTCCTCGGCCGGATCTTCGAGATGTACAGCCAGGTCGAGATGCGCCACCGCGGCATCAACCGCGAGGGCCTGGGCATCGGCCTGGCGGTGGTCGCGCACCTGGTGGAGGCCCATGGCGGGCGGATCGAGGCGGCCTCCGAGGGCAAGGGCAAGGGCGCCTGCTTCACCGTCTGGCTGCCCGCGGCAAACCAGGGCCGCGCCGACGCCAAGACCCCGGCGCCCGCCGAGGCGGGGCAGCTTACCGGCCTGCGCATCCTGGTGGTGGACGACTCCGAAGACATCCTGGAGACCTTCCAGGCGCTGCTCGAGATGGAAGGCGCGCAGGTCACCATCGCCGTCAGCGGTGAACGCGCGCTGCAGGCGCTGGAGGCCTCGAAGGCGTACGACCTCATTCTGTCCGACGTCGGCATGCCCGTGATGGACGGGTACGCGCTGATGCAGGAAATCCGCCGCCGCCACCCCGACCTGCGGATCCCCGCGATCGCGCTGACCGGCTACGGCAGCAAAGAACACGTCGACAAGGCCATGCAAGCCGGCTTTGCCACCCACCTGAACAAGCCCATTCCCCTGGACGCCCTGGTAGAGACAGTAACGCGCACGCTGGGACGCTCCTGAAGCCGCGTGCGGCCGGCAGGCCGTGCGCACGCCGCCACGGAGGAAATGCCATGCCTGATTTGCCCAGGAACGCCTCGTCCGATCGGATCGTGCAGCAAGCCGCAGCGATTCGGCAGGAACTGATCGACGAACTGAAGTACCGGTTGGCCAAGGTACCGGACGAGGCGCACGACGACGACTGGCTGACCGCCGCCTGCATGGTGGCGCGCAACCACATGGTGAACGCCCTGCTGGCGACGCAGCAGCAGCACCGTGCCGCGCCATCGAAGAAGGTGTACTACCTGTCGATGGAATTCCTGGTCGGCCGCTCTCTGGTCAGCAACCTGCTGGCGCTGGACATGCTGGAGGCCACGCGGCTGGCCATGGGCAATCTGGGCCTGGACCTGGACCGCATCGCCGAGCGTGAACACGACGCGGCGCTGGGCAATGGCGGCCTGGGCCGGCTGGCGGCCTGCTTCATGGAATCGCTGTCCACCCTGGGGCTGCCCGCCATGGGCTGCGGCATCAAGTACGACTACGGCCTGTTTCGCCAGGCCTTCGACGGCTCGGCGCAGGTCGAGATGGCCGACTTCTGGGACGGCGACCACAGCCCCTGGGTGATCGAGCGCGCCGACCAGACCTGCGTGGTGAACCTGTACGGCCACGTCGAGCACGAGCGCGCCCCCGACGGCGCCTTCCGCCCGCGCTGGGTGCCGGGCGGCACGCTGCTGGGCATTCCGCACGACATGCCCATCGCCGGACACGGGGGCCACACCGCCAACCTGCTGCGGCTGTACTCGGCGCGCGCATCCGAGGTGCTGGACATGCGCACCTTCCACGCCGGCGACTACGTGCGCGCGGTGCAGCAGAAGATCGAGTCCGAAACCGTATCGAAGGTGCTCTACCCTTCCGACGAGGTGTCGCAGGGCCGCGAGCTGCGCCTGGTCCAGGAGTATTTCCTGGCCGCCTGCGCCGTCAACGACATTCTGCAGGACCTGGCCAACAGCGGCGCCGCCGTGCACGACCTGCCCCGCCTGGCCGCCATCCAGATGAACGACACGCACCCGTCGCTGGCCGTGGCCGAGCTGATGCGTGTGCTGCTGGACGACCATCTGCTGCCGTGGGAGGAGGCCTGGACCATCACCCACGACACCTGCGCCTACACCAACCACACCCTGCTGCCCGAGGCGCTGGAGCGCTGGCCGGTGGAGCTGCTGGCACGGGTGCTGCCGCGCCACCTGGAGATCATCTACGAGATCAACGAACGCTTCCTGCGCACCGCCCGGCGCCGTTGGGGCGAGGGCGACCCGCGCATCGCGGATGTGTCGCTGATCGAGGAAGGCCACACCCGGCACGTGCGCATGGCGCACCTGGCCATCGTCGGCAGCCATTCGATCAACGGCGTGGCGCAACTGCACACCGATCTGATCCGCCGCAACCTGGTGCCGCACTTCCACGAGCTGATGCCGGAGCGCTTCAACAACAAGACCAACGGCATCACGCCGCGCCGCTGGCTGGCGCAGGCCAACCCCGGGCTGCGCGCGCTGCTGGACGAGACGCTGGGCCCGGCCTGGATCACCGACCTGGAGCAGCTGCGCGAACTGGCGCCCCGCGTGCACGACGACGCGTTCGTGGCACGGCTGGCCGACGTCAAGCGCGGCAACAAGGAGCGGCTGTCCGACTACGTGCGCCGCTCGTGCGGCATTGCACTGGACCCGGCATCGCTGTACGACGTGCAGATCAAGCGCATCCACGAATACAAGCGCCA
>Ga0182737_1000460_pt1 | contig 57526 bp, 81 predicted proteins | sample eDN5th30CBELigOP_FD_128878 | JGI IMG/M metagenome (GOLD analysis project Ga0182737, IMG submission 128878) | Enriched Organic Plus compost microbial communities from Emeryville, California, USA - eDNA 5th pass 30_C BE-Lig OP (version 2) (version 2) ...
GAACCGCCATTTGCGCAATGATGAGATTCAAGCTTTATTAGATGAATTACGGCATACGACCGACCCGTTTACATGCCCACATGGTCGTCCAATTATTATTCACTACTCGTCATATGACATGGAGAAGATGTTTAAACGGGTGATGTGACGGGCTTTGTGGCGGGGTGAAATTGATTTTGCCCACCATTTGCCCACCTTCATCCTAATTAACTTAAATATGACTCAAGTTTTAATAGATTTTCACCTTCATATTTTTTGGTAATATGAACATATACATCAGCTGTCATATTTATCGTTCTATGACCGAGTCGCTCACTTACAAATTTAATATCTGCACCACTTTCTAATAACATAACGGCATGTGTATGACGCAAACCGTGTGGCGAAATGTGGTGCAGATTTATTTTTGTTTTCTTTAAAATAGAATCAATCACTTTATTTACTCCGTATTCACCCATTTCTTTACCATTAGGACCGATTACCAAAAATTCTGATGAATGATAATCGGGACCATACTTTACTTTATTTTTCTTTTGCCAAAGTTGATATTGCTTTAGTTCCACAATCATGGTGTCATCTATGCCGATAGTGCGAATACTTGATTTAGTTTTTGGTTTTTTAATCCCACGATCACTTCGGGTTTTAGTAATTGAAACGGTTTTATTTTCAAAATCAATATCATCCCATTTTAAAGCTAACATTTCACCTTTCCTCATTCCTGTCCGCAATAAGATCGAAGCAATTATATAGTGATGGAAAGGGGAGTTTTTAGCAGCCTCCATAAAAATGTCCACTTCTTCTCTAGACAAATAATTTATCTTTTCCTCATCGTTTTCTACCTTGATAGATATTCCTCTGTATTTATTATGAGAGAGCATTTCTAATTCAACAGCCTTGTTAATCGCTGTACAAAAGATAGAATGAATCGTTTGTACAGTTTTTTTAGCATAGCCTTTTTGGATGAGAGTATTAATAAACTTTTGATATTCAATTTTTGATAGTTGATTTATTTTATAGTTACCAAGGGTAGGGATGATATGTTTGTTTATATACCGTTTCCTAGTTATTAAAGTGCCAGCCTCGCATTGGGCACCATATACTTCTAACCATTCGTTTAGCCAATCTTTCAGAATGGTTTCCTGATTTTGAATGATTGTATGTTGTTGGAGATAGAGTTTTTTCTCTACTTCAGCAGCTTCTATTTGTGCTTCTTTTTTTGTTCTAAATCCACTCTTTGTTTTTTCTTTTGCTTTACCTGTTGCTGGATCTTGATATTTGATTCTATATTGCCAAGTAGTACCTCTTTTTCTGAATGAAGCCATTTTTTATCACTCCTTTTAAATTTAAAATAAGAATATATGTTCTGTTTTTGTTTGAAAGAAAAACCCCAAAAAGGGGATAAGTAGTATTCTTTTTTGATTCACTATCCAGTAATCAATGTAGGTTTATTAATATATACCTTATATGATTTGATGGTTTGGCGTCAATGGTACTCTTACCAGAACAACATAGCGAACATGATAGGGGAAAAATCAAAGAAGAAGCTATTATAATTTGTTCTTCCAATTTCCTTTAGTGGTTTACCTTTACTTCCTTTTTGAGTTTAAATAAATTCGACTTCTATCTAGGTATGTAAGTTAACTTGTGTAATCTTTGTCGTCATGTTTGAATCTTCGATGTAGTAAGTGAGAATATATGTTCTGTATAAGGGGAGAAAGGAAAGCCCTGATTTTATCAGGACTACTAATTATTAAGGGATGAAGTAAAAATAGTATAATTTTCTTCTGTTATTAGCTTTTTTAGAATATCTTTATTTCTATAAAAAGAATTATCTATAGTTTCACTTCGACAAATTAATAATAATTTAATGGAATTAGATAAGATTGATTCAAATTTTTTGAGAGATGAGTTCACCTTTAGATTTTCCCCAAAGTCATTTCTCTCAATTATCATTTTTAAAAATACACTGATCTCAATGTTTGCCTTTATATTACTATGTACAAATAAACAACATTCATCATATTGTTTTTCGAACTGTTCAAATATTACAGATGCACCAGTATATTTATCTAACAACTTTTTGCTATTTTTAAATAATTTCATTACTCCCATGGAATCCTCGTTTTCTAATGCAAGCAGAACTCTCATAAAGTTTTCAACATAAGATCTAAGAATAAAATGATAATATCTTTCTGACTTTTGAGAGAGAGAGTCAATTATAGCTAGTGCATCTTGGATTAAGGAGTTTAAATAGTGAGTATTAGAAAGGCTATTTCCATAATATTTAAAGAAAATTATATTGTAAGCAACGTTCTTTAAAGTTTCTTCATCCAACATCTTTTCTTTTGATTTTAAGAATTCAATAAATTTAGATACATCCTTATCAATAAATTCCATATTATTAAAAACCTTTCAACCATGTATCAAGTTTGTCGTTCGAATTTTTCTTTTGTTTTTTCTTTTCAGGACTTAATGGGTTATTTTTAGAGTTTATTTCAAAATAATTAAGTAAGTTAGAATTGATGGTTTTAATCTCTTTTTTATCCATAATATACAATTCCCTTCCTAGTTTAGCACATATCAAAGTTCTGCTTTTTATTATATAGGGCAAATAGGATATATTGAATACTTCTTTAAGAAAAGGCACAATATCTTTATTGTTTGTAAATACCTCTTTTGAATAAATTAATAGGGTTACAGTTCCTATTGTGTAACCAATGTCTGATTGTTTTTTTGGGTCTTTTAAATCATTAAGTAAGCTGTTCAGTGTCTTCACTTATATCATCCTCAATTATCTCTACTTCACTTAATCTAACAAGAAGTTCATCTGTAATTCTCTCAATCTCTTCCAGAGATTTTTGATATTTCGAAGAGATGTTTCCTTGGTAACCAAACATTAGATCATTTACTATTGTGGTAGAGTTTTCAAATATACCTAGATTCGAAACATCGGAATCCGATTCAAATTTTATTCTTATTTCTGAAGCTTTTTTTGTTTCGGCCATTTTTCTCATAGTATAGATTATGCCTAATGGTTTTATTTGTATATCCTCATCATACACCAAGTTATCAATTACTGTCTTTAGCATTTTAACCCCCAATATTGAATATCTATCAATCTTTGAAGGGACTAAATAATAATCTGATGCGAATAATGCAGCATCAGTGTAAAATGAAATGGTTGGAGGACAATCAATAAAAATATAATCATAAGCTTCTTTTAGTTTATGTTCTGATATGAACTTTCTTAACCTTTTAAATAAGGATTTATTAGATGTATCATCTTTAATTATATCAATTGTTCCACATATTAAATCAATATTTGGCTCATTGGTAAAGTTGAGGATAACTTCTTCCCTTTCTGGGGTTTTTGGTCTTTCAGAAATGGTTTTAGTATCTTCAAATATTTTTCGAACTGTAATTCTATGGCGATAGTCTTCCATGTAGTTTTCTTCGTTATCTGTAAGATCCATTATTGATTGAGTGGTATTGAACTGTGGATCAAGGTCAATAAATAAAACTTTTTTATGCTTAAAATTTGCAAGATATTCCCCTATACCTAAACATAAAGTAGTTTTTCCCACGCCGCCTTTCATATTAATGAATGATATTACTTTACCATCTTTACTCATTATAATAACTCCTCTTCGTTAATAAAAATTTCAATACTTAATTCTTTTTATATTCTTTGCCCCATCGCTTCAAACTGGCTAATTCTCCTTTACGGTTAATTAGAGCATCCACGCAGTGGCTGTAAGCAAGTTCCATTCTATAGTGAGCAAATTGCTCAGTAACAACGAAATAGTCGGCAATTTCTGAAATCAAGACTGGTTGATCTACTGCAGTGTTTATAACAGACAGTAAGAACTTGCTCGGCATAAGCAAATAGTCAGCCATTCGCTTTGCTTAATTTTCAGTTTTAGTTAAGAAGAATGGGTTATTCATTAACTGAAATGTATAGTGTGAGTACACATGACAAAATTCTTCAGCTAGAAGCAGTTTTTTTAATTGCATCTAAGACAGTAACAATATTTAAAAGAATTTCTCAACATTTTCGATTTTTGATACAAGGTTCGGAATATCCCTAAATGAAAGGTTGGTTAAACAACTTTTCAAAAAGTAGGTTGTTTCATTTGTGTTTTTGTTTAATCGTGAACTAAGTCGAGCGTTAATAAACCCTGCCTCTTCAACTATAGGATTTTCTTTTAAGAAATTAGCGATTTCGTTGGATTTTACTGCGTATAATTTAGTATCTTCTTTTTGGTTAATATATTGCCCGACTAAATATCCAATAATCGTAGTACCTTGCGTTAGAACAGATGAAATGAAAAAATCACTTAAAGGATTGCCTTTATCAACTGAGTATTCCTCCATCGGTACTTTTAATAGTTTTTTATAGGATTCAGAGTTTGGTAGCACAATTTTAATATCTTCAAATTCTTCAAAAGTACCCAACGATTCGATTTCCTCCGTAGAGTAATAAATTTTTTTCTCTTCTTTTTGCACCTCTTCGATATTTGTAGTTGCTTCCTGGGTTACTTGATTTTGCGTGGTAACATCAAATTTTTCACTAATGATTTCAGCTAAGGATTCTTGAATACCTTTTTGAACTAAAGGTCGAGCAATATTTATAAACTGTTGAGTTACTTTAAATTTAAATCGTTCTTTTATGACGAATTTAATAAAATCATCATTTGGACTTTCAAAAATTTCTTTAATTACGGATTTGAAAGATTGATAGTACATGAGAGATTCAGCTAGTGTTTTTATACTTTCATAATCGTATAAGTTTTTAGAAAACTTAACCAAATGGTTAAAATTTTCTTCGTTATAGTTGCTTATATTAAAAATAAAAAATGGTTGCGAATCCATAATATTGGGATTATTTAAATCAGTAAAAAAGTGATATTCTATTCCATTTGTTAGGATTCCTAATCGTACACTAGGGAAGGTACTAAAGTATCTACTTAATTGAGGTGCACTTTTATTAATTTTATTGTTTATTGATTTTGCTTCAAGGAAAATTTTTGGTTCTCCATTTATAGAAATAGCGTAATCAACTTTTTCATTCTTTTTGTGGAAATCTGCCGTGAATTCTGGTGTAACTTCTTGGGGGCTGTAAGTATCGTAGCCAAGTCCTTTTAGTAAAGGTAAAATCAAAAATTGCTTTGTGGATTCTTCATTCTTTATGAGATCTTTATTGTCATTAACAACTTTATTCAACATTTCCAAAGTTTCTTTAAGATTCATCCCACACACTCTCCTCAAATAACGAATTATAATGCAGTTAATTAGAACTGAGTTAATAGACCTATATAAAGGTTAAATTTTTTTGAGATGCGATAATTCACGGGGAATACCATGCATCTCGCAAGCTTCGTACATTGATAGATTACTATCTCTATACTCATAAATTGCTTCATCTAGAAGGAGAAGCTCAACTGCGAATGTATTTGCTTCGACTTCTATTTTATCAATTGAAAAAAATGTGTTTTTTTTGAGGAAGGGGGTGTTGGATCTCGGATGTAATATAGCATGTCCTAACTCATGGGCGCATACAAAGCGCTGCATCTCAGCTGATAGGTTATTATTAATATTAATAAATTTAATGCGACTATCATGAAAATAAAAACCTAAAGTATTACCGAGGTCAGCGTACTGTATTTCAATGTTTTTTAACTTAGCGATTTGGTAAGGGTCGTTTGTTTTATATTTTCTGATTAGTTCATCAACTTTTCCTTTAATTGATTTCACTAGTTAACACCCCTTACTCGCTGTCATCTCTGTATTTTTTAGGTGTGAATTTCTTTTTCGCTAGTTGTTTAGCAAGACGAAGATTACTTTCTATTTGTGCCTTTACAAGCTCACGAGTAGTTTCATCTAAAGGTTCACCATCAAAAGCCAATCCAGACTCACTGTCTAAATCGTTTAGTATACTTTCTAATTTTTTGGCGATGTCTTTTTCATCCTTTTGAGTTAAATCAGGCATATTAGTTTGTGTATTTTTTTTATTGTTGCCAGAGATTAAGTAATCGGTTGAAACATTATAAAAGTCTGCTAATTTTTTTAGTATTTCAGAATCTGGTTCACTTCTCCCGGTTTCATAATGGGATAATCTAGCTCTTGAAATCCCAATTTTAATAGCAATTTCTTCTTGTGAACGTTTTCCGCGAAGTTTTTTTAATCTTTCTCCAATCATAGGAAATCCCTTTCTATTACCAGTTTATAGTTACATTATAGATACAAAATGTATCGAAATAAATAAATGATAAGAAATGTATCAAAAATAGTTGACGATACAAAACGTATCAAATATAATTGGGTTAACAAGTGATACGAAATGTATCAAGAAAGGAGTGACCAATCTTGAGACAAAAACTTGTTGAGGAAAGAAATAAAAAAGGTCTTACGCAAAAACAAGTTGCGACAGCGATTGGTATTTCGGAAGTTTTTGTAAGAAAGATTGAAAAAGGTCTTAGAAATCCCGGGAGAGAGACCATGTTAAAGTTCGAACAGTTTTATGGGATTTCTGATAGAAAACTTTTTCCTGATCTTTTTCAGATAGTCAATGATACGAAATGTATCGAAATGAATGCAGTCTGAAAGGGTGGTACATCATGCTGGACATTCGAGAGCTGCTCTATACGTCAGAAATGAGAACTGACATCTTACAAATTGCAAATGATTTAAACAGCGACAGCAAATACACGAAAGAAGATGCTGTTCAAGATTTACTCAAGTTGCTTGAAAAACATAATTTGTAGGAGGTGATTATGTGATTAAGTCTCCGAAGAAATCTAAATCTCGTAAAAAATCTAAAGTTAAAACAACCAGTGAAGAGTTGTGCAATATCAAAGGTGTAAAGCGTGAGCGACTGATTTTAGAGCGTAAGAAACGTAAGCTCACTCAAGGTCAGTTAGGAGAATTATTAGGCGTTAAAGCAGCATTAATCTCACATCTTGAAAATGGACGTGTGAAGCCAAGTTTAGAAATTACTTTAGGACTTCAAGAGATTTTTGAGTTACCATTTGAAATCTTATTTCCTGATTTATAAAAATAAGACTTGACATCGGAGATTTAGTTTTTTCCAAACCCTTGATAAGGTTTAAAACATTTTGAAACAGTTGTTAATTCACTTCTATATAAATTTCTAAGTTTTTAAAATGATATGAAACAGCTTTCGTTTGAAATTGGAAAAAACACAAAAATTTATAATAGAAGCAAGGAGGTGGTTGTTTTGTTTCAAATTCAAGTTGACGAACAACAACTAAAGGACCTTTACATGAGTGAGGTTAAAAAACGTTTAGATCAACTAGATAAAGAGTTAACGTTCTGGGATGTAAAGGAACTCAAACGTCAAACGAATATGAGTTGGAATACCATGCAAGATAAGTTTTTTCATCATCCTGAATTCCCAAAATTTAAAGCCGGTCAAAAATGGTACTTTCCAGCCGCCGAATGTCGTGCTTTTTTAATCAAATGGGCAAGAACTAACCAGTATAACTTTAAAAAGTCAGAGAAGGAGGCTATTTAATGAGCCAACTAGTTTTTATCGAAAACAACAAGATTGTCACTGATAGTTTGACAGTCGCTGAAGTGTTTGGAAAGCCTCATGATAAGGTGATTCGTGATATTGAAGTGCAAATTGAAAAGTTACAACAGGCTAATGAAATTGAATTTTCAGCCGCCAACTTTGGCGAGTCAACTTACACTAATGAACGCGGAAGAACTTATCGAAAAATCAATCTGTCAGAAGATGCTTTTACCATTGTCGCGATGTCCTATATCACGCCAGAAGCAATGAAGATGAAAGTGAAATTCATCCAAGAGTTCAAAAGCATGCGTGAACATATTGAGCAAAACAAAGTCAAGCCGTTATCTAAAGATCAAGCACTTGTAACAGTTCTTCGTACCACAGCCGACTTGGTAGAAGATACACAAGCTATTAAAGAAGAACAGCATGAAATTAGAAAACTGATTACTCAAGTTGATCAAAAGGTCGAACAGCAAATCACACTGGACCATGGTGAGCAACGTCGCTTACAAAAATGTATTGCTTCAAAAGTTTATGAAATTAGCGATAATCCTAAAACAAGGCCAAAGCTCTTTAAGGAAATCTATCGAGAAATTAAAGATAGATTCGGTGTTGCTAGCTATAAAGACGTGAAACGCCAAGAACTTCAATCAGCTATTAACTACATAGAGAACTGGGTGCCACGGAAAGTTTCTTAATTGGAATCTATTACTATTGTATCTTTGAAAACTAAATAATCGGAGGCGAACAAAATGTCGAACAATTCAAGCAGAACGATTTTATATTCCCCTTCACAGATAGGAACAGTACTAAGAGTAGCGAGGGAGCGTTCTTGTCAAGTCGAACGCCGTACTAAACGTTATCTTTCACACGCTTTAGGGATAACGGAAAGACGTCTAACGAATATCGAGGAAGGGCATTCCATTCCACCTTTTGAATTAGCGATAGATTGGTGCCGGATTGTTAAGGACTACACGGCACTGGACAAAATCAAACATATCTATCAAGTTGGATTACCGGCTACAGACCCTAGATTACTAGAATCTGTGCCGGATCAATTGAATAATTTAGTTCAGCAAGCTGAGGGGGCTATTAATGCCGCAGAGAATTTAAAACGAATGAGTAAAGATATGCGACCTGGACGTTCAATTGATGAACAAACTCGCGCAGAGCTAATGAAAATGGCAGAGGAAATTCTAGATATAAAACAGGCGGCAGAAGCCACTCTTTCTTCATTGAGACAAAATTGGGATTTGGACTACGAACAAGTTGTAAAGAATTGGACGCGAGAAGCCATTTCAGATTATGTCATTATTCCATCCGTATCATACTTTGAGGATTTGAGGAAAGAGCAGTATTTTGAAGAGCGAGCACGTTCATTTGGGAGGATACAACATTGAAACAAGATTTATTTTTACCTCAAGACTATCAGAAAGCCTTGATTAAATATCGCAACACACTTGAATTACTAGATGAGATTGAAACAAATACAACAATTGGGGATTTTTCACAGGCAGTATCAAGCGCTTATAATCTGCTTCATTCGGTTCAGGAATTGGATAAATTGTCGGAAAGAAAAGTTGCTCATGACATTAATCAAGAAATCGTTAGTAAGGGGATAAAGCAAGATTTGAAAATTGAATTGGTGGTGAGGTCCATATGATTATCAAAGCTGGCGAGTGGCTTAGCCTTTCTAAAGAAACGAAGCAGTTTCTTCTTTCAAAAATAAAAAAGTAGCAAGCTGGGGCTCACTACTTTTTAACTGCTTAAGTTAACGGCATTTATAGTTTAGCAGATTGATTCTGCTGCGGCAAGAATTCGTTCTTGCCGTGGGGCTCAAGAGAAAAAATATTTTCTCCATCTAAAATCTATACCACCTTGAGTCCCACGGTGTGAATGAAAAATGCACCTAGTCTTTGAAAGCTTAATAGAGAGGGGGCAAGGACAATGCCTAAAAAACAGGCCTTAGAATTCGTTATTTTCTTTCTCGAAATCGAAGCAAATCTATTGAGCAAGGGTATGTTTAACGCTGCTAGTTTCGCAAGACGGCAGCATGAGAAGTACGCGAAATATTTATGAAAGGAGAGAAGTTAATGAATATTCAACATCCCGATATTACTCAAGCTGAACGTACTGGCTATCCATACGGAGTTGAGAAAGAAGAAGCGATTGGCGTTGATTATTTCGGCAATGAAATTTGGCCTGGTGATGATTATTTTGAAGATCCTGAACGTGGTGAAATGGTTATGCAAGAATACTGGCAGGATTACATGAGTGAAGTTTATGGGTTTAAATTCAGAACGGCTGAATGAAAAAGACTCATGCTGCAACATGAGTCAGAAGTTCAAAACTAATTTGAATACCACTATTCTAGCACATTACTTCAATAGTGGTAAAGGAGGGCTTTCTTTTGGCAAAAGTATTAACTTCTACAAACGATTTGACTCGCGAGGAATGGTTAGAAGAACGTACAAAGGGAATCGGCGGCTCTGATTCTTCAATTATTCTTGGTCTTAATAAATGGAAAACATCCTTTGAATTGTGGCTTGAAAAAACTGGACAAGTTATCCCTCAAGAACTTCAAAGTGACGCTGCCTATTTTGGCTCCCTATTAGAGGATTTGGTGGCTAAGGAATTCGAGAAGCGTAGTGGTAAAAAGGTACGCCGTAAAAATGCTATGCTACAGCATCCAGAACACCCATTTATTATTGCCAATGTTGATCGAATGATTGTCGGTGAAAAGGCCATTCTTGAATGTAAAACCACATCAGCTTATAACGCAAAAGAATGGGAAAGTGAAGAAATCCCTGAGAGCTATATTATTCAAGTTCAACATTATCTCGGCGTTTTAGGTCCTGAATATAAGAAAGCTTATTTCGCTGTATTAATTGGCGGTAATAAATTCGTTTGGAAAGAGATTGATCGTGATGATGAATTAATCGAGATTATCTTTCAGCAAGAAATTGAATTTTGGAATACACATGTTCTTGGTGGTTCGGCTCCGGTTCTTGATGGTTCTAGTGCCGCAGAGCAATATTTGAAATTGAAATATGAAAAGGGCGAAAAAGGAAAAAGCGTGGATTTTACAGCTGAGTATGCAGAAAAGATTCAGCAATATCTAGCATTAACGGACTCTATTAAATCGTTAGAAGTACAAGCTAAAGAAATTAAAAATCAGATTCAAGCTGAAATGAAAGATGCAGAAATCGGTTTTGTTCAAAACTTCCAGACTGAATGGAAAACAATTAATTCTAATCGAGTGGATAGTAAAACCCTTAAGGAGAAGTTTCCGGATATTTATAAACAAGTGGTTAAACCTTCTGTTTCTCGTCGTTTTGGTATTAAAGAAATCAGCTAAAAGGGGGCAATCAAATGGCAACTGCAGATTCAGTGAAAAATAAATTAGCCAATAAAGGCCAAGGGCAAACACAAGTACAAGCAAGTAGTTTAACTTTAAAGGATTTGCTCGGTACACCTACTATGAAAAAGAAATTCGAGGAGCTTATGAGTGAGCGTGCTCCACAGTACATTACATCTATTATCAATCTTTATAACAGCGAAGCTACTCTGCAAAAATGTGAGCCAATGTCGGTTGTTTCATCGGCTATGGTAGCTGCTACATTAGAGCTTCCGGTGGATAAAAACTTAGGGTATGCCTGGATTGTTCCATACGGCAATAAAGCACAGTTTCAACTTGGTTATAAGGGTTACATTCAATTAGCGCTACGATCAGGTCAATATCGTTTTATTAACGTTACAGCCCTACATGAAGGGGAATTGAAGAAGTGGAATCCATTGACTGAGGAGATTGATATTGATTTTGAAAGTCGTCAATCGGATGCAGTGATTGGCTATGCAGCTTATTTTGAATTACTTAATGGCTTTCGTAAAACAATTTATTGGAGTAAGGAACAAGTCGAAAAGCATCGTAAGAAATTTAGTAAATCGGATTTCGGTTGGAAAAAGGATTGGGATGCAATGGCTACTAAAACCGTTTTAAAAGCCCTTTTATCTAAATGGGGAATTCTATCTGTAGAGATGCAGAAGGCCGTTTCAGAGGATAATGACGAACGTGAGTTAAAGGATATCACCAATGAGGTAAAAGAGGTTACGGATATACAGGATCCGGACATTATTGATATGCCAAATGAAGAAGAAAAAACGGAAAAGCAATCTGCTGAATAGGCAGAACTTAACTTCGAATGATTATCGACAATCAGGTTTCTACTTGTGTGTTGCTCCCTAAACGATTATGGGAGCAGGCACGGGACCGGGAACATTTAAAGCAATTGATTTTGGAGTATATGGTCCGTTATCCAGATTATCAAATTAAATCCGTAAAAAATGGCTTTGCTATTTGTGAAAGAAGGGGTTAAGCGTGAAAGGGATATACCGTAAGCAATTCCACGAATGGGCTCAATCGGTTCCGTTTGATGAGGTACTAAGTGAATGCGATAAATGCAAAGAAGGTATTATGTGCGTCTATTGTGAAGGGTTTGAAGGTGTATACGAAGCTTATTGGAAAGGTGACGTTGATTATTTTTGTATAGAGTGCCTTAAAGAATTTGTTAACAATGATTTACCTCAACCGATTTCGACTGGCAATCTAAGAAAGAGATTCTTAGTTTTTTCTAGAGACGATTTCAAGTGTGTTTATTGCGGGAGAAATCCAAGAGATCATGAAACAACTTTAGAAATCGAGCATGTTCATCCTAAGTCTAAGGGCGGAACTGATTCCCTTGAAAACCTTGTTACAGCGTGCAGAGAATGCAATGCGGGCAAAGGTGATTACATTCTTAATCAAAGAAATTTAAAGACAATTAAACCTGATAGGTGGTGAAACTTCTTGAATTATCTTAAAGAGCTGAACGCTTTTCATGAATGGCTGGACACAAATCCTACATCCAGTGGGGCTATTGTTCTCTGGTACACATTAATGGCAGTCAACAATAAAACTAACTGGATAGATGAGTTTACAGTCGCTAATTTAGCGCTTCAAGCTAAAACAGGTTTATCACGTCAGCAGTTAGATAGGGCAAGGGCAGATTTAATTAATGCAGGAAGAATCAGATACAAAAAATCAGGGCGAGTGAACAAAGCGGGTAGCTATTCGATTGTTAGTTTTGATACACAAAATGGACACGAAACAAGGCACAAAACGGACACGAAACGAACACAAAGTGAACAAGAAGTAACCACATTAGTTAAACATAAACTAAATAAAACTAAACAAAAAGAAGATAAAGAAGATGATGATAACGCGCGTGTAAATCCTTTTACTTTTTTCGAACAAGAGGGATTTGGAACGATAAGTGGATTCACAGCAGAACGAATTGGCTACCTTATTGATGACTATAGCGAAGAGTCTGTAATAGCTGCTATGAAAGAGGCTGTTTTACATGGTGCTAGGAATCTCAAATACGTGGAAGCGATTTTGAAAAATCCTAACAAGGATTCAGGAGCAAAAAGGAGGGGGAAAGTAAAAAATGTTAAAGGACATGAACCATCTGACAGCTTACTCAACAAATATGACTTCGGCACCCGTTTCGGATAAGCGTTGTACATCATGCAAAAAGAAATTGTTTTTAAATGAACGTGGTGAACCTTTTTGCTGGTATTGCTCAGAAGTATCTCAGCAGGATTATCAACTAGCTAAAGAAACGGAATATATTCACAAGAAAAAGCAGATTGAGGGTCTCTATGAGTCATTTGCTAATAATAGTTTGATTAACGAAAAACTTAAGAAGGCTACTTTTAAAAATTATATTCCACCTAATCCTGAACTCGAAGCAGCTAAGAATCGCTACATAGATTTTGTGAGGGAATATGATTCAGATAATCCAATTAGCCTGTTAGTTATCGGTAATTACGGTACAGGTAAAAGCCATTTAGCTGTTGCAGCTACGAAAGAATTTATGAAGATGGGCAAAACAGCTTTATTCATTCAGGTCAACAAGTTGCTCACTAAAATTAAGTCTACTTGGAATAAGAATAGTGAACTTACTGAAGGCAAGCTGCTGGATATTATATCGTCTGTAGATTTACTAGTCATTGATGATTTTGGGGCTGAGTTTACGGAAAAGGATAAGTCAGAAGTTACTTGGAAAGTCACGAAAATGAATGAAATTATAGATTCTAGAGCTGGTAGAGCTACTATTTTCACCACTAATTTTACTATCGGTGAATTATCTAGTATGTACGGCGAGCGTGATTTTTCTCGAATGGTCCAGGATGCGGAATTCGTTGAAATGTACGGTGAGAATTATAGATTGCGGAATTTTTCAAAAGGGAAGGTGGAGCAAGATGTATAGAAAAATGATGGGTTTCAATGGTAATCCACTGTGTGTGATTTATTGGAACCTCAACGGTATAGCTCAATCTAAAACGGTTTGCTATACAGAGGACGATAAGAAATGGGCGTTGGATCGTTTTGATACAGTTGGTGACTTTTATAACAGCTATGACAAGGCTGTTATTGATTACGGTGACGAAGTAGTTGAGCACAGTCATCTGAAAGAGATGTCAGCTTAATGTTTGAGTATATCTGCAAGGATTGTGAAGTATCAGAAATACAGTGCAAGGTAATTCCTAAGAAGGAGTGTCCGTGCTGCAAGGTGATGATGGGAGTCATTGAGTGGGAGGGAACGGAATAATGGCTGCGAAATACGGCAACAAGAAGGTCATTAGGGATGGCCATAAGTTTGATTCCATTGCTGAGAGCAAATATTATGAGCAGCTGAAATGGTTGCTTCAGGCTAAACAGATTAAAAGCTTTAAATTGCAACCACGATATTTGCTCCAAGATTCATTTAAAAAGAACGGTGTAACGTTTCGGAAGATTGAGTATGTAGCAGATTTTGAAGTTCATAGATTGGACGGATCCATTGAAGTAATTGACATAAAGGGAGCTCCACCAACAGCAGAGTTTAAGCTGAAACATAAGCTTTTCGAACATAAATACTTACAGAGTCTTAAAGTCATTTTCTATAAGCCCGAATATGGCGGTTTTATAACGTGGGAAAGGTTAAAAGAAATTGAAAAGAAGGTGAAGCCAAGTGCGAAAAAGAAACCTCGTGTGGGTGCTTCTGTATCGAAAAGAGGGAGAGCAAGACGTGTATCTTTATGATCAATTACGCAAGAAGCAGCTAGCTAGCATGTTGAAGCATGGATGGGAGATTTGTGAGTAGGGGGTATTTAAAATATGCAGGGTGTTTGTATTAACCCCGGGCCAACGGTAACGCTCCAGGAGGGGGAAACGTATTTTTTATTTGATCATGGACTGAACAATTATTTAGTAAGTCGGTTTAATAATCCCAACGCGCATTTTGGGAGTTATGAGAAAAAGTTTTTTGAAGTGATTCAAGAGGAGCAGCTGGAGCCCTCGCAAGCGGAGCCAGCGAACTTATGGCCATTAAAGCGTCGTTATATAGCGGAGATTAGCTCTAAAAGAGATGCGTACAGGTTAGGGGAGCGGTTTATTATAGGGTCGGCAAAGAACGAGCCGTATTTCAACGTCTATTTACTGGATAACCCGGAGCGCGGGCCGATTGGATCATACATTCATAATTTTTTTAACATATTAGAGCCATACGAGGAACCGGATATAACACCAGTTCCCAAATCACTAGAAGTGTCCCAGGAGAAGCCAATAGCAAAGCAGAAGTCGAAAAAAACGGTCGAATTTGAGCAACTTTCTATTTTTGAGTTTATTGGTTGATAGATTAAGAAAAACGATATTAAACGGAAATAAGCAGTGGACAAATAATGGGAGGGAGCATAATAAAATAATATTTTTGCTGCCGAAATTAATTTTTGTTTTTTTTGAAATCAGGATAAAACAGAATTCCCAATATTAAAAGGGGAGTAATAAAGATGTTGAAAAGAACAAAAGGAGTAGTGTTAATGATGTGGTCATAAATCCATTCGTACACTGGAATCACCTCGATGTTTGCTAATTAATATGTACAAAACAAAAAAAGATGATACGGAATGGACACAAACTGTGTATCAAGATATAAAAACAATCAGGATTAACCCGATTGTTTCTCTGCTGATTTTCTAATTAATGTTATCAAAAATCTAACAATTAAAAATGTGGAAGCTATTGAAATAAAACTATGTATTCCAGTCCAAGATTTTTTATAGGTAATTAATTTTGTGTTTTTCTCAAGCCAAAGTTCAGCTACTACAGTTGGAAAAGTAAACATGAAACACTTAGTGAGTATTCCTAAGATATTTGATTTTTTGGTTACTTGATTGAAATAAATACACATTACAGGAAAAATTAGATAACTAAACAAAATGCTTATGTCAAAGCTCTTAAATAATCTTACTGGGTACTTTAAATAACCTTTTTTGACCAAAATGTTATCTAAAATTGAAGCGATGTAACCTTTTAATAAGAAAATAAGTAACCAATCTTTTAATGGGGGTCTTCTAATTAAATAAAAAAAAGAAACGATTCCTATGAAAAATGATAATCTTATTGTATTTTTTTCAAACTGATTAGCCATACGTCTCCTCCGTTGGAAGTTTCCATTAGTTTAACCAAAAAAAGATGAAAAACAATTTTTTCTTTCTTTTTACTTATTGCACAGTACGAAGATAAAACGCTACTGAACGTGGTAGCGTTTCTGGCGAATGTAAAAAAGGAATTATTATAAAAAAACCACCTCATTAGCGAATGCTTTTAGAGGTGGCGAGCAGATTAAGTTGCTATATCAGTTGTGGCGCCAGGAGCATAATTTGTTACTACTAAAACAACCGGTGAGTTTGCTTCGACTGTAGATCCAAGAGGAACAGTGATTACTAGTTGTCCTGTTCCAGCACCACCTGGAGTATAGGTTAGTAAACTCTCCATTTGTAAAACTCCATTTATATAAACATTGAAGTAACTATTATCGGTGGCTAATGCAGGTAAAGTGGTAGCATCTGCACCTGTATCTGTCCAGAAATCTTCAACAGGAATTGTGATTGTACCAGCACCTACAACCTGTGCCGCAACCTCATTAAAGAAACGTTCTACTGTCGGGTCTACAATGACTGTAGTAGTTCCTGTAATAGCAAGTTTCATGATTTTCAGTGGCAATTTATTTAACCTCCTTAAGGGATTCTCTATATATCATATAGTGATGTATGGAGAATGATTGGACTGTTAAAGTGTTTTTGAAAAATGATAAATCACTGCATAAAGGCTTTGATTATATATTGATATATAGAGGCTTTAGCGAGGAAGTGGGAGAAATGTCAAAAAAAAACTCAAAAGTATACTTAAATTTACCAAGTATACCCAAGCAGGAAAAACGTTTTATTTCCCCAAGAAAAGTATTGATATATGAATTTTATGCAATTTCTGACGGGTGTAGTCTAGTCTATAAAAACAAGGATGGACTTTGTGAAGTTGCAAAACAAGAAATTCTTGACCCAAAGGAAATATCATACATGAATCTTTTTATTAACGGTGTTCTACAGCCATATGAAAATTACATTGTGAAAAAAGGGGAAATTCGGTTAAAAACAGTTGATGTACCAATTAAAGGTGCGCCAATTATTTTACAAATGGTGAAAGTATTATGAAAAGCTTGTTTAAATGAGAGGAAGTTTTGAAGGTAAATTTGTTAATTGAAAATTTGACCTGAATATTTCAAAAAAGCATGTACAGGTAGAGAAGTTACTATATCATCGACCATGCCCAACAAGAAAACTATGTGGTAACGGCCATTGTTTAATATGGATTTCGTAGAAGATATAAAAGGAGCAAGGCCAGCTGGGTGTTACTCTCGATGATTAAACGCCTTACTCTTATTTACGGTATGCCTTCCAGAGGGGATTGATACACGTCAAGGTAGCGTTTCAGATACAAACTGTGCAACAAAAGAGAATAAACTGTTGAATCGTTAGAGTCTTTATCAATTCAACAATTTAAAATTTTCTTTTAAGAATGTTATATAATTATGATTTTTTATGTTCTTTATTCACAATGTATCTCGGTTTCCTTGATACTGCGATTAACGAAATAATAAAGCTAATCCCTAAGAATGATGATAATGTCCACGCAAATAGTTCGATGGATGCCATAGTTTATCCCTCCCTATTTTGTGTATTTTTTTAAGATATTCCATCAAGCTTGTCTTTTTGCTAACAAATTTATAAATGCAAATAAACGGAAGTTCATACACAAAATAAAAAGAAGCATTTGGCATCGCCTTCGCCAAATACACTGATAGCCACTCTTGCTATCCAACCTAATATAGAATTACATCCTGTGTGTAATAATATTTCTCACACCTCTTTAAAACGAAACCGGAAATGTATGTAATTTAAGTGGTGTCACAGTACTTAGATTAAGTGAGGGAGCAAGGCAGGCTGGTGTTAGTTCAGTCAATGACTAAACGCCTTGTCCCATATTATTTTATTTCCTCTAATGGGGTTCGCTATACGTTAAGGGGGGGTAATGTCGTATTACGAAGAAAAAGTGAAATAAGAAAGGTTTTTATGATGTCAAAAATAACGGAGATATATGCACAGTATACAGCAGGGAAAAAGTTTAAAACTGTTTCAGAATTAGTTGAAGAATCATTACACATTAAGAACCCATCCGATTTAGTGGGTAGTAATAAGACAATGCAAGAATTGGCTAAAAAACACTCTAAATACTTTAAATGATTTTAACACACAGCTCGAAGAAACCCGAAAGAAGCAAGGCTCAATGGTGGTTAATTCAATCACTAAATAATTAGTTAAAAGGCGTAATGCTCAATTCAGAAAATAATAAATCATTTTGATTTAATTTTCTGATATTTGTTCAATAAAATATCTAACTCTTGACTGTACTTAATCGTATCAGGATGCGCAAGTCCTTTTGATATGCCAATAGTAATCATATGATCTCTCAAATAACAAATGGACGTTTCCAAATGTTTAAGAGATAAAGTTTTTGTATTCATGACTTAGCTCCTGTTAATTTGTAATTAAAAACCAAATAAAAAACAAGCATTTAACATTATAAACTAATTATTACAAAAATGTAATGAGACGATGAAATTTTTTTAGGAGGTTCAAGCCTATAAAACCGGCTGTCAAACTAGCAAAATTCAATGTGGCCTTATATCCACTGAATTTTATTAATAAGAAGGAGGTTTAAAACAAATGATTGGTGAAGTTCGTGAATGGAAAGAAATCAAAGGATATGAAGGCTTGTATGAAGTTTCAAACTATGGCCAGGTCAGAAGTTTAGACAAGGTTGATTGTTTAGGTCGTGAGCGTAAAGGGCGAGTTTTGAAACAACAGAAAAACAAAAGGGGTTATTTAAATATCGGCTTAACAAAGAACAAAACTCGAAAACTGTGTTATGTTCATAGGCTCGTTGCTCAAGCATTTGTTCTGAATCCTGAAAATAAAGCTGAAGTGAACCACATTGACGGTGACAAGGAGAATAATTTAGCAGAAAATCTCGAATGGGTAACATCTTCAGAAAACAATCAACACGCTTATAATACAGGGTTGAATCAAGCATTAAACCGAGCAAAAGGAGAGAAACACGGGGAGTCAAAACTAACCGAAAAACAGGTTGTTGAAATCTATGTTAGAGTCCACAATGGCGAATCTGGACGAAAATTGGCAAGTGAGTTCAACGTTACGCATTATACTATTTCAGACATAAAACGCGGCAAACGTTGGAGTTGGCTTACAAATATGATAGCAATTTAGGAGGGGATTTAATGAGTTCACACGGAGAGGTTAAGACATGGTTTATGACACCTGAAGAATTAAGGGAATATGTAGAGAAGAATCCTATTAGACCGACGAAACGAGCTAACAAGAATACGAGAATGGATTATAAATGGAGACCCGAAAAAGCTGTTGCTGCAAGAAAGAAGAAGGGGCTTATATAAATAAAAATTCCCCGTCTGCCAACGGGGAACGACTAGAGATTTCTCTCTTTATTCACATACTTAATTTTACCACACAAGGAGGAATCTTTTCATGAGATTACAAAATATTGATATAGATCCTAGTACGATGAATCTTGAGGTTAACATAATGGAAATACCCAGTACCTGTGTAATTGTTATTTGTGATGGGAAAGCAAAACTAAGAGAACTCCCTTCACATGGAGAGTACAAAATTATTACGCATCAAGGAAAAGTAAAAAGAATGAGGAAAGAAGAGGGGGAAGAATTTTAAAATAAAAACACAAATGGTTTACTTTTTTAAGAATTATGTAGTATTGTTATATTAAATAATTCTGGAAAAGTGAGGCGTTGCTCATGAAAATTAGTTTAGGTATTAATCAAGAAGTAATTGGAGAACTGGTTAAAGCTTTTAGTGATTCTACAACACAAACATTAAATGAAGTAATACAAGAACAAGGTTGGGAAACTGGTAATTTTAAAAACGGTGCGAACTGGGATACTCGATTTAAACGTTTGAAAAAAGTAGCGCTACAAAATAATTTGGTGGTTCTTACTAGAAAAAGAGGGATTTGGACTTTTATTGTTTTATTAAATATACAAACAGGTGTCATGTATGTTTTTTCAAAGGAAAAAAATATTGAAATTGTAAAAAGAAATTTTGGAAAGAAGAAAATCCACTATTTTCATGCATTTCTTTCATTGAACTCGGGGCCTGTAGAACTAGATAATCAACAACTGGAGTTTTTTCCAAAGGTAACTGATGACTATGATGCAAGAAGAATCTTCGAAGTTCAAAAAATATTAGGAGAGGAATATCCTTTGGTCAAACAAGTTGTTTTTGTTGTTGCTAAAGAAGAGGGAAGAAAAATAATTGGAGTAGAAGCTCAATTATATAATCGGTATTTTGGATTGTTAGATTCCGAGGACTGGACTTCTAGTATGTCAGTGGATCAATACGATGATTTATTAGAACCGGCTGAACAAACGTTTGACGAAGATGATATTTCTGATATTATTCCTAAAGTGAAGCAAACTGTCAAAGACCGCAAAAATCATTTCGATAAAAAAATTGCGCAAAAGAAAAAAGAGACGGAACAAAGTAAAGAGGAAGAAAGTTAATGAACAGTCCTCAGTCTGTAGGGAGGAATGAGTGTGTTAGAACGTCAGTTTAACGGTGCGAGGTTAAGAGAAGGAAGAATATATCGAGGCTATACAATAACGGATCTTGCAAATGAATTAGGTGTTAGTAAGCAAATGATTTCAAAGTATGAAAATAATAAAGCTAATCCTACATTTGAAGCATTATTAGCGATAACCCATATATTAAAATTTCCAAAAGAGTATTTCTATGAAAAATCCGTTGAAGTAAAAACTGGCAATACGTATTTTCGGTCATTATTATCTACAGGAAAAAAGGAAAGGGAAATGCAGTATGATCGCGTAAAATACTTAACGATTATACGGTCATTGTTAGAAGAGTATGTAGACTTTCCAGAATTAGATGTACCAGATTTTTCAGAAGATGATATAGAAAATATTGAACAGGCAGCTAATCAGTTAAGGCAAGTATGGGGGCTTAGTGATGCGCCTATCAAAAATATTGTATACTTACTTGAAACAAAAGGATTTGTGATGAATTCAATTAAATTAGATAAGAAAACAATTGATGCTTTTGGAGCTCATCATGAAACTAACGGGAAAAATTATTATTCCATCGTTCTAGGGAACGAAAAAAGGTCATATTACAGACGTCAATTTGATGCGGCTCATGAATTGGGTCATAAAGTGTTACATGATCCCTATTTGAACCTTGATGATTTGAGTAAAGAAGAGTTTAAACAAATGGAGCAAGAAGCAAATGACTTTGCAGCAGCATTTCTGTTACCAAGAGAAAGTTTCTTGAGAGACGTGTCTATTCATCCCAATGATTTAATGTATTACAAACTTCTTAAAAAGAAATGGTGTGTTTCTATCGGAGCAATGGTAATGCGTGCTTATAAATTAGGTGCTATATCAGATGGAACATATCAATATATGCAGCGATCAATTAGTCAAAAAGGATGGAGAAAAAAAGAGCCTTTAGATGACATAAAAGAAGTTAAAGATCCTGTTGCAATGAAACAAGCTGTAGAACTTCTAATAGAAAATGATTATATAACAGGTGATGAGTTTATGCAGAAACTTTCCAAGCATTACGGTCTCAGTTTGTTTAGAGAAGAAGTGGAAGAGTTGCTTGGATTAGACCCAGGATATTTAAAGTCAGAAGAGATTGTTCATTCTAATAATATTGTCAGTCTAAAAGACAAAATTGAATCAAAATCGCAAGGGAAATTAAGTTAATATTTTTAATGGGTGTAATAAAGTCTTGTTCTACCAGCCATCTGGAGAACACTGAATGACGCATTAAGCGTTGTTTGGTGTTCTTTTTTATTTGCCAAAAGGAGTGAGAATATGAATCCACCTTTTAAGAACCAATTGAAAGACTGGAAACAACATCAAGAATCTACTCCTAAGAAGAAAAAGAAGCGTCATCAGAAGACGCAGAAAAGAAAATCGGAGCAATTAAGCGATTGGGAATGGAAAGAACTTATGGGGCAATTCGACCAAAGATTGAGCCGACATAATGGCGCATTAAGAAGAGGGAGGTAGGGAGAGATGGGGGCAAAACAACTCAGTTTATTTGAAGATGTAAACGAGAAAGAAGTCCGACGTACTGTAGCGCGTGAACTTAAACAATATAAAGCTTTGAAGGTAGCGCAACAAAACCGAGACGAACGACTGCAAGAGGGAGTGAATTCTTTGTTTCCTTCCCTCAATCAAAACGAAAAAGAAAAGGAGTTAAAGGTAAGACAAATTGACAGAGCCTTAGAATATGCTCTTGATGAAGTGGAGCGTCAAATTATTAGGGAGAAGTATCTTTCTCCCAAACGTGTGAAAGATATCAATTTATATCTAGATATGGGGATGACGAAAGATCAATATTACACACGAAAGAAAGAAGCTATATTCCTCATTGCTGCAGCTCTCGAAATTATTTGAGGGCTGCTTTATTTTGCCGACAAAAACCCGACAAAAAGTAGGACATTTTTAGGGATAAAAGAGGGGAATTTTTATTTTCCCATTGAAGGTAAGATTTTCTTATCAGGTGTTTACCTGATGGGAGATGCATCGTTCCCTTATCAATGGTGTACTCGAGTGTATCGAATGACTGAGAAGGTTGCCGGCTGAAATTACGGGGGGACAACTGGAGTCTAGCTGTATTGCGTGCGATAGCTACGGGGATGCAAAGTGTGAGATTCCTTTGTAAAGACTGACTGTCGATTTGTACAGCGACCGTTACTGCAATCCTGGCCTCCTCCTGGGTGATTGATATAGGACGGGATAGTTGAATTTATTAAGCGATTAGCATAATGGGGGAGATATTTGATTATACGTCACTCTTAGATGATGACTTTTTATAAATTTATTTATTTAAGTATGAATATAAAGAAATAGTACTTGAATGCAGCTTACATAAGGAATTAGTTTCTATTTAATAACTGTGAATAAATCGATGGGAATATAATTTAGGGGGATAGTTGAAAAAAAGGAGGCAAAAAGACAAAAAGATATAATTTTACTTGTGGATTTAGAGCCTGGTAAGTTTCCTTACCAGAGAATCATTAATTTTTTCTACTGATTATAAATTCTTAACGGAAAATAAGAATTAAAAGAATCAGCAAAAGGACGGTAATGATTTTGTCTAAATCCATTGCTTTTGCCTCCTTATTCAATTTAACGTAAGTATTTTTCACTATATTATAGAAAATATACTACCCGGATTAAAAATTTGCTTTAAATTTCGGATAGGGCGGGAGAGTAGAATACACTTTCCGGTTATGAATAGAATTTTGTCTGTATTTCACCTTTCGGTGGCGTTTTTATAGGGATAGTTATTATTTTGAATATGAATAATAAAGTAAAGAGGTGGTTGTTCATGAAAAAAACGACAAAAGAAATTACGGATGAATTATTGAGACGAGAAGGGATTTCTCACTTAAATATTGAACCATACGAGAAAGTGACGATAACTACCGGCCAAGGAGAACGGGAATTCACTGGACCGGTAATGATCATCATTAATCAAGATTAAACTTGTCTATACTGGTAAGCGTTTTTTATAAAAGCTGCATGATAACTTCCTTTTGAACCAGCATTCATCAAGCCTTGATAAACATGTAAGGGTACATTGAAATAGTCATATGTACCAGAATGAAATCTGATACGTAATGTCTGCGTTGTGCTATCGTATCCAACAGCTTCTAAATTTGATGAACTCACGTATGTCATTTGCATAATCTTCACCTCCTCCTATATATCATGTATATTCAACAAAATATGCCATAATCCCTTTGTTTTTATAGGTACAAAGGAGGGGTAGGTGTTTTTTTGTCGAATTATAAAGGTGGAAGGAGCTATACAACATGATTAGAAAATGCTTAATAAGTTTAATGGTATTTATGCTTATCCCTATACCAGTATTGGCAAGTGGACAATCGGGTCAATTTTATCCACCTTCACATTCTGACTATTATAAGAAAAAGTTTTCATGGGAAATTTACGTATCTTATGGAGTTAAAAAGATTATATTCACTCAATATGACATGAAAAAGAGGAACAAGGGCTTTATCTATTATGACAATCCGCCACAAAACTCTTTCTTCTGGGCAGACTTTACCTGTAAAGGGAATATGAGTGTAGAGTTTTTTGATAAAAAGGGGAAAGTAGTGGATTCGTTTGTTAGAGGTCCTGGTACAGCGTATTTAGATAATAGTGCATGCAATTATAATTCTTTTGCTAAACCTTCGGATTATAACGAGGAACAAAGAAAATATAAAAGCGATAAATTTAAGAAAGATAATAGAAAAAAGAAAAGCTATAAATTTTAAAAAACAAGAGTCGAGCATCCTTTTGGGTGCTTTTTTATTGGGATAAAAGCCATGAAGAAATGTGAATCGTGTATATGGGTGAATAAGGTGAACGGATATGTGTGGGTATGCAAGTTTCAGAGATGTGTGAAGGTGCAAGGATTTAAGGTGGATAACGAATTAAAGAATACACCATACACCTCGTCAAAATATGTAACAAGTGTATATAGTTTTGAATAGAGTGATGTGTCGTGAATAATTTGAGCTATTCGCAGGAAGTCATCTCCTTTTGTTGAATTAAGCAGATGAAAGTGTGGTGATATAAAATGGATACGGAAAAATTAGAACTTATCCAGAGTAGGGCTATCGAAATAGCTAACGAACAAATAGAAAAATATGTACGAGGTTTAGGTGATGATAAAATAGAAAAACTAGCCGAAACTATTATTATTATTAATGCAGCAGTAACAGCTCGACTTCTCGTTGAATACGACAACAATAAAGAAGCGGGTAATATTTAAAAAGGGTCTTTTCGAGGATGCTTTTGTTATTTAGCATGGTATACAAATAAATTTATAAAATGAAGGTATACAAATAAATTTATAAAATATAATGTTAATGTGAAAGAAAAAAACGCTCTGATCAAGAGAGCGTCATAAATACGGTCTATTGCTAGTTTTATATTATGGTGGCAAGAATGGCGAGGATAACGACCAGGACAGGGTCGTTAATTGTAATTGAAAGGTTAATTTGCAAATTCATTCCTCCCTTCTTTATTTAATTTCTATGTATAGGCACATCTATATATGCTTACTGGGGCATTCCTTTTTTATTAGGGGAGTGCTTATTTTATTTGCAGGAATTTATCCCTTTTTGTCGAAATGTAGAAGTGTGGAGGGGATATGGTGAGTTTTGAAACTAAATATCTTATCAGATGGGGAATTCCAGGCTGGGTTTTTATAATATTTACCTATGTAACTCATCTCTCGTATAAAGGAAATCCTTTTCTTGGTAATCAATTCACAGTGCCGCAATTATTAGGAATATTAATTTCACTGGGTTTTGTTGGTATAGTCTTGGGATATTTAATGCATCAAATATATTTTTCAGTGAACTGGATATTTTCTAAAAGTTCCTCCAAAAAATTAAAGAAAACGATGGACTTGATTAGCGATAAGGATGTATTGGGAATAGATCCTTATGAATTCGATCACCATAGAGCATATTTCACATTTGAGTTTTATTGGCAAAAGCAACTGCTTTTAGCTCCGGAAGATAAAAGAACCTATATTGCTGAAAGATACAGCTATTTGTTAACTACAATCCATGGGTTAGGAGCACTTCTTGTTTCAATCATTTTATCTGTGGTGTCTGTGGGAGCGATAATAATAAATAACGAATTGAATTGGTTTTCCGGCACTTTGGTTTTTATTTTAGGTTATTTATGTTTCTCTGTTTTTAAGGGGTTCAGCTACTATTCAGAAAATCTGATTTATTTTCAAGCAAATTTCATTAATTCGTTTACGAAGAATGAATTCAAGGAAAAAAGTTCAAGAGAGAGAATTGAAATCAAAGAAAACAAATGAGCATTCTTCGGGATGCTTTTTTCTTTGCTCCAAAACAACTTAAATCAAAAGGAGGTGGCAGGTGATGAGGGGTGGCTGAAAAATACGAACTAGCCGAACATGACTATATGAGCGGTATGAAATATAAAGATATCGCTGAAAAGTATGATGTCTCAATTAATACGGTTAAGTCATGGAAGACTCGATATAAATGGTCAAAAGACAAAAAAGGTGTGCACACAAAACAAAAAAGTATGCATACAAAAAAAGATACTCGAAATAAAGGGAGCACCCCTAAAACAAAAGCTGCTGTTACAGAGGATTTACCATTCAATGAAGAGGGCGAATTGACCGATAAACAGTGGCTTTTTTGTATGTATTACGTGAAATATTTCAATGCTACAAAGGCGTATCAAAAGGCTTATGAATGTGATTATATTTCAGCTAAATCTAATGGTTATAGGTTGCTTACAAATGATTACATCAGAGTTGAAATAAATCGTATGAAAAAAGAAATAGTTGATGGTCTAATGTTAGACGCGAGTGCGGTTTTACAGAAATACATCGATATTGCTTTTGCTGATATTACAGACTTTGCAACTTTCGGTAAGAAAGAGGTTCAAGCAATGGGTGCTTTCGGTCCTTTAGAGGATGAAGAAGGAAATCCTATTATGGTTGAAGTTAACTATGTGAATTTTCAGGAATCATCAATGGTTGATGGAACAATCATAACCGAAGTCAAAAAGGGTAAAGACGGCGTATCTATTAAACTTGCTGACAAGATGAAAGCACTTGATAAACTTGCTCAATACTTTGATTTATTTCCGGATAACTTTAAACGTCAAGTTGAAGAGGAAAAACTCAAAATTGCACATCATAAAGCGTTTGGCAGCGATGAAGCTGAGGAATATGAAGATGATGGCTTTGAGGATGCTTTAAATGCGACTACTTCGGAGGTGTGGGAAGATGTTAAAGACACAGCCGAAGAAGAAAGTTAAGCAATTTTCCTTTCTAGTTAACGCGCCAAAAAAGAAGAAGCCTGCTCCATTTACTTTTAAGCCATTTTCTTTTAAGCAAAAACAGGTATTAACCTGGTGGCGAAAAGATTCTCCGGTTAAAGATAAAGACGGCATCATTTGCGATGGATCCGTTCGTGCTGGGAAAACAGTCGTAATGTCGCTTTCTTATGTCATGTGGGGCATGGATACATTCAACGAAGTGAATCTAGGGATGGCAGGGAAGACAATTGGTTCTTTCCGTAGAAATGTGATTACACCTTTAAAGAGGATGCTTAAATCGAGGGGATATCAAGTTAAAGATCATCGGGCAGATAACTTCTTTACAATCACTTATAAAGGTAGGACAAACTACTTTTATATATTTGGTGGTAAGGACGAAGGCTCGCAGGATCTTATCCAAGGTATTACGCTTGCTGGCATGTTCTTCGATGAAGCGGCCTTAATGCCCCAATCGTTTGTTAACCAGGCGACAGCACGTTGTTCTGTGGATGGAGCAAAGTTTTGGTTCAACTGCAATCCAGCGGGACCTTATCATTGGTTTAAATTAGAATACCTTGACCAGTTAAAAGAAAAGAACATGCTGCACATCCATTTTACGATGGAGGACAACCTCTCTCTTACTCCAAAAACGATAGAGCGCTATAAAAGAATGTACAAAGGCATCTTCTATCAGCGATTTATCTTGGGTTTATGGGTGCTTGCAGAAGGTGTTATATATGACATGTTTAATAAGGACAAGCATGTCGTTTCTGCAGCAGAAAGAAAATATTCCAAGCACTATGTCAGCATTGACTATGGTACTCAGAACCCGACGACATTTGGTCTTTGGGGTCTTTGTGATGGAGTTTGGTATAAGGTAAAGGAATATCATTATGACGGCCGCCAAAAGAGCAAGCAAAAAACTGACCCAGAGTATTTAGAGGATTTGCAAAAGTTTTTAGAAGGAATTAATGATTTTAAAGGCGTGATTGTGGACCCGTCGGCGGCTTCTTTTATTGCTCTATTAAAAAAGAATCATATCAAAGTTATTAAAGCCAAAAACGAAGTTATTGATGGAATTAGAAATGTCAGTAATGCATTGAATAATGGATTGATTAAATACAATGCTTGCTGCAAGGAAACATTCAGAGAGTTTTCTTCTTATATTTGGGATGAAAAAGCTGCAGATCGTGGTGAGGACAAACCGGTAAAGCAGAATGATCATCAACTTGATGCTGATCGATATTTTGTTAATACGATTTTATTCGGGAAAACAAAAGCCCGTGCTGTACCATCTCTATACTAAAGCGAGGTGAAAAAATGAGACGCTCTACAATTAGAATGTCAGTCCATGAACCAACCGACGGAATCATAAAAGACCTTATAAAACAACATGCTGCATCTAAAAATACAACTCTAGGACTTTACAAACGATACGATCAAGAGGAGTTAGAAATTCAGAAACGAACCTTCACGGACCCGAAAAAACCAAATAATAAATTGGCTCATGACTACAGGGGTTATATCATTAATCAGGTTGTCGGCTATTTATGGGGTAATCCAATAGCTTATCAGATTGATAAACTGAAATACGATGAAAGTAAATACAAAACGTATAACGACAAGCTGTCTAATTTTAATATTTTAAACACGATTGATGATGCGGACAGTGAACTAGGGAAAATAATGGGGATTTGCGGTTATGCGGCCAGACTTCTTTATGTGGATACAGAAGGCGTGGAGCGCGTTATGAATCTGTCACCTTGGGAAGTCGTATTCATCCAAGATAAAAACAGAATTAATCATGCCATGCGCTACTATAAAGAATTGTATCGTGAAGGAAATGAGCAAAAAGAACGAACAAGGGTGGAATGGTACGATTCGACTTATGTTTCTTTTTATGTAGAGAACAAAGACGGTAATTATGTTCTTGATGAAGAAGGACAAAAATCGCACTTATTTGACGATGTGCCGGTTATCCTTTTTCAGAACAATGATGAAGAGCGAGGTGATTTTGAAAAAGTAGAAACGTTAATTGATGCTTATGACAAAAATAGAAGTGATTCTACTAACGAGGTCGAGACCTTTGCTAACGCGTATATGAAATTTAAGGGTGTTTCAGTAGATAAAGAGGTCATTGATGGTGCTAAGCAAACAGGAGCATTTGAAGTGCCTGAAGAGGGTGATGTTGATTTTATCACGAAAAATATCAATGACACGTTTGTTGAAAACACCAGAAAGAATCTGAATGAAGATATTCATAAGTTTTCTGCAAGTGTTGATATGGCGGACGAAAAGTTTTCTGGTGCTAATCAATCGGGTGAGAGTCGAAAATGGAAGCTCATCGATCTTGAAAATAAAGCAGGTACAAAAGCTCGTAAGTTCAGTAAAGGGCTACGTGAACAATTTAAAGTGTTGTGCAGCGCATGGAAGAAGAAAGGAATCCAATTAAACTATCTCGATGTATTTTGGGAGTTTAAGCGTAATTTACCGATTGATTTGCTTTATGTTGGTGATGCAGTGTCCAAGTTAAAGGGAATGCACAGTGATCAAACGTTGCTTGGTTTAATTCCTTACATTGATGATGTAAGTTATGAACTTAATTTGATGGAGCAGGAGAAAGAGCTGCTAGGCAAACGAGTAAACTTGGACAAGGTTATAGATAATGAAAGGGATGAGGAATCATGAGTAAAAATACAGTAACGCCAGCACAAATTAATGCGATTCTTGATGATTCTGTTATTGATGTTCAAACAGTTTTGGATAAATGCACAGTAGTTACATGTCAATTGCCGAATGGTTTCATTATTGTTGAATCCTCAGCTTGTGTAGATCCAGCCAATTACAATGAGAAACTAGGAGCTGAAATCTGTTTAAAACGAATTGAAAGCAAGATTTGGGAACTAGAAGGATATAAACTTCAAAGTGAATTAAGTGAAAATCCTAAACTTCGAGTTGGTGTAGATATTACTAGCTTGGATGTGTATAAAGAAATTCTTTCTGTTGTACAGGAATGTGTAATTGATGATCGTATTCCCAAAGAAGTTCGTGAAAATATGGTAAATAGATTAGGTGCAGTGATAGGGGAATTACAAAAAAATAATCCGAGGTGTTTCTATTGAGATATGAAGAATATCACGTTGTAGGCGAAGTTTCTAAAACAAGAGAATTTGAAGGCACTCCGGAAGAAATTGCGCAATTGATTAGTCTAACTGAAAAAGCCGAACCGACACCCTTACCTAAAATAACAGGTAGCAATATTGATAATTTGTCTTATCAGGAAAAACAAGACCTTTTGAAATATGCTCATTTAGCATTTCGTTATTTTGGTATCTCGCTAAGTGAATTGTTGCAAATGGATAAAAGCACAGTAGACTGGCTATATATTTTCGTGGATAAGACTATTCGAAAAGAAAAAGGGGAACAGGAAAAACAGAAAAAGGCTGTTATTAATTCTAGTCCTTCTATAACTATTAATAGCGACAGTAATCCAACAGCAATTGCTAACGCTGTGAAAAAAGCTTTAGATGAAGCTTGGGAAAGGCTATTGGGATTATATGGAGGATCAAACGAACTAGGAATTTGGAGTTTTGAACAACCGGTAACTGCGGATAATCAAGACTTAATAAAAGTGGCTCCTGATAAATTTTATGACCATAAGGTAAGAGACTAGCAACTCAAAAATGAGGGGCTTTTTTTATTGTCCAAAAAACTGATGACATTAAAAGCTGTTAATCACATTGAACTTTACAGGGCCATAAGGAACTGTAAAAGGGCAAGGAGGATATTTATGTTTAAAAAGCAATTGAAATTATACACACCGGTCTTTCCGTTATGTTTAGATATACAGTACTTCTCAGATGGAGGAGATGGAGGTACACCGCCAGCTAATCCGCCGACAGGAGGAAATCCAACGCCGCCGCCTAATCCAGAGCCATTAAAACTCACTTTGGAAGCTGTACAATCATTCGTAAACGATGATGAGGGCGGTAAGAAATGGCTTCAGTCTCTTACAGATACTCGTGTTACTGATGCGATTAAAACGTATGAGACAAAAACACTTCCTAAAAAGCTAGAAGATGAAATTGCTAAACGGTTTCCTACTGAAACAGAAGCGGAGAAACAATTACGTGAGCTAAAACAGCAATTCGAAGAATCGCAACTAGAAGCGAAACGTGAAAAGTTACGAAACAAAGCGTTATCTGTTGCGACTGAAAAGGCGTTACCTGCTCAATTGGTAGACTACTTTATCGGGCAAGACGAAGAAACGACTTTGAAAAACCTTGGCATGTTCGAAGAAGTGCTTTCTACTGCTATTCAATCTGGTGTTGAAGCGAAGTTTAAAAGTGGTGGTCGTGATCCGCATCCTTCTACACCGAATGTAGGAATTGAGTCTCAAATTGAAGAAGCGAGAAAGAAAGCAATGGCATCAGGTAAACAAGAAGATCGTGTTGCATACGCAGCTTTAAAAATGAAAAAAGAAATGCAGGGAAAATAAGGAGGAATTTTAAATGACGATTTATACAGCTGATATGATTGGAAAAAAGTTTTCGATTGTCGATGAATTAATGATGCTTAATCCGCATCAAACACCTTTAGTTTCACGTTTAGGATTTGGAGAGGCAGTTACAAATACCACACATGAATGGTTTGAAGATGCGATGTTTTCTTTCGAATCGACGGCAGACGGAGCTTTCCTTGTGTCAGATACAACTATTAAGGTGGTAGATGCGGAGCCGTTTCGCACGGAACAAGTTATTCGTAATGGTGATGAGCTGATGTTAGTTACAGCCGTTAATGGTGCGACGAAAGAATTGACAGTTGTTCGAGGCCACGCTTCAACTACTGCTGAGCCGATTACAAGCGGTGGTAAAATTGAGGTTATGTTCGTTGAAGGTCAAGAGGGTCGCGACGCACGTCAAGCTCGTTACAAAAAACGCGTGAAAAAATCCAATATCACTCAAATTTTCGATGACACAATCGAGGTAACAGGAACAGCGCAATCCGTAACACAATACGGCATTTCTGATATTTACGAGAATGAAAAACAAAAGAAACAAGTGGAGTTAGCATTACAGCTTGAAAAAGCGATTATCAACGGCATCCTGTATGAAGATGGAGATAAACGCTTGATGAAAGGGATTCGTGACTATATCGCAACAAATGTGACAAATGCTAGTAATGCTGCACTAACAATCGATATGATTAATGATTTAGCTCAACAACAATATGAGAAAGGCGCATTCAATGAAGGCGGTCAATTTGCGATTATGGTTGGAGCTAAGCAAAAACGTAAATTATCCAAGTTGGATGAAAATAAAATCATCTTACCACGAGCTGATGATACGCGCGGTTCTGCAGTAGATCGCATTGTAACGGATTTCGGTGAATTTGACATCATGTTAAACAATAACCTACGTCCAGATGAATTGCTGATTGTGGACACGAATCGTATTAAAATTCGTCCACTAAAAGATCGTGATTTCTTCCATAAATATTTGGGAGACAAAGGGGATTATGTAACCGGAATGCTAGTTGGTGAATATACACTAGAATTCAAGCAAGAGGCGGCACACGGGCGATTACACAACTTAGCGTAAGGGTTTATTCCCTTGCGCTTGTATTTTTGAAGGAGGGGTATTCATGAAATTCACAAGTGAAAAGTATCCAGAGTTAGGATTCTATGTTGATGGCGAACGCAAGAAGTTTGTCAACGGTGTTTATGAAGCGAACACCAAAAAAGAACAAGAGGTTCTAAGTAAGTTGAAAGGTGTAACAAAAGTCGCTGAAAAAAAGACACCTGATGACAAATGAGCAATCTGAATAAATCAGCGGAGCTCATCGAAAAACTACTCGATGCTCAAATAGATGGCTCTGAAAAGGTGATTGCCAAACGATATGCCAAGCTTTTGAATGAGATTCGGTTAGAGCTAAGTAAAGTCTTTGAACAATATGAAAAAGATGGTGTTCTGACCTACTCTGAAATGGCGAAATATGACCGTTTACACAAGTTTTTAAGTACGGTAAACCATTTACTCTCAGTGAACTATAAAGACGTAAAAACAGTCGTTTATGGAGCGTTAGAGAGTATATACAAAGAAGGTTATTATCGTACAGCTTGGGCGATTGAAACAGATTCATTGAGTAAATTAGCTTATGCAGCTGTTACGGCTGATGTAGTGACGGCCATGATTGAAAACCCAATCAGTGGACTGACGCTTTCCCAACGTCTTGAGAAAAATCGGACGAACATTATTTATACGATTCAACAAGAAATCACTAGAGGTCTAGTTGAAGGTAATACGTATTCTACAATGGCCAAACGATTGAAAGAGTCAATTGAAGTGGATGCTTCAAAGGCCATGCGGATTGTACGCACTGAGGCTCATCGTGCAAGTCAATCAGGTCAGCTTGAGAGCGCTGTTGAGGCAACGAAAAAAGGTGTTGTGATGCTTAAAGAGTGGGGAAGTATGGAGGATGAAAGAGTAAGGCATGGAAAATCGAATCATCGAAAACTAGATGGGGAGAAAATTCCAGTCAATGACTTATTTGACGATGGTTTAAGTAAGGGTTTGGCACCAGGGCAATTAATGGGCGCTAAATCTGCCTCGTCTAATATAAATTGTCGCTGCGTACTCTTCTATTCTATTGATAAGATTACAAAACCTGATGCGAAAGAGCTTGAAGGCATGACGTTTGAACAATGGGAAAAAGAACGCCTAAAATCCTCGAAATGAGGTGAGTAAATGGAGTTAGAAGAACTAAAAAAACGCTTAAAAGTGCCGCAAGAGGATACGTCTCAGGATGACTATTTAAAGATGGCACTGGAAGATGCGGTTGATTACGTTAAAACATACTGTAATAACCTATTTGCGGACGGTTTGCCCGGCGGAGTGAAGAAGGCCACCGCGTTGATTGTTAAATCAATGGGAGAAGCGTCGAATGTTCAGTCACAAAGCCTAGGAGATATGGAAAAAAGCTTCTTTGAAGGCGGCACAATGAACGAAGCTCATCGTTATCTTGAGCCTTATTGTGTAAAGAAGGTGAAGTTCCTATGAGGAGAAGCGGGATAACAATAAGAGGTACGGATAACACGGGCCGGCTTCTCGATAGTTTACAACAACTCGGGGCCAAAAGGATCAATGTTGGTGTGTTTGGGGCAGATGATTCCGAATTGGTCATGATTGCAGCTGTTCACGAATTTGGAACAGAAATTCAAGTGACAGACAAAATGCGTGGCTGGTTTGCGGCAAATGGTTATCCACTTAAAAAGGAAACAACTGTTATTAAAATACCTGAAAGGTCGTGGCTCCGTAGCGGATATGACGAAAATATTGATGCTATCGCAAATAAGGTTCAAGAATTATTGCCTGATGTATTAGACAACAACATAGATCCTAATACCTTTATGGATTCTATTGGTTTGGAGTTTGCAGGAATGATTCAACAGAAATTAAGAAATCTTCAGGATCCTGCCAATAGCAGCATGACCACTGAAAGAAAAGGTAGTACGAATCCATTGATTGATAGTGGTCGTTTAGTCGGCGCTATTAGACATGAGGTTGAGCGATGAGTAAACAATTTGAATTTGCCGATTTCGTCGAAGAGTTTAAAGTGCCTTTTATCGCTTATGAAAAGAGAAATGGCTATTGGGCGGATAATGCTGATTGGGTTCCTGTCGGTCAATTGGCCTCAATAAATTTAATAGGAATCATCTTACCTTTAACAGAGGACGATCTTCGATATTCTGAAAGCGGCTCTTATAGTGTGAAGGACAGGAAAGTATATACCACACACAAATTAGAGATGGGACAGAGAATTCAATATAAGGGGATTACGTACACCATCCAAAACTTTAAGGATTACAGTGATTATGCTGACGTTAACATCTATTTCGCGAGGTGGGCAGGAAATGAATCTCAAAGCAGTTAAAGAAATGATGGCCCAAATAAAAAAAGATGTCGGTATTCAAATCATTAAAGGAAATATAGAAGCTCCACAGCCTCCTTTGCCTTACGGGATGTACAACATCACTTCTCCTTATATCAAAGGAAGGGGAAGAGGAGCTGTCACTTTACATGATGATGAATCTGGACCATACGAAAAGCGGACAGAAGAGTATAAATTCATAATCTCTTTTTCTATTTTTGGTGAAAATACGGAAACTGCTATCGGACTTGCTCACAAGGTTCGACAGTGGTTTTTATTTTTGGGTGAGGAATTTATTAGAGAAAAAGACCTTGTCGTCTCCAGTGTCGGTAATATTCAAAACCGCACTGTTTTTCTAGTTGATGATTATGAATACAAGTTTGGGTTTGATGTTCAATTCAGAGCTGTAGATGAACAGATTCGTCAAATTGAAACGATTGAAAAAGTAGAAATTACTAATTTAGGAGGTTAGGATATGCCGTTAAGTGATGTAACAGTAACCATTGATATTCAAAAACCAACAAGACTTATTGGGCTTGGGAAGCCTTTGATTCTTGCTAAAAAAACAGGAACAAGTACGTACAAAAGTTATAGCGATTTGACAGCAGTTAAAGCAGATTACGCAGAATCAACGAATGCTTATAAGAAAGCGGCTGCCATTTTTGCTCAAGATCATGCTCCAGCTGAAATCGCCATTGCTTCGTATGATACAGCTGGCACGGCCATCAAGACAGCGAAAGAAGCTGTTGAAAAATACTATGAAAACGACTGGTATTTTGTCCTTGATGCTGATGCTGCGGTAGCAGATCAAGTGGCTGTTGCCGACTATGTAGAATCCCAAAAGTTTAAATTATATGTTGTGAAGACAAAAGATACTGCAGATCGAAATGCTTTTAAACAAAATGCGTATGATCGTACAGTTGTATTTCATCACACCATTGATACTGAATTCCCAGATGCAGCATTGGTTGGTGAATTAGGAAGTCAAACGGTCGGGTCTATTACTTGGAAGTTTAAAACGTTAAAAGGAATCACTCCACTCGATTTAACTAAAACAGAACTTGCAGCTATTCATGCAGATAAAGCTATCGCTTATGTAACTAAAGCGGGCATTCGCCAAACAAGTGAAGGAACAGTAGCGAGTGGGGAATACATTGATGTTATGCACGGAAAAGATTGGATTAAAGTAGACATGGAAAATAACATCCAAACAGCTTTCGCTAACAATCCAAAACTTCCTTTCGATGCTCGAGGAATTAGTGTGTTAAATGGACAGGCTACCACTACTCTTTTACGTGGGAGTACGAATAAAATTATTGCGGTTGATGATGACGATAACCCATTATTCACAGTGAAAACTAAATCAAGACTTGAAACACCAGTAGCAGAACGGGCATCTCGTATTTATAAAGGTCTATCCTTTTCTTTTCAATTGGCTGGTGCTATTCATAGCGCGAATATTTCAGGTGAGGTACTCATTTAACCAAGAACATCTAAGGATGTTTTTTATTTTGAATTTAAGGAGGAATGAATAATGGGTCAGTATGATGCTAACCTATGTACATTAGTGGTAGATGGGAGATTTATTACAGGGTTTGATGAAGGTTCGATGATTAGTGCAGCAAAGGATGAGGAATCATTCTCTGTTAAAGTCGATGCACAAGGAGTGCCAATTGTCTCTGAAACCAATAATCCACTTGGTACCATTACAGCAACGCTTTCACAAACATCACCATCTTATGCTTACTTAATGCAAAAAGCGAAATCGAGTCAGGAATTCCCTGTTTGGGTGACGTATGCAGGTGTACCAGCTGAAAAAGCAGGAGGTACACGGGCACGTATTAAAAAGACACCAGATAAAGAGTTCGCGAATGAAGCTGGAGGTCGTGAATTTGCATTCCAGGTCTTTGACTATTCAGAAGAGTAATCTAGATGGTTAGAAAGAAATCAAATAATCAAACGAGGCAGTCCAATCGGGCTGTCTTTTCACATTTAAAACTAAAATCGGAGGTATTTAAAATGGCTAAAATCGGTACTCAAAAAACAATTGAAGTAGAAGGAATTGAATATACACTGCAACATCCTGGAAGTCGTGCAAATGCACAAATCCAAGACCGTACGATGACAGATAAGGGGATTCCGTCGATGGAGAAAACGGCGGAAGAGATTTTTAAACACGTTATTGTAAATCCGAAAGTATCTTTCGAATACTTCGATGAACACGATGGTTACGACGAGGTGCTTGAAGAAGCTATGAAATTTCTTAGAACAGGAAAGTAAGGAGAAGAGCTTCGATTCAATCAAGCGAGAAGTAAAAGAGGAATGGTGGTTTTACCGTCCTATCGTAGAAAAAGTTGTTTCTTATACAGAAGCTCTTCATATGTCTAGGTTGCAATTGATGAAAATTAATGCGGCACTAGATATCAAGGCAGAACGTGAAGAAGCGGCTATGAAAAGGAAATAGACTATTACAAATAACCGAGAAAGGAGGGGAAATCATGGCTGAAGAATTAAGGAATATGACCGTATCGATTGGTTTTGATATACCTCGTTCGCCATTAAGCGGGCTAAACCGAGAAATGAATCAATTTACCCGGCATACCACAACGGCCAGTAGTGCGATGGGATCTTTTTCATCTGCGAACCGGGGAATGATTCGCGAAAGTCGGGCGTTAAATCGAGCAGTCAATCGTCAAACTGAATTTATCAGAAGGTTGTCGGGAACATCAGGAATGACCGCGACTCAATTAGCAGATGATTGGGCACATATGTCAACTGAGATGCGTAGATCGTTCATACAAAATCATAATCAATTGATAGTACATCAAAGAGATTTGCTTGGCGTTGAAGAAAACATGCGTCGACTCGGTAATCAAATGGGTCATTATACAGGTACTACAAGTGACTTTATGAATGAAGTTCAACGATTAGGACGAGAGCACAGACGAATATCTGATCAAATGATTAACAATGATATGTCTTTACGACAAGGATTCATCCCAACGGTTGCTACGATGTCTACAATGAGCACTCAGAGTGATAAAATCAGAGCGAATTACGAGCGTATGGGCCGAGCTATTTACAATGTAAACAGACCTTTTTTAGCTGTAACAAACAATTTAGAACGCATGGCGCGTTCAGGGAATGCGGCGCAACTAGCATTAGAAATGCTAGGACCTAACGCTAGTATGAAAGCTTTGCAAGACCAAGTGCGGTTGATTAACCAAGGGGTTATGAGACAGCAAGCGGTAGTTGTAGCAGCTGGTATTGCTTGGCTTGGTTTTACAGCTATTTTAGCGAACGCGGCTCTTGGCCCCGACCCTGCGGAAGTACGAGCAGAACAGGACCAATTAACACAAATTTATAAAGAAGAATGGCGAAAACGAGTAGATGAAATCAGTCATTTTGTCGGTATTTTTGAAAAAGTTTCTGTTCCGAAAGTAAAACCGTCTGATGTCATGAAAGCCATGCAATCGCAATTAAAGGCGGTACAAACATGGCGGAAGAGCTTGCAATCCCTAATTAAAAAAGGGGTAGATGAGGGCTTAATTAAGGAATTACAGAAGGCTGGACCAGCGGCTGCTTATGAAATCCGGGCCATTGATAGGATGAGTCAGCCGGAGCTTGATAAATATGTGCAAACATGGCGAGATAAAATGTCACTCGCACGAACACAAGCGACAGATGAACTAACCAAGTTGAAACAACAAACGGATGCTAAAATCAAAGAATTACAGGATAGCATTAAACCGTTGGGTGCAGCATGGGAAAAATTCAAAGGGACTTGGGCAACGGCTCTTAAACCATTTGTGGATTTGTGGGGGCAATTAGCAGCTGGTTTCGTTACGATTGGAACGAAAATCGGTGAGTTCGTAAACTATCTAAATAGTATTAGCCCGTGGATTACTAAGTTAGCAGGCATGTTCATTTACTTAGTTGCTACATTCACGTTATTACTTTCTCCTTTAGCGGTTGGTATTGGCTATATCATGGGTGTAAGGGCAGCATTTACGGCACTATGGATGCTTATCAGTCCATTAGTAACAGGCCTAGGAGCCATGATGGGTACAGTGCTACTCGTTTCTGGTGTTGTACTTGGATTAGGTGTAGCCCTATACCTTTTATGGACTCGATCTGAAACATTCCGAAATGGCGTGATTAAAGGGTGGAACGCGATTAAATCAGCGGCAGTGTCCGTTTATGGGTTTATTCGTCCATATATCATGCAAGCGATTGGTGCGGTCACTACTTTCGTAGGTCAAAAATTAGCCCAACTGAAAACCTTTTGGGATGAAAATGGTGCAATGATTCTTCAAGCGACTAAGAACTTTTTCACTCCAATTGTTTTCATTGTCCGTACTGTACTTGGAGCGGTCTGGTCTGTCATGAAATTCATGTGGCCTGTGGTGCTTTTATTGGTGAAATCTGTTTGGTCGAATATACGCGGAGTGATAGATGGGGCTCTAAAAATTATTATGGGCTTGGCGAAAATATTCGGCGGTTTGTTCACTGGAAACTTCTCGAAAATGTGGGAAGGGGTTAAACAAGTATTTTTTGGAGCCATTCAATTTGTTTGGAATCTCATCAATTTAATGATGTTCGCAAAGATCTTGAGTGCTGGAAAAATGTTCATTACAGGGTTTAGAGATGTTTTTGTCGGTCTCTGGGCAGGACTGCGTACTCTGTTTACAAAGAGTGTTACTAACGTTAAAAACACCGTGCAGTATGGATTCACAGCAATGAAATTACTTGGCCAGACTATTATGACTGGTTTTAAAAATTCTATTAACGGCATCTGGACTGCAATACACGGGAATATCCGAGGAATGCTTGGAAGGATAGGCACTAGTATTAAAACCGCCTGGACAACAGCTAGAACAGAAACCAAGACACTGTTCGGAATGATTAAAGATGATGTGACTGGAGTCTTTAAAAATATCGTACAGGCTGCTAAGGATTTACCGGGTAAAATCGGAAGAGGAATTAGTAGTATGGCCGGAAGAGTTGAAGAGGGTATCGGAACATTCGCTGGCAAGGTGTTCAGCGGCTTTAAGAAAGTCGTAAACGGCGCGATTGATGGGATTAACTGGGCGATGAAAGGGATTGGTCTTGAAACGACTATCGAGCTATGGAAGCCTCCTAAATACGCTAAAGGTACTTCTTTTCATCCTGGTGGACCCGCGATTCTCGGAGACGGTGGAGGGCCGGAATTATATCGTACACCATCTGGGCATGTTGGTTTATCTCCTGGTAGAGACACGCTCATGAACCTTCCTAAAGGAACAGAGGTATTGCCGTACAAACAATCCATGCAACTTCTAAACGCCGGACTTCCTGCTTACAAGAGTGGCGCGAAAGGAAAAGGTGAAAACGGAAGTGTTTTACACGATGCTGTGAATAAAGGGAAAAACATAGCTGGAAAAGCGTGGGACACTACTAAAAATGTTGCTGGAAATGTAAAGGAAGCTGCTTTTGATGTTTGGTCCTATATCTCTAATCCATCCAAATTAGCATCAAAGATATTCAAAGAGTTCGGAGTGGAGTTCCCTAAGATGTCTGGTGCTGCTTACGAATTTGGTAAAGGGTCGGTTAGCTTCTTGAAAGATAAAACAATCGGGTTCTTAAAGGAACAACTTGCGGGCCTTTCCTTCGTCGGCAGTGAAAGTAAAGATCCCGGCGCTGTTGGTCCCGGTTCAGGATATGGCGGCATGATGAAATATGTTGAAGCTGTATATAACTCCGTTAAATCTCGTTTCGGGAAAACGCACTTCATGGGCGGTTACAATAACCGGAATGTGGTAGGCGGAAGCTCAAAATCTATGCACGCTTATGGTCGAGCTTTTGATATTGGTGGTTCTCACGAAACAATGTCTAAGATTGCGGAGTATTTACGTACAACAGCATCTCAACTTCAATACGTTATTTACAACAGACGGATTGCTGGTCCAGGCATGGGGAAAGCGTGGAGAAGGTATACAGGGTTAAATCCTCATACAGACCATGTTCACGCTGATTTTAAAGCGGTCAGAAACAGTATTCCTGGTGACATTGGTAAATCCACGGGAAGTGCATCTGCGTGGAGAGATGACATCATTAGGGCAGCTGCGCAAATGAAAGAGTTTGTCACTCCATCAGAAATAAACGGTATCGTTGCACAGATTCAACGTGAATCCACAGGTAATCAAAGGATTGTGCAAAGTCCTTTGGTACGTGATGTTAATACAAGAAACGGAAACCCAGCCAAGGGATTGCTCCAATATATCCCGCAAACATTCGCTAAATATCGTATGAAAGGGTATGGAGATATTTTCAATGGGTATCACCAACTTCTCGCCTTCTTTAATAACCGAAATTGGAGACGGGATTTGCCATATGGAAAACGCGGTTGGGGGCCGACAGGGTTAAGGAAATACGCAACAGGCGGAATTGCTTGGAGGCCGCAAATCGCTTCATTAGCGGAAAACGGTTGGAAAGAATTTATCATCCCAACTCAGCCAAGTATGAGAAAAAACGCTCATGCTCTGCTTCAACAAGCGAATCATGAACTTGGATATACACCAGAAAGTTCAGGAAGTAGTTATACATCCTCAAGCGGAGGCTCACGTCCTGTTATCAACTTTAATCCGACCATTAACATCGATATGAGTGGCAACAGTAACAATAGTGTTGATGTGGAAAAAGCGATACGAAAGGCGTTGGACGAACAATGGCAACGTCTTATTTCAATTTACGGAATTGAGGTGGTTCGATAGTGGCGAAGCTTGGAAAGGTATATTTACAGATAACAAGCGAAGATATAAATGATTCAGTGGCAGCCACCTCTTATCCTGTCGAAAAAGGTGTTCCGTTTTCAGATCACGTTCAACGACAACCGAAATCCATATCGCTCAGCGGGTATGTGCTAGGCAGGGATTCTAAACAACGTCTGCAGCAATTACGAGATTCTATGAATAAAGGCGAAATACTAAGCTACACTGGCCGTTCAATACTCAAAAATGTCATTATCTTGAGTATTGATGACAACCGAACAAACGAAACGGCAAATGGTAGTGCAGTAAACATCCAACTACAATTTATTCGTATTGTGAATACTTCGTGGGATAAAGTGCCAGCTAAGCAAAAAACGCAGCAGAAAAAGCAAACAAACGCAGGCAAAAAGCAACCGGTCTCTAAGAAAAAGACAACAGCTGTTTATCATATCGTGAAAAAGGGTGAAACGTATTCATCTATTGCTAAAAAATACGGCGTTTCTATTAACTCGTTAAGAAAATTAAACCCTTGGAAAGATCGTTCTATTCCGATTGGAGCGAAAATGAAGGTGAAAGCATGAGAGATTACATTCCTTTCGATAAAAATGCGATTCCTGAACGCTTTGAAATAGACTTAGCGGAGGAATCGTTTTTTCTTGAAATCAATTACAACGAAATAGGCGATTTCTTCACTATGGATCTTTTTGATGCTGACGAGAATCCACTTGTATTAGGCGAGAAAATAAGGTTAGGCATTCCTTTATGGTCAGATGTTCCTAACCCTAATCTTCCGGCACCAACTCTTATTCCACTTGATCAAAGTGGAAAAGAGAATCGCATCACATTTGATAATTTCGGTGAAACGGTATTTGTTTATATTGATGATGTAGGTGATGAAGATGAGCCCTAATGCGATGTTTGGTCGTGTCATAAAAATAACGGTAAAGGGCAAGTATTCCACAACCTTTTCTAATAAAGATCTAGAAATACGTTTTGACGTTCCTTTTGATGACGATGCCAAGCCTAATACTAGCACTGTAGAGATTTATAATCTCTCGAAAGATTCGATTAATCGGATGAAAAAAGACGATACTTGCACGATTCAAGCGGGATATAAAGATGATTACGGCGTGATTGCATCGGGGAAAATCACAACAATCCTTACAAATCGAAATGGTGTAGACAAAATCACAACGATTTCTTTTTTAGAAGGAGATGATTATTCTCGGGTTAAAGTCACTTCTAAAACAGCGGACAAAGCAGAAAAAGGAAAGAAGCAAAAACTGAAGATTGCCTTTAAAGCAGGAACGAAGGGGTCAACTATCATCAAAAAAATTTGCAGCGTGTTAGGGATTAAATTAGCACAAATGAAGTTGCCGAAAGATGTTACTTATAAAAAGGGTTATACGGTCACCGGTCAAATATTAAACAATCTGGAAGAAGTCGTGAAAGATTGTGGTGCTGCTCTTTATTATAAGCGAGGAAAGTTAATCATCCGGTCGATTAAAGAAGGGGACGACGAACGATTTACACTTGAAGAAAAAACAGGTTTAATCGGTAGTCCTGAACCTTTCGATGATGAAAACGGAAAAGGATATAAAGTACAATGCCTTCTCCAACATCGGCTGGCTGTTGCATCCATCGTTAAATTGAAGGCCAAAGGAATTGATGGTAAATATCGAGCAAAAAACGGTAGGCATTATTGCGACGGTAGTGATTTTATGACGGAAGCGAGTGTCATCTAATGGCCAATGATACGAAATTTATTGATTTATTAGAACGGAGGATTAAGCTAAGTATCCATACAACAGCCCCAGCAAGGGTTATCTCTTATAATGAATCGAAGTGCACAGCTGATGTGGAGCTTCTTTTTATGTCTGTAGATCAAGACGATAATGCGGAGAAATATAAAATTATTGAAGGTGTGCCGGTACAGGGGATGAGATATAAAATACCTGAATCGTTCAAAGCAGCTATTTCGAGCCTCATCCCGACTGAGGGAAGTATTGATGGTTCAAATGCTTCAGTTAAGATTGATAACGCGATTGAGTTTACTCCATTTTTGAAAAAAGACGATGTTGTGGTCGTCTCTTTTGCAGAAAGAGCGCTAGATAATCTTAACGGAACAAAAACATTTGATCCTGAATTTCATCGTACTCATGACATAAATGATTGCATTGTACTGGGGGTGTTATTTTGATATCTCCAAAAATAGTGGATGGAGACTTAGTGATTGATGAAAATGGCGATATTGTCATGGTGGAAGGCGATGAAGAACTAAAGCAATCCGTACGGATGATTCTCGAAACTAGACAAGGAGAGTTTTTTCTTGAACCGGACCATGGCTTGGTTTTCGATAACCTTTTAGGGAAAGAAGCCGACCTAGCAAAAGCTCATGAAGATATTGTTGAAGCAGTTTTACAAGAAGAGAGAATTGCCTCTGTTGAAGACGTTATTTTTACTGATAACCAGCAAGAACGGACTAGATCTGTTTCTCTGAAAATGCAAAAAACAGATGGAGGAACGCTTTCTTTGGAGGGGGTGAATATAGAATATGCTTGATGAACATGGATTTAAGAAAAAGACATACGCTGAACTAATTGAAGAAATGGAAGCGAAAGCTAGAGAAGGATTCGGTGAAACAATTAATCTATCGCCACGATCTTTTCTTGGCATCTTAATACGTCTTTATGCGTGGTTTTTAGCTATCGTATGGCAGGTAATAGAGAAGGTTTATAACAACTCATTCCCTGGTACAGCTGAAGGTATTTCTCTTGATCGAGCCGTAAGATTCAAGGGTATTAGTCGAAATCTTGAAGAGTATGCTTATGGAAACGTGAAAATAAGGGGAACGCCCGGTGCAACCATAGAGGCTGGTTTTATCGTAGGCACGAAAAAGAATATTTATTTTGAGACAACGGAAGATGCCGTCCTGGATGAAATAGGGGTAGCTATCGTAGAGATTTATGCAGAAGAAAAAGGAACGCAAGGGAATGTGGCTGCTGGCGAAATTACAGAGATTTTATATCCCGACCCAGAAGTCATTTTTGAGGTTATTAATCTAGAACCAACAGCGGGTGGTACAGATAGAGAAACAGATGCAGCTCTATATGATAGGTATCAATCCTATCCTCCCAATAAAGGTGCATCCGATTTAGAAGGGATTCAGGCTGAACTATTAGAAGTGCCTGGTGTTCGTGATGCTATTGTAAGTCAGAATACATCAATGGTAGAGAAGGATGGAATTCCTCCTAAATCTATTGCACCGTTTGTTTTTGGTGGTACAGATCTTGATGTGGCAAAAGCTATTTTTGGAAGAAAAGCTGGTGGGATACAGTCATTCGGTTCAACGGTAGTAGAAGTTTTCGATTCAAAAAATATCAAGCATTATATTGGATTTACCCGGCCTGAAATTATTCAGATTTATGTACGAGTGACTTTAACAAAGAAAGCTAATTTTCCGTCCGATGGGATAGAAATAGTACGTGCTCAAATCTTAAATTATATAGGTGGGGAAAATGAGTCCGGCACAGAATATCCAGGTCTTGGACTTAAACAGAATGTGATTATTAACCAAATCGTCTGGTCCATTATAGAACTAAATATTGTAGATGATGTGGCAGTTGAATTAAGTACAGATGGAGTAACATACACATCCGGAAATATCACCGTGCTTGACGGTAAGGTCGCTAAAACGAGTTTTGATAAGGTTGTGGTTTCATGATTTTTTTAGACAACATTCTCTCGAAACTGACCGATGCGTATAAAAAGACGAAAGAAAGCAAGATTGGAAGATTAATATCTATCGGCGCCTCACCGTTAGACGATATCGACAGTACGTTAACCCGTATGGAGGAATGGCGTGATATTGATTTAGCGAAAGGCAAAGCATTAGATCGATTAGGTCAAGAAATCGTTGGGGAATTTCGAGGCTCGTCTACGGATGAAGAGTATCGCTTGAAAATAAAGACAAGGATTGTGACAAACTTTTTATCAGATGGGGACATCGAGAGTATAAATCGGCTCCTACAAATCTATTTGAATGAACATTTTATTAGTGCTCAAGAAGGGTGGAGTCTTAAAGGAAGTCCTTTTGATGGAGAACCAGCCATGCTTTTTATTACGGTAAAAGGCGATGGTAATCCATACGGTATTCCCTTTTCTGACTTAAATCGAGTGGGGATAGGCGGAATAGGTACACAATGGCAATATCTCTTGGAAAGAGAATTAACTGCAGCCGATGAATACCAACGCTGGATGTATCCATTTGAAAACTACGCTGGTCACATGATAGCAGCTGGCGAACAAATCACAAATGGGAACGCACTTTATCAAGCATCTTTAGAAATCAGCGGTGCTTATTCCAAAGCGGATAACCTTTATCTAATCTGCGGGGACTATGTTTCTGGAGACAATATCAGCAAGGATTACAACTCTAACTTTGAACTAAGTGGGGTTTATTCGTCGTTTTTACAAAACTATCCGATTTGCGGAAATTTTGTTGCAGGAGAGGTGATTTAATGGCTATTACAACTGGTGGACATACCAAAATGAAAAACTGGCTGAAGGGATTTATTAAAGAAGGTCAATACACGATGGGTGGAGTGAAATACAAAACGCCTATCTATAAAACAGATTTAACAGGCGATGTTATTACGATTTATCTGTATTTAGATGATACGGTTTCCGGTACGATTACTAAGTTTGAATTACTTGATCAAGATGGAGCCGTATTCGATGATCAACCGGATAACATCGTAAAACCAAACATAAACGGTTTACTCATTTCTTTTAAATACACATTAAAGAGAGTCTAGGAGGTAATTGAATGCCTTATTCACAAAAACAATGGCAAGATCGTATTAAAGATGCACAAGGAAATATTATTCAAGAAGGCACGCCTTTTAGTGCTGGTAACATGAACCGGATGGAGCAAGGAATTGCTGATGCCCACGCACAGTTAGAAGAAGCAGCTAGAGCAAAACAAACATTAATGCATGGTGTTAGCGTATTAAATGGCACTGTCGATGCTCCAGTTAATATCGAAATTGAAGGCCGTACATTAATTCCTATGCAAAACACGGTACTCGATCCATTAAAGTACTATGTTTTAGCCGATAAGCGCACAAAATTAAAGTGGGCCGATGCAACGATTCAAGCTGGAATCGCTAAATTCACGGTAAAGGCAGAACGGCCAACATTAATCCGCGTTGCGAATTTCGAGGGGAAAACGACGGGCAGTACGTTGGAGAATCCACATTTTTATAAAGGGAGACAGAATGCAGTCTTAGGGAATCCTACGGTAGGGGCCGATTTTGTAGAGAGGGCGCAGAGTGAAATTGATAAGATTAAATCACTTGACGGTTCGGTGAACAATAACCCGTTGTCTATAACGAGTGGGAATATACCCCAACAATTATTTTCATTCGACCTAATCGCGGAAATAGAGCGTCAACTAGGTCGCATCCCGCGAACAACAGTTACGGATAAGGTGCAATGGATTAAAGACAATGTGAAAGAAGTGAGAATAAATTGGCACGGCTACGGAAATAGTGTCGTCGGGAATAAAGCTACTTTAGCGATTTGGAGAGTTGATACGAGTGCGTGGGATTACTCTCAAAATCACACTTCTGCAAGTGTCGCAAAAATAGGTTATGGATCAACAGCTATGAATACAAGGGTTGATGCAAATGCCTTCATCCACTTCCTGGCCTACGCCGAACCATCAGACGGTGTAACATCATCAACAATCAACACCGACTATGTAGAGTTAGAAATCGAACTAAAACCGGAAGTTATCCTACATGCTCCGCGCGTACCACTTTACGAGGTAACAAAAGAGCATTATGATGCAATCCTTGTAACGATGCTTGAGGATGAAGTCTTACGCCGTTATCCATCGGTGGAGGGTGTAACTCACTTACAAAACCCGTACATCATGGCGGAGGGCGAGAACTTATTGCCGCCGTTTAGTGAGTGGAATGTTCACGCTAATGCAACGATTAAAGGCGCTTATGATATAGAATTAAACCCAACATCAACAGGGCAAGCGAACGTTTCACCTGTTATAATGTTTTCTTCTTTTGGCCAAAAAGTTACATTGACAGGTGAGTTATCCGGAACTGCTAATTTGAATAGATACGATAAAAACGGGAATTATTTACGAACTACATCAATAACTACATTGCCAACAACGGTGACGCTAGCAGATGACACATATGGGGTCGCAATCAACTTTAATAACGCTTTGACAATAGGTAAATGCACATTAAAAAACCCAATGCTAACACTAGGCGATGTTGCAAAACCATTCACACCACGCAATCCATCCTATGCATTGTTTGAAACAAAGCTAGGTTCAGTCGGCGGCGTTGCAGACCGTTTATATGAGCAAGATGCGAAGTATTTCAAGCGCAAATCGATTGAGGATGTTGTTTTGGACGGTTCGATTCCTTGGGTGTTTGAGTCTAGCAAAACCGGTTATAAAGTATTCCGAGCTAATGCGCTACTAAATGTACCTACTGTTTCTTATTATCAATTGGTGGCAACTTCAAAATACAATGGTAAGATGTTGCCGAACTTACCGGCGACAACTGATTTTACAGACGGGGACCAACTACATGTGTCTACATCACCGAGTTCGGGGTCAGTTAAAATATCTATCTCTAACCAAGATTCGGGGTTATCTGAAAGCAGAACGCCAACAAACGATGAAGTAAAAGCTTATTTCAACGGCTGGAAAGTCAAAACAACCGACCCAACAACGTTTATTGGAACGGCGTGGACTTCTATCTTTGATGGAACAGATGCACCAACGCAGACGTTAGACTATGTAAAAGCTAATAAAGCTCCAGGTTACACACCTTACAAACTGTCTTATGTCCTGCCGACTCCAAAAGTCGAAGAAATCAAATCCGAGGGCGCAATCAGTGTTAACGGATTAACGCAAATCGAAGTTGGTAGCGGGATTATTGTGAGGGAGAAAGTAACACCATCAACAACAGCAAGTTACGCTCATATCAACAATGTTGGCGTTGTCGGTGCGACTGATAATCCACTTTCAAAAAGAGCAGCGAAAATTTTAAATATTTATGCGAACGGTCAAAAAGATACTCAAAAATGGACTCCTTTTTCTACGTATGCAAACGGAGCGCAACGTATGCACTTGGAAATTGCGAATTATGATGCAACGGCAATATACACCGTAACGTATCTAGTTTTTGACCGTCAACCGTTCACAGCAAATCCGGTTAATGTATCAGCTCAATTTGCCAATAACATCCGAACAGCTTTAGAAGATACAACCAAAAAGGTTGAGGATGTTAAAACGGAAACATCTGTAAATTCATTAATTTTATATGATGTACTAAAACGATTAAAAGCGGGGGGCCTCTAATATGGATGAGTTGTTGCAAAGAGTATTACAGCAGTTAGGTAAAACACCAGAAGAATTTGATCAAGATGTTGAGGAAATGCGCAAGCAGTCAAACTCTGAAATGATGGCTAATTTAATTGCCATGCTGATGCAAAATGCAGAGTTTACAGCCATGATGCTATCAACATTAATGATGGAAAATGCTGATTTAAAATCAAGAGTTGAACAATTAGAAGGGGGACAACCTGTATGATAAACATGTATACAAGTGCCGTAAAATATGGATATATGACAATTGATCAAGTACCAACGCAATATCGCCTACAAGTTGAAGAAGCACTAAACCCGCAAACACCTGCTCAGTAAGGTGTATTTTTTATGACTTGAAAAGGAGTGTTGGAAAATAGAATTTTTCAAGGGCTGCATGTGGGGTGGTTTATTATCCATCCCAATGTGGATTATCATTATTTTGGCCATACGAGCTTTAATAAATTAATAAACAACTTCATGATCTGAGAAATGCCCTGTACCGAGCAGGGCTATTTTTATGTAGAGCAGGTGGAGGAATGACAATTGAAATTGGGTCATTAATTGCAGTTTGTGGCTTGCTGCTAAGTTATCTTACTTATCAATTTAATAAGCAGAAAGAGAACAAGACAGATACACAGCAAGATGCGCGAATACAAGCGCAATTGGACTATATCAGCAAAGGTGTCGATGACATCAGAATTGACCAAAAGGCAAGCGAAAAACAAATGGCAGCACATGGCGAGCGAATCACTAGACTTGAAGAATCTGCAAAGCAAGCTCATAAACGGTTAGATGCAATGGAAAATAAGGAGGTAAATGAACGATGAAAGATATAGTTACTTTGCTAGGAGGGTTCTTAACGGCCCTTCTTTTCTTTTTTGGCACGATTGGCATTAAGTTTGATTGGTTTACCGAAGAAAGTATTAATGCCTTTGTATTAGTCTTATCTGCTTTTGTAGCACTTGTTATTAATCTATTCGCAGTGTGGAAAAATACTCATACTGGTTGGTTTAAAAAGAAAAACCCCAAAAGGAAGGGGGATAAATAATGACTGATTATGCAGTAGTAGCTGGACATAATGACATTATTCCGGGAGCATCTGGGAATGGATTTAAAGAACACGTTGTGGCAAGACAAATCAAAGATCGAGTGATTTATTTTTTAAAGCATCTTGGCGAAAAAGCTTATGATTGTACCGATGAAATAGGTAAAACAAAAGAACAGGTATGGTTAAATGCAGCTAATAATTGTAATAAAAAAATCGGTAAAGATGGCATAGTGATTGCTTTACATCTTAATGCTGGCGGCGGCACTGGAACAGAGGTATTTGATTATAAAGGTAAACAAAAAGCTAAATGCCAAGCCGTAGCGCAAAGGCTGGCAAAAGATTTTTGTTGGCCAACAAGAGGGGACAAAGGTTGGAAAGACGGGGATTGGATTGGACTGATTAAAAAAGCACAGGCCCCAGTTGTTTATATTGAGCTGTGCTTTATTGATAATATTACAGATATCACTAAATTAACTCGTAATATCGACATGGCTGCAATCGGAATCGTTGAAGAGATTACAGGAAAGAAAGTTAATACTTCCTCTTCTAAGGAAACAAAACTAGCTGTTAAAGCGTCTGAAAATAAGTTTTATCGTGTGCAAGTTGGAGCATTCCAGAATAAAGAACATGCATTAGCCCTTGCAGCTGAACTAAAGAAAAAAGGTTATCCAACTGTGATTGTTTAATGTGAAAAGCCCTTACTCGTTTTGAGTAGGGGCTTTTATATTTTTTTTGTGTAAAAAGCACTAGTTATCTTGATGTTGTAGGGCTAGTGTGCTAGCCTTGAATAAGGCTTTCTATTATTTCGAAATATCTCTTTTTGTTTAAAGTTCTTTTTTATAGAAGGACTTCTTTTTTTATTTATTGGTGGCTTTAGTTTCCTCATGTTCTCTATTTTGGAATCAGCAGCAAAAAAGTCTTTAATATTTTAGGGACTTGATTTATTATGAACTTAACAATATAATATGAAAATTTAGATGTTTGTTTGATATTAGGTCAAAAAGGACATATTTATTAATAAAACCATCTTATTTTATTAGGAGGAGGAGTAGCGAATGAGTAAAAAATTATATATGTATCGTATTTTACCGGGCTACAAAGATACCCCTTTCCATAGTAATGAACAAGATGGTGTATTCCTTTCTCATAATTGGCCTTTACTAGGTTTAGACAGACAGATTTGGCGTGGACAGAAAGTTAAAAAATTCCAAACTGAAATTCCAGTGAAGCCTTTTGAAGTGAGACAAAAGAAGTTTGATCTTCTTATTTCCATATCAAAAGAGATAGGAATTAGGCTAATTAAAATTAATTTTTCAAATGATTTGTATGAGGAAGAACATATAGCTTTGCTTAGCCTTATTCGAATGTCTGATATAGAAGGAATTCTGCAGTTTATTGAGCAACAAAGGTATGATTTTGGTAATGATATCGAATCAATTACTTTTTTAGTGGATGACAGTAATCCTAAAGAACATGTTACGTTTACAAGAGAAGGTGTTTTGATTAGTGATATAGATGATGAACAAGAGCTGGAAGATATGCTATCATCTTTACCAATAGGTGTTTTATCTGGTACTTATTTACCGAATCTAGAAGAGTTGTAAAATGGGGGATGATTATTAGTTGGAAAGAGGACTTGTTTTTCGTGAATTGATTAAACAACTCATTTCTCTTGGGTTGTTTTATTGTTTAATGAGCATTTGGTGGGGAGATGAACAATGGTTTAAAGATAAAGTAAAAGAACTTTCTTTTTTTATCAGTATGGGCTTTATTTTTCTAATTGTCTCCCTGCTAACTTATGCGATATCTAGACCCATTCTCCTTCAAATTGAACAGACTAATAAGCACTTTGGTAGATCGGAAACCACTTTTTCTATTTCTGGAACCCAAAAAACTCAAGAGCATGAACGGGTCGTAGACTTAACAATTAATGTTGTTAAGAATGTATCTATTTGGACTTGGCTTACAAGAAAGATTATAGAAAAAATGGATATTTATATTTTAATAGAACCGGTAACCCCGGGACTAGTATTAGAAGCGGAAAATGAGGCAATGCGTACTGATATTGTGTCCACACCAACAGGGTTCAAAATTAAGGTAGGAGAATATATTGCTAGAATTTTAAGAAGGTCTAATTCAGGCGAACATAGCAAGGGCTGTGAGTACGTTATTCAGGAGGACAGAGGAAATGTTGTAAGTAGCGAAACATTTCAAATAAACCCTGTGCTAATGTCACGTAATAAAGAAGCTCCTTCATGGGTGACCCTCTTTATTCGATTTAATAGCCCAAGCCACATCGTTCATTTTAAATGGGAGTGAGGTAAAAGAATGGCAGGGAAAGAAACTAAACTAACTGTATGGGCTTTAGATCCTGAACTATCAATTGATGATATTCCGGAACTTCTTAATTTAGATTATTCGAAATATATTGAATATCTCAATGGTGCAGACAGAGACTTGAATGAGTTTGACCGGAAATTGTTACATAGATGGCGAGAGTATAGTAATACTCAAGGAATCAATATTCAGAGTAAGGAAATATCAGGTCTGACCATCAGGTGTGTCTCTGCATACGCCTTTATCGAGAGTCCCGCCCCTCAAAATCAGGCAGTGATAGGGGATTTTGTTTTACCACGCGAAAGAAGGGTCAGTCCTACGGAACTTCCTGTTTTCTTTTTTGAGTATATGAGAAGGGTGTACGCAATAGTTGTTGGTCCCGAATATAAGACAAGATATATACGCTCGGCGTTAATGGGCGGAGGACGTAATCCTGATGAGCAGCATACTAGATGGAAGAAGGTCCAATTTAAGGATATTCCAAATTACACATTCTCCAGTGATTTCTTTTACTGGCTAATAAGTAAACAAAATACGACTGTAGGTACATCTTTAGTAAACATGGATATTAGCGATATCAGGTATTTATCTCAATCTGCTGATAGGAGAGATGTACATCACGAAAGTGAAGGAGATAACTTACTGGATGAAGCCATGTCTAAAACTGGTTTAGGTGTTAACAGCCGAGTTGGACAAGTTGGAACCACTATTACATGTCCAGGGGCTAACTTGAGATTTATCTTATTTGAGACAGGGGACTGCTATGTTGATAATTACCTTTCATCTGTAATTGGGCCTACGGGAGAAATCGAGCCGTTTGAAAATTATTTGGATATAGGCGCACTCATGTTATATGCAATAGTTCTTCCGGAACTAAAATCTGCATTTAACCACGAGAAAGATAGTCTCCAATGGACAACCCGACACCAAGCTGATTCACGTAAAACGTGGGCTCTGGGAGCAATAAATGAACTTTGTTCAGAAAATGATATTAGCATAGAAGAAATTAAAGATCTCGATTGGTTTAAATAAAAAGGTTCTGCTCTAATTTGGAGCAGGCTTTTTTTATGTCAAATTCGTGAAGTTGAAGGATTTACTCTATCCAACGCTGAATTATTCAGAAAAGGAGAGGTGATACATATGAAGAAACTACTTGAAATTCATTGTTGGGATTGTCGCCTGAGACTAGATCCAGACGATGTAGTTAACATGGATGAAATCTACACGTTAACACACGACTTTTGCAACTCTATGGGGTTTAAGATTGAAGATACGGGGACATATGAGGAAATAGCGAAAAGACACCCGTACTATTATAAGAAATAATAGCCCTTACTCGTTTTGAGTAGGGGCTAAATAAAAAAAGTCTTAATCAATTTACTGTTCTAACTTCCTTCACTTTCCACTAATTGTTTATTCGGTTGCCTTCCGTACTTATACATCAACTCAGCCAGTTCGTGCCTATCGACTAGCTTGATGCGGTTTGCCTTCGCTAAGTTTTCTGCCGGTTTAGTAAAAAATCGATTAGTAACAACGATACCTTCGGAAGCTTTATACATCGCCAGTGCTCCCACGACTTCCTGCACCGCTTTCACGCCTACTTTTTTTCCTTCACCATAGCATTTAGCTTGAATGATGCTTATGCAGCCTTTTCGTTTTAAAATTAAGTCGGCGCCATATTCTCCTGAACCTTTTGTTACTTTGGCTCGATAGCCTTGTTGTTCATAAAGGGGAGCTAGGAAGTGTTCAAACTCATGACCACTCAAACTATCGACATCTTCAATGCTGGACTGCAGGTAACGCCTTGCCTGCATATAACCAGCGATTGGCTTACCGAACAGAAGATATGCCCCTGTAAACAAAAGAATGATTAGGAGAGGCATGAAAAAGCTATAGAGTGATTTGGCTTGAGGTAGAATCAAAAGAACGATAATTACAGCAAGTGGTGTGATGCTGATTACTTTTGGTTGTCTTCTCCTTCGTCGTCTGGCCATAATACCGCCTACCTTGTTTTTCTTTTAGGGATTTCCCATAGAGACAATGTTTATTCAATAATTTTATTTGGATTAGCACTCCTGAAAGCTCACCTGAAAAATAGGTGGGCTATTTTATTCTGCTAAATGCCCCCATAATTCCTCTACTGTCATCTCTAGCACCCTTGCTATTCTCATGGCTACTGGTAACGTAGGAATCGATTTCCCTCGTACAATTAAACTAAAAGCACCTCGTGATAAACCAGCCTTTTCCGCAATAAATCCCTGTTTCAACCCTCGTTCATCGAGTATCTTTTTTAATTTCGTCTCCATTCTAATCACCTCGTTATTTTTATATTCGATGAAAATTTTGCTTGTCCTTTAAACTTTTTAGTTATAGGACAAATCATGCCTTCAATATACATTTACAAATTCACAAAAACATACAGAAACAAGGTCGCCACAACATTCGTTTTCTATGTTCGTTCAACGATTCGTTATATGAATATGCAAGCGAACTTTACAAGACCCATCGTTTCAAGGGTTTCGGCACTTATTTCGGCATTCGTTTTCCTTGAAACTATTTATAAATAAATACTTAAAAGGCGGTGGTGTGATGCTGTTTGAAATTACAACAACTTCATTGATGGCTGGTTTAGTCGGATATTCTTATTTGAAAAAGAACGGTCTCTCCGATGTAGATAAGATTCAAAAGATTTGTTTGAATTGCGGATTGACCATTAAAGAAGGGAGCGATACGAAAACAATACAGTTATATAGAAAGAAAAAATATGATTGGGGAACAGAGTATGTGTATAGAATTCCTCTTGGTCTTTCATTCCAAGATTTCGAGAAACGAATCCATCATTTGAGAGATGGCTTAAATAGCAAAAAGTCTGTTATAGAACTTTCTGATTTGCTTAAGTTAAATTTCAGAACAAACATTATTAAACAGGTTCAGAACGTTATTAAAAATCGAAAACATTTACAGAAAGATGTTGAATTGGAGTATGACGGGATGCTTCATATAAAGGTCCTGAGTAATCCTTTGCCAGTAAACCTTCTATTTGATGAATCGTTACTTAGTAAGTGTAAAGGTTGGCAAATACCACTAGGTCAAACTCGATATGGATTTATTCATTATGACATGGAAAGGGGACATATTACTTTAGCTGGATCAACCAGGAAAGGGAAAACTGTATTTCTTAAATTGCTAATTACTTCATTAATATATCGACAGTCTAATAATACAAAATTAACGCTTATCGATTTAAAAGGCGGCCTTGCTTTTACTCGATTCAAGGATCTTAAACAAGTAGAAACGGTTGCTACTGATTTGAATAGTGCATTAAAAGCTTTAAAAAACGTCAAAAACGAAATGGAGAAAACGAAAGGATGGTTTGATAAAAGTGGATGTGAAGACATTAAAGAAGCTGGGATTAATACTAGACATTTCATTATTGTTGATGAAGCAGCGCAAATCTCGCCGCAAATCATCACCGGGAAAGAAGAGAAAGAAAAAGCGCGTCAATGCGAAGAAGTACTCTCGGAAATAGCGCGAATCGGAGCTGGGTTAGGGTACCGTCTTGTCTATTGCTCACAGTATCCTACGGCCGATGTAATGAACAAGCAAATCAAGCAGAACTGCGATACGGTTATTACTTATAAATTGAGGGATGCTATTGCTTCTCGTGTGGTCTTAGATGAATCAGGAGCAGAAGATTTACCGATACCAGGTCGAGCGATATATAAAACGCCAGATGGTGTGCAGATTGTTCAAACTCCGTTTATAACGAATGAACAAATAGAAAAAATCATTAAGCCTAACATTGTTATGAAAGCCAGGAAGGAGGATATAGCTATTGAAGAACCAGCAGAGGCTAGAAGAAATACTTTTGAGCTTGAAGAAATGTGACTATCTTTCCAGAGAGCAATTACAGAAGATGCATGATCTTGGTCAAGATAGAAATGCTCAACGCGTTCTTAGTAATATGAACGAATACATTTCTCATTTTACTGAGGAAAGGAAAAAAATTTATTACCTAAATGCAGCTGGACGCGAAATGATTCAGTCAGAAAAAGTCCGCAAGAAAACAGCCTTAGTTAACCACTATCTAATGCGAAATGATCTATACATTCACTTTAAACGCCCTTCTAGTTGGAAGAATGAAATCAAAGTAGCCTTGAATGACATGTCCCTCATTGCAGATGCAGCATTTATCTCCAATAAACTCCACCATTTTATTGAAGTTGATTATAAGCAATCCATGTCCAAAAATATTCAAAAGATAAAAAAGTACAGACAATTGGCCGCACTCAATCCACAATTCGCACTAATATGGGTTACAACAACTCCGTATCGGAAAAAGAAAATAGAATCCTTATGTGAAGGTCTGAAAGGTAGAGTTTTTCTTTGGGATGATATTAAATAGGAGGGGTTCATCATGAAAACACAAACTATGACAATCAGAGCGTTTATGAGCGGTGAATATAACAATAGGAAGAAAAGAGATTTTAGACCTCTCCAAGCTGCAACAGCTATAGTTACACCATTTATTTTATCGCCACTTAAAACTTCAGCTGAAACTATTCAAGCGGTACCCGTTGGCGCAGTCACTAAAGCTGCAGGTACTAACCTTACCGAAGTTATAGCGCATGCATTAGATCCGTTAGTTGATATCATGGTTGCTTTGTCTTTCCCAGTTGCATCAGTCGTAATCGTTGGAGCCTGTTTCTTCTTTATGTTTGGTCAAGGCGATAGAGCATGGACCATGATTATGAATTCAGGATTAGGATATGTATTAATTCAGATATCTCCATTATTTTTGAAAATATTGAAGGATATAGGAGCAGCGATTTAAGGGAGTGAATAAACAGTATTTTATTTTCGAAGATGATGAAAGAGGGGGGCAACTGATGATGGTTGCCCACCATATGCCCACGTATACTTGAAAAGGTATAATCCAAAAAGAAAAGGCATAATCGAAAAATATAAAGTTAACGATATTTGAAAAGGTTTGATTTGGTTTAAAAACACCTGATAACTCGTCATATGACATGGAAAAGATGTTTAAACGGGTGATGTAATTTCTAGCACTGAATAATCCTTGCTATATAAGGATTATTCAGTGCTTTTTTGGTAGATTGACTACATTTCTTACCTGGA
>Ga0182737_1000461_pt1 | contig 57465 bp, 53 predicted proteins | sample eDN5th30CBELigOP_FD_128878 | JGI IMG/M metagenome (GOLD analysis project Ga0182737, IMG submission 128878) | Enriched Organic Plus compost microbial communities from Emeryville, California, USA - eDNA 5th pass 30_C BE-Lig OP (version 2) (version 2) ...
CTGGACCGCGGCGGCGAGGTAGGGATTGCACGCGATGTCGGGCGTGCGGTTTTCCACGCAATAGCGGTTTGGCGGAAAACGCAGCATCGCGGAGCGGTTGTTGTTGCCCCACGCCATCATCACCGGCGCCCAGGAGATGTCGGGCATGTCGCCCTGCGCGATGAGCCCCTGGTAGCTGTTGTAGGTCGGGGAGGTGACCGCCGTGATGGCCGGCGCGTGCTTCAGGATGCCCGCCGCGAAGTGATACGCGAGGTCGGACATCGGGCTGCCGTATTGCTTCGCGAACCGTCCCTCCGCGTCTGGCGCGAACAGGTTCTCGCCCGTCTCGATGTTCGCGAGCGACATGTTGAAGTGGTCCGCTGAGCGGAAGTCGTTTGCGAAAGGTTTCGGCACGAACGTCGCGGTGGCGCCGATTTGCTCCGCGACATTCTTCGCCATCAGGCGCAGGAACACGAACCGGTCGCACATCGTCAGCGCGTCGGTGTAGGCGAAGTCGAACTCGAACTGGCTGTGCCCGCCCTCCTGGTCCATCGAGTAGAGGCCCCAGCCGAGCTCGTCCATGTAGCGCGCCATCGGCTCGAGGAAATCGATCGCGCCCATCGTGAGGTGGACGTCGTAGGCGGGGCAGGTGCCCTGATACCTGTCGCGCTGGAGAATCTTCCGCTCGCCCGTCTCCGGATCGATGAAGAGCACGTAAAACTCGGTCTCCATGCCGAGGTTCAGCTTCAGGCCCATCTTCGCCGCGCGCTCGATCTGGCGTTTCAGGATCACGCGGCTGTCGTTCACATACGGCGCGCCGTGGTAGTAGAGGTCGCCGAAGAAATACGCGTAACGCTTGTCCCACGGGCAGAGCAGCATCGTGTCGAGGTCCGGCACGGCGGCGCATTCGTCCTCGTGTGGTCCGACAAGCCCCATGCCTTCCATCGCGCCGAGCGTGAAGAGCTCCGAGCCATGGGCCATTTTTTCCAGAGCGCTCACCGGATTTGCCTTCGCTTTCGGCACGCCGTGGATGTCCACGTAGGTCGAGAAACAATATTTCGTGCCGGCCTCCTCGAGTCGCTCGCGCACGGCGGCGAGTTTGGCGGAATCCACCACGAAGTTTTCGGGAACGGCGAAGGTCGGCGCGTCAGGCATGCGGCGACCTTGCTCGCGGTCAAAATTTCCCGAAATCGGAAGGTCTGGCTATATGCGCGGGGGGAGATTGAGACGAGTCGTGTGCGCGAACGCGAGTCGTGCTGTAGCAGTTGCCTCCCGATGACTTGGGGGCAGGGGTGAAGCACCGTGCCTGTGGTTGCACGGTGGCCGATACGAACGCCAGCCCGGCGCGCCGCAGAGCGGCGCAGGTGCAGGGTGCAACGCTAGCTCCGTCCGGCGAGGGCGGCGGCGTAGCGGTTTTCCACGCCGAGCTTTTGGAAAATGTGGTCGACGTGGTGCTTCACCGTGTGGGTGCTGATCCCGAGAATGCCCGCGATCTCGTCGTTCGTCTTTCCCTGCGCGAGCCAGTGGTGCACTTCGCGTTCGCGCGCGGTGAGGCGGCGCAACCGCTGGGCGCCCTCCGATTCCGCCGTGAAACGAATCACCGGATTCTCGACGCGGGTCCGGCGCGGCGAAGTGACGGTTTCATCGACGCCCACGACTCCCACACAGCGTCCGTTGTCGATCATCGGCACGACCTCGCTGCGGATGTAACGGAGCTTGCCGCCCACCGGATAAAAATACGGGTCGATCACGCACCGCTCGCCGTGACGCAGCGGCACCCAATACCAGTCGCCGGGTCCCGGCCGCTCGTAGCCGGTCACCGGATCCAGCTTCGGACTCCCGTAGGCGCGGTGCCAGTAGGGCACGAAGCGCCCCGTTGCATCGTGTCCGGCGGCGAAGCGAAAGTCGTTGTCGCGCCCGTCGAACGAATCCGGTTCCCACACGCTCCACACGCCGAAGAGCTGGGGTTGAGCCTCCAGCGCACGTCGCAGGACGTCCGTGTAGGCATCGCGCTGACGAATTCCCAATCGCCGCAGAGCATAAAACGCCTGCGCCAAAGCATCGACAGGATGATCCATGCCAGTTCCTAAAGCAGATTGCGTTCCGGCCTGGCGCCGGAGGGCCGAATTTCCTCATCCCATCGCCAGGGCATCGAGCTTTATAACATCGGCCCAAGGTCGCGGGGCACGTCGCGCCAGTGCTCCTCGCCGAGCGGCGGCTGGTCCGTTTTGGCTCTTTCGACGAGTTCCGTCAGCGCGTTGCCGATCATTTCGAACAGCTTCGCGCCGTCCTCCGCGCTTGCTCGGGACGGGAAGCCGGTCACGCCGTTGAGACTTGTCTGCGCGACGGGATACGAAAACACCGTGCCGCCCGTCCGGTCGGGGTCATCCGCTTCAGCGAGCCTGTCCCTGCGCACCAGCTCCGGCGCGAGATGAAGCAACAGATCGCTTTCCGCCTTGTTTGCGTGGAGGTCCTCGGCATCGGCGATGAACGCGTCCCAGATTTCCGGCGTAAGTGAAAACGTGCTTCGACACGCGATCCGGAGCGTGCCGAGGTGCGCGAGCCGGATCTGGTCCGTCGCCACGCGCATCGATGCGTCGTTGCCGAAATGGGAATTCACCATCAACAGCCGGCGAAATCCCGTCGCCGCGCACCAGGCCGCGATCTGCCGCAGCGACGCGATGAACGTCTCGTGCACGAGCGAGAACGTGCCCGGCCATTTTGCGGTGTGCCCGGCGGAGACCGTGTAGGCGAGGGGAGGCAGCACCGGCACGCCCGTTTTCGCCGAGGCGTAGGCGCACGAGGCCGTGGCGATGAGCGTGTCCGTGCAAATGGGCAGGTGTGGGCCGTGCTGTTCGGTCGCGCCGAGCGGCAGCAGCAGCATTCCGCCATTTCGCTCGCGGAACTCCGCCACTTCCGTCCACGGCAATTCCTCGAGAAACACGGGGCGCGCACCCGCCTCGGCGGCCACGCGATGGATGACGTCTCCGATCCAACTCATGCCGTCGCAGCAAGCAATTCCCGCGCCGTGTGCGACTCGAAGAGGATCGGACCGCGTTTTTATCCGCGCAGGATCTTTTCCATCGGCTTTCCCTTCGCCAGCTCGTCGATGAGTTTGTCGAGGATTCGAATCTCCCGCATCAACGGCTCCTCGACCTCCTCCACGCGCACACCGCAGACGACGCCCTTGACCAGCTCCCGTGCCGGATTCAGCCGCGGCGCCTTCGCAAAGAACGTCTCGAAGTCGGTGCCGTCCGCGAGCACGGCTTCCAGCTCCTTTTGCGAATAGCCCGTGAGCCAGCGGAGGATTTCATCCACCTCCGCCTTCGTGCGGCCCTTCTTCTCCGCCTTGGCGACGTAGTGCGGATAAACACTCGCGAAGCTGGTCGTGTAAATGCGGTGCCGGTTCATGTGGAATGGCTGCGTTCGGCCTCAGGCGGAACTTCCTTGGTCAATCGGGCCGGGAGCACCGCCGCGTCGTCAGCCGCGCGCTATTTCGCCACACGGAAAACGTCTGGCGACATCCGGCGAGGGACCGCCTAGGGATTCGTCACCGACGGCGCGAAGGTGGTGATGCTTGCGATCTTTCCGCCGGGCGACACGCGGATCTGATCGTGGCCTTTGGCGAAGACGCTCCCGTCCGCCTGCACGAGGATCCACGTGAGCAACGCGACATCGTGGTGCGCCGACACGTCTCCCACATCGAAGCGCCCGCCGGGAAACTTCTCCTGAAATCCCGCCATATCCTCGATCACCGCGTCGCGACCGCCCAACTCGAGCTGCGGCGTCGAATACCGAACCGTCGGCTCGAGGACTTCATCCACGATCTTTGTCCGCTCCTCCTCCGGCACCGCCTTCCAGGCTTCCACGTAGCGTCCATACAGCTTCCAGGCGTCCTCGTTCGTCGTCATGTAGTCTTTCCTTTCCGCGTTTGAAGTGGTGAGAGCAGGCGGCGCACCGAAGCGGAACACCGGGCTCCTCGCCGAGCAGACCCGCCCGGTATGAGAACGAAAAGGAAAAACGTCGGCGGACGTCATCACATCCGCGACCCGGCGGCTGGCAGCGTCGCTCCGTCTATGGGGTGTGATACGCGCGGAGGATCTTGCAGTCCTTTTTCGAGACTTTCGGCCACAAACGGACGATGTATCGTTGGCGGCATGAGGGCGCAGTTTCCGCGGGAGCAGAACGAGGAGGGAGAATTTGTGAGGCAGGCGGATGCGTTCCGCGACTGGATCACGCGCGATGGGCCGTTCCCGCCGACGCCAGGGCGCTACCATCTCTATGTCTCGCTGGCGTGTCCGTGGGCGCACCGGACGTTGATCGTGCGGCATCTGCTGGGGCTGGAGGAGGTGATCGGGGTGACGGTGGCCGATCCGGTGCGGGATGAGCGCGGATGGGCGTTTCGCGACGGGCCGGGGCACTCGGCGGATCCGGTGAATGGATTTGCGTTTCTCGCCGAGGCGTATCGCGCGACGAAGCCGGACTTCGAGGGGCGCGTGACCGTGCCGGTGCTGTGGGACAAGTTGACGGGGCGCATCCTGAACAACTCGGAGGACGACATCTGCCGAATGTTTCACGATGCCTTCGAGCGGCCGGCGGATCGGGGCACGGTGGCGGATTTGTTTCCCGAGGCGATCGCGGAGGAGCAGGCGGCGCTGAGCCGGCGCATTTACGAAACGGTGAACAACGGCGTGTATCGCGCGGGCTTCGCGATACGGCAGCCGGCCTACGAGCGGGCGGTGACGCGGCTCTTCGAGACGCTCGACGCAATGGAGGCGCGGCTGGCGGACCGGCGGTTTCTTTTCGGCTCGGTGCCGGTGGAAACGGACTGGCGGCTGTTTTGCACGCTCATCCGATTCGACGCGGTGTATCACGGACACTTCAAGTGCAACCTGCGGCGGATCGTCGATTACCCGCGGTTGAGCGTGTATGTGCGCGAACTCTACCAATGGCCCGGAATCGCGGACACGGTGAACTTCGACCACATCAAGCGCCACTACTACCTCACGCACACGGACATCAATCCGACGGGCATCGTGCCGCTCGGCCCCGACCTGAGCTGGCTGCGGGAGCCGGTCGCGCGGCCGGACGCGGAGGACGTGGGCGAAGGGGAGTAGGAGTCAGTCGCGATCGGTGGCGATGAGCCAGCGCCAGCGCACGATGCGGACCGGATCGGCGAACCAGGGATTGTCGGCGGCAGCCATGCTGGTAATGCGGACCTCCTGTGCGGTCGGGTCGGCGTCGATCCAGCGTCCGTCTCCGAGGTGCGCGAGAACGTGGATGCCATTCGCGGTGACGGCGAGATCGCCAGGGCGAAGGTCGGCGGCATTGCGGGCTTGAATGGGGGCGAGATCGGGGAGCGTTTTGGTTTCGGGGCAGGAGGCTTCGGAAAGCGCGGCGGCGGTCCGGTCGTTCCACCAGATGCCGAGACCGGCGCGGACGGTCGCGGGGCTGGCGTGGAGAATCCCTTGCCCGACCAGCGTATTGAACATGGCGCGCCGGACGAGTCCCGAGCAGTCGATGCCGTTGGAGGATTCGCCGCCCCAGATGTAGCGCACACCGAGATACCGCGGCAGATGACGCACGTAGGCCTCGCGGAGAATGCGCGAATCGACCATCGAACCCGAGGGCCAGAGGAGGAATGCGATCGTTGCAACGGAGGCACCGATGGCTGCCCAGCGCGGGATTCGGTATCGCCAGACGAGTGCGAGTCCGCCGGCCCAGACGAAGCCAAGCAGAGCGAGGGTGCCGAGTCGCGTGAGGCGGTTGCTCATGGGGAAGTTCCAGGCAAATGCCAGCGCGACGACGGCGAGCGCCCAGACGTAGAGCAGGACACGGCGTGCCATTGGAGAAGGAGGTATCACTTTTCGCGGCGAAAGAGAAACCGGGAACCCGCGGGCGGTTTCGGTCCGGTGGTGGTGTGATTACGGGCTCGACGGTGGCGGCAGAAGCGTTCAATCTTTGCTCATGAGCGCGTCCCCTCCGCGTCGTCGGCGCCTCGCGTTTTTGGCGATGGTGGTCGCCTGCGTGGTCGGCCTGCTTGCGGTCCTCGCCGTGCCGGTGTTCCACGACTCGGTGGTGAAAGGTCAGATGACCGAGGTGTTCAATACGTGGCGACAGTTGACTCTTGCGGAGAAGATGGCGGAGCAGGACGCCCGCGCGGCCGGCTACGCGGAGCGGTTTGGCATGCCCGCAGATATCGGGACGCCGAGTTTCGTGCGTGGCTGGATTCGCTGGTGCGCGGTAACTACCTCTCCGGAGAGGATGCGGAGCAGATCCTGAAGCGGTTCCGACTGACGAACGTTTCGGCGTCGGACCCGTCGGATACGGTGGCGCTTCTCTCGATCGATGAGGATCCGCTGATCTGCTTCAACTTGGAAGAGGCTGGCGAGGTTGTTAGGCGGGGCCTCCAGGACGTGCGGCTGCCGGATCGCGAGCCGCAGATTCTCCCGCAGGAATAGACGCTCGCCGGGCGCGTGGTGTCGTTGCCGGTGGGAGCGGGGCCATGCCGCGGCGGGTTGCGTCACGCACGCGGACGCGCTGGTTATTTGCGGCGGAAGAAGCCTTTCATTTCGTAGCGCACGGCGAAGTTCACGAGGCCGCTGGGGTCTTCCGTCGCGAGGGAGGCGATGTATTTGATCGGTGTAACATCCGGCCCGCTCGCGGGGAATCTCGAGCCTGGCTCCCGCCTGCACGACCGGCGCGCAGGCGAGGAGGGCGCGGTAACAAAGGGAAGAGCCCGGGCACGGGCGGTCGTTCGCATTGTCATGCGAGGTGAACGTGATCGGACGGAAAATTTGCTTTCCGCAAAGGAATGGTGCGCGCGAATCCCGGCGCGGCCGGTTTACTTCCCGCGACGCCGCAGCTGGATGTTTGCAGTGAAAGGGTAGGGAGTGCCCTGATCCGCGATGCCATTGCCTTTGATCGACAGCGCGCGTTTGGTGAACCGGAAGTGGTAGGTCACGGCGCTGGAAATTGGACCGATGCGATGAGAGTGGCACCCGGCGCCGTGGTGAGAGTGACGCGGAAGTTGTTTGGCTTGCCGTTGATCCGGGCCTTCTTGGTCGCGACCGGACTGATAACGCCCATGAGGACGGCATCAAACTTATGTGCGCTCGAAGTCCGGTGCCGAGGTGCCGGTCTTGTCGGCGCGACGCGGTGCGTTGGCGGCGGCGCCGGGCGTCTACATGCAACCCACCGGGCGCACCAGGCCACCTCCCGGGGAGGAGTGGCACGAGCGCCGGATCAGCCGGAACGGCACGTCGATCGCGATGCCGAGGAGGAGGATCAGGAGCGGCCAGGCGGGAAGGAAGTAACGCTCGTTCTCGATGCCCACGAGGAACGTGGGGATCATCGCGGCGAGAATGGTGATCATCCACACGCCGACGGTGCGCGTGTAGGGCGGAAAGAGCGAGATGAGCATGCCGGCGAAGATCCACCAGCCGAGCGGAGTGAGGCGATTGCGGGAGAACTCGATGTTCCGCCCGGGTGGCCGCGCGAGCACGGCGCCCGCGCGCTGGTAGGTGCGCACGTAATTCATCATCCACTGTGCGGCGGTGGAATCGGGATGCGGAGCGAGCCATTGGTAAAACTGCCCGGCGTCGGGCAGCGGCTCGTCGGCCGGGAGCGCGAAGGCGAGGCGGACCATGCTCTCGGGATTGCGCCGGTCGCGGAGCTGCTGGGCGAAGCGGTCGGCAAAGTAGGTCGACTCGAACCGCTCCTCGCCAAACTCCTCGAGGTTGATCGAACCGGTGAGTCGCTGCAGGCCGATGTAGAGGAATTGCAGAGGTTCCGCGCGGATGCCCTCCAGCGCGAGGTCCCTGTAGAGCACTTCGAGCTGTTCCCCGTCATTCTTTGCGAGGTCGCGCCAGAGCGGACGCTCGTCCTGTGCCTCGGGCTCGCGGAGAAAATCGTGCACGTCGTCGTCGCGTTCGTCATACAGCGTGAGGGCGGCGCGTTTCTGAAGCACCCAATCGCGGATCTCCGCCTTGAATTCGGCATGGAGCGGCGTATCGACCTGCGTGAGCGGGAAGGCTGTCGTGTAAAGCAGGCGCGCCCCCTGGTTGCCGTCGCCAACGGTGAGCCCTGCGAGGAAGAGCGCGCCAATGGCGGTCCACTGCGGCCAGCGAAGGATCTTCCACGCGAGCACGACCACCAGCGCGAGCACGATGCCGGGCCAGAAGAATTTCACCGACGGCTTGGTGAGCACCATGATCGCCAGCGGCACGAAGAACCACCACCAGAGCCGCCGCGCGCGGGCTTTATCCTTTTGCGAGACCCACGCCGCCCAGCCGGCCATCGTCCATACGACACAATCGAAGTAAATCGTGTCGGCCAGAAACTCGTGTTCATACCAGAGGAACATCGGGAATCCGGCATAGACCGCGGTGAGCGGCACGATGAACCACCGCCAGCCTGCCAGCACGCGGCGGATGAGATACGAAAACGCGACGACGGTGGCGAGGCCAAGCCCCATCTGAATCCACGCCAGTGCGCGGAGCGTCGAGCCCGGGAGAAGCGTCACCAGAAACGCGAAGATCGGATACAGATACCGCCGCTTTTCGTTGATGCTGAAGTAGAACTCGGTGAAGACGCCGTTCGTGAAGCCGAAGTAGCTGCGTGAATCCGAGCCCCAGTAGGCATAGGGCGAATAGCTCAACAGGATGAGACGCAACGCCAACCCGAAGATGAGCGCGGGGATGGCCCAGAGCAGGGCATCCCGCAGCAGAGGGTGGCGGGAAAGAACGGATCCGCGCGAGCGGGAGGGAGAAGTGGTCATGATTTTTTGAGACGTGCGATGAGCCCGTATTTTATGATCGCCACCAGAGCGCGAACTCCGTCGCGCCAGCCGATTTTCTTGCCCTCCTCGTAGGTGCGACCGTGGTAGCTCACGCTGACCTCGTAGATGCGCACCCCGAGTCGGGCGATCTTGGCGGTGATCTCGGGCTCGATGCCAAAGCGATTTTCCTCGATCTGGATCCTTGCGAGCACTTCCCGGCGGAATGCCTTGTAGCAGCATTCCATGTCGGTGAGGTTCAGGTTCGTGAACATGTTCGACAAGGTCGTGAGGAAGCGATTTCCGACCGCGTGCCAGTAGTAAAGGACGCGGTGTGCCTCGGAGCCAATGAATCGCGAGCCGAACACGACATCCGCATGCCCCGCGAGTATGGGGGCGAGAATGCGGTCGTATTCGGCGGGGTTGTATTCGAGATCGGCGTCCTGAATGATGATAACGTCACCCGTGGCGGCGCCGATGGCCGTGCGAACAGCCGCGCCCTTGCCGGCATTTTCCTTGTGCCGCACGAGGCGCACCCGAGCGTCTTTCCCGGCCACTTGTTCGACGACCTCTGCGGAGCCATCCGTCGAGGCGTCGTCGACGACAACGACCTGGGCGATTCCCGGCTGGCGCAGCACTTCGTGCAGAACGTGCCCGATGGTGGCGCGTTCGTTGAATAACGGAATAAGAACGGAGACGCTGGCGATCAAGGAAGCGAAATTCGCTTTGACGAGAATCGACGTCAATCCTTCAGAATGCGGCGTCGGGTTTCACTTGCCCAAAGCCTCCTCCATCCACGCGATGAGCTGCGGGTAGACCTTGTCGACCATCGCACCGGGCTGGTCGGGATCGATGCAATCGTGCCGCACATTCCACTCGCGAGGAAACGAGCGGGTCTCGGCGCGGCCGGAGGGTTCCCAGAGTGCCAGCAACTGCTCGATGCGCGGGAGGCTGACCGCTTCGTCATCGGGGCTCGTGACCACGAGGATTTTCCGGGCGGCGGGCGGTGCCGCCTTTGCGAGGGCAAACGTGTCGAGGCCGAAGAGCATCGCCTGACCGATCGTGTGCGTGGCAAAGCGCGGGTAGCTGTAGGGACTGCCTGCGAGCGCCTCCTTTTGCCGCGGGTCCCACCAGAGAAAGACATTCGGGAGGCGAAGGACCGTGTGCGTGAGGGGCGCGATCGCCCAGCCGGGCAGGCCCTTGGGCGCGAAGAAGGGCGCGATGGAGACGGCGAGCGCGACGTCCTCCCGTTCCTGTCCGAGCCAGGCGGCGGTGACTCCGTTGACGGACAAGCCGACAACCACGACGCGTTCTCCGAGTCCCGCGGCGAGATTCACGGCTTCGGTGCCCGCGGCGGCCATCGACTCGGCGGTCAGCAGGGTTTGGGCGGTGGTCAGGCGATCCGCGTAGCCATGGCCCGGCATGCGCGGGATGTAGACGCTCGACCCGCGCGCGTGGAGCAGGCGGGCAAACTCGCGATATTGGGCCGGGCAGTTCGTGAGCCCGTGCAGCAGCACGTAAACCTCCTGCGTGCGGTGGCCGTGATCGAGCAGCACGGGGCGTCCCTCCGCGCGCACTTCCGGAGGCTCGCCGGCGATGCGCGCGAGGATCGCATCCCGTGCGCTCGCAAAGTCAGAAACCGGTCGGACCGCGGTTTCCAGGGGCTTCGATTTCATGGGCCAGAACATCAGCCAGCCGAGCGTCAACACCACCGCGAGCGCGGGCACCAAGAGCCATCTCGTTGCCCGCCGGGCGCGCGTTCCCATCTGCTTAACGCTCCTCGACGTTCTCCATGGGGAGATAGCGCTTGAAGGCATCCGTGAGCGAATACTTCCGCCAGGAAGTCTCGCCATTCGTGGAGCGCTTCATGCGGGCCACCATCTGCTCGCATTTCGCCTCCCACTCCTCGAGGGAGCGGGCGCGGGCCTTTTCGAGGAGTTTGGGATTGGAAACGGTGACCCACCAGCCGCCGTAGGCATCCGGTGCCTTGGGTGGCTTGATTTCGATACACAGCCCGCCGACTTCCACCGAGCCCCCGGAGGGTCGCAAGCCATAAAGGGCTTTGAGCTGCTTGAGGCCGACGAGATACGAAACCATGAACTGCCGGCAGCGCTTCTGCGCATCGCGACTGTGCAGGCCCATCTTCCGGTAGCCGAGTTCGATGGCTGCGGGATGGTCCATGTCGCCGTAAATATTCAGCTCGTAAATCGCGTTGGCCCGGAAGGAGAGGTAGGGGACGTTTTGCAGATTGCCGGCATCGATCTCCGTCGCGCGAATCTGCTCGAGCGAGTTCACCCAATCCTCGGCGAAAAGATCGGAGAGGGGAATCCACCATGGCGGGAGCTCGTCGCGGGCGAGCATGCGGGTCAGCGGTTTCTCGTTCGTGAGGTCGTCGTAGATGCGAACGATCGTCTTCTTCGGAAGCACGATGTTGCCTTCGCCGATTCGCATGAAGAGCTGGTCCCGCGACTGGCCGAGGATGGTGCCCGACACTTTCGTCCCGCTGCGGAGCAACACCTGATCCATTGCCAGCCCGACCCGCAGCAACCCGATTATGGCCACCCCGATGGCAAGAGGGAGTTTGCGCTCGAATCGCATTGCCGCTATGCCTAAGCCGCAAGCCCGCAACTTGTCAAAAGCTGATGCGCCTCCATTTTTTCCTCCTCGTCGCGACGTCGGTGTCGTTTGTCGGATGCATCAGTGCGCCCGCTCCGCCGCGAATCACGAAGGGGCAGCGCGAGGAAAACGCCAAAGTGGAAACCGGGCCGTTCTGGTGGGGCGTTTCGACAAGCGGCTACCAGACCGAGGACAAGGGATATCCGCCGGATGATCCGCGGTATTTCAAAACCGATTGGGACCTCTACATCGAGACAGGCCGCGCCCCCGACCGACGCGAGGGGACGTATTCCTACACGCAATTCGACAAGGACCTCGCATTGCTCAAGCAAATCGGCGTCAATCATTACCGGTTTGGCGTCGAATGGGCGCGGGTTGAGCCGAGGCCGGGGGAATACAACGAGGAGGCGATCCGGCATTATGTGGAAGTCGCCAAAAAGGTGCGCGCCGCGGGCATCGAGCCGATCGTCTGCCTGTGGCACTTCACGTTTCCCGACTGGCTGACCGATTTCAAAAAGCCCGGCCAGTCGCATTGGCTTCATCCGCTCACGGATTTCCATTGGAAGGCTTACGTGACGCGCATGGTTAAGGAGTTGAAGCCTTATGTGCGGATTTATGCGCCCGAAAACGAACCTAATGGGATGCTTCCGCTGGCTTATCTGGCGAACCACTGGCCGCCGTCCGCATTGCTAAACACCGTCGCTTACAACCGCGCCAAGCGGGCAAGCATCAACCAATTTCGGCAGGCCGCGGAGATCATTCGGGCCGAGCGTCCGGACGCTCTCATCATGAGCATCCAGGCGTTGCCATGGTGGAAACGCAACTTCCTCGGCGATCCCACCGGGCTCGTTTACAACGCAATGCAGCGAGTTTCGTGGGACCATCTGGACGGCATCCATGACGTCTGCGATCTGATTGGATTCAATTACTATTACAGTCAGAATGCGACATTTATGGACTTTTTTTACGCAGGACGCGGAGAAAAGGCTTCCAACTATACCCAGATGGGCTGGGTCATCGATCCGGAGTCGTTTTACAGCCTGATCATGGCCGTGCAGCGCCGTTACGGAAAGCCGATGGTCATCATGGAGAACGGGATTGGCACCCTGAACGAGCAAAAGAAGATCAAATACCTCCGGGATCACATCAATCAGATGCGGCTGGCCATGGCAAATGGCGCCGATGTGCGCGGCTACTTTGCCTGGACCCTGGTGGACAATTACGAATGGCACGAAGGCTATAAGGCAAACTTTGGACTCGCCATTATGAATCCCAAGACCGGCGACAGGAGTCTCGAGCCTTCAGGAATGTTTTACGCCAACCTCATTCGACGCTTCGGAGACCTCCGGGCGTCTGATGAGTAAGCAGCAAGTTCCGGGGTGACCTGTGACGTAGAGGCTGTATAGCCGGGTGACGGTCGCGCGCTGCCGCAGATCCCGTCCCGAAATTGACTGATTCATCTTGGTGGTCGGCTCCAGCTTCGATGGCAAGCTGTTTGTTGCTGGCCGCTTTTCGGTCTTCTCGTGGAAAATGGGCGCTTCCGAGAGCGTTTTGTTGAAGAAGGAGCCCAGCTTGTTGCTCGTTTCGATGGCGGTTCCTGGAGGTATCCGCGACGTGCTCCTGAGTTGGTTGCCCTGGGCGCAGCTGGCGTTTGGATTTGCGCGGCTTGCGATCTAGAGTGAGCTTCGAGTGAATCCAGGATGTGCGTTTTGCGCAACGCGTATGGGAGTGGACGCGCCGATCTCTGGACGGTTCCTGTGAATAACTTCCGAAGATCGAAAGGTCGTTCGGATGCCCCAGGATTTTTCCCAAAGTTGTTCACAATGCTGCAAAAGCCGCATCTTCAGTGAATTGCCTATAACATCATACAATATATGTCATGTATAATTTATGAATGTGGGATTGTTTGAATTTCTTCTGGTTGTTTGAATTTTTTCCGCAAGTTTCTCGCCGTCCCGAACCGGATCCTTTAGAGTCGGCTGTCCCCTATGGAAATTCATCGTTCGCCTTCCGCCGCTGAAACCGCCGTTCTCGATACGGAAGAGTTACGCCGTTCGTTCCTGCTCGATCATCTTTTCGCCAAAGGCGAAGTGCGACTGGTCATGACCGATCTCGACCGCGCGATCGTGGGCGCCGCGTGTCCGACCTTCGGTGCGCTGGATCTTCCCGTTGATCCGGAATTGCGCGCCGGTTCGTTTTGTGAACGCCGGGAAATCGGCATTCTGAATCTGGGCGGCTCCGGTATGGTGAAAGTTGGCGACGATTCCTTCGCCATCGGACCGCGCGAATGTCTCTATGTGGGCCGCGGAGCCGGCCCGATCAGCTTCCTGAGCGACGTTCCCACGGAGCCGGCCGTGTTCTATCTCGTGAGCTACCCGGCGCACGCCTCGTATCCCACCACCCGCGCGACCATTGAGGACGCGACCCGTGTTGCCCTCGGCTCGAAGGAGGAAGCCAACGAACGTGTCATTTATCAATTCATTCACGAAAACGGGATCCGGAGCTGCCAGTTGGTAATGGGCTTTACCGAGCTGGCCCCGGGCAGCGTCTGGAACACGATGCCCTGTCACACGCACGATCGGCGGAGTGAGATTTACTGCTATTTCGATGTGCCGCAGGGTCAGGCGGTGCTGCACATGATGGGCGAACCCCAGCAGACCCGGCCGTTGTGGGTTCAAAACCTCGAAGTTGCCCTGTCTCCAAGCTGGTCGATCCATTGCGGCGCCGGCACCTCGAACTACCGGTTCGTCTGGGCCATGGGCGGCGAGAATCAGCGTTTCGACGATATGGACAAGGTCGCCATCACCGATCTGCGATGAGCGTTCTGGATTCTTTTGACCTGTCGGGGAAGACGGCTCTGGTTACCGGATGCTCCCGGGGCATCGGCTTTGCGATGGCTGAGGGGCTGGCGGAGGCCGGTGCGGACATCCTTGGCGTGAGCGCCAGCCTTCCCTCTACCGGCAGCGCCATCGAGAAATCGGTCACCGCGCTTGGTCGGCGTTTCGCAGCCGCCCAGTGCGACTTTTCGGATATTCGCGCGGTGCGGGCCTTCGCGAGCCGCATTCTCGCGGAGCATGGGGTTCCGGACATTCTCGTGAACAATGCCGGCACGATTCGCCGGAAACCCGCCGCCGAGCATTCGTATGAGGACTGGCATCACGTCATCGACGTGAATCTCCACGCCCCCTTTGCGCTGGCTCGCGAGATTGGCGCACGGATGGTCGAGCGCGGATCGGGAAAAATCGTCTTCACCGCATCGCTGCTCACCTTTCAGGGCGGCATCACCGTGCCGGGATATGCGGCGAGCAAGGGGGCGATCGGTCAGTTGACCAAGGCGCTCGCCAACGAATGGGCCGGCAGGGGCGTGAACGTGAACGCCATCGCGCCAGGATACATCGCCACCGACAATACGGAGGCGCTCCGCGACGACCCGGTGCGTTCGCAGCAGATTCTCGCGCGCATTCCCGCAGGTCGGTGGGGCGACCCCGAGGATTTCAAGGGCCCCGTGGTTTTTCTGGCCAGTGACGCGTCGAAATACGTCCACGGCGAAATTCTCGTCGTTGACGGAGGCTGGATGGGACGATGAACCTGCTCGCTCCCCATCGCCTGCTTCCGGTCATTGCGCTGGAATCGAGCGACCATGCCGCTCCCCTCGCCGATGCACTCGTTGCGGGTGGCCTGCCGGTGGCCGAGATTACTTTCCGCACGGATGCCGCGGAGGAGTCGATTCGCATCATGGCGGCGCGTGGTGATCTCATCGTTGGCGCCGGCACGGTGCTGTCAGTGGAACAGGTTCAAAAGGCCGTCGACGCCGGGGCGCGCTTCATTGTCTCGCCCGGTTGCAATCCACGGGTCATCGAATACTGCGTCGCAAATGGCATCGCGATCACTCCCGGCGTGGCGACCCCCACGGACATCGAACTGGCGATGTCTCTCGGCGTTACCACGCTGAAATTTTTCCCCGCCGAAGCGCTTGGCGGCGTCGGCATGTTGAAGGCGCTCTCCGCGCCCTACCGCATGGTGAAATTCATTCCGACGGGCGGCATCACAGCGGCCAATCTTCGCGATTATCTCACCCTGCCCTCGGTCGTGGCCTGTGGCGGAAGCTGGATGGTGGCCCCACTCGCCGCCGGTGACTTCGCCCGCATCACCGAGCTGACCCGCGAGGCGGTTTCCCTTTCCCAATCCACGTGACATGGCTCTCTCCCTCCGTTCCGCTGATTCCTGCACATTCGACTGCGTTTCCCTCGGCGAAGTAATGCTGCGGCTGGATCCCGGCGAAGGCCGGGTCCGCACGGCGCGCCAGTTCCGGGTCTGGGAAGGCGGTGGCGAATACAACGTCTCGCGAGGCCTGCGGCGTTGTTTCGGCATGCGCACCGCCCTCGTCTCGGCATTTGCGGAAAATGACGTCGGCCGCCTGCTCGAAGACCTCATCCTGCAGGGCGGCGTCGATCAACGCTTCGTGCAATGGAAGCCTTTCGACGGCATTGGCCGGGAAGTCCGCAACGGCCTGAACTTCACCGAGCGCGGTTACGGAGTGCGTGGCGCGCGCGGCACGTCCGATCGCGGGCACACCGCCGCCAGTCAGATGAAACCCGGCGATGTCGATTGGGACGAAGTTTTTGGAAGGGCCGGCGCGCGCTGGTTTCACACGGGCGGGATTTTTGCGGCCCTGTCCGAGACCACGGCGGAGGTGGTCATCGAGGCCTGCAAAAAAGCCCGCGAGCATGGCACCATCGTCTCCTACGACCTCAACTACCGACCGTCGCTCTGGAAGTCGATCGGCGGTCAGGCGCGGGCTCGCGAGGTGAACCGTGAAATCGCAAAATACGTCGATGTCATGATCGGCAACGAGGAGGATTTCACGGCGTGCCTGGGATTCGAGGTCGAGGGCCTCGGAGAAAACATCACCGGCCTCGCCACGGAATGCTTCAAGAAAATGATCGAGCGCGCGGTCGCGGAATTTCCGAACTTCAAGGTTGCCGCGACGACGCTTCGCGAGGTGCGCACGGCCACCGTCAACGACTGGGGCGCGATCTGCTGGCACGACGGCGTGTTTCACGAAGCAACGCATCGTCCGGGGCTCGAAATCCTCGATCGCGTCGGCGGCGGCGACAGCTTTGCGTCGGGTTTGATTTATGGATTTCTCACCTTCAACGACGCGGCGAAGGCCGTGGAATACGGCGCGGCCCATGGTGCGCTCGCGATGACCACGCCGGGCGACACCTCCATGGCAGACCTCGCCGAGGTCGAGAAACTGGTCCGCGGCGCAGGCGCCCGGGTCGATCGCTGAAACTCCCACTTCCATGAAAACATTTCTTCCCCTGCTTTCTGTCGCCGCGCTCGCAGCCACCGTCCTTGCGCAACCCGACGCCGAACCGCGCGCCTTTGCCCGCGTTGTTCCCGAGCGCAAGGGCGACCTCGCCTGGGAAAACGATCTCACGGCATACCGCATTTATGGCCCGCCGCTTCGCGATGGCGTGGAAAACAGCGGCATCGACGTCTGGGTGAAGACGGTCCCCTATCCCGTCATCAACTCCTGGTATAAGGACGACCTCGCGGGCGTGCGGAGCTACCACGAGGATCACGGCGAAGGACTCGATGCCTATAGCGTCGGCGACACCCGCGGCTGCGGCGGCACCGCCCTCTGGATCGATGACGAGCTGATCACGTCCGACGTTTACCAGACGGCCGAGGTTCTTTCCGACGGTCCCGACGAGGTCAAATTTGTCGCCAACTACGAATACGAGACTCCCGAGGGCCGCGTGGAAGAGCAGAAAACCATCACGCAAAAACTCGGCGACCGCATGTTCACCAGCCGCTCCGTTTTCACCCGTGACGGCAGGCCAATCAAGGATCTGCCCGTCGCCGTCGGCTTGGTCACACAGACGCCCAACGCAAAAATCGTCCCGCTCCCGCGCGATGGGGTCATGGCAATCTGGGACGAGCTCGCGGGGCACGGGTTCGGCACCGGTGTCGTGATTCCGCCGAACCGTGTGGTGAAAATGCTCGAGCAGGCCGCCAGCGACGACAAGGAGCACGTGCTCTGCATCATGCGAACCGACGCCGACGGCGCCGTTGAATTTGAGGTCGGGTCCGTCTGGGCCAAGGGCTCGATGATTCAGTCAGCGGCCGACTGGATCGCCTTCCTGAAGCAGCAACAATAGCCGCTCCAGCCCCTCGCCGAGGGCGGCCTGCGCCTTCCGGCAGTCGCGGACCATCCGGAGAAAATTCCGTCGGCGCTCCGCGCTCCGCAGCAGCGTCAGGACAAGTCCCGGCATCTCCCGGATCGGATGCGCGGAAAGTCGCGCCAGCTGCTCGGGAGGGAGGCCGAGATCATCTTCAAGCCGGTCGCTGACGGCGCGCGCAATCAACAAGGGAACCCCTGCCGCCTCGCAGACCTGACGAATCCCCTGCCCTTCCATCTCGACGGCATCCGCTCCGGTCGCCTCGCGAAAACTCCTTTTCGCCTCCGACGTCGCCAGCACCTCGCGCGAGGTCCCGAAGCGCGCGGTGGAAAAGCCGGCGGGCGCCGGACTTCCCTGCACGAGAAGATTGCCGATCGCGTGCTCCTCTCTGAGCCCGCCTGCGAATCCCGAGGCCACCACCAGACTCGGCAGTTCCTCGCACACGGCCAGCTCCAGCGCGACACGCGCGGCCTCCTCGCCGACACCGGTGTGCACGATCCGCACCTTTTTCGCGATCGGGCGCCTTCGAAAGTCGGCGCTTTCGAACGGCATGGCAAAGGTCACCAGAATCACGGCGACAATTTCACCTCGAAGAGCTCCGTTTCCCCGGTCGCGGAGGCGCTCTCCGAAGGCGCGCTTCCGAGCAGCGCCGTCGAAACCGCCGCCCGTGTCCCCGCCGGTCCGCTGATGAGATAATGATTTTCCGCCAGCTCGATCGCCGTGCCTCCCGAGGCCTTCACGGTCGCCTGCAGCGATTCCAGTTTCGCCGGACGGCCCTCCGCCGTGGTGGGGATGGTCAGCACGGCGCGTTCGTCCTCGATTGGCTCGATCTTGAGCTGCTCGGAAGCCGCACGCTCCAGGGACTCGCGCAGCACGGCGCTGGCGACCGGCGGCGGGGCTGCGACCTCTGCAGGCTGCTGATTCGAGAAATACCCCTGCGCGAACCAGATCACGCCGAACAGCGGCAGAAACAACGCGGCCATCGTCAGCAGGATGATTATCCCCGCCTGCGGCGTGAACCGAAATCGGGATTCGCTCATGGCCACCCATCCCTGCGAAGGCGTGCCGGAGGTGTCAAGTTGGTTTGACTTGCCGCCGCGCGTCGCGGATCGTTTCCGGCTCACGATGTCCCGCACTCGAAACTTCTGCATCATCGCCCATATCGACCACGGCAAGACGACTTTGTCCGACCGCCTGCTCGAGAGCACCGGCACGATCTCCGAACGCGAAAAGGAGGATCAGCTGCTCGACTCGATGGATCTCGAGCGGGAGCGCGGCATCACGATCAAGTCGCATCCGGTGACGATGAAATATCGGGCCGACGACGGTCACGACTACCGGCTGAACCTCATGGACACGCCGGGCCATGTCGACTTTTCCTACGAGGTCTCGCGCAGCCTGGCCGCGTGCGAAGGCGCGTTGCTCATCATCGATGCCGCCCAGGGCGTCGAGGCGCAAACGGTCGCGAACGTCCACCTCGCCGCGAAGCAGAACCTCACGATCATTCCCGTCATCAACAAGATCGACCTGCCAAATGCCGACGTGGCGGGCGTGAAACAGCAGATCGAGGACATCCTCGCAATTCCCGCCGAGGAGGCGATTGCCGCCAGCGCGAAGGCGGGCATTGGCATTCACGAGATTCTCGAGGCGATCGTTCATCGCATTCCTCCGCCGAAACGCCGCGACGACATTTTGCGCGGTCTGGTGTTCGACTCCGTGTTCGATGGATACCGCGGGGTCGTCGGCTACCTGCGCATTTTCTCCGGCCGGCTCGCGCCCGGCATGGGCGTGAAGCTCATGTCGACGAACAAGAACTACGAGATCAAGGAAGTCGGTGTCTTCACGCCGAAGATGGTCCAGCAGGATGCGCTGGAGGATGGCGACGTCGGCTACTTCATCGCCAACATCAAGTCCACCGCCGAGATCAAGATCGGCGACACGCTGACCGATTCGAAGCGTCCCGCCGCCGAACCGCTTCCGGGTTTCCAGGAAGTCCATCCGATGGTCTTCAGCGGCATTTACCCGATCAATACGGCCGACTTCGAGCGACTCAAGGCGGCCATGGGCAAGCTCCAGCTCAACGACGCGGCCTTCGTCTTCCAGGCGGAAAGCTCCGTCGCGCTGGGCTTCGGATTTCGCTGCGGCTTCCTCGGCCTGCTCCACATGGAGATCATCATCGAGCGTCTGCGTCGCGAATACGACATGGACATCATCTCGACCTACCCGAGCGTCATCTACGAGGTCGAGAAGACGAATGGCGACGTGCTCGAGGTGGACAATCCCGCGAACCTGCCCGATCCGAGCGTCATTGCCGAAATCCGCGAGCCGGTCGTGAAGTGCTACGTGATGGTTCCCAACGAGAACATCGGCGACATGATGCAGCTCGTGATGGAAAAACGCGGAACCGTCGAGCACACCGAGTCGATCGACACGAAGCGCATCATGATCACGGCGGTGATTCCGCTAAACGAGATTCTCGTCGACTTCCACGACAAGATCAAAACCCTCACCCGCGGCTACGGGTCGATGGACTACGAGCCGGCCGGCTACCGCCCGGCGAAGCTTGTGAAACTCGAAATGCTCGTCAATGGCGAGCCGGTCGATGCGTTCAGTTCGATCGTCCATCGCGACAAGGCGGAGGCCCGCGGGCGTGCGCTCGCCGCGAAGCTCAAGGAAGTCATTCCAAAGCAGCTTTATCAGGTCGCGATCCAGGCGGCGATCGGTGGAAAGATCATCGCCCGCGAGTCGGTTAGCGCGATGCGCAAGAACGTCACCGCGAAGTGCTACGGCGGTGACATCACGCGAAAGCGCAAGCTGCTCGAGAAGCAGAAGGAAGGCAAAAAGCGCATGAAGGCGATCGGCACGGTGAATATTCCGCAGGAGGCGTTCATCGAGGTTCTGAAGACCAGCTGATCATGGCTCCTCCCCCCAGAGCCTTGATCGCACTCCTCGCGCTGGTCGCGACGTCACCCATCGCCGCCGCCGACGCGGAATGGACGCCGATCTTTGACGGAAAGTCCCTCGATGGCTGGACGCCGAAAATCGCCGGCCTGCCGCCCGGAGAGGATCCGTTGAACACGTTCTCGGTGAAGGATGGCGCGATCGTCGTCTCCTACGCGAATTACGACCGGTGGAACGACTCGTTCGGTCACCTGTTCCACCGCGTGGGACGATCCGATTTCCGAATTCGCCTCGAGTATCGATTCACCGGCGATCAGATGGACGGCGGGCCTGAATGGGCAAAGGAAAACTCCGGCCTGATGCTGCTGTGCCAGCCACCGGCGACGATGGGGCGCGATCAGCATTTTCCGGCCTCGGTCGAGCTTCAGTTTTTGGGCGCGGGAAATTCGACGGGAACGACCGGTGGTCTTTGCACGCCGGGCACGATTCTCAAAATCAACGGTCGCGCCGTTTCCGATCATTGCATCGCAAGTTCCATCCCGGCATTGCCGCCTGGTGAATGGGTCAAGGCGGAGGCGGAGGTTCGCGGTGGACGGCTTGTGAAGGTGTGGATCAACGGCCGCGAGACGCTCACCGGTGAGGACGTCGAGCTGGATCCCGAGGACGCCGATGCGCGGCGTCTCCTCGAGAGCGGTGAAAATGCCGGGGCCATGTTCTCCGAAGGCTGGATCAGCCTGCAGTCCGAGAGCCATCCGTGCGAGTTTCGCCGGATCGAAGTGCAGGCGCTTTGAGCTGCCATGAACCGCGACCACCTGCTCCTTCCATTGACGCTGGCGGCGGGGTGCGTGGACGCATCGGCGTTTCTCCTCACCGACGTTTTTCCGGCGAACATGACCGGCAACACCGTGCTGCTCGGTCTCGCGCTGGCGCATGCAAACGTGCAGGACGGCAGCATGGCGGCGATGGTGCTGGTTGCCTTCTGTCTTGGTGCCGCTGCCGCCGCATGGGCGTTGCGGAAATCGCCGACCGGCTGGTCGCGCAGGGTCGCGGGAGTGTTGCTGTTCGCCGGAGGGATCCTGCTGGCGGGAGCGATCGCAGGAATGCTCGGGTTGTCGATGGAATGGCTCGCCCTGCTCACCGCCCTTACGATGGGAATGCAGGCCGCCGCGGTCGCGCAGGTTGGTGTCGCGGGAGTCAGCACCGTGGTCGTGACCAGCACGCTCACGAGCGTGATTCGCCGATGGATCCGCGCGCGCCCCGTGGAATCGCGCGCGGCGGGGGTCCAGCTTCCGCTGGCGACGTGGTCCGCCTATTTCCTTGGCGCGCTTTGCGGCGGCATGCTGGTGCGCTTTGCGGCGTCGTCCGCCGCCGCGCTGGCGAGCGGGATCCTCATTCTGGCAACGGCGTTCGTTGTCGGCTGGAAGTCTGAAGCCAACTAGCCGCCGGCTCCGTTTTCCAGCGTTCCAAACTGCATTTCGGCGAGTCGCCGGTAGCGGCCGTCCTCGCGAGTGATCAGCTCGTCGTGCGTGCCGGATTCGAGCACGCTTCCATCCTCGATCACGTAAATGCGATCGGCGCGCCGCACCGTGGAAAGCCGGTGCGCGATGATGAATGCCGTGCGGTTCTCGAGCAGAACCGCGAGCGCCTGCTGGATGAGATGCTCGCTCTCGGAATCGAGCGCGCTGGTGGCCTCGTCGAGAATGAGAATCGCGGGATCCTTCAGCAATGCCCGCGCAATCGCGATGCGCTGGCGTTGCCCGCCCGAGAGTTTCACGCCGCGTTCGCCGACGAGCGTCGCGTAGCCTTCCGGAAAGCGCTCGATGAATTCGTGGCACGCTGCCTTGCGCGACGCCTCGATCACTTCCTCCTTCGTTGCGTCGGGTCGTCCGTAGCGGATGTTCTCCTCGATCGTTCCGCCGAAAAGCAGCACCTCCTGCGGCACGACCGCCATCTGCGCCCGCAGCTCCTCGAGCGTGTAGCCGGTCGCCGGTTTTCCATCGATCAGCAACTGACCCTCGTCCGGTTCGTAGAAGCGCAGCAGCAACGCGACGATCGTCGATTTTCCCGCACCGCTCGGTCCGACGAGTGCGATTTTCTCACCGGGCCGTGCCTGCAGCGAAAGATGGCGCAGCACTGCGGTCTGTCTCCGCGACGGATAACGAAACGAGACGTTTTCGAATCGCACGTCGCCCGCCACGCGAAGGGCCGGCGGATTTTCCGGCTTCGCCAACGCCTGCAGCTCCGGTTCCTCGACCTGCAGCTCGCGCACGCGATCGGTCGCGCCGATGGTTTTCTGCACGTGACTGAACACGTCGGCAAAGGACGCCACCGAGCCGCCGACAAACGTCGTGTAGAGAATGAAGCGCGTGAACTCCCCGAACGTCAGCGCGCCCGTTTGCATGAGATGCGCGCCATACCAGAAGACGACGACGATCGAGCCGAAGATCCCGAAGATGATGAACGACACCATCAATGCGCGCAGTCGTGCCGTGCGCAGGATTACGACGAGAAACTCCGCGAGACGCCCGGCATAGCGGGTCAGCTCGAAGCGCTCGTTGCCAAACGCCTTCACGTTCGCGATGCCCTGCAGCGATTCCTCGATCACCGTCACGCTGTCGGCCATGCGATCCTGCGCCTCGCGCGAGTGCTTTCGAATCCGTTTGCCAAACAGGATCGCGACGAGAATCAGCACCGGAAACGTGCAGATCATCAGCGCGGTGAGGCGAAAGGAGGTCAGCGCGACGAGAGTGAGCCCGCCGGTCATCAACAGGCACTGGCGGAGAAACTGCGGCACGGTCATTGTGAGCAGGTCCTGCATCAGCGTGAGGTCGCTCGTCATGCGGCTCGAGAGCTCCCCCACCCGCCGTTGGGCGAAGAAGGTCATCGGCAGCCCGATCAAGCGCCCGAAGATCTCCCGGCGCAGATCGACCATCGCGCTCTCGCCGCAGCTGTAAAACCAGAACGTCGCAAAGAACGAGAAGATCGCCTGCGTCGCCAGCGAAGCGAGCAGCACCAGAGCGATCGTGTTGATACTGGAGGTCCAGCCGGTCTGCGGTGCCTGACCGCTCGCGGCATCGAGCAACAGGCCGGTGAGATACGGAAACGACAGGCCGATGCCCGTCGAGATCAGCAGCATGACGATGGCTCCGGAGAACCGCAGTCGATACGGCCGCAGATACCGAAACAGCGAGAGCGCGCGACGCACATTCGCGATTGCCGGAAAACCCGCCATCGACTCAGCGCACTCCCGCCAGCTCGGCGTTCGACGTTGCCGCCGCCGCAGCCTCGAGCGCGTCGATCGCCGCCGCAACACTTCCCGCCGGATCAATCGCCGCACCGAGCCTCGCGAGCGTTGGCCGCTGCGTGTCCGCGCCGTCCAGCAGCGCCGTCAATTCCCGCAACAACTGCCTCTCCGAGCAACGCCGCCTCGGCAGCACCCGCGCCACGCCGAGCCGGCGAAGCCGCTCCGCGTTGTCGGGTTGATCGTATCCGAACGGAATCACCAGCGACGGCACCTGGAATCGCAGCGCCTCCGCGCAACTCCCGATCCCCCCGTGATGCACCACCGCGCACGCCCGGGGCAGCAGCTGCTCCAGCGGCGCGTAATCCAGCACGAGCAGGTCGTCCGACTCCGCCACGTTCCGTGCCGCGCGCCCCTTGAGCAGGATCGCGCGCCGCCCGAGTCGCTTCGTCACCGACGCCGCCCATTCGTAGAAGTCGCCGGCGATGTGAACCGCCGTGGAGCCCAGCGTGAAGACGATCGGCCGGTCTCCTTTTGCAAGGAAGGCTTCGATCCGCCGCGTCGTCGCCGGATTCGCGGATTGCTCGAAAAACACGAATCCGCATTGCTCCACCTGCGCGGGCCAGTCCTCCTGCGGCGCCGCGAAGAATTCCGGAAAGCACGCGAGCACCCGATGCGGGGAGTGCTTGCCGTCGAAGATGGGATTGCCGGCATCCGGGCAGCCGAGCTCGCGGCGCAGCGCCTGCAACGGCCGGCTCCACCGCGCGGTCACCCGCCGCCCCAGCCCGAGCACGATGCGGTGCGGCCAGTTTCCCAGCCATTTCCAGCGATACAGCGCCGCGACCGGCGCCAGCACGCACGGGTCGATCGTCGAAAGAAACGACGACGGCGCCAGCACCACATTCACCCACGGAATCCCGAGCACCCGCGCCACCAGGGGCGCGACATACAGCAGCTCCCCGACGACCAGCAAATCCGCGTCCCGCGCCGCCGCCCGGAGGTCGTCGAACGTCGCCCGCACGCTGGGAAAAATCTCCTCGCGCATCAACCGCGACGGACCATGCGTCGGGTGCGACAGGTGCGAGAGCCGTTCCGGAGCGGGCGTGAGATCCGGGCGGATGCGCGCAAACGAAAACCCCTGCGCGTCGATGGATTCGCCGAAGCATTGCGACGCGGCAATCACGACCGTGTGACCGCGCCGCTCCGCCTCCCGTGCCATGGCAAGCAGGGGGTGCAGATCGCCGAGCGACCCGAGGGAGGCAAAAACAATGCGCATGGCAGCCGCCTATCTGTGAAGCGGATTCGCCCCAACCGCCAGCGATTTTCCACGAAATGAAGGCACCCGCATCCCACGGGGGGGGCGCCGCGGAGTCGCGCAGCGCCTTCGCCACCGTTTTAGAGACCATAAAAACATTTGAGCCTAACGTTCAGACTTGGTCCTACTCTTGCCTCTGATTCGTTGGCTTCATTCATCGATAAAGCAGTGATGGTCGCGTTACGAGTCATTGTGAAGGATACAAGCCTGAAGATTCCGGAAAGATCGCTCCATCCGGAGCGCATCGCGCATCCCCTGCTTTCTTCACGGCCCGGCGGCACCAATGGCCTCGACGCGGGAGCCGGCTTTCGCTGTGCGCGCTCCATGGCTCGCGGCTTGAAATCCGTTGTCCGCTGTCCGAGATCCAGCCTTCGCGGACGGTGCTCCATCGTTCGCTGCTGGAAATCCGTCCTTTGGCGTCCGGCCTCCCTTTCACGCTGTTGCGAATTCATGGTTCGCAGCCGCTTCTCCGGCTTCCGCAGGGGTGGTCCGACCGGTTGCCAGGGGAAATCCGACGTTCGCCGGCAATTCTCCGGACTTCGCAGGTCGCCAGCCGGTGCCCGACTGTGGCGGGGCATCTCTGCATTCCCTGGCGGAGAAAGGGCCAACCCGCCATCGCCCCTCTCTCGTCCCTCCCCGGTCTCTTTGAATCAACAACCCAAATCCAACCCATGAAACCCAAATTCAACTGCGCCCTCGGCATGCTGATCCACGCCGCCGAGCGATTGGAATCCGCCCTCAATGATCCCGCCTACGCCCCTGCCATGGCAGAGCGCCTCGGTGAGGGATTTGCCGCCGCCTTTGCGGAAAAGATTGCCGCGGTTCCCCAAGCCAAGCACCAGCAGGTTGGGCAGATCACGAAGATCTCCGACCTCACCGACGAGCAGGAGGCCGCGTTCGACGAAGTCGAGCGCCTCACCGCCGGCGTCCGGCGCACCGCAAAGCTCGCATTTCCCGGCGACACCACCAGACTGCGCGAAGAATTCCAGGTCGGTATCGACAACTCGAAGTCCCTTGCCGCGGAACTCCAGCGCGCCAGCATCATTCTCGCCAGCGTCAAAAAATACGCCACCGCCCTGCAGGCAAAAGGCTGGGTCGCCCGTGACACCACCGCACTCGAAACCGCCCTTGGCCTCCTCACTGGCAAGGACGAAGAGCAGGAGCAAGCCAAGGACGACAAACTCAATCTCACCGCCGAGAAGACCGCCGCCAACGCGCTCTACCTGGATTGCCTCGCGATCCAGAACGCCGCCCGGCTGGAGTATCCAGCCAAAGTGGGCGGCCAGCCCGCGCACGCCACGGAGCGCGCCCGTTTCCTGCTCGACGAGTTTCCGCCACGCGACCGCAGCGAGCCCGACGGAGGCACCCAGAGCGCAGCAATCCGCCGCCAGCCTCATAAGCTGGCAGCCCCCAGCCCTCCCTCAAATTACCCAGCCGTGTAATCCCCGCCCACAGAGGAGCCGGGGACACGCATCGTCCGCGCTCAGGGCGAATTCGCGACCTCCTTTCCATCTGCGCGAGCTACCTTTTACTACAGCGAACCTCCGTATCTTGTGTGGCAGTAAGACTCTCATTGAGATTTTGCGCTCCAACGACTACATTGTTTTCGGCCACCGGCCGACGATCCATTCCCTCCCGCCATTCAGGGAATCTGTATTTGCAGAGGCGGCGAACATTCTTCGGGCAACAAATTTGCTTGCATATTTGAACGGGTTGCCAGAATGTTCGGATATGCTTTCTTTAGTTTATGAGCCGCAATATGAGATCTGCCGATCCCATTTCGGAGATCCACAGGAGGCGGACGAGTTGCTGTGGGAACTGGAAAATAAAATCGCCAACGAACCGATGAAACATTCGATCACAGAGTTTCCGGATCTACGGATGTATCTTGGTGAAGTCGGCGATGAGCTGGTTTCTATCTATTACCGTGTTGATATGAAATCCGGCCAAGCGTTTCTTGTTCGTATTTACTCGCAGCCGAAGTATTTAACTTTGGCTGCATAAAATTACCATGAACCGCATCTACCAAGGCCGCGTCAGCAAGGTGGAATTGCTGCCGCAAAATGGCTTCACCCCTGCCCCCGCGCCCCTCGAAATTCTGGGCGATCATCACCAGCTTTTTCAGGACGCAATCAACTACTACCTCGTTGCATTGGCCGCGATGGCTTCGGACGACGAGAGTCCGCTGGGGCAAATGCGAGTGAGGATGGCGGATGCCTGGGCTCCGTTTTCCCGCAATGGAATTTTTCTCGACGGGCTGCGCGCTTCCCTCTTGCGCGCGAAAGTTCCCGGGATCACTCCCGAAAGCAGTTTTGAAGAGGGATTGATCGCGGTCCTGGCCGGAAACTCCGTTGAAGCTTCCGTGCTTCAACTTGCCGCGGAGCTTTTGCTTTCAAAGGTAGGCGGCGAAGCTGCCATTCAGCAAGGGGGACGCGGCTACTGGCCCCGCTTCTGCAATCCAAAGGCCAACCCGACGTGGGATTACAGTCCGGATGGACTTCGCAGTCGCGCGGGAAAGGACAAGCTCGCCGCATTGATCCATTCGGAACTAACCGACATCGAGCGTAATGAACTCGCAGAGGAGCTGAACCTCTCGTGGACGGTAAAACTCCAACCGGGAAACGCCTACGAAGGTGAAAAAGCTCGTGCGCGATTGAAGGAAGCCGTCTCGTTCTTCGAGAAAGCTTTGGCAAATCCGGACCGCCGCCTCGCGGGCTTGTTGGCGATGCATCCGGATGTGGCAAAACACATTTCCGCCCTCCGCCCGAGCATCGATGCGCTGGAGAAACCGATTGTTCCCGCAAATCGAAAAGCGGTGCCGGCACTCGTTTTCGCGACGCTGCTGTTCAAATTCTTTCCATCGATCGAAACGCAGTCCCTTCTCGCCCTCCATGTGGCAAAGCCCACGGCAAACAAGAAGCCTGAGACCGCCGATCGATTTGCCAGCTTGGGCGACGATCCCATCAGGATGGCCCGCGGAAAGCGAGGATATGTCTTCCCGGCCTTCACGAGTCTTTCGATTTTTGGCGCAACCGGGCCGGATGATATTCGCTGGGGAGAATTTGACATCGCAGCGTTCAAGGAAGCGCTCAAGACGGTGAACCAGTTCCGGTTGAAGACTGAGGAACGACGCGAGAAGCGGCTAAAATATGAGGCCGCGATCGCTTACATGGAAGGGCTTCACGCCAAATGGGAAGACCCAGAGGGAGCGGAGGAGTCGGAGCCTCCTCACCGCATCAACGGCGATCCACGCATCGCCGGGGTGAAGAAGCTGCTTGAAGAACAGGTCAAGGATCTGGAACTCACGGATGCAGATGCTCCATCGATTACGCTTTCCCGTCGCCGTCTACGCGGATGGACGAAGCTGACGGAAAAGTTTCACCAGATCGTCGAACCCGGAGAACCCTTTAGCACTGAGAAAGCCCGGAAGCTCAAGGGCGCGCTGGCGAAATTCCAGACGGAGCATCGCGACGAAATGGGAGATGCCCGCTTGTTCGAGGCACTGGTAACGAATCGGGATTACTGGTGCCTGTGGCAAAGGCCGACGGAAGCACAACGTGCAGAACGGGCTGCGCACGATTGGTCGGATAACATCTTGGCCACCTACCGCGACTATCTGGGTTTCGATGAGGAGGCGAAGCGACTGCGGGAGCCAATTCGTTTTACCCCTGCCGATGCAAGGGAATCGCGCCGGTTGTTCATGTTCTCCGATTTAAGTGGTCGATCGAAGATCAAGCATCGCAAGGATTCGCTCACGGTCGAGGTATCGGTGGCGGTGAAAACCGTCGGTGGCATCTGGCAGGAAACCCGCGCGTTGCTTCATTACAGCGCGCCACGTTTGCGCCGAGATCGGCTGCGAGGCGTCGAGGGGGCGGATAACCTCACTGAAGCGCCTTGGATTCAGCCGATGATGGAGGCGCTTGGTTTACCCGAAGAATGCACGCAAGACATCGCCGACCACGCCGTTGCACTCATGCCGGAGCCGGGAAAGAACGGGCTACGCTATCTGCTGAATTTCCCCATCAACGTAGAACCGGAAAAGTTGATGGTGCTTCTCGGAAAGCAAGACCTCTGGCGTGGGCAGTTCAACGGCACTCGTGACAAATCCATTCATCTTCATTGGCCATCAACCATGGATGCCAAATACCATGAGAAGGCATGGTGGCGACGGGAAAAGCCATTCACCTGCCTTGCCGCGGACTTGGGAACCCGTGCTTGTGCCGCCATCGCGTTGATGGAGTTTCTGCCCGGCGAGCCAGTCGGTCAGGAGCGCCTTATCGGCTATGCCGAGGGAAAGCCGTGGAAAGCCCGTCTGCTCGATAACGGACGCGAACTCCTCCGATTGCCCGGAGAGGATATGAAGATCTTGGAGGCAGGCATCTGGAAAGAGGAGCCTTATGGATCAAAGGGTCGGTTGCCGGATCCGGAAGAAACCGCCGACTTCGAACGTTGGTTGAAGGTTTTCCACATTCCAGTGGACGACTATCTCCATGCGCAGATCGAGAATCTGTCGTTTCCGGAACAGAATGATCGAATGCTTCGAATTTTCCGACGCGCACAAGGTCGCAACACGGAGTTGAATCGTTGGCTGCGTTTTCTTCGGGAAGGCGACACTTCTCGAGTCTCGGAGGTTCTCCAGGAAATTGGCGAAAAGGAATCTCGGGCGGATTGGAAGAAATGGGCGTCCGACAAATCCATCGCCCCGCTGATGGAGTCACTGCGACTCGCCATCCTTGATCATCAGGAGTTGCTCAAAAAAGAGATCGTCCTCCTCGCGAATCGCATTCTGCCTTTGCGAGGACGTAGGTGGGAATGGGTGCAGCGCGAACACGGAAAGAACTGGATCCTGCGCCAAACGGAAGACGACATCGGCGAGGAACGACCCAAGATTCGTGGTCAACGCGGACTTTCCATTGCACGTATCGAACAACTCGAAGAACTCCGACGGCGTTTGCAATCACTGAATCGAGCCTTGCAAAGAGCTCCAGGAGAAAAGGCAACGATGGGTAGAAGCGCGCGTGGGATGGAGGCTCCCGATCCCTGCCCTGCTCTCGCCGAAAAATTGGATTCCCTCAAAGAGCAGCGAATCAACCAAACAGCTCACCTGATCCTCGCTAAAGCGTTGGGAGTGCGGCTGAAGGCTCACTCACTGCCCGACCACGAACGCCGCCTTCGGGATATGCATGGCGAATATGAGGTCATTCCGGGGAGGAAACCGGTGGATTTCATCGTTCTCGAGGATCTTACTCGCTATCGGACGAGCTTGGATCGTGGACCTTCGGAAAATTCGCGCCTGATGAAATGGTGCCATCGCGCGATCACGGAAAAGCTAAAGCAGCTTTGCGAGCCCTATGGAATTCCAGTCCTGGAGACACCGGCCGCTTATACGTCCAAATTCTGCTCCCGCACCGGTCTGGCAGGTTTTCGCGCAAGGGAAATTGGCCCCGGCCAGACTCACTTCATGGGTAGAACCCAGCGATCTGGGCCGGAATTCGCGGAATTACAAAAGATGCTGGACGCGTTGGAAAGCGCGGGACGCACTGATCTTCGATTGATTGTTCCTGCTCGTGGCGGGCCACGATTTGTCGCTGCTCACCAGTTCCATTCGCAACGACCTGAAGAATTAACAGACGACGCGGATCTTAATGCCGCATGCAACCTCGCCCTGCGTGCAGTCGCTGCACCGGATATGCACGACTTGCTGCCGCGGTTGCGATGCCAGACTGAAAATGGGGTGCTGACGTTTGTCGGCTCTGTCAAAAATCCAAAGCCGAGCAAGCGCGACGCGGCGCGCTTCCAAAAGCCCGTCACTTTTGAGGTCGTCAACACATCGCAGCACCCCACCGAGCATGACGAGGATGAGGAAGACCTACGGAGGACGAATATCTTCGTGGACCTTGGAAAAGTAGCCCTCTTTGAGAAGGTAAAAGCAACGAACTGGGATACGCCGCTCGCGACAAGCAAGGGCCTCTGGGGCACGATCAGAAGGTTGGAGTTTCGTTACTGCAACAGGTTAAACCGCCGTCGCCTTGAGAAATGGGGCATTCCCCTTTCTGATGCTGTGGAGGGTGCACTGACGCCCGACCCTGATGACGAGATTCCAATGTAATTTCGTATGCAGCCAAAGCTTGCCTGAGGCGTCCGGTTTCCGTTAGGAACCTCTTCGTGCCGCGCACCTCCAGGACGGGTTCGGGTAAAGGCGAACGCCGAGGGGATCGCCTTCCCGCGAGCCGGAGCAATCCGAGTTCCCGTTTTCGCATCTGCAGGAGTTCATTCGCGATACGATCCGAAAGGCGCTGGAATCGGAGAACGTTGCGCCGGTGGAAGAGTCGCTTTTGCCGGTGGTGCAAGCCGTCGAGCCGCCGCCGCTCATGCCGGTGCGCCGGCTGCACAATTTCGTCTATTGCGCACGCCTGTTTTATTACCAGTGGGTCGAGAACATCTTTGTCGAGAATGCCGACACAGTGGAAGGGGTCGGGGCGCACCGCAAGGCGGACTCCCCCACCCGGCTCGTGAATGCGGACTCGCTGGACGTGCCGGAAGGCCGGACGATCCGCAACCTGCATCTTGCCGACGAATCGTTGGGACTCGCTGGTGCGATCGACGTGATCGAAGGCGGAGAAAACGGCGTCGAAATCATCGATTACAAAAAGGGCAGCGCCGCTCGAAACGAGCGCAACGAGCGGGTGGCCAAGGAATACGATGCGGTGCAGGTGGTCGCCTACGCGATGCTGATCGAGGCGGGTGGCCAGCGCGTCTCGGCGGGATGGATTTACTATGCGGCGGACAAGCGGCGGGTGCCGGTGGACCTGGGCGGGCCGGCGAAAAACCGTTGCCGGGAGCTGCTTGCTGAAGCCCGTGCCGTGGCGGCTGCAGGGCGTTGCCCGCCCCCGCTGAAAGATGATCCCCGCTGCCTCTACTGTTCCGCCTATCCCGTTTGTCTGCCGAACGAGTCCGCGCATTGGGCGCAGCCGGACGCCACACCTCCGGAGACGACACGGGCGCCGCGTCCACCTGCGGATGATGGCGAGATTCTGGTGGTGCAGACGCCCGGGGCTACGGTCGGCCTGCGTGGCGGCGAAGTGATCGTTTCCACGAAATCGGAGCAACTCGCGAAACTTCCCGTGGAGCAGATTTCGGCCATTTATCTCTACGGAGCGATCCAGGTGACCGCGCAGGCGACGCAGGCGTTTCTCGATCGCGATCTCGATGTTGCCTATTTTTCGCCGGCGGGACGGTTTCTCGGGTTGCTGCGTGGGTTGCCCGCATCGGGCGTCGATGCGCGATTGGGCCAGTATCGGCTCTTCGGGGAGCCGGGAATGCGATTGCGGCTTTCTGCGGAGGTTGTGCGGGCGAAAATTCACAACCAGCGTGTATTGCTCATGCGCAATGGGGACGCTCCCGACAGCACGCTTCGCGCTCTGGCGCGGCTGCGCGACCGTTGCCCGGATGCCGCGGATGCGCGGGAGCTGCTGGGAATCGAGGGGGCCGCTGCGGCGCTGTATTTCGAGCATTTTGCCTCGATGCTCGGCGATCGGGCGCAATGGAACTTCGATTTCTCGCGGCGCAATCGTCGGCCGCCTCGCGATCCGATCAACGCTCTGCTGTCAATGGGTTACAGCATTCTTGCGAAGGAACTCACCGGCGTATGCCACACGGTAGGGCTCGATCCATTTCTCGGTTTCTTCCACCAGCCCCGTTACGGACGCCCTGCGCTCGCTCTCGATCTCATGGAGGAATTTCGCCCTCTGGTTGCCGACAGCCTGGCAATCAGTCTTGTAAATCGAGGCGAACTGCGTCCGGGCGACTTCATATCCAGCGCATCCGGCGTTTTCCTCAACGAGAATGGCCGCCGTGCCTATTGGGAGGGTTATTTTCGACGGCTCGACACGGAGGTCAGCCATCCGGTCTTCGATTACAAGATGAGCTACCGGCGCATGTTCGAGGTGCAGGCACGACAGCTCTGGCGATTCGTTCGCGGAGAGGCGCAGGGTTACACGGGATTCACCACGAGGTAAGTTTGCCATTCCATGACCTACGAGCGTTTTGAAGATCTCCCGGTGTGGAAGGATTCCGCACGGCTTTACGAAGATGTGGAAGCCCTCCTGGAGGAATCGGCACTTCATGCCAGCCGGGGCTTTCGCGATCAGCTTGATCGCGCGACACTCTCGATCTCGAACAATATCGCCGAGGGTTTCGAGCGCGGCACGACCAATGAGTTGCTGGCCTTTCTTTACATCGCACGTGGTTCCGCTGGCGAAGTGCGATCGATGCTCACCATCAAATTGCGGAGCGCGCGCGATGCGGAGTTGAAAAGGCGGATTTCCAATCTGGTATCCCTTGCCGAATCGTGTTCGCGCCAGCTTCGTGCCTGGGCGGACCATTTGCAGAACTGCGAGATCAAGGGCCAGCGCCACCTCACCGAGAAAACCCGGCGACTGGCAGATCAAAAAAGACGGGCCAATGAATTCCAGGGCAAGCTTACCGAGATCGTGCGCAAGTCGCGAAAATCTCAAATTTGAAATTTCAGATCTCAAATTCCACCTCCCCTATGGCCGGCCGATCCCGCTATCTCGTCTGCTACGACATCGCGAATGACAAACGCCTTCGCCGCGTCGAGAAGACGGTGAAATCCTTCGGCTCGCGCCTTCAGTTTTCCATTTTCGAGTGCCCGCTCGATGAACTGCGTTTTCAGCAGCTGCGTCAGGCCTTGAGCGAGATTATCAATACCGAACATGACCAGGTGATGTTTGTCTCCCTCGGACCGGCCGCCGCTGATTCGTCGCTCCGGATCGAGACGATCGGCCAGCCCTATGTTTCGCGCTCGCGCGTGACAGTCGTCTGAATTTTGGATTGCCTCCGGCGGCTCCGGCGGCGCATTCTTCCTACGGCCACGGGCCACCGACCAGTTTCCTTCCGCCATTGGGAAACCAGCTCATTGACATCGCGAGCGCGACACTGCGAGAGGGCCGCTGAAGGAATGCTCGTTCAGAGAGTTCCGGCGCAAAAGTGCGTCTGGATATCCTTTTGGCGCCCTCCTAACGCTGGGCTCTCGCAAGAGCATATGAATCGAGCTGAACAGCAAGGGGTTGAATGCCAGGCTCCCGCGCTCGATGCGATGTCAGCGAGACTGAGGCGGGCTCCAGGATGCCCTAGAACGCGCTTTTACTCTGCCCGCGCTCGATGCGATGTCAGCGAGACTGAGGCGGCTCAATCAGGGCGAGGACACGACGTTCGAGGAGGACCCGCGCTCGATGCGATGTCAGCGAGACTGAGGCGGCACATCGTCCCGGTCGTCAAAGTTTGGGCTGTCGTACCCGCGCTCGATGCGATGTCAGCGAGACTGAGGCGGTTGTAGTAGTCATCCGCCGCCTCTCCAATGGCTCTCCCGCGCTCGATGCGATGTCAGCGAGACTGAGGCGGCGGGAAGAAATACAAAAACCCGAAGCTGGAAATGCGCCCGCGCTCGATGCGATGTCAGCGAGACTGAGGCGGGAAACGGATGCTGCCGTGAAGTTCCTTAGCGTCGCCCGCGCTCGATGCGATGTCAGCGAGACTGAGGCGGATGAACAACATCGAAAATCACAAGAACCTGATTGCAGCCCGCGCTCGATGCGATGTCAGCGAGACTGAGGCGGTGGGCAGGGAAGGGTGAGAAGAACCGGCTGACTCTCCCGCGCTCGATGCGATGTCAGCGAGACTGAGGCGGCCAGCATGAGCGCGTGTGACTGCTGCATACCTCCAGCCCGCGCTCGATGCGATGTCAGCGAGACTGAGGCGGTCGGTAATCGACATCTACGAAGGCGAGTCGCTCGCCCCCGCGCTCGATGCGATGTCAGCGAGACTGAGGCGGGGCTCACATTCTACTCAGGATGCCCGTGTCCTGCGTCCCGCGCTCGATGCGATGTCAGCGAGACTGAGGCGGGATTCGCTTGTGCTTAGGCAGCGCCATCCGATCGGATCCCGCGCTCGATGCGATGTCAGCGAGACTGAGGCGGCGAATCAGCGTGCCGGAGAAAGCGCCGGAGTCGTTTCCCGCGCTCGATGCGATGTCAGCGAGACTGAGGCGGGCCGTGGAAGGGACTGCTCAATATCCAGACGCACCCCCGCGCTCGATGCGATGTCAGCGAGACTGAGGCGGGATGAACGACTGCGAGTGAAACGTGCCGCTGATGAAGTCCCGCGCTCGATGCGATGTCAGCGAGACTGAGGCGGGGTTCTGAGGCGCGAGGCTCGAATCGTAGGGCCCGCCCGCGCTCGATGCGATGTCAGCGAGACTGAGGCGGACTTTCCACGGCGACACTTGTCCCGGCATGATCGGGCCCGCGCTCGATGCGATGTCAGCGAGACTGAGGCGGCAGATGGAGGACGATACCTGGCGACTCACCGTCGAGCCCGCGCTCGATGCGATGTCAGCGAGACTGAGGCGGGGGTGCAAGTATCGCATTGTCGCCGCCGGCGGCACGTTCCCGCGCTCGATGCGATGTCAGCGAGACTGAGGCGGGGATCGGATGTATCTGCGTCCTGATCGCCGTGGCGCCCGCGCTCGATGCGATGTCAGCGAGACTGAGGCGGGCCTTTACGACCGCATGCATGCGGCCGGCGTGAGCCCCGCGCTCGATGCGATGTCAGCGAGACTGAGGCGGGGCGCCTGCATGTCTGCATACGGCGTGCCGACGACCCGCGCTCGATGCGATGTCAGCGAGACTGAGGCGGACCTACACCGAAGAGGAGAGCAAAGAGGGCCGTCAGCCCGCGCTCGATGCGATGTCAGCGAGACTGAGGCGGTTCGGATGCGCCGCCTTCCACTCCGCGATAATGTCCCCGCGCTCGATGCGATGTCAGCGAGACTGAGGCGGATAGACAGATGCCGTGCAGTCCTGCGCCTCATCAACCCGCGCTCGATGCGATGTCAGCGAGACTGAGGCGGAGCTTGGCATGCCCGACAGAAACCTCAGGCGACTTCCCGCGCTCGATGCGATGTCAGCGAGACTGAGGCGGAGTTGCGGATTCTCGAGGCTAACGCAAAAGACCTTCCCGCGCTCGATGCGATGTCAGCGAGACTGAGGCGGACGCTTTCCGGCGGACTCATGAATGCCGTGGTCGGCCCGCGCTCGATGCGATGTCAGCGAGACTGAGGCGGCAAATCATCGTGCGACCGGTTGACGCCGGCAAGACCCCGCGCTCGATGCGATGTCAGCGAGACTGAGGCGGTGGAAGCTGTCCGGCAGTTCCATCTCGCGGTTGTTCCCGCGCTCGATGCGATGTCAGCGAGACTGAGGCGGGATGTTCCTCGTGTCGGGGGTTCGATTCCTTCCCTACTCCCGCACGATGTGAGAGCACCGCGGTTGGTTCGCCTGCTCTTCGCAGAGCGAGCGGTTACAGCATCTTCCGGTAGGTCGCGAGGGCGAGCAGCGGGAAGTGCAGGCGATACATGCCGTAGCGGAGATAGAACACGCGCGGGAAGCCCGTGCCCGTGGTCTCGTCCTCGGTCCAGGAGCCGTCTTCGTTCTGGGTCTGGATGAGATACGCGACGCCGCGCCGGATCGACTCGCGGTTCGGATCGCCGCAGGCGCACAGGCCCATGAGCGCCCATGCGGTCTGGCTCGCCGTGCTCGGGCCGACGCCTTTCAGGCTCGGGAAATCGTAGCTTTCACACGTCTCGCCCCAGCCGCCGTCGTCGTTCTGACAACTCTCAAGCCAGTCGCGGCCACGGCGGATCCATTCCTGGTCCATGTTTTCGCCGATGGCGCCAAGGCCGCGCAGGGCCTGCCACGTGCCGTAGATGTAATTCACGCCCCAGCGGCCATACCACGAGCCGTCGGCCTCCTGTGTGTCGCGCAGATAACGCACGGCGCGTCGCACGAGCGGGCTGTTGCGGTCGTGGCCGAGGTAGCCGAGCAACTCGAGCACGCGGGCGGTGAGATCGCTGCAGGTGGGATCGAGAATCGCATTGTGGTCGGCAAACGGAACGTGCTCGAGCCACTTTGCGGTGACGTCCTTGTCGAACGCCGCCCATCCGCCGTCGCTGCATTGGAAGCTGAGCAACCAGCGCAGGGCGCGATCGAATTGCTCCTTTCGCCGGGCGGGATCCCTCGGCGCGACGTGGCGCAGCGCCATGAGCACCATCATCGTGTCGTCGGTGTCGGGATAGTAGATGTTCTCGTGCTCGAACGCCCAGCCGGAAGCCTCCGGATGCGGGTTTTTGACCTGCCAGTCGCCCCGGAAACGCACCTCGCGTTCCTCGAGCCATGCGGCGGCGCGGGCGAGCGCGGGATGGTTCTTGTCCACGCCCGACTCGCCAAGCGCGATCGTCGAGATCGCGGTATCCCAGACCGGCGAGAGGCACGGCTGGATGCGGAAATCATCGCCGTCGTCCACGAACAGGCCCGCGAAATCGCGGTCGGCCTTTTGCACGAGCGGATGGTCCTCCGGATAGCCGAGGGCGCGGAGCGCCATCATCGCATTGAGCATTGCCGGGAAAATTGCGGCGAGTCCCTCGCTCCCCTCGCCCATGCGCTCGGTCATCCAGCGCTCAACCTCCTTGAGCGCGCGCTTGCGGAGCGGATGCACGGGCAGCTTGTCGTAGAGCTTGAGCACCCAGTCGCAGCGGAGGAAAAAGTTTTTCCATGCCCAGAATCGCGGGTCCTTCTTGAGCGACAGGTCCGTGTTTTCCATGCCGGCGGGATACAGCTCGTGGAGCTGCATCGCGGCGGGCAGATGCCGGATTGGCTTGAGGTGATTGAGAATCGTGAGCGGCGCGAGAATCGGCCGCGACCATGACGACATCTCGTAGATGTTGAAGAAGAACCAGCGCGGCAGGAGGAAGATCTCCGGCGGGATCGTAGGCAGGTATTTCCACGGGAACTGGCCGAGCAGCGCGAGGTAGAGCTTCCCGTAGGTGTTCATTGCGGGGATGCCACCGAGGCGCAGGACGTTCGCCCGGGCCTCGCGCATCCATGCCGCGTTTGGCGAGTCCCCCGCCAGCTTGAGCGCGAAGTAGCCTTTTACCGAGGCATTGATCTCGCTCGGACCGCCGACGTAGATGTTCCACCCGCCATCGGGGAGCTGCCGGCGGCGGATGTGGCGCGCGCACTTTTCCTGCAGGGTCTCGTCCACCTTCCCGCACCAGTGCATGTAGAGGATGTAGTCGGAGCACAGCGTGGTATCGACGGTGAGCTCCTGCTCCCAATGGCCATCCTCCTCCTGGATGGAAAGCAGGTAATTCTGCGCCGCGGCGATGGTCTCATCGAGGGTGCGCCGCGTCGGCGTGAACGTGGGCGCGGGCGCGCCGGCCTCTTCGAAAGGAATGATGCGGGCCGTGTGTTCCATTACGCGGCAGCGGCGGCGGGTTTCTGCGGGCGGCCCGTCTTGTGGCCATTCCCGGCGGAGACTCCGTTGAACGCCTGCACCTGGGCGCCCTCGGGTCGCGGCTTGGGTTTGGGTCCGAAGTTGAATTTCACATTCTTCCACGTGTCGCCGGGCAAGGGATTGCGTCCCAATGCGGCGCTCGGCTCGTAGCCACAGTGCACCATGCAGTTTTCGCAGCGTTTGTCTTTTGCGACGCCGTTGATCACGCCGTAGTTGCCCCACTCCGTTTTCTCGAGCAGGTCGCGGTAGCTGGCGTGATGCGCGTCGGTCATGAGGTAGCACGGGCCTTTCCAACCCCGGACGTTGCGCGTCGGGATCGCCCATGCCGAGCATTCCAGGTCGCGGTTGCCCGCGAGAAAGTCGAGATACACCGGCGTGCCGAAAAACGAATAGCGCTCGCCCCACTCGCGGATGTCCTTGAACTTCTGCTTCGTCGCCGCGCGGGTGAGGAAGAAATTCTCCGGCTGGAGGTTCAGCCGCTTGCGCATGTCTTCCTTGGCCGAGTCGTAGTCGTAGCCGGGCGAAATCGTGTGCCCGTCCACGCCGAGCCACGAGAGATAGTCGAACATCTGCCGCAGCTCCTCCATGTCGGTCTCCTTGTAAACGGTCGTGTTCGTGGCGACCTGATACCCGAGAATCTTCGCCATGCGGATCGCGGCGATGCATTCCTTGAAGACGCCCTCGCGCTCCACGATGAGGTCGTGCGTGCGCTCGAGACCGTCGAGATGGACGTTCCAATACATCCAGCGGGACGGCGCGATGGTCGGCTCGCCCACCTTCCTGGGATTGCGCACCTCCTCGGCCTGCACCTCGGTGATGAGGTCGGCATCGGCGAGTTCGCGAAGCTTTTTATCGATGAGTTCGGGATTCCGGGTGCGCTCCGCGGCCATCCAGTCGCGCATCTTTTTGCGCATGAACATCCCGTTCGTGCAGATGTAAACGATGCGCCCCTGCTCCAGCAGGCCGGCGACGAGCGCCTCGATGTGCGGATAAATGAGCGGCTCGCCGCCGCAGATGGAAATCATCGGGGCTCCGCATTCCTCCGCCGCGCCGAGGCAGTCCTCGAGTGACATCACGTCCTTGAGCGACGTGGAGTATTCGCGGATGCGCCCGCACCCCGTGCAGGTGAGATTGCAGGTGTGCAATGGCTCGAGCTGCAGCACGGTCGCGAATTTCTCCACCCCGCGAAGCTTCTTCCCGACGATATACCCGGCAATCTTCGCGGTGAGGGCCAACGGAAACCTCATACGCGGGCGAGCGTAGCAATCGACATGCCCCGGTCAAGCTCCCCACGGATTTCCCTGTCTCGTTCGGCACCGAGCGTGCGGATTCTTGCCCCCCTGCAGATGCCTCTCCGCAAAGTCGAAAGCGCCCGTGCAGGCCTGCACATGGCATTCCGAAAAATCGGATGGCCCGTTGCAGCACTGCAAGCCACGGTCCGGAAACTCCTAGTCGGTCGAGCTGACGATGTAGCCGCCGGATTTTTCGTCGGCCTCGAGTTTGAGGATGCCCTGCTTTTCCGCCGCCTTCAGGAGGTCGTTGAAGGAACGAAAGCCGTGGGCGCGCTCGTTGAAGCCCGGATTGCGGCGTTTGATTGCCTGCTTGATCGCGGAGCCCCAGATCTTCGCGTCCTTCCCCCGCTCGCTTGCGAGGGCCTCTAGGGTCGCGGCCACCTGGTCGAGTGCCTGCTCGAGCGTCGGCCCGGCAACGTCGGTGGGCGTTTCCTCGGCCTTTTCCTCCTTCGCGTCGGGCTTGCGCCGCGTGCGGGAGCGTGAGGCGCGCTTCGGCTTGCCGTGCTCGCGCACGAGGTCGTCGTAGTAAATGAACTCGTCGCAATTGTTGATGAAGAGGTCGGAGCTGGAGTTTTTGACCCCCATGCCGATGACCGTCTTCGCGTTTTCGCGCAATTTGCTGACGAGCGGGGAAAAATCGGAGTCGCCACTCAGAATCACGAACGTGTCGAGGTGCTGCTTCGTGTAGCAGAGGTCGAGCGCGTCCACGACCATGCGGATGTCGGCGGAGTTTTTTCCCGACTGGCGCACGTGCGGAATCTCGATCAACTCGAAGGCGGCCTCGTGCAGGTCGCGCTTGAATTCCTTGTAACGGTCGAAGTCGCAATACGCCTTCTTCACGACGATGTGGCCGCGCAGGAGCAGGCGCTCGAGGACGAGCTTGATGTCGAATCGCGGAAATTTCGCGTCCTTGGTCCCGAGCGCGATGTTCTCGAGATCGAGGAAGACGGCCATGGTTGCACTGCTGTCCGCGTCGTTCATCGCCGCAGGCTATGCGAAAGGCTCCGGGTTCGACAATGCGCGCATTTGACGGCCACCCGCCGCGACAAACGCGATCTTCCAGACCATGAAAACCATTTCTCTCCTTTTGCCGGCCGTGGCTCTGGCCGCCCTCGCCGGCTGCACGACGGATCGATACGGGCGCGTTGTGCCGCCGGACCCGATTGGCCGGGCGCTGGTGGACGCGATCGACCCGGTTTACGAGCCGCAGGAATACGTGGTGGTGAACGACCCGCCGCCGCGCCGTCGCGATGTGCGGCCCGTGGCGCCGAATGCCGATGCCGTGTGGGTCGACGGCCACCATGACTGGCGCGGAAACCGCTGGGTGTGGGTGCCGGGGCGCTACGTGTCGAGGCCGAGACCGGGCGCGAACTACGTGCCGGGCGAATACTACGTGCGCAACGACCAGCGTTACTGGCGCTCGGGATACTGGCGGTAAATCGTCTCGTCCCTCTCACGCAAGGCGACGCGGCGCGAAACATCGTCGCTTCGCGGACATTGCCAACCGGGACATTCCCGTTTAGTGATGCAGCCGTGATTCGTTCCCTGGTTGCTCTGATGTTGTGCGTCGGTATGAGTGCCTGCACGACGTTGCAGTCCACCGGACCGACCGAGTTTTTTGCCAATCACCCGGATGGCCCGGCGCGAATCAAGATCACCCGTGGAATCGGCGGAGGGTCCATCTCGGTATGGACCGGCAACGAATGGTCGCCGCCGCGCCCGATGGAGAAGATTCCCATGTCGGAGCCACCCTTCAGCACAAACCCCGGGCTCAAGGACCTGCTCGTCGCCGCCTACCGGATCGACGGGTTTGTGTTCTACGAATTCAAGCCCGACGCGATCGTGCGCGGCCAGAAACTCCCCAGCCGGTATATGCTGGACCCCGGCGGCTTCGCCTACAAGACGAAGAACCCGCCACCCAAGGTGACGGAGATTCCCTAGTCCGCCGCCACGGCGCGCACGCGCGGCGCGCCCTTTTGAATGATGCCGCGATAGACGCGCGCCGAGGGTTTCAGCTCGCGAACGAACGTCTCCGGGTTCATGTGCGCGAGGCCAAACGTGGCCTTGTAGCCCCAGTGCCATTCGTAGTTGTCGGCGAGCGACCAGTGGAAATACCCGCGCACGTCGTGGCCGTCGTTCATGGCCCGCGCGAGGGCGTCGATGTGTTCTTCGAGGTAGGTGATGCGCTGGTTGTCGTCGGCCGTCGCGATCCCGTTTTCGGTGATCATCATCGGCTTGCCGTAGCGGTCGCCGACGAAGGCGATCTGTTTGTAGAGCGCGTCGGGATCGATGTCCCAGCCCATTTCCGTGTAGTGCTTCCCGTGGTGCGTGCCGATGAGGAGCATGCTCACCGGGCCGGCGACCTGCGAGTAGTAGTAGTTGAAGCCGATGATGTCGGCGGTTTCGTAAACGCGGTCGAGGTGGTCGAAATTCGTGTGCTGCATGAAGTTCCAGAACCACGAGAAAACATGCAGCGGCGACCTCTTCCACCACGGGAGCGCCTCGACGGTCAGCACGAGCGCGTCCGGATTTTCACGCCGGATGATCGCCGCGGCGTCGCGAAATGCGGCGGCGCTGGAGTCGATCGCCTTGTTGTAGCTGCTGAAATTCAAAAGCTGCGCCGGGGGCCACATGCCGCCGATGTAGGCGGTCGTGATCTGTCCGTTCGGCTCGTTCTGCGGCGCGTAGTAGCGCACCTGCGGCCCCATCGCGCGAACGACCTTCCCGACATAGGCCTGCCAGCGTGGTGCGAAGTCGGGGTGCAGCCAGTTTGACCGCCCCGGCTTCCGCCGGTCGTAGAGCCAGTCGGGGAACGTGAAATGCCACAGGCAGACGACCGGCTCGATGCCGGCGGCCTTCAGCTTTCGCGCCATGCCGACGTAGCGGCGAAGCGCCTCCTCGTTGTAAACGCCGGGCTTCGGCTCGATGCGCGCCCATTCGAGGCTGAACCGGTAGTGCGTGACGCCGATTTCCTTCAGCGCTTCGAGGTCCTTGTCGAAGTGGCTCCAGGTGTAGAGCGCGTTGCCCTTCTCCGGCGCCTTCCCCTGCGAGACGAGAATGTCCCAGTCGGTCGAAAAATATTCCGGCGTGCCGGGCTTCACGTCGGGGTCCTCGTATTGGTAGCTGCTCGTCGAGATGCCCCACGCGAACGGGCCGGTCTTCACCTTCGCCCATTCGGCGCGCTGTTCGGGAGTGGCCTGCGGAATTTTCGGTGGGGAGATACAGCCCGACAACAGGGTGCAGGTGGCGAGCATGGCCAGGGATCGGGGGGACAACACGTTCCTCCTTCCTAACGGGATGGGCGTCGCTTGACAACTTCCCGTCGCACCTGCTGGTTTGATCCCCCGGCCCATGAATCGCATCGACGCCTGTTTCGCCAATCTCCGCCAATCCGGCCGCGCCGGGTTTGTCGCCTACATCACGGGCGGCGATCCGAGCCTCGATGCGACCGTCGATCTCGTGCTGGCCCTCGAACGCGCCGGAGTGGACATCGTCGAGCTGGGCGTGCCGTTTTCCGATCCGCTGGCCGATGGGGCCACGATCCAGGCCGCCGCGACCCGCGCCCTCGCCGCCGGAGCCAGCGTGCAGGGCATTCTGGATTGCGTGCGGCGGATTCGCGAGCGCTCGGAGATTCCGCTCGTCCTCTTCACCTACCTGAATCCGGTCTATGTTTACGGTTTCGACCGCTTTCATGCCGATGCCGCGCAGGCCGGGGCCGACGGCGTGCTGTTGCTCGATCTTCCTCCCGACGAGGCCGAACAGGACGCGACCTTTGCAAACACGCATGGCCTCAAGCTCATTCGTCTCGTCGCGCCGACCACGCCGCCGGACCGCATGGAGCGCCTCGCAAACGCCGCGGAGGGTTTTCTCTACTATGTCTCCCGCGAAGGCGTTACCGGCGAGCAATCGACGCTCTCCGAATCGATCGGCGCCCAGGTCGCCGAGCTGCGACGCCACACCGATCTCCCGATCGCCGTTGGCTTCGGCATTTCCAACACCGACCAGGCCACCCAGGTTGCCCGGCAGGCGGACGCCGTCGTGGTGGGCAGCGCGATCGTGCGATGCATCGCGGAGCACGGCACGAGTCCCGATCTCATCGCGGAGGTCGAGGCATTCGTTCGTCCCCTCGCCTCCGCCGCCCACGAAGCCCGAAAATAAACGGTTCGCCGCGTGTCGAACGACCTTGCGCGCGTGCGGGACCGGACGATAATGGCACTTCTCTCATGAATCTCGCATTCACCAAGATGAACGGAGCCGGCAACGACTTCGTCATGCTCGACAATCGTGACGGCTCGCTCGCATTGACCGCTGCGCAGATCGAGCGGCTTTGCGACCGGCATCGCGGCATTGGCGCCGATGGATTGCTCCTCGTGGAGCCTGCGGACAATGGCGCGGATTTCCGCATGCGCTATTACAACGCCGACGGCGGCGAAGCGGAAATGTGCGGCAATGGAGCCCGCTGCTTCGCGCGCTATGCCCGGCGCGTGGCCGGCTTCGAGGGCGAGGAGATTTCCTTTGCGACGCTCGCCGGCGTCATCACCGCGCGCTGCATGGGCGAGCAGGTGCAGCTCGATATGAGCGCGCCGCATTCCTACGCGCCCGCCGTGCCGCTGGAGATCGAGGGCACGCTTCTGCTCGTTCATTTCGTCAATACCGGAGTCCCCCACGCGGTCGTGTTTGTCGACGACCTCGAAAAGATCGACATCGTCCGGTTCGGCTCGGCCATCCGGCATCACGCGCATTTCTCGCCGAAGGGCACGAATGTGAATTTCGTCAACGTCCGCGCGCCGGGCGACATCGCGATCCGCACCTACGAGCGCGGCGTCGAGAATGAAACCCTCGCCTGCGGCACCGGCGTCGTGGCCTGCGCGTTGATTCATCATCTCGAATCCGGCGTGGCGGCTCCCGTGAAGGTGCTGGTGCGCGGCGGCGATACCCTCGAGGTCGGGTTTGCGCCCGGGAAGACGAGGGGCGAGTTTTCACGGGTCACCCTGACCGGACCCGCGGATTTCGTTTTCGACGGAACGGTTACGGTCTGATTCACTTTCCATCCCATGTTTGAAGGCACCCATACCGCCCTCGTGACCCCGTTTCGCGACGGTCGATTCGACGCCGGGGCATTCCGCGCGCTCATCGACTTTCAAGTCGCGGAAGGCATCTCCGGCATCGTTCCCGTCGGCACCACCGGTGAATCCCCCACGCTCACGCACGACGAGCACAACGAAGTCATCCGCGCAGCCGTCGAGGCCGCCGCGGGGCGTTGCAAGGTCATCGCCGGCACGGGCTCGAATTCCACGGCCGAGGCCATCGCGCTCACTCGCGAGGCGGAAAACATGGGCGCCGATGCCGCGTTGCTCGTCGCTCCCTACTACAACCGGCCGAGCCAGGAGGGTCTTTACCAGCATTACCGCGCGATCGCCGAGGCGGTGAAGATCCCCCTCGTGCTCTACAGCATTCCCGGACGCTGCGGCGTGGAAATCGGCATCGACACGGTCGTTCGCCTCGCGGCGGATTGCCCGAACATTGTCGCGATCAAGGAGGCGGGCGGAAGCGTCGAGCGTGTCAGCCAGCTTCGGGCGGCGCTGCCCGGGTCGTTTGAGATTCTTTCCGGCGATGATTCGCTGACCCTCCCGTTCCTCTCCGTGGGCGCGGTGGGCGTGATCAGCGTGGCCTCGAACATCATTCCCCGCGAGCTGGTGCATCTGGTGGGTGCATGGCAGGCCGGCAAGCCCGACGTGGCCGCGAAGCTGCACCGCAAGTGGTATCCCTTCTTCAAGGCGCTCTTTGTGGAGACGAATCCGGTGCCGATCAAATCCGCCCTCGCGATGCAGGGGAAAATCAGCCCCGAGCTTCGCCTTCCCCTCACCGCGCTGTCGGAGGCGAACGCCTCCGGTCTCCGCGCCATCCTGAACGAATACGGCCTTCTCGACTGATGCCTCTCCGACTTCTCATCAATGGCGCAAGGGGCCGGATGGGCCAGGCGTTGATCCAATGCGCGGGCCGCGACCCCGAGCTGGAGGTCAGCGCCGAGGTGGATGCCGGCGATGATTTCGCCGCCGCTCTGGCGAAGAGCGATGCGGTGATCGAATTTTCCCACGCTTCGGTGACGCCCGACGTCGCAAAGGCGTGCGCCGATGCCGGGAAGCCGCTTGTGATCGGCACGACCGGTCACGACGACGCCCAGCGCGCGGCGATTGCCGGGGCCGCGAAGCGGATTCCGATCGTGTTTGCTCCGAACTTCAGCATCGGCGTGAACACCCTCTTCTGGCTCACGCAAAAGGCCGCGGAGATTCTCGGGCCGGAGTTCGACCTCGAGGTCGTCGAGATGCACCACCGCCACAAGAAGGACGCGCCAAGCGGCACCGCCCGCCGGCTGGCCGAAATCCTCGCGGAGGTGCGGCAGCTCAGCTATGCGAGCGACGTGCGCCATGGCCGCGAAGGAATGGTCGGCGAGCGCACCCGCACGGAGATTGGCATGCATGCCCTGCGCGGCGGCGATGTCGTCGGCGACCACACGGTGATTTTCGCGAACACGGGCGAGCGCGTGGAACTCACGCACAAGGCTTCTTCCAGAGACACCTTTGCCAACGGCGCTCTCCGGGCTGCAAAATGGGCCGCCAGCCAGCCAGCCGGCCTCTACGACATGCAGGACGTTCTCGGCCTGCGCTGATCGCGTGCGCGTCGGCATTGCACTCGGCTCGAATCTCGGCGACCGCGCCGCGAACCTTCAGGCCGCGGTCAATGCGATCCGCCAGTTCGCCGGGCCGCCGGTGCGCCTCTCCCGCGTTTACGAAACCGAGCCCGTCGATTGCCCGCCGGATTCCCCCTGGTTTCTGAATGCGGTGATCGAAATCGGCTACCGCTTCTCGCCGGAAAGCCTCCTCGACCAGCTCCAGGGCATTGAGCGCATGCTTCACCGGGAGCCGAATCCCACTCGCAATGCCCCCCGCCCCATCGACCTCGATATTCTCTATTTCGGAGGCATGACGTTGAACCGCGCCAATCTCCAGATTCCCCACCCCCGGCTCCTCGAACGGGCCTTCGTGCTTCGGCCCCTTGCGGAAATCGCACCCGATCTCTGCCTGCCGGGATGCTCCGAAACAATCGCCGAACTCGCCCGCGAAGTTCCGGAGATTCAGTTAAGTGAATTTGCTCTGTGGTAGTAGGTTACGAGCATTTTTACGGCTTTTCCATTTTATGAGTTTTTCCTTTGAGGCCTTTTCCGGAGCCAAGAAAGCCGGCCGACGGACCGTGGCGCTGACCGCCTACGACTACCCGACGGGACGCTTGGTGGACGAAGCCGGGATCGATTTGATCCTCGTTGGCGATTCCCTCGGCATGGTCGTGCTTGGCTATGACGACACGACGCGGGTGACCATGGAGGACATGATCCACCACATCCGGGCCGTGGCCCGCGGAGTGAAAAACACCCCAATCGTCGGGGATCTTCCCAAAGGAACCTACGAGGGAAATGCGGCCGCCGCCGTGGAAAATGGAAGGCGCCTGATCGAGGCCGGGGCGAATGCGGTGAAGCTGGAAGGCGGCAGGGAGCACGCGGGAGAAATCCGGGCGTTGGTGGATGCCGGCATTCCGGTCCTCGCGCATATCGGCATGCTCCCGCAGCACATCCAGGAGGAAGGCGGCTACAAGATCAAGGGCCGCACGCCCGAGCAGGCCGCCGCGCTTCTCGAGGACGCGCGCGCGGTCGAAGCCGCGGGAGCGTTTGCCGTCGTGGTCGAGCTCGTCACGCCTCCCCTCGCCCGTTCCATCTCCGAGGCCATCACGATCCCGACCATCGGCATCGGCAGCGGCGAAGGCTGCGACGGCCAGATTCGCGTGCTGCACGACGTCATCGGCCTCTACCCGTGGTTCCGCCCGAAATTCGTCCAGCCGAAAGCCGATGTCGCGGCGGCCATCACCGCCGCCGTCCGTGCCTACGCGAAAGACGTCCGCGCCGGCCAGGCTTGAGGCGGTTTTCCGCTCCCGCTCGCACGGCCCTCGCGCAACCCTGCCCGGCCCGCGTTTCCTTCGTGATTGGGCGACGGTTTCGCTTTAGGAGTGTGCGGCGATGCGGATTCTCGTCGCGCTGGACAAGTTCAAGGGCTCCCTCTCCGCCGTCGAGGCCGTCGATGCGGTGTGCGAGGGACTGCGCGCCGGGCTGCCGGATGCGGAGCTGATTCGTCTGCCGCTCGCCGATGGCGGCGAAGGCACCGCCGAAGTGTTCGCGCGGGCGCTGGGTGGCGAAATGGTGGAGGCGCCCTGCCACGATGCGCTGGGACGCGCGATCGTGTCGTTCTACGGCTGGGTGCCGGCGGAATCCACCGCGATCCTCGAGATGAGCGGCCCGAGCGGCATGTGGCGGCTGCGAAAGGAGGAGCTGAATCCACTGGAGACCTCCACGCGCGGCACCGGCGAGCTGCTTCTCGATGCGGCGCGGCGCGGCGCGAAGCGCATCCTCGTCGGGCTCGGCGGGTCGGCCACCAACGACGGCGGACTCGGCCTCGCCGCTGCGATCGGCTTCCGCTTCCTCGACGATGAGGACGCGGAGGTGGAACCAATTCCCCGCAATTTCCTTCGCATCGCGCGCATCCTCCCGCCGGAGCAGCTGCCGCAGGCGGAGATCGTCGCGATCTCGGACGTGAGAAATCCCCTGCTCGGCGAACACGGAGCCACGGCGGTGTTTGGTCCGCAAAAGGGCGCCGGCCCGGAGCAACTCGCGGCGCTCGAACGCGGCCTCGCGCATTTCGCGGACGTGATCCGGCGTGACCTCGGTTGCGATCATCGAGAGGCACCCGGCGCCGGAGCGGCGGGCGGCCTGGGCTTCGGCCTCCTCTCGTTTCTCGGCGCGCGCATCGAGCCGGGATTCGACGCGTTTGCGAAGCTCACCCATCTCGACGATCACCTCGCGCAATGCGATCTCGTGATCACCGGCGAAGGCCTCCTCGACTCGCAGACCCTCCACGGAAAAGGCCCCGGCGGCCTCGCCGGGCGCGCGCGAACGCACGGCCGTCCCGTCCTTGCCATCGCGGGGGCCCTGCGCCACGAAGACCGCCTCGCGGACCTCTACGACGCCTGTTTCTCCATCGCGCCCGGCCCGATCACGGTCGAGGAATCGATGCGCGACGCCCGCGCGCTGCTCGCCCGCACCGCCACGCAGGTCGCCAAAGTCATCGCCCGCACCAAAGCCCTCTGAGGGGCAAACGCCCGGCGCGTTCACGGTCGAGGCTTCCACCCGCCACCGCGCACCGCATTTTCTGGCGCGGACCCACCCGGCAATCGTAGCATGTGCGGCTCCATGAGTTCTAAAATCGCGCTTCTCTTCGCTGGTCAAGGCGCCCAGGCCGTCGGCATGGGCGAGGATCTCGTCTCCGCCTCCCCCGCCGCCGCTGCCCTCTTCAAGCAGGCGGATTCCCAGCTCGGCTATTCGCTGAGCGAGATCATGTTCAAGGGCCCCTCCGAGGAACTCACGAAGACCGCCGTCTGCCAGCCCGCGCTCTACGTGCACGGCCTCGCCTGCCTCGCCGCCCTGCGCGAGCGCCTGCCCGATTTTTCCTTCGCAGCCGCGGCGGGTCTCTCGCTCGGCGAATTCACCGCCCACGCAGCCGCCGGCACGTTCGGATTTGCCGAGGGCCTCGATCTGGTCGCGAAACGCGCCACCGCCATGCAGGACGCCTGCAATGAAACCGAGGGCGGCATGGCGGCCATCATCGGCGCCGAGGAAAATGCCGTGCGCGATCTCGCGGCGGCCGCCGACGTCGATGTCGCCAATCTCAACTGCCCCGGACAAATCGTCGTCTCCGGCGAAAAATCGAAGGTCGCCCTCGCCGTTTCGATCGCGAAGGAATACGGCGCCCGCAAGGCGATGGAGCTCAACGTCGCCGGCGCCTTCCACTCGCGCCTCATGGAATCCGCCTACCAGCGTCTCTCCGCAGCGCTCGCGGAAACCCCGATGAACACGCCCGCCGTCCCCGTCGTCTGCAACGTCGACGCCCGTGCCGTTTCCGAGCCCGACGAAATCCGCCGCACCCTTGCCGACCAGGTCACCGGCAGCGTCCGCTGGACCGAGAGCGTGGAATACCTCCTCGATCACGAAAAAGTCGACCTCCTCGTCGAGATCGGCCCCGGCGGAGTCCTCGCCGGCCTCGTCAACCGCATCCGCAAAGGCACGCCTGTCCTCTCGATCTCGAACCTCGCCACCCTCGAGGAAGCGATCACGAAGCTCGGGGCGTAGGACAAGGCCTTCCCTCAGCACCAATACCGCGGTCCGAAACATCGGATCGCGGACGACGCCCGATCCGTAAAAAGGTAGCCGCGGGACTTGCCGATCTGGCCTCCCGGACAGATCGCCCTTGCGGGCTGGCGTTCCACCAGGCTACCCCGACCTTTCCCAAGGTCGGTGTTCTGGGCGCGCGGAACGTTTGAACAATGTCGAGGCCCGGAACATCGGATCGCGGGTGCGATCGAGGTCGCCTGACGCACGTCAGCCCAAAGGGCGAGACACGCGGGCGCGTGCGAGGCAACTCCCCGACCTACCTGTCAGGAAGCGGAACGTCTTTGCCAAATACGGCGACAAGGCACGCGAGGTGCTCGACGCCCTTTTGCGCAAATACACCGACGCCGGCATTCGCAGCGTAGAATCGATGGATATCCTGAGAGTTGATCCGCAGAAGCGTTTTGGCACTCCCGTGGAAATCATCGGCATTTTTGGTGGGCGGGAAGCCTACCTCGAAGCCGTGCGTGAGATGGAGTCCGCGCTTTACGACCGCGCGGCGTAGAGGAGGAAAAGGGATGCATCTTGTCTACCTCGACGAGTCGGGAAACACCGGGAACAACCTCGTCGATTCCCAGCAGCCAATCTTCGTGCTCGGGGCACTCATCGTCCCGGAAGCGAAATGGCAGGCGCTGGAAAATGATCTCGAGAAAGCGCTCGATGCCGTGTTTCCTCCGCCCCGCGATGAATCCTTCGAGTTGCATGCGGGAGACCTCCGGCAGGGCACCGGACCTTTCAAGGGAGTGCCCGTCGCGACTCGCATTGGCATCCGCGACGCCTGGCTGCAAATCGCCGCGAAGCACGGGCTTCACTTCATCTACCGCGCCATCACGAAGAATCGCTACGAGCGCTGGATGAAAGCGACCTTTGGCACGCACATCAGCGTCAACCCACACCTCGCGGCTTTTCCTTTGGTCGCGCAGGTCGTCAATGCCTACCTGCGCGGCCTTTCACCCGATGCGCTCGGCATCTTCATTTCCGATGACAATCGCGAGGTCGTGAGTGATATCGAGCGGTTCCTCAAGCTCCTGCGGGCAACGCCGGGCACGCTCCGGCTCGACCGGATCATCGAGAAAGGGTTCTTCATCGATTCCCGCAAAAGCCTCCTTCTTCAGCTTGCGGATCTTTGCACGCTCCACGCCCGCAAGGCCGAGGAGCGAAAACTCGGTCTCCCGGCGAAATCGATCGACGATGCGGGCATTGCGCTGCTTCAAGGATTGCTGCACCGAGGCGAGGAAGCATTCCCCGACGTCATCCAATGGCTTCAGCAGGTCCAGAAATGAAAGGAGCGGCGAGGAGCCCCGGTGGGACTCGGGTCGCCTATGGGGCGGCCTCGCTCGTCGCTTGGTAAGCTCTCGACCAAAACTGCCAAAAAATCAAGCCTGCGGTCGAAGGATAAAGGTTGAGCGATGAAGGATGAAGGCCCGGAGTTGAGAAACCACTCGCGCCTCATGGAGTCCGCCTACCAGTCGCTGAAGACCGCGCTCGAGGAAACCGCCATCGTGTCCCCCTCGGTTCCCGTCGTCTGCAACATCGACGCGATTCCCGTTTCCAAACCCGACGACATCCGCCGCACCCTTGCCGACCAGGTCACCGGCAGCGTCCGCTGGACCGAGAGCGTCGAATACCTCCTCGATCACGAAAAGGTGGACCTCCTCGTCGAGATCGGCCCCGGCGGCGTCCTCGCCGGCCTCGTCAACCGCATCCGCAAAGGCGCCCCCGTCCTCTCGATCTCGAACCTCGCGACGCTCGAGGAAGCGCTCGGGAAGCTCGGGGCGTAGGACGCATCCCCGCTTTCGCCATTTCGGCCGATGGATCGCCTTGCCGGTCCATCGGCCTTCCTTTTTAAGGCTTGATTATACGTGAAGAATTGAAGAATTTAGCCGGAATATGGCTAGCCGTAAGAAATCTATTTCAATATACTGCAAGAGCCAGCCAATAAGGTTAGGTGCTTGGCTCCGAGAGCTCCGTCAAAAGAAGGGCTTGGCACTTCGGGAGGTTGCAGCCGCGGTAGAAATGGACCAAGCACACTTGAGCAAAGCAGAACTTGGTCAGCGCATTCCTACACCGGACCAAGTAGCCCGACTTGCGGCGTTTTTCAAAGTTTCACCAGATCAAATGGAAGGTCGCCGGGTTGCCGAGAAGGTAATGCAGGAGATTGCTGCCAGTCCCGCCGCAAAACGTGCGCTCTCTATTCTGCGCGAGGAGCCAGTCGATTTAACTATCTATAAATGAGCACCGTGCCGATAGAGGTGCTTCGGTCGCGGCCAGAATGCGATTCGACATCAATACCTATATCCGAGTCGGTTCATGCCCATGATTCCGAAGTGATGCGTCGGTTACAAAGACATTGCTGGGATTTTACAAATTCCAAATCATCCCGGCAAAGTATTCATGCGATTCATCCATACCCGGCGAAGTTTATTCCGGAAATTCCTCAAACTCTTATTGCTGAGTTTCCTCCTTCGGAAGGATCTATTGTTCTGGACCCGTTTTGCGGGAGTGGAACAACGCTTGTTGAAGCCCAGCGCGCTGGCTTCGACGCAGTGGGAGTTGACTTGAATCCCATTGCGTGCCGAATCAGTCGTGTTAAGACCGGTCCTGCCTTGAATTCGCTCCACCACGCGGCACTGCGATGCCGGAACGTGGCAGCGGCCGAATCTGGGGAGGTGCCATGCGATATACCAAATCTTTCGCATTGGTTTCGTGAGGACATCTCGAAAACTATCAGCACCTTGAAAAACGCAATCAAATTAGAGGTGTCATCACAACACCGTCTAGCCTTAGAGTTAGCGCTCTCATCAATTTTGGTCCGAGTGTCCAATCAAGATAGTGATACACGTTACGCTGCGGTAGAGAAAAACGTCAGTCGAGAGTTAGTTTTTGATTTGTTTTTGGAGGCTGCTGAACGCATCGAATCGGCACTCCGGGAAAGACCAACCTCAAATGCACGGGTTCGAGTATTGGAATCTGATACCCTTGCGTTAAAGCACAATTCGATCAATCGGCCAGTGGGGCTGGTAGTTACTTCCCCCCCTTATCCGAACGCCTACGAATATTGGCTTTATCACAAATATCGGATGTGGTGGCTTGGGCATGACGCTCTTCGTGTGCGCGAGCGCGAAATTGGTGCTCGTGCTCACTTCTTTGGTGGAAAAGCAAAAGCTAGTGATTTTCAGCATCAAATGGCTTGCGTCTTCACTCTTTTGAACAAAGTTTGCACGGATGATGCTGCTGTTTGCTTCGTCGTCGGTGATTCAAAAATCCACGGAGCAATCGTGGACAACGCAAGTGCCCTAAAGAAAGCTGCTGCTGAATCCGGGTTCGTCACTGCAGGTCATGTGACGCGAAATATTCGTGAATCCAAAAAATCGTTCAATCTCGCACACGCTCGAATTCGACAAGAGCACATTCTCGTTTTCAAACGTTGGCACGTCTCATCATGAAGAAGGGTGACCTCACACTATATTTGCATGATTACACGTTCTTTCCCTATGAACGTGAGTTAGCCAAGCGTGAAGTGACGGCTTTGGTAGGATCGAAATTTACGGCTGAAGAACGATGCTTTCGGGTAGAACCGACTTGGAATGATACAAATCTTTGGCGGTTAACCTATTTCTCTCATTTCGAAAACGGGCACGGCCCGAGCGATACCCTTCAGCGCATTCTGGAAGTATCACACCAAGCTACTCTCGGGAGAGGACATCGCCGACAATCAACCCGTTATTCGGTTCACGGACTCCACGAGTATAAGGGAAAATTCAATCCACAGCTGGCTCATGTGCTCCTAAACATTTTTGGGGCGGACCACCGACACCGGATTCTTGATCCATTCTGTGGTAGCGGAACCACTTTGGTGGAAGCCGCGCACCTCGGTATAACAGGAATTGGGTTCGACATGAACCCATTAGCCGTTTATGTGGCAAACGCCAAGCTCCTAGCCTTGGGGAGCGATGCATCATGTCTTCGTGCGGATTTACACAAGGTGTTACGCGTGCTAAGCCGCGCGAAGGTTGCCGAGAAATGTGACAATCAACGTTACACCTATCTTTCTAAATGGTTCACCCCGGAGGTTCTGTTAGACTTAGAACTCCTGCGAAGTGCCATAACAAGCGAAGCCAATAAGCCATCAGCGTCATTTTTCCTCACCGTTGCTAGCGACCTTCTCCGTGACTGGTCCCTTCAAGAACCTGCAGACTTGCGGATAAGACGCAGACGTAGCCCACTTCCTGCCATACCCTTCCTCGATGCATGGAGGGTAGCTGTAAACCAGCGCATTGGGCTTATTGAAGCTATCCAGCCGTTACTCCCTCCCCGTCATAACCCATCTGAGGTGCGTTTGGCTGATGCACGTCAACGAGTTAACGCGAGCGAGTTGAATGGCAAGTTCAACTTTGTTATTACAAGTCCGCCTTACGCGACTGCGCTTCCCTACATTGATACTCAACGCCTTAGTCTCGTCTGGTTGGGTCTCATAGAACCAGACGAAATTCGAAAACTGGAAGCTGACGTGCTAGGGAGCCGTGAAGTTTTTCGTGAAGAGCTTCAATTGAAAACTGCATTGTATGGGAATACTGCCGGATTACCGGAGGACGTTTTCGAGTTTTGTTTAAAACTCGCAAACTCGATTGGAGCGAATGACGGTTTTAGAAGACAGGCTGTTCCAGCACTGTTATATCGCTATTTGGCCGGAATGAAGGCAACATTTTCAAATTTGTATCATCTCGTGCAGGAAGGAGGGAGAATGGCATGGGTGGTTGGAGTAAATCGAACCACTCTCAATGGTAGGCTAATTGTAATAGATACTCCTTCACTGCTTTGTAAAATAGCGGATCAAGCGGGATTTTGCATCGAAGAGATTATTCCGCTTCAGACTTATCAACGATACGGCTTGCATCAAAAGAACTCTATCCGGCAAGAATCTGTCATTATGTTCCGCCGATGATCGAATTTACCCTCCATCCTCAAGTTCATGCCACAGGCCCTAACCACGGCCTCATTCACCTATTAGAACGCGCGTGGGTGCGAGAACATAATGCAGGTGACGGTAATCTTGTGATTGTGTCGGGATTCGGAAATTATAACGGTGGAGTCCGTTTCTTTGATGTCTTTCGGCATCACGTATCTAAGGGTGGGCGTGTTACCGCCATTTTTGGTGGCAGCTCAAGTCAGCGACTTACAAGTAAACAGGTTGTTGAAGAACTGCTAAGTTGTGGAGTGGATGTTCATTTGGTAAATCGCAAACGCATTCTTCACGCGAAATGTTACGGGAGTGAGACATCTGACGGCGATCGGTTAATCGTGAGTTCGGGGAACTTTACAGGGCCGGGAATGAGCCAGAACATTGAGGGATCTGTGTTTCTCGACCCACCTACTACAAATGCAATCTCATTTCGCTGGAGTGCCACCCTCGATGCTATCTTTAATCAGCGCTGGCACTTTTATCGCCCTACGTTGGCTGATCGCGACGCACCAGCGTGGAAACTTCTCTACGATGAAGTAAGTAGTGATGTCGCAATAGATGAGAGCGAAGATGTGACTCTACTGGTGGTTCTCGGTCACGCTGATACGGCTCGCATACAAGCATCACCGGGATCGGATGAAGGGCAAGGCACGCAATACTTTTGGTTGAGTAAAGACTGCTACGACTTCTTTCCGCCACTCACCATTCCGAACACGCGAGGAACGAAGCGAACTTACTCGTGTATCATTAAGCTCGAATATCCCGAGTTCGGTCTTATAGATGACAAATGTCGCGTGACGTTTGAGGCAGAGAACAATCGTGACTTTCGTTTAGGCACCGGGCCGCTTCGCTACCGAAGATGTGCAAGCGCAGGCGATCTTGCGGCGATTACTCGAACTGGACATGACACCTATCAGCTTCGAATTTTCCGCAGGGGGTCCCCAGGCTTTGATGCTCTCTCGCCTTCAGCAACGACTTTCATAGGCCATCAGGGAAAGCGCTATGGAATGATAGCAAACGATGAGTTTGCGGCGTTATCAGGTATTAGAATTGCATGAGTGCGTCACGAGTTAAATGTGCCCTATTATAGCTATCTTAGACAGGGGTAGAGTGATTGAGGTCGCCTGACGCAGTCAGCCCGTAAGGTGTGGCACGCAGGAGCGTGCGAGGCAATTGCGTAACCTGTCGAAGACATTCGGCAGATGCCGATGGAAATCCCGTGCATTTGATTTGGAACCCGTATCATCTGCCGTGACGACCGCGTGCCCACGCGTGGATACGCGGTGCCAGGTCGTGGGGACGCCGTCCCCTGCTCCGGGAACGCGGTGCCCGGCCGTGAATACCGCGTCGAAAGTCGTGGAGACCGCGTGCCCAACCGGTTTGCACGCCATTCCCAGCGCCGGGAACGGCGTGCCATCGCGAGAATACCGTGTTCCCGGAACGTGAGACCGTCCTCCCTGCCCGGTCGAAATCATACGCTACCGCGCAAAAATTTTTCGGATGCATTCCAAGCCCACCGTTGAATCCTCACCGAAAGTCCGAAACCACAATGGGTTGTGTGTCTCGAGAAAATAATCCCACTCGTTGCGGTTTTATGTTGACAGATCGTGTCTTTTTTCGCTTAATGTTCACCAGCTTTCACCGATGACCACGTCGCTCAATGAACTTTTTGCCCTGCGGCTGAAACAGGCCCGCACGATGCGTGCCTTGTCGCTGCGGGAACTGGCGCGGCGCATGGAGGGGGCGGTCTCCGTGGCGGCGCTCAACAAATACGAGGCCGCGACCATGCGTCCCTCTCCGGAGGTGCTGGGGGTGCTGTGTGAGACGCTCGGGGTGGATGAGGATTTCTTTTTCCGGCCGGTGCGGGTGCCGCTCGGGCGCGTGAGCTTTCGCAAGCGGTCGAGCCTCGGCGTGAAGGCGGAGGCGGCGCTTCGCGAGCATGCGGCGGATTTCTTCGAGCGCTATGCCGAGCTGGAGGAATTGCTGGGCGAGACGGCCCGCTTCGAGAATCCGATCGCCAACTTCGTGGTGCGCGAGCCGGACGACGTGGAATCGGCCGCCTTGCAGGTGCGCGGGGCGTGGAAGCTGGGTCTCACGCCGATTCCCTCGGTGATCGCGGCGCTGGAGGCGCGGCATTTGATGATTTACGCGGAGCGGGCGGACGAGGCATTCGACGGCTTTGCGGGGCGCGCGGGCTCGCGCGAGGTGATCGCGCTGAACAAATCGTTCCCGACGGACCGGCGGCGGTTCAGCGCGCTGCACGAGCTGGGGCATCTCGTGTTGCGGTTCGAGGGCCCATTCACCGAACGCGAGCGGGAGAATCTGTGCCATCGCTTCGCGGGAGCGATGCTCATGCCGCGACCGATCTTCGAGGAGGCATTCGGCGGGCGGCGTCAGCACGTGGCCGTGGGGGAACTCGCGCGGCTCAAGGCGCTGCACGGCATCTCGTGCGCGGCCATCATGAAACGGGCGCACACGCTCGGGCTAATGGCCGACAGCACGATGGAGCGTTTCTGGACAAGCTGGACGATGCGCGGCTATCGCACGAACGAC